>Ga0307374_10002450_pt1 | contig 32988 bp, 33 predicted proteins | sample OX3MG_FD_202532 | JGI IMG/M metagenome (GOLD analysis project Ga0307374, IMG submission 202532) | Soil microbial communities from Risofladan, Vaasa, Finland - OX-3 | ecosystem: Environmental > Terrestrial > Soil > Coastal area > Acid sulfate soil | place: Finland: Risofladan, Vaasa | collected... | reverse complement strand
GCGGAGCGAAAGTATGCGGATGCCGAGGCGCTCGGCCTCGGAGACGTCAATATGATTCAGGCCGGTGGTGGGCGTGGCGATGGCCCTCAGGTGGGGCGCCGCGGCGAAGACTTCGTGGTCGATGTGGTGGCGCAATCGAACCCACAGAACGGTTGCTTGCGTCACTGCGGAAAGAAGGCCGGCACGGTCGAGATCGGCCCAGATCACCCGACCGGCTTCCTGGAGGCGTTTGGCTGCTGGCTGGGAGAAGTTCGAGGATTCGGTGACTAGAATCGTGTCGGGCATTCCGTTACGAACGGGTGGCAACGAGCCGGTGGTGACCGTGTCCCACAACCGTATCCTGCAGCTGCTCGGCCGTCAGGCGTCCCATCTTGTGCTGCTCGATGAGATCGCGGCTCGCAGCGATCACAGTGCGGCAAAGGTTCGCGCAGTGCATCTGGATCATTGCGTTCGTTGGATCCGCGGAATGCCGATATCCGGCTTCCCACATGAGCAGCCTGGTTTCGAGTTCCGCGAGCATAGTGTGCGCGTCGGTCTCATGGTCCAGGCGTGCGGCCGTCCAGCGCCTATGTTGCGGAAAGCCTGCGTCAGACAGCAGTTGCTCGACGCGCTCCTTCGAATAAGTCTCCAAAATCGGAACGAACAGGTCATCGAGCACGGACCTTCGCTTGTTGGCAGCGTATCCTGCATTCTCGACGGCCTCGTCCAGATCATGCTGTCCAACCAAGGCGGCAAACGGCCGCAGCAGATAGTTCAAGGGCCAGAAAACACCGCCGGCGCCATACAGGAGCAGGTACAAGCTCCCTTCCGGTTTCAACACGCGATGAATTTCTCGCAGCCCTCTTTCAACGCTGCGCGTGTGGTGCAACACGCCGCTGCAGCATACGAAATCGAATTCCGCGTCGGGGAACGGCAGTTCGAGCGCGGAGGACTGCTTGAATGTGACGTTCGAATAGGCAAGCCGCTCGCCGCGCTGTGCAGCGTCGGCAAGGCCAGACTCGCTTACATCGACACCCACGACCGATTGGGCTCCCATGAGAGCCATGGCGAACGAATAACGTCCGCCGCCGCAACCGACATCCAGGCATCTCTTGCCCGCGAAGAAGCCGGGAGCTTCGCCGTTGGCAAGCCAGCGGTCTTTGAAAAGCTGGAGCGACTTCACGAAAAGGTCGTCGTCATACTGGGACCAGAGGCCGCCGTAGAGTTGTCCGGTGCGTTGCTCGACCGATGAGATCGGCATGTTCAGTTTTCTCCTTGCGCTCGCAAAATATACTCGGCCATGCGGAGGTCAAATAACGTGTCAATGTTCCGCGCTCTTTCCTCCGGAATAATCCACGCGCGGCAATCGGCGCCCTTCAGGGAATGTCGCTCCATCAAGACCGACCGGCGGGTGAGGTAAATCGACCCTTCGCGAAGGTAGAGCTTCCGCAACTGCTGGCGGGGCTGCCCTTCGAACGCTTCGGCGAATGGAGGGTCGGACACGCGCCCTTCCGCGTCAATGCACTTCATCCGGGCCGGGTGGCGTTCCCCCACATCGACAAAGGACAGCACCGAATCGGCGCCCGACGTTTCAAGCAGGTCGATCGCTCCATCGATGTCTTCCACGCGGCGCAATGGGTTGGTTGGCTGCAAGGTCATGATCGCTTCGTAGGATTCCCCGGCCGCTTCGAGCCTGCGCACAACATCCCGCAGAACCGGGATTGTGGGCGTATCGTCCCGCGCCAACTCAGCGGGGCGAAGGAAGGGGACATCAAGTCCCAACTGCCTGCCGATTTCGGCAATTTCCTGGTCATCGGTCGAGAGAACCGTGCGAGTCAGCCTTTTGCTGGCCAATGCAGCTTCCGCCGTATAAGCGAGCAGCGGCTTACCGAGCAGCGGCACGACGTTCTTCCGCAAGATGCCCTTGGACCCGCCGCGGGCGGTTATGATTCCAAGCACGCGCATGCTGATTGCCTTCATTCCGTTCGTAGATGTAATGCAGCCTCTTTTGCACGTACGGTTCCAGGTTCACGAGCCCCTCGGCGATTCGTGCCGCCACGAGCCCGTCTCCGTATAGCGCGCTGCGCTTATAGGCTCCGTGACTCAACTGCTTGCGAACGGCCCGAAAAACCTGGGCGGTGGTGGGCACGGTGCGCAGAACGTGGGAATCGGTCTCGCGTCCCTCTTGACGATCGCCCACCAGCACAACCGGGGTTCCAAAATATCCGGCGTCTCGGACGAAGCTGCTCGAATTGCCGATGGCGCACGAAACACGCGCCAGCAGGTTCAAATAATGCTCGGGTGAAAGATTGGTGATGGTTCGAAGCCATGTGGGCGCCTCGCGGTCTCGAAACAGCCGAATGGCTTTGCTGATGTGATCGGAACCCGCGTCGATGTTCGGCCAAAGCATCACGGTTTGTATCTTCAACTTTCCAAGAGCCTGCAGAATTTCCTCCACCTGTTCTCGTTCCGTTCCGTAAGAGGTTGTGGTGGGATGGAAGACCACGAGCAAGAACGGCTTGTCGATTTCAATGTTCGCTCCGCTGCCGGTGCCATTGATGGTTTCCGACGTAATGACCGGAACGAGCATCCGGGCGATGTCGCTGCTGGGACAGCCGATTCCAAGAATAGATTCCGGAGCCTCTCCCATGCGCACGAGATAGTTTGCCGACCGCTTCGTGCTCGGAAAATGATAATGGGCCATCTTGGTGATGGCGTGCCGGGCGCTTTCATCGATGGAGCCCGAAACTTCTCCTCCCTGGATGTGCACGATGCAGATATTCATATAGGCGGCAGCCAGCGCGGCGGCAAGGGCTTCGTATCTATCGCCGATCAACATCACCACGTCGGGTTTGAGGCGCTGAAATTCGCTGGCAAATTCCACGACGGCGAAACCCAGCGATTTGGCCATCGTGGCGGGCGTGGAACCCTCCAACTCGATATAGATCTCGCCATCGACGACAAAACCATCGTTCTTCACGTTCTGAACGGGCGTGCCGAAGCGCTCGAGCACCATCGTGCCGGCGGCGATCAATTGAAGTTGCAGTTCGGGACGCCTGGCGACCTCACGCAATACCGGCTTGAGCCGCCCGTAATTGGCGCGATCCACCAGGACGACACAGACTTTTCGCTTCTGTTTGGTTTCCACGTTCGCTCCCGAGAGTTGACGGTTCTGGCTCATATATTTATCCGTGGCATTTTGTGAATGCTTCAAACCACATCCGCGAACTGAGATTCCATTTTGCGAAAATACAGGGCCCCGCCCACCAGAAATACGATCGTCGCCAGCGCCGAGGCCGCGATGACCGGACCCGGGGCTGTTTTCGTTCCAAGCAGAGCCCAGCGAAATCCATCGACCACGCCGACCATCGGGTTCAAGGCATACAGCGTGCGCCAGCGCGCCGGCAAAAGATTCGTCGGATATACGATCGGCGAAGCGAACATCCAGAACTGGACCAGGAACGGCACGACGTAGCGGACATCTCGAAACTTTACGTTGAGCGCGGACAGCCAAAAACCCACACCCACGGCCGTCAACAAGGCGAGCAGAACGAAACAAGGAAGCCAAAGTATATGGATCGTGGGAACGCGCTTGTAATAGGCCATCAAGCCCAGAAGCACGGCGCCGGCAATGGCAAAATCCACGAGCCCCGCGAGCACGGAGGCGAGAGGAATGGCCAGGCGAGGGAAGTACACCTTCGTGATCAGGTTGGCGCTCCCCACAACGCTGTTGGAAGATTGGGTTAAGGATGTCGCAAAAAAGTTCCAGGGCACGAGAGCCGCAAAACTAAAGAGCGGATAAGGAATGCCGTCCGAAGGCACCTTCGCAAGCCGCCCGAAGAAAAGGCTAAAAACGAGCATGGTCAGCAAGGGCTGAAGAATTGCCCATGAAGCTCCCAAGGCGGCCTGCTTGTAGCGAACCTTGACGTCGCGCCAAACCAGGAAGTACAAGAGTTCGCGATACTCCCACAGCTCCTTTAGCTTGAGCGTGGCCCATCCGCGGATGGGCTCAATCCACAGGATCGAAGAGCCGCTGAATTCTTCCGGCTCGAATCGCGTGGCAATTGTTGTGGGGGTTGCGTTCATCGTTGGGATAACCTGTGCGAGACTTTCGGAATATCTATTCTCAGAAGGGAGACATGCAAATCGGCCAGAACAATCTGCATCAACCTTTCAGAATATTTTCAAAATAGGATGTCGCCGCGATGCGCGGCCCAGTTAAGCGGCGTGACGCGCCATTCCGGCAATTGCCTTGCAATCCAGTCGCCGAATTGCGAACAGATCCGCACCGGGTAAGTTGATTCCTGGCTCTGTACACAAAGAGAAGCGGTACCCCAGCTGACGCAGGATCTCGATAACGCCCTTGTTGAAGGAATCTGCTTTCCCATATGGATAGCTAAATGGCCAGACATCCTGGTTCGCGAGATTCTGTTGCATTAGGTCCGAACAGCGCGTGAGATCTTCCGCCAATTCACCATATCGGAGGGTGGCTAAAGGGCTGTGCCGGTGTGAGTGGCCGCCCATGGCCATGCCGGTTCTTTGCATGTCGCGGGCTTCAGCCCAGGAGACATAAAGGTCATCGGCAAAGGCACTCTCTTTTCCAATGTGTTCTTCAAACAGCATTTTGACCGCGCGGTCGCGGATGTCCGGTGAAAGCCGGAAGTTGAAGAGGTATTTAAAGTCGGCTACTTCCGGCGCATCCAGGGGATATGTGCGACGGCTTGCGCCCAAACGCGTTTGCACTTGCATTTGGTCGTCGAAACCCAGGTTCAGGATCGCTTCCATGAACAGATCTCGGTAGGTCTCAAAGCCCAGGCCCGCCATGAGAAAGTGATTCATGTGAACGGGCGCGACCACGCGCTCCTCGAGACACGCGGTAATCAAGAAGAAAATCCCCTGGATGCGTTGCTCCGCGAGGATGGGCGTTACGTTGGCGTAGTGATCTTTCAAGCCGTCGTCGAAGGTCATCAAGCAGAGATCGCGGCGCGGCCGATAGCTTCCGTTCAAAAATTCCAAAGCCGAATTGACGGTCGCCATTTCGAATAAGCCGGGAAGGGTTTTCACCTGTTCGCGGAAGTCGTCGAGCAACATTCCCTTGATTCGCGGAAATCGGGTGCGAGTCAGATCCCGAACATAATGATAGGTAGCTACGTAGAGTTGTGGCGGCTGATTCATTCGACCTGCATCCTTTCGTCTGGATTTCGAGAAGCGTTTCGGAACACTAATTAGGCCGGTCTTGATCGGAATCCGACTTCGTCCAATACCAGGGACAGCTTGTGTCGTCCGCGCAAGGAGCCTTGCCGTCTCTCAAAAAGACCGCGCTCATGATTCCTCCGCCTTTGCCGTCGAGTGGCTGAAACCGGGAAGGGAGGAAGGCGCCATCGGGATGCGCCTCCGAGCCCTGGAACCCCATTTCCTGAAGCCATGTCCGCGTCGGACCGTGATAGCCGTAGTAATCCGCGGCCATGGCGCCCGCCTTATCCAACTCCTCGACGAAAGCGCCGAACAAGGCCTCCGCATTTGCCGGCGAGACCGGCAAGAACTCCACCAGCCGACCAATGCGGTCCACGTCTTTGCGGCCGTACGCCGTTTCGGTGCGAATGGTTTCCAGGCGCCACACAGCGAGTCCGGTGCGGTCTCCCTCCGACACTGTGAGGAACTGATAGTCGAAAACCGGATGGCTCTTGTAGCGCCAGTTCAAATAATCGGAATCGCGGGCGGCTCCGATGGTCTGGGCTGCGTGCGCGGGCCAGTCCTTCCGATCCCAGGTGGACGGGATGCAGTGGCCGACGCGCAGAGGGGCCACCGGAAAGGTGGAAAGTTCGACCTTGGAAACCAAGCTTGCCACGCGGTCGTCGGACCAGTCGGGATAGGCGATTTTCATCGTACACGCCATGCGGTCCGCTTGATGAGGCATGACGAGGAAATGACGCGGAATTTCCGGCAGCACCTGTCCGCGAAGAACGCGGTAGATGGCGACCGTCGCCGGATTGATTCCAAAAGCCACCACGGCGGAAAACTCCGGCCGCCGGAATGAACTGAGCAACTGCAGTGCGGTGGCGCCTTTGCGATAGTCCGGGCGAATGACGTAGTTGACAATCCAAACAGCCTTCGACGCCTTCCCGTATTGATTCAAAGTGAATGGAATGCCGCCCAGAATGCCCACCAGCTCATCACCGTCGACGGCGAGCGAAAAGCTGTAGGCGCCGGCGTCCCAATGGTTGGGACGATGAAAGGTCCAATCGAACAGGGCGCGATTGCGCGTGTAAATGTGCCCCTTGGCCCAGTGCCGATCCAAGAAATCGCTGGCGCGCTGATATTCACCGAGGGTCGCGTATCTAAATTCAACAGCCATTTATGAATCCCCGTTTCCTTTTAATTTTTCCTCGACCAAAGCCACTGTCAGCTCGATGGACAATAATTGTTCGATCTCTTCGGGAGAAAACTGGACGCCGAAGCCGTCTTCGAGCGCCAGCACGAAATTCAAATGGTGAAGAGAATCCCAGCTGCCGACCGTATCAGGCGAGGAGCCTGGTTCGAGGGTCGATTCCGGGACTTGAAACACATCGGCAGCCATGGCTAAAATTTTGCTAAGCACGCGCTTGTTCTGCGCGGTGGGAGTCGTTTGTGACATGCACTCGAATCCATTCTGGGCAAGAGATGTTTTCCGCATCCAGATCCAGACGCCAAAGCGTTGCATCCGTGTCTTTCGTGGCAATCGCCTTGAAGTTGTGAGACGAATACAAAGCTCGAACGGGGCCGTTCTTCTTGGTGGGCACGAACCACCCTTGCAAGAAACGGGCTCCCTGCGCTTTGCTTCTCTCGGCCGCGAAGCGCAGCATAGCCGTCTCGATCCGCCGGCCAATCACCCGGCAGCTCAGCAGGAATGTATCGATGTCACATAGGTCGTTTTCAGTCCGGCTGATCAAAACACCGACGATGCCGTTGTCTCCGAAGCGATCCTTCACCCGAACCGAGAAAACTTCCCAGCCTGGCCGGCCGGCGAATTCCTCGATTTGCGGCTCGGTATAGCGCCGCGTGGTCACGTTGTATTGGTTTGTCTTTTGGGTGAGCTGCGCGACTCTGGCGACCGTCTCAGGCAATACAGGAGCGATCAGGATCTCCTGTTCGAGCGACCGGTAGAAATCTTCCAGCGAAGCGGAGCTGCGAGCCAGCGTCGAACGTTCCTGCCGCTCGTGATACATGCGCGTCAGTTCCCGGTCTTCGGCGGAGAGGGTGAGACGCTCGAAAAAGGGAGAGTCGCGCAGCGCCTTCGCGAAACCTTGCACATGATCCGGAACGTCGATCACTTTGACTTCGGGCATATCCGAACGGACGCGCTCGCGCTCGACCGGATTGTCGTCCAAGAAGGCGACGGCGTCGGCGCCGAGATTCAATTCGGCGGCGATTTCCCGCAGATTCTGCGCCTTATCCTGCCAGTTGATTCGGAAGGCCGCGAAGTGTTCGGGACGGAGCAGCATTTCGGGATGACGCTGCAACGCGGACATTGCTTCGTCATGGTTGTTCTTACTGCAGACCGCCAGCAATATGCCCCGGCGATAGAGATCGAGAATGGCCCGCTGGAGGGCGCGATAAAACGCTCCGGGATATTCCGGGCCCAGCTTGATTCCCTCCATGCCATCTTCGCCAAGGACGCCGCCCCAGAGGGTATTGTCCAGGTCCACCGCCAGGATCTTGCAAACCGTGCCAGTCAAGGGATGAATGAACTTCATCCATTCGGAGACCATGGGCAGAAGGCTGTCGGCTGCAAAGGGCATGCGCATCGTCAGCCACTTGCTTTCGTCGTGCCAGCGCGTTGCGCCATGCCGGGAAACGAGCCCGTCGTAGTCGAGCACATAGACGCCGCGGTGCTCTCGGCAAATTGCCCGCAGCTTCGCATTGGCCTGATCGATAGCTGCAAGCTGCCCGTTTTCTCCCTGCGCATCGAGCACGCCCTGGCTGGCCGGCGGTTTTTCCAGATTGTGAACCACGAGCGAGGCATTGCTGTGATCGCGAAACGCGCGAATCCACGCCGCGAAAGATTCCACCACGCGGTCAATGGCGGCTTGCACTGCCGCGGGAGAAAGATCCGCATAGCCTTCCGAGATTTCCGGCATGACGTCGCGCGTCTGGACGGCCAGCACGACGATGTCGGGGTTGAAGGAGTAGAGCGCGCTGCTCGAATCCAAAATCTCCTGCGCATAGGAATTGAACTGGCCAACCTGGATAGAAGCGTCGATTCCGGAGACTAGGGATGTGCTGCGAAGGATGGGTACGAGCGGCTCAATCGTCATCGAACGCAGAAGACCGATCTTGCAGTGAACCAAGGGGAGACGCTCTTTCATGCGTTCGTAGCAGAAAACCACATAGCCTGCAGCTGCCGGTTTTCCTTCCCTCCGCCACAGCTCACCGAGGCGTGCATGAGCTTCAGTCCAGCGGCCGTCGCCGAGGAACGTTTCAATTTGCGTGCGGAGCGATTTGGATTGGTCGTGTGACATGATCGGCGGGCACGGCCCTCACATTTGGAAGCCGCCACAGACGGGGATTTCCGCGCCCGTGACAAAGTCGCCGGCGCTGGTGCACAGCGCCAAGACGACCGCTGCGATTTCGCTGGGTGACGCGAGCCGTCGCAAGGGCGTTTGCATGGCCTGCACCTTGCGCAGCCGCTCGGAGAGCCCTGCAATCGCCTCCGTTTCCACCAAGCCTGGCGAAACCATATTGACCCGAATGCCCTGTGGCCCGAATTCCGCCGCGAGGCTGCGAGTGAGAGATTGCATCGCGGATTTGGCAAGCAGGAAGCCGCTCCAATTTACCGGCGGCGTGTTCCGCGTGAAGACGGAACCGATATTGATGATGCGCCCGGATTTCCGATCGATCATCCCGGGAATGACCGCCTGGGAGCAGTAAAAAGCCCCTCGAACGTGCACGTCGATCATCGACTGGATTTCGTCCCATGTGGTTTGCATGAACGGACGCGGTTCGGGAAGGCTGCCGGCACTGTTGACGAGAATATCGACGGGGCGATTGAATTCCTGGCACGCTTTTTCGACAGCCGCAGAAACGGAGCTTGGATTGGTGACGTCCGCTTGCATGGGCAAAGCGCGCCCGCCTTTCGATTGAATCGCGGAGCAGAGCTCTTCGGCCGCAGCCGTGTTGCTTCGATAGTTGACCACAACCCTGGCTCCCGCCTGCGCGAGCGCGGCAGCGATGGCCGCTCCAATTCCTCGCGCCCCGCCACTTACGAAGGCCACGCGTTCCGAGATGGGCGCCTCTGCTGCCCGTTGTCGTTCTTCTAATGCCGTTACTGCGCCCTCGCCTTCCATAACCACCTTCCCGTTTTGATTCACTGCCTTTAGCTCAATCCTGATTGTGCGAGATCCCGAAGATTTCTGCGTCACGCGAAGTTTCATCGTGATTTGGTCGCCAATATAAACAGGCGCAGGCCAGCGAAAGTTCTGCTGGCTCCAGAGTGCGCCCGGTCCCGGGCAGTTCATTCCCACCATCGCCGAGGCGTAATTAGCGAGAAGCATTCCATGCACCACACGCCGCTGAAAATGCGTGCGGGCCGCGAATTCCTCATCCATATGGAGTGGGTTGTAATCGCCGCTGAGCTTCGCGAAGGCTTCTAAGTCCTGCGTGGTGATTACCTTGGAAACTTGCGACTCATCTCCCACCTGAATTTTGTCGAAGCCGGCAAATTGGCCGGAAACCGGCGGCGCGAGCAGGTCGTCGCGAACTTCCGGAGAATCTTTCCCTGCCGGAAACATGCAAATGTTTGCTTGGTTCATTCAGGCCTGAGGGAATTGCGCCACGGCTTCTTCAATCAAATCGGCCTCGCGCAGCATTTCCCCGGCGGTGATGGGGCGCCGGAGGCGCCGCCCGATCATCGATTGCAGTCGATCGGCCGGGATGCCGGTGCCGGGCTTCCTGGCCGCGAGACACTCGCGAGTCAATATGGCACCCTCGGGAAGATCCAGTTGCATGACGAGGCTCTTGGTGAAAAGCTCGCGAACTGTGGACATCTCCCCGGCCATCGCGTCCTTGTTCACGCCGTTCATTCTCATTTTCTCGATGAATCGGACACCCTCGGCCAGGGTAGCGAGTTCCTGAGTGGTCACGGAAGCCACCACATCCGGGCCGAAGCATTCCCGGCTCAACGTCACGTGTACTTCCAATACCTCGATTCCGAGCGCCGCGGCAGCGAGCCCGGGGAAAATTGTTCCCGAATGGTCGGAGAGACCCACGGCGCATCCATAACGCTGCCGGTACCGAGAAATCATATTCAGCCCAACTTTTTCCGGGGGGCAAGGGTACAGGGAAGTGCATTGCGAAACGGCGAGCGGGATTCCATGGGCTTGCACCTTGGCGACCGCACCGTCGGTTTCCTCGAGAGAGCTTAATCCCGTGGAAAGCATGATGGGGAGCTGTGTTTCCAGCAAATAATCAAAGAGCGGGGAGTTGGTCACCTCGCCGGAGGCCACTTTCCAGGCTTGAACGCCGATCCGCCGCAGCATTCTCGCCGCTTCGAGGGAGAACGGCGAGCTGAGAAACTCGAGCCCCTTTTCCTCCGCATGACGCTTGAGACCGAGCCACTGTTCCTCGGTAAATTCCATGCGTTTCCAGTATTCGTATCGCGAGGCGTCCTGGAAGCTGAAGCGGATTCGCCAGGGTTCGTTCGGCGTGCTTTCCGCGGCAGCGATGTGGGTCTGGAATTTGACGGCATTGGCTCCGCATCTTGCAATGGCATCAATGTAGGCGTGCGCCGCACCGAGGCTGCCATCGTGAGCTTGCGCCACTTCACCGATGATGGCGCAGCGGGTTGTGTCGAATTGCATCTTCAGGCGCTCACTGCGGTGCTTTTAATTTTGTATTTGCTTAAAACAGATCGCCACTGGACGCTGGGGGTGTATTCCGGAGCGATGGCGCTCAGATGCGTCAGCACCGCGCCCTGGTCCCTTAGGGCGAGCAGCGACCGGAGCTCGGTGATCCATCGTTCCGTTGGTTCGTGCAGCATGTGGGGGCCGCAAAAGATCATGATTTTTTCGTGGCATGTCGGGCGTACTTGATCGCTGGCCGTGGCAAGTTCCTCGTACAGTTTTTCGCCGGGCCTCAAACCGGTAAACCGAATGGGTATTTCCACGTCAGGTTCGTGACCGGAAAGCCGAATCATGTTGCGCGCCAAATCCAGGATTCGGACGGGTTCACCCATGTCGAGCACGAAAACCTCGGAACCCTTGCCCATGGTCGACGCCTGCAAGACGAGTTGCACAGCTTCCGGGATGGTCATGAAGTAGCGCCGCATGTCGGGATGAGTAATGGTTACCGGACCGCCGGCGGCGATTTGCTCCTTGAAAATGGGCACGACGCTGCCGTTGCTTCCCAGTACATTGCCAAAGCGCACGGAGACAAAGCGCGTGGCGCCTCCCTGGCTCGCTTTCGGCATGGAAGAAACCACCAGCTCGGAAACGCGCTTGGTCAAACCCATAATGTTGGTGGGGTTGACGGCTTTGTCGGAGGAAATCATGACGAAAGAGGTGACGCCATTTCGCGCGGAAGCTTGCGCCACATTGTGGAGACCAAGGACGTTATTCGTGACCGCCTCGATCAGACTGTTCTCCATCATCGGCACATGTTTGTATGCGGCCGCATGAAAGATCGAGTTGACTCCATACTGGCAAATGACCTCTTCCATCCGGTCGTAATCACGAATGTCTCCGATGATGGGGCAAACTTTGGCGGAAGGAGCAGTTCGCTTCAACTCCATCTCGATTTTGAATAGGTCGCTTTCGGCCTGGTCCAACGCAATGAGGCATTTCGGCTGGAACTGGACGAGTTGACGGCAGAGTTCCGACCCGATGGAACCTCCCGCACCCGTCACCATGACCGAACGTCCCGCGATCGATTGCTTGATTTTCTCGTGCTCGAGATTTACCGGTTCGCGCCCGAGCAAATCCTCGACTGCAATCTCGCGAATCTGGCTGACTTTTACCCTGCCGCTGAGTAACTCGCCGAGTCCTGGAATCGTCTTGCAGGACACTCCGCTGGCGCGACAGTTTGCCAAAGCCTCGGAAATCTGCCGGCCGGTGGCGGACGGCATGGCGATGACGATTTCGTCGATCCTCGGAGAAGAATGGCGGTAACGGTCAACAATGCGAGCGGCATCGCGACCGCATCCGAGCACGGGGACACCGACCAAGCTCACATTCCGCTTGTGCTCATCGTCATCCAGGAAGCCAATGATGCGGTAATTGAGGCTTGGACTCGACCGGATTTCCCGGACCAGGTTCAAGCCGCCCATGCCTGCGCCATAAATCAGCAAGCCCTTGCTCTGATTCTTCGATGCCACTTCGTACAGCACCATCTCGTGATACAGCCGAACGCCCATGCGGGCGCTAGCCATAGCGATAAAGCAGAGCAGGAAATCGATCAGATACACCGATCGCGGGAAATTCGGGCCTACGAGAAGGGCCGCAAGCACCGTGAACACCGCTGAGCCAATGAGATTGGCGAAGACGAGCTTTACCAGATCCGACAATCCCGAAAAACGCCACCACCCGTGCTCGACGCCGACGATGGAGAAAACAATCATCTTTACGCAGAGAGCGATGACGAGACCCTCGAGCACATGCTTGGTCTCGCCTCGAGGGAACAAGAAATCGAACCGCACCAGGAAGGCCGCCACCAGAGAGAGGGCAACGATAGAGGCCTGCCACAAACGTATAAAGATCAAGCGATGAGCCAGAAAGCATTTTTGCAGAGCGTCTGGCGCCAAGGCCCCGAGATTGGCCGCAACAAGGCGCCGGCGCAGCTTTACCGCAAATCGATCGCTGAATAGGGAGATTCGGAACATGGTTTTTACCGTTCGCATGGATTAGTTCAACTTGAAGTCAAAGACGGCGCTCGCCGAGGTCTCGGTTGGAACGCCGTTCACTCGCGCAGGCTTGTACTTCCGGGCGCGTACTGCGTCGATGGCGGCTTGCCCCAATACGGACGGGCCTTTCACCACGGTGACATTCGATACGTCACCATTGGCGCCGATATTGAAACGGACTTCGACGGAGCCGGAGACGCCTTGTTGCCTTGCCTGCGGCGGATAGACAGGATCGACGTGTGAAATCAATTGGGCTGGTTGGACGATGCCACCTTTTCGCACAGTGTCTAAGACCGGCATCGGAGAAGCCGCCTCCGGCAATGTCCTGGCCATAATCGGCGCCAGCGCGGGCTGCGCCTCGGACGGATTTACGGAGGGTTCCGCACCGGTTACCCGCAGCGCGGCCATCGGGCTCGTGTTGACTGGTTCTGACTTGACTACCGACGGCCGAAGATCTTCTCTTGCCGGAGGTTGATCGATGTGTCTGGCTGGAGTTCGATTGACACGCCGGGCGGCCACAGGTTGATCGAGACCGCCCGCCGGAAGTTGAGCGCTGCGTCTCGATGCGGGTTGATCGATTTGCCTCGTCGAGGGCTGGCTGATGCTTCTTGCTTCCGATAGATCGATGCCCTGCCGCTTGGACGTTTCAGCGGGAAGCGCATTCGGAGGAAGCAATCCGCCCGCAGCCTGTGTCTGGGCAGTGACAGGCGCCGGAGCTGAATCAAGCGAAGGATCTAACCCCGGCGGCACGATTTGAGCATCCGGCAGCGGAGGAACGTCGGATGTTCCCGACGGAGATAGCTGCGACGGCAGCCCGCCGAGAATCCGTACGGATTCACTAACAGGTCCTGGCGAATCAGCACTTTCGATTTCGAGTCTCAGGACCACATTATTGCTAAGGGGCGAATAAACGATGTTTCCGCCGCGCAGGTCGGATTCATCGAGATTCACATTCTTATGGAGCGTGCCGTCGGTAATCTCCAGATGCCCGCTGGTGGCTTTGAGAAAAACAGGCGAGGTTGTATCCCATTTTAGCCGCCAATCGGTTCCCAGCCTTTCGAGCTTGAGCCCCAGGTCTGAGTTGGTCGAGGAGTCCGAACCATCCGCGGTCAATGTGCTCGGGGCACTTGGGCCACTATCGTTACGAAGCTGAAGGTATCCTGCAATTAACAGCACTAAAACCGCGGCGGCCGCAAGCAGTCGATAAAAATTGTTGAAGTAGGGAAGCAGTTTAGGAAGCTTCCAGCCTGTCTCTTCGGCCCCCTCCGTGTCTCGAATGAAAACATCCTGGGGGATATTGGAAGGGCGAGCTGCTTGGGATGTTCGTGGCGGATCCGCTGCCGCCATTTTTGAAATCTCGCCGCGATTGAAAGCGATGGCCGGGGATTGGTACACCACTTCGCCGTCCCGCGCCAGGTAGAGCACCGCTTTGCTAATCCGGTCGGACCGAGGCTCGATAAGAATAAACACTCGGTCCGGCTCCTCAATCGTTGCAGGTGATAACGATTCCCCATTTCTGGGGAGTCGGGATGTGTCAGATCCTGCTCCGGCAGCAGTCTGCGATGCCGGCAGAGCGGCGCTTTCCGCAACCGATGGAACACGGCGGCCCGTAGATTCCGCGCCGCCAGTTTGGGGGATGATCGTTTCCGGGTCGTTTCCCGGTCCGACGCTGGCTCGGATCGCTATCAGATCGTCCTCGTTGAGGACCGCTTCCTGATCCGCGCAGGTGCGGTACAGCCCAATGATGGACATCCGGCTTTTGCCCGGACGCCAGCGATCGAGCATCAATCTCACCCGCTCGCTGTCGCCAAAGGGGCAATCCACAGCGCCACGCTCCGGTGTCGCTGCGGCGTAATGCTCGATGGTCATCGTGAGTTCACGCGCGCGATCGAAACGACCGAGGAGAACGCCCGCGGCGTATTTGCGTCCCGCGCGGAGGGCATCGCGCTCCATCAACTCAATGATGTTCAAATGAAGGTTCACACCCAGCGATTCTCCGGGAATTTCCCAACGGAAGAACGCTCCTGCAGCCCTAGCTGCCGGGGAGTTTGCGATGTTCGGTTGCGCGTTCACGAAGTTAGAGAGTGGCTCTATTTCCGGAGGACAAGTGCGGCACGAAGCGCCGGTCTAAGAATCGATTGCACGGGTCATATCTCAATGTGGCCTGCAGGCTCGCATTTCAAAAACGCGTGAGAATCACATACGGGCTGGTCCCAACGGTGGCCGCGGTAAAACTCTGGAAATAGGTCTTAACGGAGCTGGTGGGTACGACCAGAATGTCGCCCGCGGTCAAGAGCCGGTCCTCCGCTTTGCCCTTCATCACTTTCTTCAAATCAATCGAGGCGAACCGCTTGTAGATACCCTGGGGGTCCAGCCGCATGATCTCGGTCTTGCCCGGAGCCGCAGTTTTGGTAAGGCCACCGGATGCCGCCAGAACCTGCATCACCGAGACTGCGCTTTGAGTCACCAATTCGATGGCGCCCGGGCGATTGACCTCTCCAATGATGTAAACCAGGCGGTGTTGGGTCAGGACGGAAACAACATCATGGGGCTGCATCGGAAGGTTCGAGGCTTCCGTGCTTGGATCGGTGACGTCTCGAATGGTCAACTCGATGCTGCTGTGCCGCCCATCCGCATCGGTCTGAGCCCCAGGCAAGGGAATCGTGCCGTACTTTATTTCCCGGGTGACGATCAGAGTGGGGCCCGGCGCGTCCAATCCACCGGCCATTTGCAGCAGCCCCAGGAGCGTGGTTGGACCGTCCAGTTGCAGCGTTCCCGGCCTATGCACACCACCGGCGACCGTGACTGGCCGGCTTCGGAACTCGGAAACGTAAACCGTAACTTCCGGATCACGGACGAACTTGCCCAATTTCTCCGTTAATTCCTGCTGAAGCTGATCGGATGTCAACCCCGCGGCATGAACTTTGCCGACCAGGGGAAGGTCGAGGTCGCCAGTGCTTGTCACGCGCCATTGCTTGCTGATCTCGTCGGAATCCAACGCCGTGATCGTGACGGAATCATTGGGACCGATGACAATGGTTGATGCGGAAGTCTTCGCACCGTTTTGTGCAGCGATGCCCGAGGTGATGGCAGGGCACAACAGCAAAAACAGAGAAAGCAGCGCAATTGTTTTGGTTGTCATCTTGTCCGTCCTTGTGCGGCCCGGAGGCGTGTGTCGTGCATCCAGGAGTTGGTGACGGCAAGCGTTCGCTTTCTGAACTGGCATGCAATTTCACGCACGGATCGCGCCACGTAGTGAACTTCTTCCTCCGTCATCGAGGGATACAGGGGCAGAGAGACCAATCGAGGATAAAGCTCCAGGCAACGCGGGCATTGATTTTCGGGCAAGGCCGCCCATTTCTTGAAGAAAGGATGCAACTGGATGGGAATGAAGTGCACGCTCGCGCCAATGTTTCTGTTCTTCAATTCCGAAATGAACCGGGACCGATCGATGGTCAGCGTGTCCAGATTGAGCCGAAGAGCGTACAGGTGCCAGGCATGCCGGCCATTGCGAGTGGCTTCCGGCAAGTCTATTTCCTCGATGTCGCCGAGGGCTTCGTGAAAGAGCTTCGCGTAGTGAGTGCGCTGCTCGATGAACCGCTCCAATTTGCGCAGTTGATGTATCCCGATGGCGGATTGAATGTCGCTGAGGTTGTACTTGAAGCCTTCTTCCAGCACTTCGTAATACCAACTGCCGTCCTCGCGATAGCGGTTCCAGGCGTCCTTGCTGATTCCGTGCAGGGAGAGCATTTTAATGCGGCCTGCCAGAGCCTTGTTATTGACCGCCACCATGCCGCCTTCGCCTGTAGTCACGTTTTTCGTGGCGTAGAAACTGAAGCACACCGCGTCGCTCGGGAATTCCGCCGCTCCCAGCGCTTTGCCGCGGTATAGCGTGCCGGCGGCATGCGCGGCGTCCTCGACGACGAACAGGTGATGTTTCTTAGCAAGACGCCAGATCGCGTCCATGTCACAGGGCGCACCGGCGAGATGAACCGGGATTATCGCCTTGGTGCGCGGTGTGATCCGTTCGGCGATCGAAGCCGGATCGATATTGCCGTCGGGGCCCACATCAGCTAGAACGGGCGTCGCTCCAACATGCAGGATGACGCTGACGGTTGCACAGAACGTTAGCGGCGTGGTGATGACTTCATCGCCGGGACCGATGCCGAGGGCGGCGAGGGCTACGTGGAGAGCGGCAGTTCCCGAGCTTACCGCCAGCGCGTGGCGAGCCCCGATATACTCTTGAAATTCTTTCTCGAACTGCACGGTTCGCTCGCCGGTCGTCAACCAGCCCGACCGAAGCGTACTGACCACCTCTCCGATCTCGGCGTCGTCGATTTCGGGGCGGTTGAACGGTATGAAAGAGTGTTGTGGATTCATTTGCGATCTTTCGGGATCAGACTCCTCTCTCCTTGCTGCCGCTTGCTCCAGGAAACATCGCACAGCGGGCGGTCCGAACAATCACTTTGAAGTCAAGCCACGGCGTGCGCTTATTCAAGTAAGCGAGGTTTAGCGCCAGCTTGGCCGGCAATACGCTTTCCTGATAAAAGCGAATCGGATCGGCGGCTTTCGCGAGCAACTCTTCTTCATTGCGATAGGCGATTGAAGCGGGATCGGTGATTCCGGGACGAACCCGCAGCACCGATTGCCATAGAGGACTGGAATCGACGAACTGAGGGACTTCTGGGCGCGGGCCCACAAGACTCATGTCCCCTCTGACAACGTTCCAGAGCTGTGGCAGCTCATCCAACTTGAATTCGCGAAGAAATTTGCCTACGCGCGTGATTCGAGCATCGCCCCTGGCCGTGATGGGAGGCCCTGCCTTTCCCTGGCGCATCGTGCGGAACTTTAACAGGCGGAACAGTATTCCATTGCGGCCTACCCGCTCCTGGGTGAACAGGACCGGTGAACCGCTTTCTATCAGGATGGCTGCGGCGATCATCAGGAGGAACGGCGAAACAACAAAAAGAAGGAGCGCAGACACGCAGGAACTCAGTACTTGGCCGTTGCTCGGGGAACTTGCCTCCGACAGTGCGCGCTCATGGGCGTCGGAGCTTGCCGTAGGCTTGAGTAGCAAATTATTCATGAACGGAAGAACAACGAGCAACTAAGCTTAGTCGTGCGAATAGTATTCGTAGGCCCCGTAGCCGTATCGGTTCATGTTCCGAAGGTCCCACGCGTTCAAGATGGTGCCGAGCAGGGGTATGCCGTCATCGGTCAAACGGCGTTTGGCGGCTAAGGCGGCGTCCCGGTCTGTTTTCCCGGCGCGGCAGATGAGGATCGCGGCATCGACGAGGCGTCCCAAAATTCGCGCGTCTGGAATCTGCAACATGGGCGGCGTGTCAATCAGGACGTGGTCGAAGTCGCATCGCAGGCGCTGCAGGAGCTCCAACATCCGGCTCGAATAGAGAAGATTGGTGATGCTGGTGGTGCGTGGACCGCTGGTGAGTACATTGAGGCCCGGAATTTCGGTTCGTTGCACCAGCGCTTCCAGCGGGCTGTCGCGCAGCGAGCTGTTTTCACGCAACAGGTCGCTGAGCCCCCACGTGTTGGTCAGGTTAAACACGTCGTTCAATCGGGGTTTGCGAATGTCGGCGTCGATGAGCAGCACTCGCTGATTAATTTCGGCCAGCGCGATTCCCAGGTTGCTCACCACAGTCGTTTTGCCTTCGCCGCGAGTCGCACTGCTGACGAGGATAATGCGCGGGGCCGCTCCGTTCTCAGCCGAATGAAGAATAGAAGCCAGCGCGCTTCGGAAGGAATCCGCGAGACCGGAAGATTTGTCTCGCCACGTCACCAATTCGACGGTCCCTCCGGGCGGGTTCTGCTCGGCCGGGATCGCTCCAGAGGAAGAGGCTGCCAAGGGCGGTCTTACATGAGCATTGCCGGTAAGCAGATGCCCCGAAGGGATCACGCCAAGCTCCGGCACTTTCAAATGGACGGAAGCTTCTCCAGGGCCCTTGAACGTGCGATCGAGGCTTTCTCTCATAAAAACGATGACCATTCCCGACAAGAGTCCCGACAATGAACCCAAGAGGAGATTCCAGGTTACGTTTGGCTTATAGGGCAGCAGGGGCGCTACGGCGGTGTCTATAATTCGCACGTTGCTGCCGCGCATGGCCGTTGCAACATCCGCCTCTCTCGCCTTTTGCAGCAGGGAATCGTAGAGCTGGCGGTTGGTGTCTACATCGCGCTCCAGGATGTTGTAGTTGACTGTCTTTTGGGTCTGATTAGAGACGACCTGCACCTGTTGACGATAGGCGTTGCTGAGGAGCCGTTCCCTCATCAAGGCAGCCTGATACTCGCTCCGAATGCGCACCAGGATATTGCTGCGCTCCTCTTTGAAGGTTTGTTCCAGCTGATCGATCTGAGCTTGAATGCGCTTTACCTTGGGATGCGCAGGGGTGTATTCAGAACTCAACTCCGCGAGCTGCCGCCGGAGATCAGCCAGCTGCGCTTGATATTCATTGAGCCGTGCGTTGTCGATCACCTGCGGCACGGCGTCCGCCGGTGTGGAAACCGCAATTTGGTACGCGGATTGTTTTGCGATCCGGTCCGCCTGGGCCTCGGAGAGTTCCTCCTGGAGTTGTTTGAGTTTGTCCTGATCGGAGCTTTCCTTGTCTCCCGTAAATGTCAGGTCGGACGCACGTCCATATGCTTGCAATTGGTCTTCGGAAGACTGAAGCTTTGCTCGAGTGTCATCCAATTGCTGACTCAGCCATTGGCGGGCGTGGTTAATCGCGTCCCATCGTGCCTGCAAATTCGAATCAATATATTCATTGGCGAGAGCGTTGGCATAGGTTGCTGACACGCGCGGGTTTGTCGAATCACAGAGGATTTGGACGATACGAGTACCCGCGTCAATGGAAACATCCACCTTGACCGGAGGCAGAACTGCCGCGCCTGCCGATGCCTGCCTGGGCGCCATTCCGAACAAGCCACGCAGCCAATCAAGCCGGCCGTGATCTTGCCAGCCAGCTTGGAATTTTTCATGAGCGATTCTGGTGCGCGTTCGCTCTTGGAGGGTGCGGCTTTTCAGTATTTCGGCCTGGGTTGGGAGATAGGATTCGGGAGAAACGGCTGCGGCCCCATCCTGCAAGTCGGCCATCGGAATGGCGACCGCGCTTTCACTGGGATTTTGAATTTCAAGTGACACATGCGCCTGGTATATGGGGGTTTCTCGGGCGCTAAAAAGCAAGCCACCAAAGGCGCCTACGAGAATCAGCGTGACAATCCAAGGCATGCCTTGGCGAATCATCCGCCATACTTCGACGGGCGCTTGCTCCCGATCCCCCCAGCTGGAATTGGAATCGATAGGCTCCAAATAGAGCATCCGTGGAGCCGCACCGCGGTTCCCATTCGGATGCACAATGATTTCGTTCCCGGGTGTCTTATCAGAGCCTTGCACGAGAAGTTTGAGTGTCCTCTGTCGGCGTGGTCCGCTAGACAGACTTCGTTAGTTGTTAAGCTTGAGATGCGTAATGAGTTGGATCAGCCCTGAAGTGCATCGCCGGAGCCGAAGTCCGAACCACTCACGGTAGGAATGCTCGCGTTACACGGCGCCACCCAATTTTCCGGAACTTCGACCGCAACTGCGCGCTGCAGTAACTGTACGCCCAAGATGAGATGATTGGCTCCCTTGAATCGCAGGAGCACCCCCTCCAAGCCGCGGAGCGACCCTTCCTCAATACGAACTGACCGGCCAACTTCCAGACGCGGCCATGGCTCAATTTTCTGGCCGGAATTTACCGCAATTCGGATACCCTCTATCTCATCCGCATCAACGGGAAGAGGCGTCCGCCCTTGACCCACAATTAAAGCGACACCTGGCGTCGAGAGAATCGGAACCCTGTCCTGGACCGAGAAACGACAAAAAAGATAGCCGGAAAACAAGGGTAACTGCATTATTTTGATGCGATCCGACCAACGCCGCCGCGACCAATACAAGGGGAGAAATTCCTCAAAGCCCTTATGGCGTAGCGTTTCTGAGACCATCTTTTCGCATCGCGACTTAACCCTGATAGCAAACCAGGAGAGATTTGAGGTAGACAAAAGGGCTCCCTATTTTGAGTCCAAGTTACTTCTCTGCGCGATGCTTGAGACGTATCTGGCCTACAACAAAAGTTCTTTTCACGGACTAAAGCATTTTTAACGATTTAATTCATCCATAGAACCGCTGAGCTATCTGCTTTGCTCTGAAAATTAGGCAAGCTCACGCCCCTTGACTCACATATCAATCGACAATCACCCCGCGCACACCACTGCCGTTTCAATTTGAGCGGCGTATGTGCCGAATGCACAAATCAAATATGCACCTAGCGTGCCAGGTTTAAGTGGTTTCTCTTCAATCTTGTCCACATCTTCCTGCGCAAAACATTTCCCACGAAGGAGAATCATTTCCTGTGCTTCCAGAAAGCTAAAGGCGCTCTTTGAATGCGGAACTGGCTTTGTTTTCTTGTCGTTCTCGGAGGATGCCATTTTTTGTCTTTGGCCCGAGGATGCCCGGCATTGACGGAAAAGTTAATGGATTCCGACCGAAGACTGGGATGGCCGATGATCAGAGTGTGGTCAAGTCCTTCCGGTACAATGCGTGCCGGGCAAAGGAAGCGATCCATTGGATAGCTTTTCGATCAGCTCATGGTCCGCCGGCAAGAAATTGAGTTCGGCCAGTGACTGCGGATGACGCCACTCGATCTGTTCGAATACGCGATTCTGCATCCGATCCGTGTTGGCAACGGCGGTGAAGAAAACCAGCTCGATAGGCTCGTTCATTTCGGCATATTGGTGGCGCGTCCGAAAAATCTCTGGACCGATTCGCGCGGAGACGCCCAGTTCCTCGCGCAGTTCGCGCGCGAGCGCTTCTTGGAGGGTTTCTGCTGATTTCTTCTTCCCGCCTGGAAATTCCCACATCAGCTCGAATGCCGCGCCGCGTCGGCGCTGGCATACCAGCAGCTTGCCATTTGATTCGATCAGAGCTGCCACGACCGTCAACATCGCAGCTTCTTCTTTCTAGGGGACTGTTCCGGATGCAGGGCCCTAAAGAGCGCCCAGGCTCCTTGGACAAGCGGCGGGCCCGGTGTATTGAGCCATTCGTCGCGGACCACCACTACGCGGCCGGACTTGACCGCGGGAACGTCTTTCCAGAGCGGATTGCGCAGCGCCACCTCGGCTTTTGCGCGATCGCCGGTGGCCGTCCATGCGAGGACGATCACGTCTGGTTTCGCTCGAGCCACCTCTTTATCGGTAATGCGGATACCGGCAGGAACTCTCATCCTTCCGCCAGCGATTTGCGCGATCTCAGCCACCCACGGAGGAGAACTGATCCGTGGATTTGACCACGCTTCGCAATACACGCTGGGTTTCGGCTGGTTCTGAAACGTTGCAACTCGGTGTGCCACAGCCCGAAAACCCCGCCGCATATCGCGAATGAGATGCTCGGCGGGCACACGACGATTCGCGACGAGGCCGAGAAGGCGAATGTCATTTTCTATATCGGCAATCGACCGGGGATTAAGCGCCAGAAATGCGACCGGCTGTTCGAGGATTCGAGCGATCGTTTCCGCCGCGAAGGGGACTGATCCGATCAGCAGCGTTGGCCGGAGGCGAATCACTTCGGCGATGTCCAGCTTCCAGCAGTCGCCGACCTGGGGAAGTTTTCCGACTCGGGCAACTTCTTTACACCATTTGCTGACGCCCGCCAGGACATGACGAGCGCCAAGCGCCAACAATATGGAGGTAACGCTGGGCGCCAGGGAGACGATTCGTTGTTGTGATGGCATTTCTCTTTTCGCCAGATCCCGCGCGCTACATTCTATCGATTGCGACGGTCGTTTTGTAGCGGCCGCGCCTTGGTCCGCCTATTGGCCATGGACCACGCGTCACAAAGGTCCACTTTACTCTCTCCTCGCGAAAGGGGGAGATACCCTGCCTCTCTGTCTGACAACGCAGTAGCCGCAACAATTGCGATTGCATTCACCGCTGGCGGCGCATGCAAATGCACGAAGACAACTCCGGCGATGAAGACAGCCGGGGCCATCGAGACACCGACGAACGCCAGGGCATCACCCTATTACTGGGTTGTTAGAAACCGCGAAGGTGAACTTGGCACGCAAAATGAAAATGCGCCGGGGAGCGGTGCTCCCCGACGCATATTGTGATTCGAACTGCGCCCGAGCTACTGGGCCGCTTCGACCTTCTTCAGCGAGGGCCTAGCCACTTGCCAGATCAGGCCGGAATCGTCAGCACCATGAGGGAAGAACTGCGCCGACTTCTTCCCAGAAGGCAGGAGCACGATATCGGCTCGGCGGTTATAGGCCAGCCAATCCGCGCGTTTGTTGCGGAGGCGAGCCTTTGGCGGCGTTTGTGGGTTGGTGGTTTCGAGTTGGGCCACTTCGTCCCGCGCCATGGGGCGTTCCTTGCCGTATGCGGCGGTTTCGACTTTGTCGGCCGAGATACCCTGATCGACAAGATATTGCTTGATGCGTTCGACGCGACGCTCGCTGAGATCCTGGTTAAACGGCTTGGACCCGCGCACATCCGCGTACGCTTCGATGGACAACTTTGCATCCGGATCGTATTCGAGATACTTCTTGAATCCGGCAGCCAGCGTGGCCAGATCCAGTTGCTGGCTCTTGACCAGCCCGACCTGTGGATCTTTCTTGTCGGGATAATCCGTGGGATAGAAGACGCTCTGCAGGGTCACGGTGGGGATGGGTTCTACCGTGCCGGTGATGTGCAACGAGGCCGTTTGAGTTGAGGTACCGCCGCAAACGTTTGTTGCGCTGAGCGTATAGCTCTTGTTTTCGTCGATGGTGCGAGCCGGCTGGCCTTCGGGAACCTGCGTCGTATCCGCTGGTTCCGGCTTGACGGTCTGGTTGCCGCTGGCATCGACCTTGTTGCCGTCTAGTGTAACGTTATTCGCGTTGGAGGTCTGCCACGTGAGCGTCGAGGAATCCTGTGTGAGAACCTTCTCGCCGATCTTGCGGTAGTGCAGGTCCGTGGGATTTGCCGACAGGCTCGCCTGTACCTTGGTGTTGACGTTCACCGCGCCAGTTCCCTTTACGATTCCACCAGGACCTGTTGCGCTGAAGTCATAGGTAGTCGTAGCGTGCGGGGAAACGGATTGGCTGCCGCTGGGCTGAACCTCGCCAATTCCGCTGATATTGGCATCGACGGCATCCGTGCTCTGCCAGTTCAAAGTCGAAGACTGGCCGCAATCGATGTTGGCAGTCGAAACGCTGAAATTGCCCGTTACGGGAGCGACAGCTACTTGCGCGCTGGCCATGCCGACCTTGAATCGGGCCACATCTTTCAGCTTTTCGCCCCGCTTCCAGTCGACGGTCTTCTGCCGTCCGTTTTTGTTGAGATAAACGACCACTTTCTTATTGGCCACGACGTTCACATCGCCGGACCAGATCGTCTTTCCCTGATGCGTCACGGTGAGGTGATGCGTGCCAGGTGGGAGAAGCAAATTTTGGTGCCAGATGAAATCGTTGTCGAATTCGTCCACATGCCCAACGAAGTAGTCGGGTTTAGTACCGTTTGAAAGCACGGCGGCACGTGAATCGCCTTCAAACTGGACGTCGCCAAAGGGACCGGCCACATTCCCGCCATAGGCTTGGAGAGTTACCTCGAGTGGGGTCGATTTTCCAGCTTCGATGTTGACGTCTCGCGACTCCATCTTATAGCCGTAGTTCACCACCACGACCGTATGCTTTCCGGCGCTGAGCGAAATCGATTGGTTGCCATCGCGAATGGCTTGTCCGTCTACGAATACATATGCCTGCTTGGGGGTGACCTTAACCTTTAGCTTCCCGTCCTGTGCGAAACCGGCCGTTGCACACAGCGTAATGGCCACAACGAGGGTGAGGAGGTATCCGAGTCGTCGCATCTGCATCTCTCTCTCCTGATATCGTAGGCGTATTAAGAACGACAAGCTCTTTCGCGCCCTGACGAAAGAACCGAGGCTGGACCAAGTAAAAATATACGGCTAAGCCTCCTTCTGTCAATGAGATTCAAATGAAAAGCGAAAGGTTGCGCGCAGAAGTTAACCCTCGCTGCAGCGCCCATAGTCAACTTTGCCACAGTGCAATTATATTATACTGAGGCAATGTTCAACGACTCAGTGCTCGACCACTTTCGCAATCCTCGCAACGCGGGAGATCTACCCGACGCCACGGCTACAGTGGACGTCACGAATCCAGTCTGTGGCGACATTATGCGGCTATCGGTGCGTGTGGAAAACGGACAGATAACAGCCGCACGTTTTAAGACGCAGGGATGTGTGGCGGCGATTGCGTCCAGTTCAGTACTCACAGAACTATTGGCGGGAAAACCGATTGCCGAGGTGCGCAAAATCACGCCGCAGCAGATTTCCGATGTTCTAGGCGGCTTACCTCCCGCGACGTTTCACGCTGCCCAGCTCTGTTGTGACGCGATGTCCGCGCTTCTTCGCACGCTGCGCAACCGCTAGCTTCGGCGTCCTTTCATTTCTTAGCGTCACTCTCCAGTGCTTTTCGGAGCGTTGCGGGATCATTCAAATTCAGGATCACGCCTTCTTCCTCCGTCGGGACCTCAAGCAGGCCCTGCGCGTGCGCCCAAACCACTTGCCTCGCGCCGATTTCAGGAGAAGCGGCCAGCAATTCCTCATAGAGGGGAGCGCGAAAAATTACGGGATGACCGCGGCGCCCATGGTAAGTTGGAAGCACAATGGATTTTCCGCTCGAATCGAACTCGTGAATGAGCTTGGAGACCAGTTCCACGGAAACGAGGGGATGGTCCACCGGACAGAGAATCAATCCCTCGGTTGCGCCGGGGGGAAGGCTCCGGACTGCCGTTTGAATCGATGAGAGCTGTCCCTTCGGCCAATCCGAGTTCACCACGATCCAAGCGCCATCGACCGCCAGTTTGTCGCGAACGGCGTCCGCACCCGCTCCGAGCACCACGCGGATAATGCCTACTCGCGGGTGCCGCGTGACTTCCACCAAATGCTCTACAAAAGTGCGGCCCCGGAATTGGACGAGCGCTTTCGGTGCGCCCATACGGCGGGATTCACCGGCTGCAAGGATGGCCACGGCGAGCATCGCCGCTTAGTCGTGGTGCAGAGCAGGGACTTGCGAGAGGTTTACGGACTTATGCGGGAGGTTTTGTGCTGCATTGCGGCGGACGGCAATCAATTCCGCGGTGATGCTCACTGCGATTTCTTCCGGCGCCAGAGCGCCGATTTCCAGTCCCACGGGCGCGTGAACCTTTTCGAACTGGTCGAGCGCGTAGCCCTCTTTTTCGAGTGCTTTGTATGTGGAGATCACCTTGCGTTTGCTGCCAATCATTCCGATGTAGCGGGCGTCGGTTTTGACGGCCCAGGCCAGCACGCGCATATCGTCCTTATGCCCGCGGGTCACAATCACGAGAAAGGTCGACGAATTCGGATGGATCTTTTCGAACGCGTCTTCGTAGGAGGTGAATATCTCCGCGGCCATGGGGAACCGCTCTTTATTGGCGTAGGTCTCGCGGTCGTCCACAACTCCAATGGCGAATCCCGCCGGGTGCGCCACGCGTGCCAAGGCCGCGCATACATGGCCGCCGCCAAATAGATAGAGCATCGGCGGTGGCAGCAGGGGCTCGACGAAAATCTCCAACGTGCCTCCGCAGATTAATCCGGCGTCATAGGCGGCATCATGGTTTAGATTGAAGGTCATCTTGCGGGGCTGCTCGTTCTGGATCACTTCCTTGGCCGCAGCCCATACCTCCGCTTCGACGCAACCGCCTCCCACCGTGCCGGAAATGGACCCATCTTCGCGAACGAGCATGCGTGAACTCTCATAGCTCGGGATCGACCCATTCGTATGCACGATCGTGGCTAGCGCGCCCCGCTGGCCAGCCTGCCGCATCCGCACGATTTCTTCGAATAGATCCATAGGTAATGATATTTTGAGTTTACGTCGCTCACAAAGCAGTGTCAACGTGCCATGCATAGCTCAGAACCTTGAGAACAAGACATTTGATGGAGATATTCGTTGCGGCCCATCGGCCCGTTCTGGACACGTTCCTGTGTGAATGCTAAGTTTCTACGTCGTCATTCTGGATTCTGAATTGGAGCCGGAAACGAACTCATGAAAGCGGTTGTCTTTTCCGGGCACGGTGGGCCGAACGTCCTGCACTACACCGATCTTCCCGAACCAACCATAGGCGCGAAAGAAGTGCTCGTTCGCGTGCGAGCATGCGCACTGAACCATCTCGACATTTGGATCCGGCGCGGTCTGCCGGGCGTGGCCATTGCGCTGCCGCACGTTCTCGGCAGCGACATAGCCGGAGAAGTCGCCAAAACCGGCGAAGGGGTTTCCACCGTTCGCGCGGGCGACCGGGTCTTGCTCGCGCCGGGAATTTCCTGCGGCGCCTGCGTGCACTGTCTCGAGGGGCGGGACAATCTCTGCCGGCAATACACACTTTTTGGATATTTGGTGGACGGCGGCTACGCCCAATTTGTAAAAGCGCCGGTGGTGAACGTTATCCCGATCCCCGCGCGTTTGACCTTTGAACAAGCCGCCGCAGTCCCGCTCGTGTTTCTGACCGCGTGGCACATGCTAATCACGCGAGCCCGCCTCCAGCCGGCGGAAGAAGTACTGATCCTTGGCGGAGGAAGCGGGGTGGGAAGCGCGGCGATCCAGATCGCCAAATGCACCGGGGCGCGGGTGATCGCCACGGCCGGGTCCGAGGCGAAGCTTGCCAAAGCGAAGGAGCTTGGCGCCGATGAAGTGGTGCTCCATTCCGGGGGGGATTTCGGCAATGAAGTGAAGCGGTTGACGAACCGGCGCGGCGTCGATGTCGTACTGGAGCACGTCGGCAGGGTGACCTGGGAGCAGAGCCTTCGAAGCCTTGCGGTGGGAGGGCGTCTCGTCACCTGCGGCGCTACCACCGGTTTCGAAGGCGCGGTCGATATCCGCTATCTGTTCAGCCGCAACCTCTCGATCATCGGGACGTACATGGGCGGAAAGGGAGAACTTTTTGCAGTTCTCGACCTTGTTGACCGGGGACTGTTGAAGCCAGTGATCGACCGCGTGATGCCGCTCGAACAGGCCACTCAGGCGCACGAGCGCCTCGAGAACCGAGAACATTTCGGAAAGATCGTACTGCAAATTCCGTAAACTATTCTTATCGGCTCTTATCGGTTCTTATCAGGGCCTATCTTTTTGCCAAGGGGAGACAATGCAGAAGCGCAATCTAGGGAAGTCGGGCTTGCAAGTTTCGCTCATCGGGCTTGGGTGCAATAACTTTGGCGGCATCACCGATTTAGAGGGAGCACGCAAGGTGGTTCACAAGACCCTCGACGCAGGCATCACTCTGCTCGATACGGCGGATTACTACGGCAAGCGCGGCGGGTCGGAGACGATGCTCGGCCAGATTTTGGGCGAGCGGCGCAAGGACATTATCCTCGCGACAAAGTTCGGGATGCCCATGGATGAGGCGGAGGCGCTCAAGGGCGCTTCGCGTCGTTATATTTTCCTGGCGGTTGAAGCGAGTCTTCGGCGGCTGAAGACCGATTGGATCGACCTCTACCAAGTTCATTTTCCTGACCCGCTCACACCCATCGAAGAGACACTGCGTGCTTTGGATGATCTGGTCCGACAGGGAAAAGTGCGCTATATCGGAGTATCCAATCATCCAGCTTGGAAGGTGGCGGAGGCACAATGGACATCCCGGGAACTGGGACTCAACGCATTCGTTGCCTGCCAGGACGAATATAGTTTGCTGGTACGCGAGCCCGAGCGCGACCTGCTGCCGATGATGCGCCAGTATGGACTTGGCCTGCTACCGTATTTTCCCCTGGCGGCGGGCTTGCTCTCCGGGAAATACAAGCGGGAAAAGCTGCCGGAAGGTTCGCGTCTGGCGGTGGTGCCGTATGCGAAGCGGTTCCTGACCGAATCGAACTGGCGGACCGTGGGACACCTGGAGGATTTCTGCAAGCGGCGTGGCCATTCGCTCCTCGAATTGGCGTTTAGCTGGCTCGCAGCCAATCCGCTTGTATCGAGCGTGATTGCAGGAGCCACGCGGCCCGAGCAGGTGGAGCAGAATGTGAACGCGGTGAGCTGGCCGCTCACTCCAGAGGATCTCGCGGAAATCGACCGTATCACCGGCAAGACCGAAAGCGGATCAGGATCGTAAGCAATCCGTATTCCGATGTAGCAGTTGAGAGAGTTTGTGATGCTATCCAACAATGACCTGGAGCCGCGCACAGGATTTCGGAATTACCTGATCGTTTCCAGTGTGCTTATTGTCCTGGTGCTGCTCTATGTAGGCTGGATTTTTTATTCGCGCGCCCGGCAGGATCGTGCGATTGAGGAAAAGGCAGCCGCTCAGCAGCGCGAGCAGGATCGTAAGACCTTTGAAGGCATGGGCGGGAATCGCTTCGCAATTCTGGGTTTCTATGCGAATCCGGGGACCATCCGGCGGGGCGACTCGGTGGATCTCTGCTATAGCGTTTCGAATGCGAAGTCGGTGACCCTGGAGCCGCAGTCGAACGCGGTCTGGCCTGCCTTCAGCCATTGCGTGCAGGTCACGCCGCGCAAGACTACTGCCTACACGCTCACGGCAAAAGATGCGGCAGGGAACACGAAGACCGCTACCGTGCGGGTTGAGGTCCGGTGACCAGCGCCCTAAGCCGATTCCGCACAGCCTTTGCAAACCGCGGCCGGAAGATGCAAAATGTAGCTATAAGGAGCTGCGAGGTCCATGGCTATCGAACTCTCGAAAGGCGTCACGCTGGAAAAGCCGGGCGAAGACGAGAACTTTCTGAAGGACGAAGGGATTCTGTTCGCATCCCTCGATAAGGTGGTCAACTGGGCACGTCGCAGTTCGATCTGGCCCATGTCGTTCGGCTTGGCCTGCTGCGCGATTGAGATGATGTCGATGGCGGCTTCGCGCTACGACGTGGCCCGCTTTGGTGCGGAGGTATTTCGAGGCTCACCACGACAATCAGACCTGATGATCATTGCAGGCCGCGTGTCGCAGAAAATGGCTCCGGTGATCAAGCAGCTCTACGCACAGATGCCAGAGCCCAAGTGGGCAATTTCCATGGGGGCTTGCGCGACTTCCGGCGGAGTCTTCAACAATTACGCCATTGTGCAAGGTGTGAACCAGGTGATCCCCATCGACGTGTACGTCCCCGGGTGCCCGCCCCGTCCCGAGGCGCTGGTCTATTCAATCCTGCAGCTTCAGAAGAAGATCGACAGCACGCGCGGCAGCTTTAAGCGTTCCCTGAATCTTTCGAATAGCTGATCTGCCATCGCGCCCGGCGGCGTTTCCAATTCAACTTTCTGCGGCAACGGCCTTGCTGCCCAATACCGTTGCCGTTCCGCCGTCGAATTCGACCACACTGCCCGGAGCATTGTGTTCGCGGCGCAGGTATCCCATGCCGATAGCCGCGGCCGCCGCCGGCGAAAAAGCCGCACTGGTTACGTAGCCGACCTCCGTGCCACCCGCGCGCAATTTTGTTCCAGGCGGAGGCGGCTCAGCGGCTGAGAATTGCAGTCCCACTCGCTTGCGGTTCACGTGCCCGCGTGACCGCACGCGCTCAACGATTTCTTGGCCCGTATAACATCCCTTCGAGAAACTGATGTGCGTGTTTTCGAGCGCTGCCTCGTGCGGAATCATTGAATCGTTAAAATCCACCGGAAACCAGGGAATGCCAGCCTCGAGCCGCAGCACGTTCAGCGTCTTCATGCCTATGGGAAGGCCGTGATGGGCATGCAATCTGGCGTGCAGATTTTTCCAGAGCAGGACGACATGTTCACGAGGAACAATGAACTGCGCCCCGGGTTCGCCGAAGTGGGAACGCCGGATCATGTGAGAGGGAACTCCGTAGATGGCGATTTCGGTGATCGTGAATTCGGGCATGTTGCCGAGAGCCAGGGCTGTTGCTTCGGCGACGAATGCTGGAGCGCGAGGCCCTTCGACCGCGAAGGTTCCGAGCTGATCGGTGAGATCGTCGAGCTGCACTTGCGATCCCAGGATGTATTTTTTGAGAGTGGCGAAGGTGCGTTCGCGCACCGAGGCGTGCGACAGGAGAAGCAATTTATTTTGCAGCGCGTAAACTTCCAGTTCCGCAAGAACATGCCCTTGTGGGTTCAGGAGCAGCGCGATCGTTCCACGTCCTTCGCTCAGGTCTTTAATGTTGTTTGATGTGATGGCATGCAGGTAGCGCACGCGGTCACGTCCCGTAAGCGCAAAAATCGCGTGCCAGTTCGTATCGAATAGGACGGCGCCTTCGTGCGCTGCGCGATATTCCCGCGCAAAATCCGAAAAGATGGACGGCAGAACACAACCGGCAAATTCCTCCAGTTGCGCGCCCGTTGCGCGGTGCTCTTGGATGAGCGGCGTTTCCATTCCAGCCTGTGGCGTGTCCATTATGGATTCCCCGTGAAGCGGTTCACACTCGATAATCTTAACAGATGCGGGCGAAGCCAGTTCAGCCGCTCTCGGAGCGGAACTGCGGTTATGAGGAGCTGTGCTGCTATACTTCTCGTTTCATGCCCGAGAATCTCATCCACGAAGTAATTCCGGTCGGTTTGCTGCAATGCAACTGCTCGATTCTTGGAGACCCGGTCTCGCGCGAAGCGATTGTGGTGGATCCTGGCGATGATGTGGAGCGCATCCTCGAGATTCTCCGGCGATTCGATCTGAAAGTGCGCGCCATCGTGGGCACTCACACGCACATCGATCATGTGGGTGGCCTGGCACAACTGCATTCGTCGACTAAGGCTCCCGTCTTGATTCACGAGGCGGACCTCGATCTCTATCGGCATCTCGATCTGCAGGCCCAGTGGCTGGGCGTTCCCACTCCCGCGGTCACCCGGATCGAAGATTTCGTAAAGGAAGGGGACACGCTGCGCTGGGGGAAGTTTGCGGCGCACATTCTGCATACGCCGGGTCACACACCGGGGAGTATAAGTCTGGTCGTCGAGCCTGCCGCTGCCGAGCAAACTGCGAGTGCAATGGAGTTGCCGCGAGCCGGAAGCGATGCGGCGCCCGCACATCTTTACCGGCCCAATGCCGAACGATTGATAGCAGGAGACACGCTGTTTCACGGCAGCATCGGTCGCACGGACCTATGGGGCGGCTCCCATCCGCAAATTTTAAATTCAATCCGCGAAAAACTCCTGCCGCTTCCCGATGATCTGGTCGTATATCCAGGCCATGGCGACATCACGACCATCGGTTTCGAGCGGGCTAATAATCCATTCCTGCGCTGAACTGAATGCCGAGACGGGCAACGATTTTTATTATCGCTAACCACCAATCGAAGCTTCGACGCGCAGTCGAGCACATCCGCAAGCTTGTCCAATCCCATACCTTCCATTTTTGAGTGCATACCGCTGGGGTGAGATTAATTTTTGCATTGCGAATCTTTCCGCCGGTACACACTTGATTTTCGATCGACAAGACATTAACGCTTGACATCAGCGACGCAGTTCCGTAAGCTCGGCTCCTGTCTGTAGTCCTTCCAGCTGGCCTGGGAGTACCTGCTCTTTGACAATCGGATGATACATGCCAGAACCCGTTTGGTTTTTGCTCTTCGTTTCGGGTGTACCGAGGCGATGGGCGATTGAGAAGTCCCGCTCCTTTCGGGGAGTGGGATAAAACCGAGCGATTTAACAGTTCGTTCCGATCGTGACAGCTTCTAGTTGTCACGGTCGTAACATCAGGTTTCAAACGAGAGTTTGATCCTGGCTCAGAGCGAACGCTGGCGGCGTGCTTAACACATGCAAGTCGAACGCGCAGTTTTCTGTAGCAATACAGGAAGCGGGCGCGTGGCGAACGGGTGCGTAACACGTGGATAACCTTCCATCAGGTGGGGAATAACCCCGCGAAAGCGGGGCTAATACCGCATAACATGACGACGGCACATGCTGTTGTCCTCAAAGCCGCAAGGCGCCAGATGAGGGATCCGCGGCCGATTAGCTAGTTGGCGAGGTAATGGCTCACCAAGGCAATGATCGGTAGCCGGACTGAGAGGTTGGCCGGCCACACTGGAACTGAGACACGGTCCAGACTCCTACGGGAGGCAGCAGTGGGGAATCTTGCGCAATGGGCGAAAGCCTGACGCAGCAACGCCGCGTGGGGGATGAAGCTTCTCGGAGTGT
>Ga0307374_10002448_pt1 | contig 32998 bp, 27 predicted proteins | sample OX3MG_FD_202532 | JGI IMG/M metagenome (GOLD analysis project Ga0307374, IMG submission 202532) | Soil microbial communities from Risofladan, Vaasa, Finland - OX-3 | ecosystem: Environmental > Terrestrial > Soil > Coastal area > Acid sulfate soil | place: Finland: Risofladan, Vaasa | collected... | reverse complement strand
TAATGATGCGCAAATCGAGGAAAGGGTAACGCATCTCGACTGGGGATCGAGTCACGCCAGCCTCGTGCAACTCAAAAAGCGACCTCCATTGAGGCAGGAACATTGACGTATACGCCCTCGGTTTCACCGGATGCATCACCGGTGGACGCGGCACTACCCCTCTGCGCCAGCGATCGCGGGCATTCACACGGCTGGCGAATTCGGGAGCCATCCAACTCGGGAACCGCGGCACTCCCGTATTGCCCCCCACCGCCGTTTTGAATCGCTGGCGAATTCCGCGCCATGGAAACTGCCTCACGCGCCAGAACCGCGGCACATCCGCGTAGAGGCGGCCCCACTCCTGGTGCTTAACCATGCTCCGCACGTACGGCAGCATCTGGAACCACATCAGGTTGTCTGGACCTTCGCCATTGAACGCCACGCGGCACTCGCTGGAAATGGCTGCGAATTGATCGAGGTGCCCAGCCATCAATGGGATGTCCACAGGTTCAGGCCAGCGAATCGCCGGATCATCCCAGCGCTCAAACGGGCGCAAGCTCTCCCCAGCCACGCATCGAATCGGAATCCCCAGGAATTTGGCCACTTCGCGCGCGCAGGCGCCGTCTTGATCTCGCGGCGATTCGTCATGCGTAGCGGTGTACGCGCGCAGCTTCCCGCTTTCTCCGCGCTCGGGAGAAAGCGCCCGCGCCGTGGCAGCCAGCGACGAAGAATCCAGCCCTCCGCTTAGCAGCACTCCCACTCGCCCGCCACGCATCCGGTCGGCGACCGCGTTGCGCAGGTGTATCTGGAAATTCTCGACGTATTCATCCGCGTGCCTGTGGCGAATTCGCCCGTCCACTGGCACCGACCAGTAACGCCCGATGCGCAGGCCCTCAGACGAGACGCGCAGAAAATGCGCCGCCGGCAGCCGGCGGACGGCGCTAAATGTAGTCGTGGCCGGATCGCAATTCAGCCCAAATAGCAGAAAGTCTGCAATCGCCGCTTCGTTGAGTTCGTCCGGAACGTCTGGATGCATCCGCACGCAGTCGAGAGTATTGCTGAACAGGAAAAAATTGCGGTGCTCCGCAAAGTAGAAGGGCTTGATTCCCAGGTGATCGCGCGCGCAAAACAGCGATCGCCGCCGCGCGTCCCAAATCCCAAACGTAAAATCCCCGCGCAGCCGCTCCAGACAGCTTTCGCCCCACGCGGCGTAGGCGTGCAGAATCAGTTCGGAATCTGGGGCGTTTCGCGGCGGTTTGCGTCCCGCACCCGCCAACTGTGCCAGCAGCTCCGCGCGAGCATCCAGCCGCGCATCCGCCGCGATCCAAAACTGTCCGTCGACTCCCACCGGCTGCCGCTCGTGGGCCGCTTCCTCGGTGGTTCGCAACATTGCATGGCCGAAGCCGACCGGACCGCCGCTCCAGACGTCCTGTCCATCCGGCCCGCGAAAGCCCAGATAGCGCGTGAGCGCGCGAAGCAGCATCCGGTTTACCGGAGCGCCATCCGTCCGCAGGACTCCAATCACACCGCTCATCGAGGTTGCGTCTCCATCGTCGTCATACGATTCTGGAATCGTGCAAAATCCCTACGATCGCTGGCCGGATCGTCCAGGACAACTTCGCCCAGCTCGATCCAAGCGTGCGCTTCGAATAGGCCGTTTTCTTTTCGCCCGCCGATGCGCAGGTCTGCTGCGATGCCGCGTCGCCGAAGCAGCCACCACAGCGTCAGCGACCGGTCCAGGCAGTTCGTCGCAATAGGCAGATGCCGAGCCGCCGCCGCTTGCCAGCGCGCGAAGGCGCGTGCGAATTCGATTTCCGGCTGTCCGACGGGCGCGCTTCCGTTCGGGATACCAGGTGTCAGCCACTCAATCGCCGCTTTCCAGCGTCGAAATCCGGCGACCCGCAAACTCGCGCGGGTGGCGACCAATCCGCAAGCTGACTCCAGCACCATTCCGCGTGCGTAGCTGCTCATTCGCCAAAACCGGCGCCAGGTTTGCATCGCAGTTTTCAACCCGCTACCTCGAGGAAAGTCGCGCCATCTCTGGCTGGCGCCGCTGCGGCTGGGTTCGAACTCCTGAAGGGGCCCGTTTGAACTCGCACTGCGGTTATTTTCGGCAACCGTCAACGGGCCGCCCGTATCGTTTCTTCACCGCACGTCAATGAGCCCCTGTTCGCGCATCTGTCGCAGCAAATCCAGCAGGTCCCGTTCGCACTCCTCAGCTTGCACTTCATACTCTTCGAGCAAAGCGTCGCGAATTTCGCCGACGCTTTTCGCTTGCTGCACTAAATCCCACACGCGCGCTCCCACGGGATCGAGTCCGTAATACACGGTGTTTTTCATGTTAAGGATTGCTGCTTCATCGCCGAGCGAGCAGGACACATGATCGCGCGTGGCGCCCACGATCGAAGATACCGAGAGAGGTCGGTCCATTGAAGCCGCCAGCTTCCTTCAGTCGAACCAGGTAGGGCATCGCCGCTCCGGCTCAGGATCCGTGCGGCGCCGGTCCGCGAAACTTCACTCACCGAAGCTTTCGCGATCGAGCAGCTATTGTACTGATCCCGAACGCGCGCGGCAACTGGCCTCTTCCCCTTCCCTAACGAATCGCCGCCATTCGCGATTCTTTCGCCGCGCGGCTTCTCGGTTCGCGCCACGAATTCCCAGCGCCCGTTACGTTTCGCGGCCCAAGGACCGCGAACTGAGGGCCGTGACCTGAGGGCTGCGCTCTGATACGCTTCCTCCGCGGCGTTCGGGACGTCGCTGACGGGCTCATGCCAATAACCCGCTTGCGCGGTACTTCCAAATGAGCTGGGCGCGCCGCATTTTGGTGAGCGCCTCGGAGAGCGATTGGCTGCGCGATCACGCGCCGCGTCTGCGCTTCGTTCAGCGCGCTTCGCAGCGCTTCTTGCCCGGCGAGCAGCTTGACGACGCTCTGGCGGCCGCGCGACGCCTGGCCGATAGCGGCGTATCGTCGCTGATCACTCATCTCGGCGAAAATGTTCGCGACCGCTCGGAAGCCGAAGCCGTGACGCGCGATTATCTCGGCGTTCTCGAACGCATCCGCTCCGCGGCGCTTCCCTCGGAAATTTCCGTGAAGCTCACGCAACTTGGCCTCGACGTCGACCGAGAATTCTGCTTCGCCAATCTGGTGCATCTAGTGGAAGCCGCCGCAAAAAGTACTGGTGACGGAGCTTCGAGCCACAGCTCCGTGTGGATCGATATGGAGCAGAGCTCCTACGTCGATGCGACTCTCGAACTCCACCGGCGCGCCCGCGAGTTGCATCGCAACGTCGGCGTCTGCGTGCAGGCTTATCTTCGCCGCACGGCGCAAGACGTGGCCTCGCTCGTCGCCCTCGGCGCGACTGTCCGCCTGGTAAAAGGCGCTTACAGCGAGCCGCCGGAAGTCGCGTTTGAGAAAAAATCGGAAGTCGACAAAAATTTCTTCCGCCTGGCGCAAACGCTCCTGGCGCCTGAAGCGCGCAGCGCCGGCGTTCGTGCCGTGATGGGAACGCACGACCGCATCCTGATCGCGCGGATCACCGGTTGGGCCGCGGCGCAGGGCATCGCCAAAAATCAGGTCGAGTTCGCCATGCTCTACGGCATTCAGCGAGCCGAACAGCTTCGCCTTGCGAGCGAAGGCTTTCGCAGCTGCGTGCTCATCTCGTACGGCTCTTACTGGTTCCCGTGGTACATGCGCCGCCTCGCCGAGCGCCCCGCCAACGTCCTCTTCATCGCCCGCAATCTTTTCGCGAAATAAATTCTGCCTCGCCGGAAACCACGCGACGGGGCGTACAATTTAGTGTGATCCATTTTTCAAGTACGGATCGCGTTTTCGTTCTCACCGGCGCAGGCGTCAGCGCCGAAAGCGGCATTCCCACGTTTCGCGGCGCCGGAGGGCTTTGGCGCAACTACCGCATCGAAGAAGTCGCGTCCCCTTACGCTTGGCAGCGCGATCCGCGGCTCGTTTGGGAATTCTACTCGATGCGCCGCCGCGTGGCCGGCGCCGCGCGTCCCAATCCCGGGCACGACGCTCTCGCCAAACTCGAAGAATCCTTGCAGGACCGCCTGTTCCTCTGCACCCAAAATGTGGACGATCTGCACGAGCAGGCGGGCTCCCGCCGCGTGGTTCACATGCACGGCGAGCTTTTCAAAAGCCGCTGCGATCGCTGCGACAGAGTCCCGTTCGATGATTGCGAAACCTACGAACCGCCCCGCCCCATTCCGCGCTGCCATTGCGGCGGACAGATTCGTCCGCACATTTGCTGGTTCGGCGAAGTCCCTCACAGCCTCGACAAAATTTCCGAAGCGCTCGACTCCGGCACCGTTTTTATCGCTATCGGCACTTCCGGCGTAGTCGAGCCCGCCGCAAGCTTCGTCGCCCGCGTTCGCGGGGCCGCCCGCACCATTTATATCGGCCCCGAAGAGCCCGCCAACAATTTCGCGTTCTCCGCCTGCTACTCCGGCAAAGCCGGCGAACTTCTCCCCCAAATCTTCCGCTGCGATTGACCGTTTGCGCCGGCGCGTTGCGCTCAGTTTTCCCGCGCCACGCGGGGTCGCAGTCTCCCTGTCCGAACATGGGACCGTACAATTACGCTGGCCCTCACAGCCGTTTCGTGTCCGCGAATTCTGAACACCTGGATCGTTCGCGCCGTCAAACGCTTATCGGTGGATTGTCTCCTTCGCCTGGTGCAGAATCGCGATCTGCAAGCCGTGTAATTGGGACCCGTACGATGAGCGTCAGTGCCAAAGGAGAAGCCGATGAAGACAAAATTCGTTGTCGGCGTCGTTGCGCTTTTGTTCGTTGCTTTGCTGGGTTATCGCGTGGCGGCAGCCAAAAACGGTTCGTCGGTGCGAGCCGACGATCGCGCGCAAATCGAAAATCTCATGTGGAAATACAGCCGCGCTTTGTACGCGCAAAACCCCGATGCGTATGCCGCCCTCTACGCGCCGGATGGTCAATTCGGAACCGGCGCCAATGCCGTCAAGGGACGCGAGGCGCTCAAGAAAATGATCGTGAACCTCAAGCAGCGCGAGGCCGGGCAGCAGCGCGTGTACGTCATGGACGCGAACACTTACATCGAATTTCCGGACCGCGATCACGCGCGCCTGGAGGCCTATTGGCTGGAAGTCTCGCCACAGATCGGCCCACGGACTGCACCAACTGCGCCCGCTCGCGTTGTGAATGCCGGGCGCGAAGTGGAAGAACTCGTGCGCATCAACGGCCAGTGGCTCATCCAGCTCCGCGACCCCGCGCCAAAAGACTGAGCGAGTAACGCCGGCGAACAGCGTGTCCGCTGATTCTGGTGAATACGGGAGCGCGTTCGATCACCGATCGTGCGAGCCGCCTGCGACGGGCGGAGCCGGCGGCGTCAGATTCACTCCGGCCTCGCCGCTGCCGCTCACAAAATTGCGGTTGTTCTGTTGGCAAATGTACTCGTCCAGCGTCCAGTTCGCATGACGCTTCAAGATTCGAGTCGTCGTGTACGGGCCGGTCAAAGCTACGGGATCAATAATCGTGGTTTCGATCTGCATGGTGTTGGGATCGAGTAGCCGAAAACGCTCCACGATTTTCATCTCGTTGCTGTGCGGAACGGCCACCACATCACTGCCGGTCACTGGCGGCGTCGATACCATCATCGTTTGCGGAGAAAATCCCACCGACTCCACCACCAGCGTCTTCCCGTCCCAATGACCAACCGACGTGCCCCAAAAAGTGGGATCGGGATCTTTGGGAAGCGGACGTCCGTCGGTGTAAATATGACGAACCATCCGTTCTTCCTCGCCGAGAATGGTCACCTGGCCGGGGGTCAGCAAGAACTCATAGGGATATGGCATGGTCATAATCGTCGGCATGCCGTACGGCACACAGTTCGCCTGAGCGTTGTCCTTCGCCGCATGCGCCTCCAGATATTTCACTTTGGCGGCCCATGCAGGCGTCAAAGGCATGCTGGGCTGCACCGAGGTAGCGGGAAATTTAGAGCCGGCCGTCGTTTTCGCGTGCCCGCGTTTAGCCTCCGCCGCTGACACAACCAGATTCGCGGATCCTAGCGGCTCTTCCCAAACACCCGTGAAGTCCGGCAATTTCGCCAACGCGGCCCAGTCCGCGGCGGTCGGCGCGGGGCGCTTGAAGTCGGGCCAAGTTTGAGCCGGAGCGACAGAAACAAACAACCCTGCAGCAAGCGCGACGACGAGGAATCGTCCAAAATTCTTCTTTCGTTGCTGAGCCATTCGCGACTCCCTCGTACGAGATTCTGACTGAGACGGTCGACGCGGCGGGTGGGCCGGTGGCCCAGGCTTTCCGCGGCGATTCGCCCAACGCCATTCGCCGGGCATGCTACCACCCCGCCACGTAACTGCGTGGGGAATTTTCCTGTTCCCCAAGCACCCGAAGCTGCGCAGCCGAAAAGATTCAACATCGAAAAAATCTCGAAATACAGTTCTGCCCGCCCGTACTAAAACTGTACTTCCGACCAGTAGCTTGCGCGCTAATTGTTCAGCTAGGCTTGGCTCGCGATGCGGTGCAGATCACAATTCGACGGACGCAGCTGCAAAAACTCCGGGCAGAGGTTCGCCAGTCGGCTCGGCGCGCTACAACCGGATGCGCCGCAGAAACGCGCCGCAAAGCGAGGAAAACTCTCCTCGAATTCAGATCGATAGATGTGCGGGTAGAACACTTCGTAAGTCGGTGAAAACACACGCCGCCGTCTCAGCCAGATCGATACAAACTCGTTGCGGATTTCCGTGCACTTTTCGCTCTGAATTTTCGGCCCCTCCGGCCGAGGGCGCCGAATAATCGCTCTTTGAAAATTGAATCGCTGCAAAGGGAAGAAGATGGGGAACGCCGCGCCCTACCGCGTGCGTTCGTCCTTCTCGATTTTGCCGTCGCGGAGACGGATGGTGCGGTGGGCGTGCATGGCGATGTCTGATTCGTGGGTGACGAGGATGATGGTGTTGCCGCCTTCGTGCAAACGCGCGAAGAGCCCCATGATTTCTTCGCCGGTCTGGGAGTCGAGGTTACCGGTGGGCTCGTCGGCCAGCAGGATGGAGGGATTGTTCACTAACGCGCGCGCGATGGCCACGCGTTGGCGCTGGCCGCCGGAAAGTTCGTTGGGCTTGTGCGTCATACGTCCGGCAAGATCGACTTGGTGCAAAGCTTTCTTGGCGCGTTCCTGCCGCTCGGCGGACGGTGTGCCGTTGTAAATCATGGGCAATTCGACGTTGTGAAGAGCCGTGGCGCGCGGCAACAAATTGAAGGTCTGAAAAACGAAGCCGATTTCGCGATTGCGAATGTAGGCGAGTTCGTCATCGTCCAGCAGACTGACCAGGCGCCCCGCTAGCCAGTACGATCCGCTGGAGGGCGTATCCAGGCAGCCGATCAAGTTCATCAACGTGGATTTCCCGGAGCCGGAAGGGCCCATGATAGCGACGTACTCGCCCTTGCGGATCTGCATGTCGACGCCGCGCAGGGCGTGCAGTTTCTCCGTGCCCATCTCGTAGGTCTTCCACAGATCTTCGGTCTGGATGACGATGCCCGCGTCCACCAGATCCTGGCGGAAATTCTGCGAGACGACTTCTTCAACCCCCATGTGCATTGGTCTCCTGCCTCATATCTTGGGTCTTGTGTCTTGCGCGGCGGCGCCGCCGGTTACCTGTATCTATTATGGCTCTCGGCGAAGCGCAGCTCGAAAAACTATTCCAGGTGATGTGCCGAACTACTCTTCAGCGCGCGACGCGAAGTTAACTAGTCGAGTTGTCAATGTTGACGGACGTCGCGGAATTATCGATCTTCACTTTCGTGCCAGGACGGAGCGTGCGAAGCGCGTTGTAGCTGCCGGTGACGATCACATCTCCGGGCTGCAATCCGTTAGTCACTTCGATACTCGTCACGCCGGTGATGCCTGTTTGCACCGGGACGAACTGCGCTTTGCCGTCGCGAATGACGAACACTCCCTGAACTTCCTTGGTGCTGGCGGGATTGTCATTGGCAGCCGCCAGGGTCACGTTTCCGGACTGGCCGTCTTTTGCCTCTTCCAGTTCTCCCTGGGTGCGCTCGGCAAGGGCCTGAATCGGAATGGTCAGCACGTTGTTCTTGTGGGCCGTCTCAATTTTCGCCGTGGCGGAAAGCCCGGGACGCAGGGACTTCGGCGGATTGTCGAGCGTGACGACCACTTTAAAGTCGCGCGCTTCCTGCGTATTCGCGGTGGTCTCTTCCATGGCCGCTTCACCGGAAGTGCGCAGGATGGCCAGCTCGCCCACTTCCGTTACGTGGCCTTTGAAGGTTTTGCCGGGCAGCGCGTCGATGGATACAGAGGCGGGTTGGCCGTCCTTCACGCTGGTGATGTCTGTCTCGTCGACCATCACTTCAGCGGTCACCACGCTCATGTCGGAAATGGTCATCAAAAAGCTGCCCTGAGCGTTCTGAATGCCGGGAACGACGTTCTCGCCCAAACGGACGGCGATGTAGCTGACGATCCCGGCGATGGGGGCTCGATAGACCGTTTTATTCAAAATGTCCTGCTGGTAGGTGAGCATGGCGCGATCCTGCGCCAAGTTAAAATTCGCCTGGTTCCGCGAAGCGCGGCTTGCAGCCAATTGCGCCCGCGCCGCCGTCACGGACGCCACCGCACCACGATAAGTGGCCTTGCTCGCGTCGTAATCCTGTCTGGCGATCAGCTGATCTTTGTACAGCTCCTGAGATCGCTGCCAGTCGAATTTGGCTTTTTCAAGATTGGCTTGCTGCTGCTGTAAAGTGGCGACCGCCGAGTCGTAATTCGCCTCCGCCGCCTTGGTTGCCGAGGTGGCCGCGTCAATGGTGGCCTTCTGCGCCTGCACGTCGGCGCCCGGCTGGACGTTGTCCAGCCGAAGAAGAACGGCGCCCTTATTCACGTTCTCGCCCTCTTGCACAGCAATTTGCGTGATGCGGCCCATGCCTTCGCCGAGCACGTTGGTGTAGTTCTTCGGGCGGATTTCACCCGAGGCGGTCACAATCGAGGTCAAATCCTGGCGCACGGCCTGTCCGGTCTGTACCGTGACCAGACCCGCGTTCATCTTGTAAACGCTGTACCAAACGATCCCGATCGCGGCTACACCCGCGCAGGCACCAATAGCCACCCTTTGCCAAGTCTTCATCGCACCAACCTTCGGAGTGAACGTTGCGAGCCGGTTAGGCGGCCCACCAGGTAATTACGCGCGGGCGGGACAGAATGTTTCGCGCTTCAGAGACGATTTAAAACGGAGAGATTACGGCCGGCCCTGCCTTCGGCCCTTTTTCCCCATCGCCGCGCCAATTGGAGAACCATAGCTGTACAGGCGCTACACGCGGTCGATATCTTACCATTTAGCCGTTTCGCTAATGAACTACAAATCTGGCTGGTGAACGCACCACCGCGCGCGGAATCGGGGCCTGCGAAGCAGGAGCCGAGAAGCCAGGCACTGCTTTGGAACGCCGGGCAACCCACGCGGCTGCAAGCGGTTCCAAGGTTCCGGGGCCGTTGCGCCGTAAAGATTGATTGACCTGTACCTTCGTACAGGTTAGGATTTCAGCTCGCAAAGAGGCATTCGATGGGCTGGCCTGTTAAAGCGTTCCCGCGAATTCTATTGACGACGGCACTGGTGTGTTTTACATCGAGCTACGCGCTCGCCGCCCGACATTCCGAGAAACAAGATCAGCGCGACAAAACAAAAGCAGAAAAGAAAAGCGAGCACGCGCTCTACAAGGAATTAAGCCCGCAATATAAGCGCTGGCTCGATGAAGACGTGGTGTACATCATCACGCCGGAGGAGCGGCGGGCCTTTCTGCACTTGCAGACGAACGAAGAGCGCGAGCAGTTTATCGAAGCTTTTTGGCAGCGCCGCAATCCCGATCCGGATTCGCCCGAAAATACCTACAAAGAGGAATACTACCGGCGGATCGCCTACGCCAACGAACATTTTGCCTCCGGCATTCCGGGCTGGAGAACGGATCGTGGCAAGATCTACATCATGTGGGGCCCGCCGGATGAGATCGATGCGCATCCAACAGGGGGCACTTGGGACCGGCCCATGGATCAGGGCGGCGGCGAGACCACGACCTATCCTTATGAAGATTGGCGGTACCGCTACTTAGAGGGAATCGGCGAGAACGTGGAGCTCGAGTTCGTCGACCCCACTGGGACGGGCGAATACCACCTGACCATGGACCCGAGCGAAAAGGACGCGCTGCTACACGTTCCTGGCGCAGGCCTGACCATGGCGGAATCGATGGGTTTGGCGAGCAAATCTCAACGTTTCAGCAATACGGACGGCACGAACATGGCGGAGGGTGAGTTTGGCGGGATGCCGCTGAACACGAACGACGAGGAGTTCAACCGCCTGGAGCAATACGCCGAAATCATGAAACCGCCGCCGGTGAAGTTCAAAGACCTGGAAGCGGTGGTCACGCAGCACATGCTCCGCGATCAAATGAAGTTCGATTATCATTACGATTTTCTGCGCATTACTTCGGATACCGTGCTGGTACCGATCACCGTGGAAATCCCTGTGAAGCAGCTGACTTTCCAGCAGAAAGACGGCGTGGACACCGCGTCCATGCACCTTTTCGCGCGGATCACCAGCCTCACTGGGCGCGTGGTGCAGACGTTTGAAGATACGCTGCGCGCGGATTACGCCGCCGATCAACTGCAGAATGCGATCGGCACATCGCGCATTTACCAGAAGGCGGTTCCGCTCGCACCGGGTCTATACGAGCTGGATATCGTGCTGAAAGATGTGAACAGCGGGAACATCGGGGTGGTGAACACGCGACTGCCCGTGCCGCGATTCCAGGATGACCAGCTGAGCTCGAGTTCGTTGATCTTGGCTGACGACATTGAGCCGGTCTCGATGAAAGATATCGGCGTGGGCCAGTTTGTGCTTGGCGACGTGAAAGTGCAGCCGCAGTTGAATCACACGTTTGCGCCCAATCAGTCGATGGGCATCTTTTTGCAGGTGTACAACCTGAAGGTAGATCAAAAGACGAATCGAGCGGACACCACCGTCGAATTCCGGGTGGTGAAGGATAATGCAACCGTTCCGACGCTAAAATTCGATCTCCCGGCGAGTCAACTGCCCGAGCATGGCGAAGAGTTGACGCTCGAAAAGAAGATGACGCTCGGCTCACTGGCGCCCGGAAAGTACAAGCTGGAAATCGCGGTTACCGATAATCTGGCGAAGCAGACCATTACTCCCACGGCGAACTTTACGATTAGGCCCTTACCTGCGGCTGCAACGCAGGGGAGGTAGAAGCAGTTGAATCCGATGTTCAGCGGCAAAGCGATCCGCGCGACTGGCCTTGGTTTTTTGGTGTGCCTGCTCGCCGCGCCTCTGGCGATTGCCGGCAGCGGGGGCCGGATATCCGGCGTGGTGCTGGATTCCGCCGGGACGCCGCAGATGGGCGCCACCGTCCTGCTCACCCCGGAATCGGAATTGACGGGCTCGACGGTGAAGCTGCTGACGGACGACCACGGCCGCTTCGCATCCACCGCGCTTCCGGTGGGAATCTACTCCATCCAAGTGACGCTTGCGGGCTTTTTCCCGGCGATCGAGCGCGACATCAAAATAAACGCTCAGCATCCGACCGTGCTGCAGATCATGCTGGGTACGGTGTTCTCGTCGCTGGAAAAGCTGCGGCGGCCGTCCGGTGAGACGGTTTCCGCGGACGATTGGACGTGGGTCTTGCGCAGCGCGGCAGCCACGCGCACGGTGCTGCGCTGGCAGGACGCCGGAATCCCCCTTGGCGCCAGCGCAAATTCGGACCACCCGGCCACGGCGCATCCTGTTCGCGGCGGATTGTTCGTAACTTCCGGCGCGGACCACCCCGGCTCGATTGCCTACGATCCGAATTCCACCGCTACGGCCGTGGTCTACGATCTCGACCTCGGCGAGCGAGGCCAGTTTTTAATGGCCGGGCAGTATAGCTACGACGACTCATCTTCCTCGGCCGGCATCGCCGGCGAGTTACTACCATCGGAAGGCCTGGGTACGAGTCCTGTTTCGACAATATTGGTCCGCGAGTCGCGCCTCGGCCCGAAGGGCCCGATTTTCCGAGGCCTCCGCCTGACCCACGACAGCGCGTTCATGGTCGGCGACCGAGTGAGCGTCCGCTACGGCGCTGAACTCTTGATGGCTGGTTTCGACGGGACCGCCTCCGCGGTGCGCCCGCATGGCGAAGTGGCGGTGCAGATCAGCCCCACTTGGCAGACGTCAGTAACCGTGGCGACGCGGCCCTTTGACGACGGCACATCCGCCGGGGCAATGCAATCGGTGGCGGATACGCTGGATGCGTTCCCAACACTGATGATGCGGCATGGCGACCCCGTGTTCGAAAACGATTTGCACGAAGAACTGGCCGTGACGCATCAGCTCAGCTCGCGCGCTGAGGTGAGTGCAGCGGTGTTTCACGATTCATCCAGCAATACGGCAGTGATTGGCCGGGGGAATGATCCTGGGCCGGATTTCTTGCAGGATTATCTCTCGCAGGCATTTGCATACGATGGAGGCGAATCGAATTCCAGCGGCGCGCGAGTGGCCTATCGTGAAAAAGTTTCTGACAATCTTTCCACCACGTTTGTGTATGCCTACGCAGGCGCTCTGGCCCCGATCGTAGGCGGGGACGCGAGTGCTCCTCTGCGTGACCGGCTCGCCACGCGCTATCGACAGAGCCTGGCCGCCCGTCTGTCTACCACCATCCCGCATCTGAATACCAAACTCAGCGCCGGGTACAAATGGATCGATGGGGCGGCGGTTTCGAGTCAGGATGCGTATGGGGAGTCGCTCTATCAGACCGATCCATACCTAAGTATGAGGATTAGTCAGCCGCTCCCGAACTCTTTCCCGTGCCACATGGAAGTTCAAGCCGAGATTGGGAATTTGCTGGCGCAGGGCTACGTGCAGGTAGCTACGCGCGACGGCTACGTGGTTCTTGTTCCGTCGTACCGATACATCCGAGGCGGCCTGAGCTTTCAGTTCTGATCCCCCAGCCTACCGGAATTGGAAACGCGACTTCCGCAAAATGGTATAGGCTAATTTGGGAATCAGTGTCGCCGCTTTAAGTCACGTTGTACGAATGGATTAGAGAAGAGGCTGTCTACCATCCGTGGAAGCTGACGTGCTGGCATTGGGTGAAGGGTAGGGTGGGTCGTAGCAATGAATAGCCAGCTGCGAATTCGGTCTGGAGCCGCAGTACTCGCATTGTTGACGCTTGCGGCAGTGGTGTTCGCGGCACTCAACTTTCAGCAGCGCTCCCGCGTCAAGGTGCCGGACGACGGCGTCACATGGATGGACTCGGCGCACGGAGTGGAGGCTTGGCACATTTCGCCTGGTTCGCCAGCCGAGCTAGCTGGGATTAAGCAGGGCGACATCGTCGAGAGCGTACGCGGCGTGCATATCGAACGCGCCACGGACGTGACCCGAGTGCTTTGGCGCGCGGGCGTATGGGCTGAGATTTCCTACCAAGTTAAGCGGGACGGCGAAACCCTGACCGTACCGCTGATCACCGCTCCGCAGCAGGATTCATCTTCGCTGCACAACTACCTGCGGATCACAGCGCTACTCTATCTGTTTATTGGGCTCTTTATTTTCGTGCGGCGGTGGAATGCGCCGAGGGCCATTCATTTTTACGTCTTCTGTCTGGTTTCCTTCATCCTCTACAGTTTCCATTACACCGGAAAGCTGAACTCGTTTGACTGGATTATTTACTGGAGCAACGTGGCGGCGCTGTTTTTGCAGCCCGCGCTGTTGGTGCATTTCGCGTTGGTTTTTCCGGAGCGGCGCAAGGCATTATGGGCCAAGCTGACGGCAGTGTATGCGCTCCCGGCGGCGTTGCTGACCCTGCATGTGCTGGTCGCCAGAGCGGTTTTGAACTTCATGCCGTCGATCGGCTCGCAAGTGGTATTGGACAAAATCGAGACGGCGTACGTGGGCGCGTATTTCCTGCTGGCGGCCGCAATTTTCCTGGCGAGTTACCTGCGCGCGCCGAGCGGAGTGTTGCGCCAGCAGCTGAAGTGGGTGACTGGCGGCACGTTCGCGGGCATTCTGCCGTTCCTGGCTCTGTACGCGTTGCCCGGATTGTTTGTCGGCGCGCTGCCGCACTGGACGGAGGTTTCAGTTTTCTCGTTGATTCTGATTCCGCTGTCGTTCGGGTACGCCATCATCCGCTACCGCCTGATGGATGTGGACATTATTTTCAAGCGCGGGCTGGCCCATACCTTTGCTACGGTTGGCGTGGTGGCGATCTATTTCGCGGCGATCGCACTGATCGGCGAGCTTTTCCATTCCAGCGGGCCAACGGGCCCGGCGAGCGACGTGATTGCGATCGTAGTCGCGGCTTTTCTGTTTCAGCCGCTGCGCGATTGGGTGCAGGCGCGGCTGGATCACTTTTTCTATCGCGACCGGCTGGACTATCGCCGAACGCTGATTGAATTTGGACGCGCGCTGACCAACGAGGTGCGCGTGGCGCCGATGCTGGGCTCAGTGCTCGACCGGATTTCGCAAACGCTGCTGGTCGATCGCTTGGCGGTGTTCGTCGAAGACGACTCCGCTCCCGGCCATTTCGTGCTCGGGCGCGGAATGGGCGTCCAAACCGCGGGCGAACTTGATCTGAGTTTCCTCGATGCCGGCGCGCGCCCGGCGCTCGATCGCGGGTGTCTATTCTTCGAATCCGGGCGCACCGCCGCAGATGAAAGAGAGGAAGTGCGGCGCACGCTGGAGCAGTTGGACCTGAACTACTTCATTCCGTGCCGCTTCCGCGACCGAACTGTGGCCGTGCTCGGTCTGGGCAAGACGGTGGATGGCGATTATCTTTCCAGCGAGGATCTCGAGCTGCTTTCGACGATTGCCGGCTACGTCGCCATCGCCATTGAAAATGCCGGGCTGTACCAATCGCTCGAGCAAAAGGCCGTGCAGGTCGAGCGGCTCAAGGACTTCAGTGAAAATATCGTGGAATCGCTGCGCATCGGAGTGACCACGACCGACCTGGACGGCCGCGTTGAGTCGTGGAACACGCAGATGGAGGAATTGCTGGACGTGCCCAAGAGCGAGGCGCTGCACCGCAAGCTCGACGAGGCGCTGCCCCCGGAATTGGCGCGCGAAATCGCCGCCCATGCGCCCGGAGATCACGTCTCCGGAATCTACAAGCATTACGTGCACACGCGCGCCGGGCGCCACATCGTGGTGAATGCATCGATTGCCCCGCTTCTTTCGAAGGACGGGGCGCAACTCGGACGATTGATACTGCTGGACGACATTACCCAGCGCGTGCGGCTCGAAGATCAACTGGTGCAGACGGAAAAGCTTACGTCACTCGGATTGCTGGCCGCCGGTGTGGCGCACGAAGTGAACACGCCGCTGGCGGTGATTTCGAATTACATTCAGATGTTGGCCAAGCAGATTCCCGCCGATGACCCGCGGCAAAAAACGATCGAGCGCATCGTCAAACAGACATTCCGGGCCAGCGAAATCGTCAACAACCTGCTGAATTTTTCGCGCACCGGGGCAGCGCAAGCGGTGGAAGTGGATTTGAATTCGATCGTGGAGGAAACGCTGACGCTGGTGCAGCACCCGTTCAAGACGGCGCACATCGTGGTGGCGAAAAAATATTCAGAGCCGTTGCCCGCGGTGCTTGGATCCACGACGCGTTTACAGCAGGTTTTCCTCAATCTATTCATGAACGCGCGAGACGCCATGCCCTCCGGCGGAATGCTGGAAGTCCGCACGGCGGCGTTCAATGGCTCGGTAGAAATTGAAGTGACGGACACCGGCGCGGGAATTCCTCCCGAAAACCTGCACCGCATATTCGACCCGTTTTTCACAACCAAGGCCACCGGCCGCGGAACCGGGCTGGGCCTCTCCGTGAGCTATGGCATCATCAAAGAACATGCCGGCAAGGTAGACGTCCGTTCCACGCCGGGTAAGGGCACGTCGTTCCGGTTGGAATTTCCGGTAGCCAGGAAAGCGGTGCATGCCTAAGGGTTCGATTCTGGTCGTTGACGACGAGCTGGAAATTCGCGAGGGCCTCGAAGCGCTGCTCAAGTCCGAAGGCTTCGACGTGACCCTGGCCGAAACCGGCGAGGCTGGTCTGCGCAAGCTGGAGGACAAGCCCTACGATCTAACGCTTCTGGACGTGAGCCTGCCGGACCGCAATGGCCTGGAAATGCTGCGCGAAATTCGCCGCCGCGATCCGAACCTCGCCATTATTTTAATCACCGCGTTTGGCTCGATCGATATGGCGCGGGCGGCGTTCAAAAGCGGCGCGCAGGACTATATCACCAAGCCGTGGTCCAACGATGAGTTGGTGACGCAGATTTCGCTGGCCATCGAGGGGCGGCGACTGCGCGAGGAAAACGTCCAGCTGAAGCGCGCGCTGAAGCAGCGCTACAATTTTCCCAACATCATAGGAAAAAGCGACCGCATGCTGGCGGTTTTGGATCTGGTGACGCAAGTGGCGCCATCGCGTTCGACCGTGCTGATTTACGGCGAAAGCGGCACAGGCAAGGAACTGATCGCCAAGGCGATTCACGCCGCGTCCACGCGCACGGACAAAGCGTTTATTCCCGTGAATACTGGCTCGATTCCTTCCGACTTGCTGGAATCGCAGCTCTTCGGGCACGTCAAAGGCGCGTTCACCAGCGCCATCGCATCGAAAAAGGGGCTCTTCGAAGTAGCCGACCAAGGCACCATCTTCTTCGACGAAATTTCGACGGTCAGCCCGGAAACGCAAGCCAAACTGCTGCGCGTGATTCAGGAGCGCGAGTTCATGCGCCTGGGCGGCACGGAAACGATCAAAGTGGATGTTCGCATCCTGGCCGCGTCCAACGAAGATTTGCGCAAGCTGGTGCGCGATGGCCGCTTCCGCGAGGATTTGTATCACCGGCTCAATGTGATTGCCGTCAATCTGCCGCCGCTGCGCGACCGCAAGGAAGACATTCCGCTGCTGGTGGAGCGTTTCGTCGAGCGGTTTTGCCGCGAGAACAATAAGCCGGCGCGGCAATTCACCAACGCGGCGATGAAGCTGCTGATGGATTACGACTGGCCGGGAAACGTGCGCGAGCTGGAAAATGCGGTGGAGCGCTCGGTGGTGCTTTCCACCGGCGAGTCGATGGATTGCGACCTGCTACCGGAAAGCGTCGGCACGTGCGAAGTGGTGAAGGGCGTTCGGCTGCAACTGGCGGAGTTTCTGCCGCCGCTGCCGGGTGAAGCGGGGCCGCGCACTTCCGCGCCAGCGCCGTCGCTATTCGAGATTCTCGAGGAAGTAGAACGCCGCATCATTATCGATATGCTGGAGCGCACGCACTGGAATCAGACGGAAGCCGCGGAGCGGTTTCAAGTGCCGCTCTCGACGCTCAATCAGAAAATCAAGCGGCTGGGAATCGAAACGCGGCGGCGTCCTGGAACTGCGCGAGGCGCGGCAAATGGCGCGATCGAGGATCCGGCGGAAGCGCCCGCAGGAAAATAGCGGCGGGTCGCGTTTAAGAAACCAGCGTTTTCCCGGCGATCGACTCGAGGATGCGGTAGGGCGCTTGCTCCGGTGCAACCAGCGCCTCCGGCGGGATCAACAGCGTTTGTTCCAACGCGTACTGGCCGGACATGGCCGCGTGCGCCACTCCATCGGTGAAAACCAGCCAAGTTGACAGCGGCGAGAACTCCAGCCGCGATTTCGGATAGTTACTCTGAAAATCCGAATTTTCCTTTAGATAATCGTGAAAGCGCAGCATGAAAGCGTCGTATGGGGTGCGACGCGCGGCACCCGCCCCGATCATTCCGGACAATCCGTGCAAGAGCCGGCCAAACGGCGACTCCGCAGCGTACTTTTGCAGGCCCGCGTCGGCCGCGTACTTGCGCGCGAGTGCGTCGAAATCCCCGGCAGTGTTCCACACGCGAACTTTCGAAGGATTCAGATTCGTAAAAATGCGGAGAATGCGGCCTCCGCGAGTCGGCCGGCTGGGAAAAGCATCCACGTGGAGCAGGTCGTTGCGCTTGTGCAGCGGCAGATCGCGCCGCTGTTCCTCCAGCGGGCGAAAGCTCGAAAAATCGACGATCCATTTGGAAGCGTAGGGCGCCAGGAAGTCGGCCGCGAATTGCAGCACGTGCGTGCTGAAATTGCGCAGTATCGAGTGCACGCGATTCTCGGTGGCAGGATCACCGCCAACGCCGCGCAGCACATCCTCACCAGGCCGATAGGAAACATTCTTGTGGAGACGCAACTCGGACCAAGGCTGCGAAACCAGGAATTCGCGGTCTTCGGCGGGCAATTCAAAGGGCGGCGCAGCGAAGCAGAGAATCTTTCCAGTTTCCAGCAGCTCGCAGCAGGTGCGGGAGCGCATAGCTTTCTCTTCAGGGTGGGCCCAGCCCGCAGGTAGCTTGTAATCTTCGATTGGAACACACGGAGCGTTCGGCATCGTTTTCGGTTTCACACTTTGAGTGCCGGCCACGCGCGTTGCAATCAGCCTTTGGACGCGGTGGATTGGGGGTTGAAGCCACGCGGCAGCAGTGCCGTTGAAAGATCGACCCGTGACAGATCCACGCCGACGAGATTCGTTTCGCGCAGAATCGCGGATTTCAGACTGGCGCCTTCAAACTCCGCTCCCGCCAAATCCGCCTCACGGAAATTGGTGACACCGCAATCGGCTCGCCGCAAAACCGCTCCGCTCAGATTGGCGCGAAAGAGTTCCGCGCCGCCAATTTGCGCCTCGGTCATGTTCGCGCCGCTGAAGTTCGACTCGGTGCAGTCGGCGCGTCGCAAATCCGCGCCCCGCAGCTGGCATCCGCTAAAATCCGCGTGCGTCAACCGAGCGTCGCGCAAGCTCGCGCCTTCCAACTTCGCTCCGCTGAAATCCACGAGGGTTAGATTCGCTCCGCCGAAATCGACGCGCGATAGGTCGGCGCCGGAAAAATCCGCGCGCTTGCCGCCGCTTTCGCCGCGCACAAATTTGTCGTGCGTCGCCAACAGATCGGAAATTGTCGCGCCCTTGTGCCTAACGCTGCCGGGCGAGCGCAGCTTGGATCCTCTGAGTGCGTTTAGTATGCCCATAATCCGTTCACGCCATGAATTTGAAATCTGCGCACATTCTACTAGAGCCGCAGCCTCTCCGCACCCACGACATAGAAGAGACCGGATAGACGCCCCCCCACCCAGCTGTGGTAGGTTTCAGTATGAGGCTGCTCGCGGAATTAGGCCGGCGGTTGAGCCTCTGGCCACGATCTTCTTCGGCTTTCGCCGGCGCGCGGCGTGCGCACCGCAGTTTGAACACCCCTCCACTGCCAGTTAGCTTCTGTCTTGCGCTGTGCGCGACAATTTTGCTCAGTTTGCCGCTGGCGGCCTTCGCTCAGTCGACCATCGGTAAGGTGAATGGCGAAGTGGTTGCCGATCTTGCCGCTGGACGCGTGGTGATTGCAGTGGTGAAGGACGCGATCTTGGTAGGCACGCTCGAAAATCCGATCGAGGTACATACGCTGCCGCCCACGCCCGTCCTGCTCTCCAGCGAACGCTTCGGTGTGTTTCTCGGTCCCGCGGATTGGTGGTCGCCTCCGGGGCAGCGCGAAATCGCAGCTCTGGACCAGGAACTGCCGCGGCTGCGCACGTACGCGGTGGCCATGCCGCCGCACTTGGGCCGATCAAATGGCGGCGATCAGCCCAAGGAGATCGAGATGATCGGGCAAAGCTTGCAGCAGCGGCTCGATCAATTGGCCGAATCGCTGCATGGCCCGTTGAATTTGCCTCCCGACGATCCTTTCGCGCAATTGGTGGTGGCCGACTATTTCGCCGGCTACGGCCCGGAAATTTGGCGGCTGTCGTACAAACTCGATCAGGAACAACAAAGCGACAATTTTTGGACGTCGGGCGTCGAACGCCCCACGTATCTTCAGTTTTATCCGCCAGAAAAGGGCCAGCCGCGCACGATCGTTGAATTCGACTATCCGGCGGACAATCCGCCGCCGTCTGTCCTCGATTTGCTGCGGCAACAGGATTCGCGCGTGCAGCGAGTGGTTGAGTCCGATCCGACTATGCGCGACGTGGCGCAACATTTTCTCGACGGCACCAGCAACAAAGTGCGCGCCGCGGATGCGACACAGTTCCTTCGCGCCGTGCTGGACGCAATTGCCCCGCCGCATGCCCGGGAAACGGTGGGAATCTTGCATCCGGAAACCGGATTCAATTGGATTCTCGCGCCACCGCCGGAAGCGCCGGCACATCGCGAAAAGCGCCCGACCGGCGCGCCCACGCTGCAACCCGATTAACGCGTGGCTACGCCTGCCGATTTTTTCGCTCGAAACTTTGGGATAACTATTTATTCTCGGAAAGCTGTTTCTGAATGCGCGCGTTTTTCTCGGCCACCCCGCTGGCCATGTTTTCCTTGTGCGCGGCCAGTTTGCCCGCAATTTCCGGGTCGGATAGCGCCAGAATTTCAGCGGCGAAGATCGCTGCATTCACGGCGCCCGCTTTGTCGATCGCCATTGTGGCGACGGGAATGCCTCCCGGCATCTGCACGGTGGCGAGCAGCGCGTCCATTCCGTTGAGTGCGCTGGTCCCCAGCGGCACCCCGATTACCGGAAGAGTGGTGCTGGCGGCCATTACTCCAGCCAGATGCGCGGCCGCGCCCGCTGCGGCAATCACAACTTTCAAGCCCCGGCTGGCCGCTGTTTTCGAATATTCGTGGGCGCGCTCCGGCGTGCGATGGGCCGAGAGTACTTCCATGTCGTACGCGATCCCAAATTTTGCCAGAGTTTTTCCCGATTCCATCATCACCGGGAAATCAGTATCAGAGCCCATTACGATTCCAACCACTGCTCGCACTTTCTCAGCCATCATCACCTCGTCATGTGTGTAGTATTGCGCTTGCCGGAAAGCCGATCGCCGCAACACCGGCCGCGCCGTAAGAATTCAGCCCTTGGGCGCGCCTGCCGCCGATTTTTCCGCCACAAAGCGCGAGCTGCGCAATTCTTCTTCGCGCGCACGCCGCCCGATGTCGCGACGGTAGAACGAACCCTCGATTTTGATTTCTGCAGCGGCCGCGTAGGCGGTTCGGCACGCGCTTTCCAGATCGTCTCCGCGCGCGCTCACGATCAGCACGCGCCCGCCGATAGTTCGAAAAATCGAGTCGACCTTGCGCGTGCCCGCGTGGAACACGACCGCTCCTGGAACGCGCGCCGCCTCGTCCAGTCCATGGATCGGAACATCCGTTTTCGGATTGGCCGGGTAGCCCTCCGATGCGATGACCACGCACACGCTCGCGCCGCGATGCCATTTCGCATCGAAGCCCGCCAGCGTTCCGGTTGCTGCTGCTTGGCACGCCCGCGCCAGATCGAAATCCGCGCGCGGTAAGACCGCCTCGGTTTCCGGATCGCCGAGGCGGCAATTATATTCAAGCACTTTTGGCCCGTCCGCAGTAAGCATTAGCCCGAAGTAAAGAAAGCCTCGATAGGGAATGTCCTCGGCGCGAAGGCCCGCGAGCGTAGGTTGCACCACTGTGCGCACGATCTCGCTATCGAGCGCTGGCGGCAAAATCGAGTCCGTCGAATACGCTCCCATGCCACCGGTGTTTGGACCTCGATCGTCGTCGTAGGCGCGCTTGTGGTCGCGAGCGGGCGCCATGGGAATGAAGTTCGTGCCGTCGGTCAAAATAATGTAAGAAAGTTCATCGCCGATCAGTCCTTCCTCGATCAGCACTTGCTTCCCTGCTTCACCAAACTCGATGGACGACATTAACCGAGCAATGAATTTACTGGCCTCTGACCTCGAATCCGTAACCAGAACACCTTTGCCGGCGCAGAGACCGTCCGCCTTTATCACCATCGGCCATTTCGCGGAGGCGAGGGCCGCGTGCGCTTCTTCAGGTGAGCTGCAAATGCCGAGCACAGCGGCGGTCGGAATCTTGTGGCGATCTAGAAATCGTTTCGCAAAAACTTTGCTGCCTTCCAGTTGCGCGGCCGTTCTCGTTGGCCCAAGCAGCGCGAGACCTCTGGACGCGAACTCATCGGCGATGCCCAAGGTTAGAGGCAGCTCGGGACCTACGACCGTCAAATCGGCCCCGAGCTTGGCGGCCACGTCAGCTGCCGCCCGCACGTCTTTCAGATTGAGCGGCACGCATTCCAGGTCTTGCGCGATTCCATCGTTGCCCGGAGCACACCAAATCTGATCGACGGACGGACTCTGCTTCAATTTCCACGAAAGCGCGTGTTCGCGGCCGCCGCCGCCGATCACCAAAATTTTCATTGTGTGCAGGCCATGCGATGAAAATTCATGAGAATCAAAACGATACGGCGGCTCCTCCCGCGCTGTCAACTGTGGTTCGGTGCTGTTTGACGCCTGCGTAGCGCGAGCACCGGATCGTTTCACATCGCGGGCTTTTGCGGCGCGGAACTTGTCCTGGCGCAGCAAACATGTTTTCATCGATCATGGCCCATTGGGACTTGGCGCTGATCATTTTGTTCTTGGCCACGGTAGTGCCGTTGATGGGACGGCGGCGTATCCAGCAGCTGATGCGCATTCCGCACACGGACAAGGCCGAGCGACTAACGATTTATGCGACAACTACAGCGTTCCAATGGCTGATCGCGGCCATTATTTTGTGGCGCACCACGGCTGACGGCATTTCCTCCCGGCGTCTGGGGCTCCAAACTACTCATCCAGTGCTCACAGGCTCTCTGGGTGTGGGGTTGGCCGCCGTGGTCCTGGTCAATCAAGTCTACAGCTTGCGCCGTACCGCCACGACCCCGATCGAGCCCGAGGGCATGTTGACCCAAATGGCGCTGAAAGTGTTTCCCCAGGATACCCCGGAGCGCCTAGCATTTTTAGCCGTGGTGGTCACCGTAGCATTCTGTGAAGAATGGATTTATCGAGGTTTTGTGCAGCGAATGTTTCAGGACTGGAGTGGCAGCGTCGCAGCTGGAATCTTCGGCTCAGCGTTACTCTTTGCCGGCGCACATTTGTATCAGGGGCGTCGCGGACTGCTTTCCACGTTCGCGGTCGGGCTCGTATTCTCGACGGTTCGATTCTGGAGCGGGAGCCTGATTCCATCGATCGCGGCGCATTTCGTGGCTGATTTGGCGGCCGGGTACTTGGCGCCTTCAGTTGTGAGGGCTGCATTGCAGCGTCGAGAGGCGAACTTCGGCAACCGCAGTCCAGATAGCTAGCCATGCGCATATACTACATCTATAGTTAGAATATGAAAATTTCTCACAGCGCCATGGCCAAGAATTTGGAGCCATATGGCATAAGACCAACAGACGCGCAATGCGAACTGATAAGACGGTACGTCGCTCTGCTATTGAAATGGAACAGGTCGATTTCGCTCACGACGATTACAAACGAGACGGAAATTCTTAAATTTCATTTCGGCGAGAGCTCGTTCGCACTCCAGGCTGTGGATGGAATCAAAAATGGTCGGCTCGCCGACGTTGGCGCGGGAGCCGGATTCCCCGGATTGGCAATCAGGATCTTTGCTCCCGATCTCGAACTCGCGCTGATTGAAGCAAACGCGAAGAAGTGCGCGTTTCTAGCAGAGGTTGTGCGTGAACTTGATCTCAAGGGTGTGCGAGTTGTACGCTCGAGATTCGAGGACTCACATGAATCCAGCGATATGTATGAAACGGTCGTCGCACGCGCTCTCGGCGCCCATGATGATCTTCTGACGTGGGCTCGGGGATCACTAATTCCATCAGGCCGGATCGCCCTTTGGCTGGGAACAGACGATGCGCGCGAGATTGCCACAATAGGAGGATGGAAATGGCTCGCACCAATTCCCATACCTGGTTCGCAGCGCAGACTAATCCTCACCGGGTCTCCTGATCGTGATTCGCCGCAATAGTCTCGAAATTGTTTCACGTGGAACAAGGCAACCCGTAGAGACGGAGTTCCACGTGGAACGTATCACGCATCCGCTAAAAAAAATCGCTGACGTTTCATGTTCCACGTGAAACATCTTGCATCCTCTAAATTCCATCTGTTACATTCGCGCACAGTTCTGGGGGAAGAACGTTGGCGCGGGTCATCTCCATCGCAAATCAGAAGGGCGGAGTTGGTAAGACCACCACGGCTGTCAACCTCGGCGCATCGCTTGCGGCCTCCGAGAAGAAAACACTCTTAATCGACTTTGATCCCCAGGCGAATGCAACTAGCTCCCTTGGATTTCAGCGCGATCCGGCTCGCAGAACCTCGTATAACGCAATCATCATGGGAGATCCGATCGAGCGGGTCGCGATTGACGCTCACATTGAAGGTTTGGACCTAGTTCCTTCGGATAAGAACCTTGTTGGGGCGGCTGTTGAGATGGTTTCAATGGAGCGGCGCGAATACCATCTCAAGGAAGCTCTCCAGCCGGTGCGCGACAAGTATGCATACATCCTGATCGACTGCCCGCCGACTCTCGACCTGCTGACGCTGAACGCCCTAGCTGCGAGCGATTCGGTTCTCGTTCCAATTCAATGCGAGTTCCTAGCGATCGAGGGAGTTTCCGAACTCCTCGATACGCTCATGCGGATCCGCCGGACCATCAATCCATCGCTGGCCATCGAGGGAATCTTGCTGACGATGTACGATGACCGTACGACGCTTTCGAGGCAGGTTTCCGCCGATCTGCGCAGCTTCTTCGGAGCTCAAGTGTTCGAAGCCGTAATCCCCAGAAATGTCCGATTGGCCGAGGCACCAAGCCACGGAATGCCAGTAATGTTCTACGACATACATAGTAAAGGTGCCGAAAGCTACATCCAACTCGCCAAGGAGGTAATCGTCAATGCCCAGAAACGCCTTGGGCAAGGGACTGAGCGCGCTGATTCGGGAACCGGAGCCGCTGCCGCAACCGCAGGAGCAGCCGGCGGCGATGCCGGGGACACCGGGTCCAACCCCAGCGCTGAATGAAGGCCTGCTACAGGTCGATATCGACCTGATCGATCCGAGCCCGTATCAGCCGCGAACCCGCTTCCGCGAAGAAGCGCTGCAGGAGCTGGCGCAGTCGATTCGATCGAGCGGCATCGTCCAGCCGCTGGTGGTGCGCCGGTTCGGGCATCGCTTTCAGCTCATCGCCGGCGAACGCCGCTGGCGAGCCGCACAACGCGCTGAACTTAGCCGGGTTCCGGTGGTCGTTCGCGATGTGCCGGAAGAGCGCGCCGTCGAAATGACGCTGGTCGAGAACCTCCAGCGCGAGGACCTGAACCCGATCGAGCAGGGCCACGCATTCGAGCGGCTGATCCAAGAATTTGCGCTTACGCAGGAGGAAGTGGCGCAGCGGACCGGGAAAGACCGCGCAACGATCGCAAACTCCGTGCGGCTTCTGAAGCTTGAGCCCCCCATCCGCGAGTTGATCGAAGAAGGCCGAATTTCCGCCGGACACGGCCGCGCGCTGCTAGGAATTGCCGATTCGAAGGCGCGGCTCGAAATCGCGCGGCGCGTTGCACGGGGCGGCATGACCGTGCGGCAGGTGGAACGCCTTGCGACTCGCTCTACGCGGCCCAAGCCGGAAATCGCTGCGCCGGCGATTGATCCCAACGCCAAAGCGGCCATCGAAGAGCTGCAGCAGCGCTTTGGCACACGCGTGATTTTGCACGCGCAGCGGCCGGGGCATGCTGGGCAGTTGGCGTTTGAGTACTACAACGACGCGGATCTGGCGCGACTCTACGACCGCCTAATGAGAGAATAGGAGCGAAACCGAGGCAGGAACATGGGCTGGGCTTGGCTGGACCGAAAGCAAAGTGAATCGTCGGAGTGGACCGGGTTTCTCGAAAAGGGAGTCCGGCTCGAGGGTAAACTCGAGACCAGCGGGACGCTGCGCATCGATTCGGCAATGAAGGGGACGATTGTCTCCGAAAGTGTGCTGATCCTCGGCGAGCACGCGCAGGTGGAGGGCGAGATCATCGGCAATCGCGTGATGATCATGGGGCGTTTCACGGGAACGATCCGCGCCACCGGCCGCGTGGAGATTCACGCCAAGGCGATTGTTTCCGCCGAAGTGCACACGCCCTGCATGGTGATCGAGCCGGGCTCGGTCTTTGATGGTGAATGCCACATGCCGCAGCGGAGCGAGGCAGCCAGATCCATCGCCATTACCATTCGCTCGATTGCGCAAGCCACGGCAACTACCAGCGAGCCGAAGACCGCATAGCCTGCCTGCTGGAAAACGCGCTATTCCACGATAATTTTCAGGAATTTCTTTTTGCCGGCCTTTACCACAAATTGCGCCGCGCTCGAAAGATCAACTTCAGTTTTTACATCAGACAACCTGAGCCCATCGATTTCAAGACCGCCTTGTTTGACAAGGCGATCAGCTTCCGAAGTTGAGTCGATAATTCCGAGTTCCACCAGGAGCTTGGGCCATCGCGGCCGCGTGCCCAGCTTCCACACGGCCGGAACCGGAGACTCGCCGTCTCCTCGCTTCTTAGAAAGAATCACATTTCCATTTGGTAGAAGCCGTAGGCGATACTCGGGAACGTCCTCAGGCGCCAGGCGATCGCGAAAAACGCGCTGAAATTCCTCGGACGCCTTTTTTGCCGCGTCCTCACCATGAAATCCGGCGATAATTGCGTGCGCCAGTTGCATCTTCGCGTCCATCGGGTGCAATGTGCCGCCGCGGACTTCTTCTTTCAGCCGCACGATTACCGGCGACGGGAAATCGGTCAGCAGTTCGTAGTACGACCACATCAGCTCGTCCGAAATCGACATCAGCTTGCCGAACATCTCGCTGGGGGCTTCGGTAATTCCCACGTAATTTCCCAGGCTTTTCGACATTTTACGTTCGCCGTCGAGCCCCACCAGAATCGGCATAGTCAGCGCCACTTCGGATGGCTGACCGAATTCGCGTTGAATATCGCGATGCACGAGCAGATTAAATTTTTGCTCGGTAGCGCCAATTTCCACGTCGGATAGCAGCGCCACTGCGTCATAAGCTGTGAGCAACGGATAAAGCAGCTCGTGCACGGAGATGGGCAAATTCTTTTCCAGGCGCGAACGAAAATCTTCGCGCTCCAACATGCGCGCCAAGCGGTAATGTCCGCAGAGACGTACCACGTCGAAGCTGGACATTTTGCCCAGCCATTCGCTGTTGTAGCGAACCTCGGTTTTCTTGGGATCGAGGATTTTGTATACCTGATCGAGGTAGGTTTTCGCGTTGGCGTCCACTTGCTCGCGAGTCAGCGGCGGACGCGTTTCCGATTGCCCCGTGGGATCACCGATCATCGCCGAAAAATCGCCGATCAGAAAAATGGCCGTGTGGCCCATGTCCTGAAAATGTTTCAGCTTGCGCAGCACCACGGTGTGGCCCAGGTGAATATCCGGCGCGGTGGGATCGACTCCCAAATAGACGCGCAGTGGCTTGCCGGTGCGCTCCGCGTTTTCGAGCTTGGATTTCAGCTCTTCGTCGCGGATTACTTCCGCCGCGCCTCTTTTCAAATAGGAAAGCTGCTCAATAACCGGTGGAAATTTCGTGGACGTCACGGCCTGGCGAACGCCTTTCTTCAGTGTTTTTCCAGCGGCGGATCGAGCAGCACGCGCCGCCCTTCGATGCGATAGCGCCCGTCGAGCACGATCCGCACGGCCTCGGTGTAAATGCGGTGCTCCTCGATCAAGATACGCGCGGCGAGCGTATCCGGCGTGTCGTTATCTTCTACCGGTACCACCGCCTGCAACACGATCGGGCCAGCGTCCAGCCGCTCATCGACAAAATGAACGGTGCAACCGGAGAACTTCACGCCGTGTTCAATCGCCTGGCGCTGCGGTTCGAGTCCCGGAAACGCCGGCAGCAGCGACGGATGAATATTCAAAATGCGGTTGCGAAATTCGGAAACGAAAAACGCCGAAATCATTCGCATGTACCCGGCCATGCAAATCCAATTCACTTGCTTTTCACGGAGCGCCGCCACCACGAGCCTGTCGTAGGCCTCGCGCTCCAGGCCGCTCGAAGGAATTACTCGCGCGTCGATTCCGCGCGCCTTCGCCTTGGAGATGCCCGGCGCACCCTCGCGATTGCTCACCACCAATGAAATTTCCGCATTCGGAATGCGTCCGGCGGCCACGCTGTCCGCCAGCGCTTCGAAATTGGAACCGCGTCCGGACAACAGGACGCCAATGCGCCTATTCATATTCGACCGAAATTAGCACAGTTCCGCGAGCGCGCAAAACGCCGTCCATGCGCAGTTGCCGCAGGCATGCGCCGCTTGACACGGCAAACCGAAAGCGCCATCTTCTCTCCGCTTCACTTTTCCGCGAAGGAGCCGATCATGAATCGCGCCCGCCCGCTCACGATTCTTCTCGCCGTCATCGCCAATGCCGCCTTACTCGGTTGCAGCAGGCCCATTCTAAATCCGCCGACGAGCGGCGAACGCGCCATGCAAAACATCGCGGCTGCGAAGACTGCGATCAACAACGCCAGCGACCAATGGAGCAAAGCGATCGCTGCGAAGGATCTCGATCAATGCGTGGCCGTCTATGAGAACGATGCAGTCCTCTTCGCGCCCAATGCGCCTGCCGCTGTTGGCAAGGACGCTATTCGCGCGGCGTGGAAGCAGTTGCTTTCCGCGCCCCAGGTGCAAATCACGTTTCCATCCACGCAAATCGACGTGGCCCGCTCCGCTGACTTAGCAGTTCAGCGCGGCGCATTCCAGGCGGTCACTACCGATGCGAAGGGGAAATCCACCACGCAAAACGGCCGCTTCGTAATCGTGTGGCAAAAGCAAGCAGACGGCACGTGGAAAGTCATGGCGGATACAAACGCCAGTAACAACTTGCCATAATGAATAACAGTCACACGTCGCGGCGCTGGATTATAACGAAAGCGTCCCAGAGTAAATGACTTTCGGCTTGCCTCGCTGCGCTTTCTCGATGTGGCCGATCACGTAGGATTTTTCGCGCCGCCGTTTCAGGTCGGCTTGCACCCGCGCGACATGCTTCGGCGAAACTACCGAAATCATTCCCACGCCCAAGTTGAAGGTCGTCAGCAACTCATCCTGCTCGATCTGCCCCACGCGCGCGAGGTACCGAAAAATCGGCAGCATCGGCCAGGAGCCAAGATCGATCACCGCCTGCACATTCTTCGGCAGCGCGCGCGGCAAGTTGCCAGTGATTCCGCCGCCGGTAATGTGCGCCATGGTGGTGATCCAGCCGTGCACCAGCACATTTTTCATCAGCGGCCAGTAGGCGCGATGCGGCTTTAGCAATTCGGCGCCGATCGGCCCGCCAATTTCATCCACGTAACTATCCGGCTGCAATTGTTCCACGCCGAACACCACCTTCCGCGCCAGCGAGTAGCCGTTGGTGTGAAGACCGCTCGACGGCAGCGCCAGCAACACGTCGCCCGCTCGCACGTTCTTGGGATCGAGGATTTTCTTGCGTTCCACGGCGCCGATGATGAAGCCCGCCAGATCGTATTCGCCGGGCGCGTAGATGTCGGGCATCTCGGCCGTTTCGCCGCCAATCAGCGAGCAGCCCGCTTTTTTCGCGGCGCGGCTCATTCCGGCGATAACTTGCTCGATCACGCGCGGATCGAGTTTTCCCATGGCGATGTAATCGAGGAAGAAAAGCGGCTCGGCGCCTTGCGTGAGGATGTCGTCAATGCAGTGATTGAGGATGTCCGCGCCGACGCTGGAATGATCGCCCGAAGCGCAGGCGACTTTCAGCTTGGTGCCGACGCCGTCGCAGCTGGCGACCAGCACCGGATCGCGCCAGCGTTTGCGGTCAAGCTGAAACAGCGCGCCAAATCCACCGACCGGAGCGAGCACGCCGGGACGAAATGTCCGGCGCGCCATGGCGGCGATGCGCCGCTTGGCCTCGTCCGCTACCGAGATGTTGACGCCGGCGTCGGCGTAGCGCATCAGCGGGTTCCGTCAATGATGCAGGAGAGATTTGCGCAGATCGTCATCTGGGAAACGTGTGGAACAACCGACGCCAGCGCACTTCGCCGGGATCGACAAATACTTTGAGGTATGTTTCGAAGCGCTCGCCGATGTGCGCCGGATCCCACACTTCTTCCGGCGCTTTGATCGACATGTAGATGAAGAGCGGAACTCCGATGACATCTCTGCGCGGAACGAACCCCCAGTAGCGGCTGTCATACGAGTTGTCGCGATTGTCACCCATCATGAAGTAGTCGCCTTTGGGCACCACCAGCTCGCCGTGCACCACATACTGAGACATCTGCGCAGCCCACTCAGGAGTAAGCCGCGTATCCTGCGTGGGATCTGCGGGAGGAAACTGCGCGAACGGAGCGCCGATCGAAGGCGTGTCAAGCGCGTAAGGCTCATTCAGCAGCTTGTCGTTGATGTACACCTTCTCGCCGACCATTTTGATGTGGTCGCCGGGGACGCCAATGCAGCGCTTGATGAAATCGGGATTGCCTTCGTCGGGCAGCGGCGCGCGAAATACTACGATCTGCTGGCGCTCAGGATTGCGCCACAGCGGCACGTGAATGTCTGTGAACGGAATGCCCGCGTCATAGCCGATACGGCTGACGATGATGTGATCGCCAATCAGAACGGTATTTTCCATCGAGCCGCTGGGAATCACGCGCGCCTGCACCAGAGTGCCTTCGATGAAGAGGAATGCCAAAATTACCCAAAGCCAGGAAACGACCTCGCGCCAGATGCGCTGCTCCGTGGTCGGCGGCGCGGCCGCCTTGTGTTTTGCACCGGGCACGCTGTGCCCGACGTCAGCCTTCACGATGCGCCTCCACCTCTAATTGCACCAGTTCCGTGGGATAAACGCCCGTATAGCATGCCGTGCAGAATTTTCCTTCGGTATCGCCCACCGCTTCGCGCAGCGATTCGAGCGACAGGTATCCGAGCGAATCGGCGCCCAGGAACTTGCGAATTTCCTCGGGCGATTGCTGCGCGGCGATTAATTCCTCGCGGCGCGGCGTGTCGATGCCGTAGTAGCACGGCGAAATTGTGGGCGGGCAGCTGATGCGCACGTGAACTTCCTTCGCGCCCGCTTCGCGCACCAGGCGCACGATTTTGCGGCTCGTCGTTCCACGCACCAGCGAATCGTCCACTAACACGACGCGCTGGCCTTCCAAATCTCCGCGCACGGGATTCAATTTTAACTTCACGCCAAAATCGCGGATGGCCTGCTCCGGCTCGATGAACGTGCGGCCCACGTAATGGTTGCGGATCAGCGCCATGCGAAACGGAATGCCGGACTCATCCGCGTATCCGATGGCCGACGGCACTCCCGAATCGGGCAAAGGCGTCACGATATCGGCATCGACGGGATGTTCGCGAGCCAGCAAGCGGCCCAACTGCTCGCGGCTTCTGTTCACCGCGCGGCCAAACACGATGCTGTCCGGCCGCGAAAAATAAACTTGCTCGAAAATGCAGTATTGATGCGGCTTTTCCGGCGCGAAGTGAAACGACTCGATGCCGCTGCGCGAAATGCGCACCATTTCTCCCGGCTCAACTTCGCGAATGTAATCGGCATCGATCAGATCGAATGCGCAGGTTTCCGAGCCGGCCACCCAAGCGCCGTCAATGCGTCCCAGAATCAGCGGACGGAATCCGCGCGGGTCGCGAATGGCGTACATCTCATCGCGTGTAAGAACGAGCAGCGAGTACGCGCCTTCCACTTGGTTGAGCGCGTCTGCAAGCGCACCCGGCATATTGCGCGCCGCGCTGCGCGCTACGAGATGCACGATCACTTCGGTGTCGCTAGTCGTTTGAAAGATCGATCCGCGATGTTCGAGCCGGCGGCGCATTTCGAGCGCGTTGGTCAGGTTGCCGTTGTGGCCCAGCGCCAGCTTGCCCTTGTTGCAGTCGATCATGATCGGCTGAGCGTTGAGCAGAGTGCTGTCGCCTGCAGTGGAATAACGCGTGTGGCCGATGGCTGCCAAGCCCGGCAGTTTCGCCAGCGCCGCCGGCGTGAAAATTTCCTGCACGTGGCCCAGGCTGCGGTGCAAATGCAGATCGATGCCGTCGCTCGAAGCGATGCCCGCCGACTCTTGACCGCGATGCTGCAAAGCGTATAAGCCGAGGTAGGTCAGCTTGGACGCTTCGGGATGGCCGAAGACGCCGAACACGCCACAATGATCGTGGAAGTGATCGTCGTCCAGTATGTGAAGTTTAGACATTCGCGCTATGCGCTTTCGAGAGCCTTGGCGAGGGATTCGCTCCAAATTCTGCGAAGGGAAGAGACTTCGCCGCGGATAGCGGTTGTCCCATTGCATTGGATGCGAAATTCGTCCCGAGTGACTGTGCCGATGCGCTGGACGTTACAGTCATATTTTGCCGCAATTGCCGTGGCGCGGGCAAGTGACGCTGCCGGAAGCGACACGATGGCGCGCGCGCCACGCTCGCCGAAAAGTGCATTCTCGGCGGGTATGTCCTCAGCGGCTAAAGCCCCTGATCTTCGCTCGGCGTTAATGTCGGAGCTGAAGCTCCGACCCCCTAAACTGATTTCGGCAGAAAGACACGCTCCATTATCGTCTGGGCTGTTGAAGCAACATTCCGCAAGCGCCACCGCGAGGCCGCCATCGCTCAAATCGTGCGCGGAAACGACTGCTTTTTCAGCCGCGAGTTCGACCAGGCAATCGATCAGATTCTTTTCGGCGTTCAAATCGATGGCGGGAGGCGCTCCGGCAACAGTGCCGTGAATCGTCTTCGCGTATTCGGACGAAGAAAATTCGATGCGCTGCTGCTCGTCGGAAACCGCCGCGGATTGGCCATCGAGCAGCAGGATCAGATCGCCTTCGCTGCGGAAGCCGGAGCCGAGCGCGCAATCGGCTTCTTCGATCAGACCCAGGACGCCAAGAATCGGCGTTGGATAGATTGGATTTCCGAGCGTTTCGTTGTAGAAGCTGACGTTGCCGCCGGTGATCGGCGCTCCGAGCGCGCTGCACGCTTCGGCGATGCCGTCGATTGCCTCGGTGAATTGCCACATCACCTCGGGCTTTTCGGGATTCCCGAAATTCAGACAATTCGTGGCGGCGATCGGACGCGCACCCGTGCACGCCACATTTCGCGCGGCTTCGGCGACGGCGTGCATCGCGCCAACGCGCGGCGAAAGATGGCACCAGCGGCCGTTGCCGTCGGTTTTTAT
>Ga0307374_10002447_pt1 | contig 33005 bp, 30 predicted proteins | sample OX3MG_FD_202532 | JGI IMG/M metagenome (GOLD analysis project Ga0307374, IMG submission 202532) | Soil microbial communities from Risofladan, Vaasa, Finland - OX-3 | ecosystem: Environmental > Terrestrial > Soil > Coastal area > Acid sulfate soil | place: Finland: Risofladan, Vaasa | collected... | reverse complement strand
GACCGGGCTCGACCTGATCGACTTTCCCACCATCCTGTTTTACGAGACTGGATACTCCATCTATGTTCTTCGGCAAGCAAGCCGGAGAAGTTGGAGGATCGGACAGCGTCTTCCGGTGAAAGTGAAGTTCCTGCACTACGCGGAGACGATGCAGGAGAGTTGCCTGCGTTTGATGGGCAAGAAGCTGCTGGTCTCTCTGGCCATGGAAGGCAAATTCTCCTCGGAAGGGTTGCAGTCGATCAACGACGAAGATGACATCCTGATGGCCATGGCCCGCGAACTTGTGACGGAAAAAGGTATCGGCGAAAGGGCCGATGCCGTCTGGGCCACGCTTCAGAAAAAGCAAGACGACGTGATTGGCACACGAAAGCCCGAGGATGTGGAAGCCGCTGCCGAGCAAACCGTCTCCGAAATTCCGTTGATTGAGCCTACCGTGACTCAAACCGACCAGTGGTCGGCACTCAGATCGGCGATGGACTCATCCCGCCGGAGAGGTTCTCGGCGGTCGAACTCGGCGACGCCAGACGGGCAGCTCGCGCTGTTCTGAATGGAATGTCATTGCGGCACGAACTGCAACCCAGAAGTCCCACTGAACCAAAGACCACTCACAGCATAAAGGAGAAACGTGATGGGGATTCTCGGATTAACACACGATGAGAATGGCACCGCCCTCGAGAAACTCCCGGTGACAATGAAGGTCGCCATCGGGGAGGGCCCGGAGCCTGGCAGCGAAAACGGGCATCCGCGCAGGCTGGATCATTTCGTGTTCAAACGAAAAACGCTTCGCGGGCAAGACGTAGTGTGGGTACCAGCCCCGGAGATCGCTCAAGCACATGGAGAGAAGCCGACCGAATTGGGAATCATCTTCCTCAACGACGATCCACGGGAAGTCTTCCGAACGGAGTACGCTCTGTGGACGCCAGGAGGATGCAAATGCCGCGGTGAACTTGTACAGCTTGCGAATGGCGGCGGGCCCCGGTTCGAAATGCAAGCGACTCGAAGAACGCAAAAGCACCCTGAGGGGGAGCCTTGGCCTGGCAACTACAAGTACGTCGATGGGCCAAATAAGGGCCAGCCGGTTGAGCCCTGCGGTGACGGTTGCCCCGATTTGGAGGAAGGAGATTGCCGGCCTTCGGGAGATCTCTACTTCATCTTGGAGAAGTTTCCGATGTTCGGAGCAATCTGCCGGCTTCACACCAGTAGCTATCGATCGGTTCGCAACCTTTCCAACGGCTTGATGCAGATTCGCCGGTTGAACGGAGGCCGCTTAACGGGCATCAAAGCCACTTTGAAAGCGACCCCGGAGAGAATCTCCTACTCCGATCGGGACGGAACGAGGCATACGTCGGTGGCCCACATCCTCAGCCTTGAAATCGGAGCGACAAGCCTGAGGACCTTAGTCGCAAATATGACCGAGCCTATCAGGCTTTTGGGCGAGGGCCGCGCCGCGCTCAATCTGTCTCGCGGAGTTCAGTACGTCGTGCGTGAGACAGACGCGGAGCGCGCCGAGGAGATCGCAGCGGAGTTCTATCCAAACGGCAAAGCTGACGCCGACGAGCCAGTGGGGCCAGCGGTCGGACAAAGCGAGAGAGACGAGCAGCTCGCAAGGATCTGCGAGTTGGCGCGCCGGCTTGGTTTCAATGACGCCAAGACGAAGATGCTGATCGGGCAATCAGCAGGGGATCTGGCTGGGCTTGAGCGAAGGCTCTTAAATGAATTAGATGAACAGCCAGGAAGGAAGTCGACGGGAAACGGCGACAATGGCCACCGGGGGCAGCCGAAAAAAGAAACAAGCCACACCAGCAGAACCGCGACCTCACAAGCACCTGATAGAGTCCAGCCAGATGGATCAGCGCCGCCTAACGGAGGATTCCTTTTCTGAATTTCTGATTCGCAAATACTCTCTCTTCAGTGTCTGTTGCTCACAATCAATCAGTTGCGTTTAGATTCGGGCCGGTCGCAACGTAGGATGGGATCGCCGTCTGCTTTGGTGTCTTGCCTTGATTCGCACTGCAATTAGCCCAAACGGATGCCAGTCTCTCTCAACCACAATCTTCCGAACGTAGCACTCCTGGCTCACGAGGCAAGAGCATCTGAACTTGAGGCCTGGAGGACCGGCAGTAGGTTTTCGATCCGCTGCCCGAATCGAAGAGTGCGAGGCTGCCTTGGGCGCACCGAACTCGACTCCAACGGCTCCTCTTATTTGTTCTAACTACTAACGTTTCCAACAAATCGGGGAATCTGCTTTTCGCTCAAAGCTAACCCGAATGGGTTGAAAACGTTCCATTCGTGCACAGTTCGTGCACAGTTCCGTGGACAACGCCCAGTCCAGTAGATAGGAGTTTTCCTCGTCGTTCATGACTTTCAAGGCCTAGGCGTGGCTGCGGTAACAATTGCGTAACCGATTTGATCCAGTCTTATCGCCTCCAGCGCATGCTTAGCCAGTTCGTTAGCGGCGTGAAAATCGATGCCGGGAAGTGCCAGTTTTTTCAGACCCACCATAATTTCGGCACTTAGCAATTTCATGCGGATTTGTTGCACCAGTTCGGTAAGCGCTTCATTGTGCAGCTCAACTTGTCCTACTACGAGACCGGCAGACAGCAAATACTCAACATAACTCTCCACAGACTGGGCATCAGCAATGCAGGCGATCCAAGCTAGCAGACTGTTTAACTCCTTGGGGAGCACAGGGCCACGCGTCAAATCGCTCAGTCCCATGTTTCCTTTCGGGCGAAGGACACGAGCGAATTCACGGGCAGCGGCGGCCTTGTCTGGAAAGGTGCAGAAGGCACATTCGCAGAGGAGCGCGTCGAAGGATGCGTCCGGAAAGGGTAAGCCTTCAGCATCGCCGTGCTTAAAGTGCACACGAGAAGCAAGTCCCTTGACGGCGGCGAACTCGTTGGCTTGCTCAATGTTTTTGCTGCTGTAGTCGGTACCCACGACTTGGCAGCCGAATTGTTCAGCGAGAAAAACAGCACTAGTGCCTTTGCCGCTAGCGACATCGAGAACGCGGCTTGCGGGTGTCAGGTGAAGCAATTCGCCCAGGCGTTCGGTCAGCCTTAAACCTCCCGGGTGAAAGGAATCACCCAGCAGGATTTTGGCGAAGTCATTCTCATAGAGCTGCGCGCAGCACTGCTTTATGTTCCGATGGCTGTCAGCATCAAGTTCCCGTGTCATATGTTGACTAGCGTTGCTTCTAGTCGATCAACTTCAGTTTCGAGTGCCCATTCGACTTCTGCTCTCCATGGAATTGAAAAGTGACCGGCCTAGGCACAAAGGCACGACCTTCTTTTTGAGCGCGGACTCGCTCCGGCTCAAGCGCTTCGAGTTGGGCGCGGGCCTGCTCACGATATCCGATAGTGTTGTACGCGCAGAAAGGGACCTGTTTCCCGCCTGGCAGGAGAAATTCCTTACAGCATTTCATCAAATTCTTTTGATTATAAGTCCAGGGGTCCATGAAGTCCTGCAACATGATCATGATCATATGCTGGGCGATGTCGCCAATCGTAAGACTTTCGGGCAGACCGCACGCCTGGCAAGAAAGTGCCAATTGGTCAGCGGATTTAGGCGAGCCCGCCACAGAAGAAGAGGACCATAGGCCCTCCAAGGCTCCTTTTATTTCAAGACTGAAATCCGGCATAACACGATTTGAGATGTAGTCGAGGTAATCGTAGACATTCACAATGCGTGGTAGCGGTGTGACTTTCTCCCCATCAATAAAGGCGTAGGTGACAGAGTTGCATGTCGGAAAGCAGCAAGGAACGGGAACAAAGTCACTGACTAGGAAAGTTCGCGATGTCTGAGATTCGATCAGTCTCAGAAGGTCTGGGATGGTCATGCGAGTCATCGGGTCATGCTTGATGTGGCGACCAGCATGGAACGCGGGCTGAAAATTGATCCCGCTGACAGCCGGATGCTTGATCGCAAACTCGATAATCTTGCCGACTTCATGTTCGTTCACTCCGCGCTCGATGGCGGGTACGAGCGTAACGCTCAGGCCTATTTCACCCAGTCGGTCGAGGGCTCGGAGTTTCTCTTCCAGAATGTCAGGTTCACCACGAAGGATACGGTAAGTTTCTGAGTCAAAGCCATCGAACTGAAAATAAAGCGACGGCCGGACCTCGTTTAGCTGTGCTAGAAAACGATCATCCTTGGCAATCCGCTTTCCGTTGGTGTTGATCATCACCGAACGGATACCGCGAGCCTTTGCGGCGCGAACGAAATCGATGATCTGCGGATGAATGGTCGGTTCTCCTCCTGAGAATTGAACGACTTCGGGGGTGCCCTCGGTTCGAACGAAATCATCAAGAATTTGTTCGACTTCTTCCATGCTTAGGTTGAATCCCGGTCGTGCCTCCGAAAAACATAGGGGGCAGTTCATGTTGCAGACGCTGTTCACTTCGATGATCCCCAGGCAAGTGTGTTGCTGGTGATCAGGACAAAGACCGCAATCGTGGGGACAACCGTCGTGGATTTCGGTGCCGTACGCCAGAGGAATGGTTCCCGGCTTGTTGAATTTGCCGAATGTTGTGTAGGCTTCCGCGTCCGCGTAAACAAGTGCCTCGAATGGGCCGCATTGCGGGCAGCGTTTGCGCATGTAAACCTTGTTGTCGCGCAGAATAATCTGTGCGTCGAGGACTCTGCGGCACTCGGGACAAATGCTGCGCGTCAACTCGTAGAAGACGTAATCAGCATCCTTTTTGCCTGGTCCAACGATGTTTGCTGAGCGCTGCGCAGCGACAGTATCGAGGTCCTTCATAGTTGATTACCCCTCTTTCGCGGATCCTGAGAGACCGGAAACTGCTCGAATTATTTTTCCTGATGTTCCCGAAAGGAACCGTTCCAATGACATTTCGGTAAGCAACAATTGCAGGCCTGTGGAATAAGTTGGGTAGGCATGAATTGTGCCCGCGATATCGTCGATTTTCAGTCCGCGCTTCATCGCTACAGCCACTTCGTTAATGGTTTCGCCTGCGCGCTCCGCGACGATGGTACAGGCAAGAATAGTTCCGTCGTTCTTGGCGATGATCTTGATAAATCCATTGAGGTCATTGTCACAGACTGCTCGATCCACACGGCTCAAATTCCATCGGGCAATCACTATCCCGTTACCAAATTGGGAGCGGGCCTGTTCCTCGGTCGGTCCAACGTGGGCAACCTCTGGGTCCGTAAATGTGATTCGAGGGACAACGTCGGCAAAACCTGAACTACTTCCCGGCAGAAGTGCATTACGCACTGCTTGAAATGCTTGCCAACCTGCGAAGTGTGAGAATTGTTGACCGCCAACCACGTCGCCTGCGGCATAAATGTGGCTGGCAGTCGTTCGAAGACGATCATCGATCTTGATTCCCTTTCTCGAGTATTGCACACCAGCTTTTTCAAGATCGAGCCCTTCCACATTCGGTCTCCGTCCAGAGGCGATCAGAAGTAGCTCTCCCCGCGCCTCCTCACTGCCCGGGGAGACTACGATTGTTTTGCCATCCTTGAGCGCGGAGACGGCGCGCCCCATTACGAAGCGTATCCCTTCCTGCTTGAATACCTGCTGGAGCACTTCACGAACGTCCGGGTCCTCCTTCGGCAGGAGACTATTGGCGATCACTGTAACTTGACAACCGAGCCGTTGATAAGCTTGGGAAATCTCGGCCCCGATGGGTCCGCCGCCGACTACAATCATCGATTGGGGCAAATGCTTTATGTCGAAGACATGCTCATACGTTAGATAGGGAACGCTATCGAGGCCGGTGATTGGTGGAATATAGGGCCGGGCCCCCGTAGTAATCAGGAAATGCTTCGACCTTAGTGTCTGGTCACCAACGATAATCGACTCTTTTTCGGCGAAGCGCGCGGGGCCGAGGTAGACATCCATTCCTTTTTGGCGCAACGCTTCCGGAGTGGTGGGTTTGTAGATATGTTGGATCGCTGCGTCGAGATATTGGTGCACCTTGGCCATGTCTGTTATAGGTGCTTGCGACACAATCCCGTATTGCGAGGCCGTGCGCACATGGTGCGCAATCTTGGCCACTTTCAAAAGAGCTTTGCTGGGCACGCAGCCGATCCAGGTGCAATCTCCGCCGATGCGGTCTTTTTCGACAAGTGCTACTCGTGCTCCAAGCTTTGCCGCGAACCCGGCGGCAATCAGGCCGCCAGCGCCAGCCCCAATGATCACCATGTCATACTGTTGTTTCGACATTTAAGCGTTCCTCAGAATTCGTCAGTTTTAACCAGCGTACGAAAAACATCGCGACAATGGCCATCGCAAACGTACTGTAGATGAGACCATCCACAGCGAATTTCTGCCCAAGCACTGCGGCAAAGAGCGAACCCACAATGGCACCGATGCTCAATAGGACTGAATAAATTCCCATTGCCGCGCCGCGCCCTGCATGGGCTCCTATCGCTCCGGCGAGCAGGGAAAGCGCCGCAGGCGTGAAGCCGCTTTCGACCATGATGCAGAGTGTGGTCAAGGCGCCAATTGCCCACCGAACGGCAGGCGACTCAGCTTCGGAATGGTTTAGCAGAAACAGACCGAGGCAGACGCCAACCATCGCGGCCAGCGCAATTCTCAGCGCCCTATGTTCCGTCATGCGGGGCAACACGATGCTCCAGCCTGTTACGCCAATTCCGAAGATTAAGGAGTACCCAAGCAAGAGCCAGCCAATACGCTCCGGTTGATTCGAGAAGATCCCATCCAGGAATTGCTTGCCGCCTCCTCTATGGGTGAGGAGGAACGGCAGAGTCGGCCCAAGCCACAAGCCGACAATCGTATTTACACATAACCAAACTGGGGCCAGGCGTTGGAGGGATGGTTCTTTGAGAGCCGTGTAAAAGCCGGAGATTGCTTGTGCCGATCCGTGACCCCTACTTCCCACTGCGCCGAGAAGCAATAAGCACGAGCTCAAAACGTAAATTGCGGCGACCACGCCGAATGCACGCGCGGAGAGAAAATGCCACAGCTGTGCCCCAGCTAGACCGCCAAGGGCCAGTCCGGCTAGCAGTGAGAGCTCAAAATAGCTCATGACTCGGGCGCGTAGCGAATGGTTTCCATCCGTAACATCTGTGAGGTGAGAAAGAAGAGAAGGAGTGACGGCAGCCGCGCCCACTCCTTCGACGGTTCGGCTCAGGAAGAAAATACTTATCTGACTGCTCATGCCAAAAAGTTGCGTCGCCATGGCACCGAGGAGTGCGCCGCCTGTCATTAGCGCCCGTGGCGCAACCGCGTCTGAAGCGATGCCCATCGGAACACTGACAATTAACTCAGCGCCAAAGGATATCGCGCCAAGCGTTCCGACGAGAGCTACGTTTATTCCGTACCCACGATTCGCAAGCTCGGCGAGATATAAGCCGACGAGAACCCCGCTTGCGCCCGACGCAATTCTCATGAAGGCGTTTCCGAGAACTACTAGTGGAAGCCGGTTGCGCGAGTTTGGGGTGGTGATTGTCATGACCGGATAACCTAAGACCACCACATCACTAGCAATTTATAGATGAGCGATGCCAGCAACGCGCCCAATGGTAGTGTTGCCACCCACGAGAGCACGATGGCGCGAACCTTACTCCAATCGGCCTCTTGCCTGCGGAGCAGGCCAATGCCGAAAATACTTCCGGACGTGACATGCGTCGTGGAAACCGGGAGCCCCATAGGCGAAGCAAGCGTCACCAACGCCGCAGCAACCAAATTGGCCGCGACCGCTTCAGTAGTGGACATTGGCGTAACCTTCCTACTCATGGTTTGTGCTATGCGAATTGCGCCCAAGGCTCCCCCAACTGCGATTGCCAGGCCTACAAAGAAGTAATTCAGTTCCACTGAGACTGCGGCAGCCGTCAATAGGATCGCAACAATCTTGGGCGTGTCGTTCAGACCGCGCGCAAAGCTGACGGCAGCGCTTGAAAACCAGTGCAAACCGTCAGCAAGACTCAAACGAGCGATTTCTGTACACGTTTCGCATTCAGCGCCAGGTGCCCATCGCAGGAAAGGTGTAGCTGTCATAACTGAAGCCATCGGAAAGTTGATCGTCGCCAGCGCCAGGATTTTAGGTTCGTCGACACAAATGCAATCTCTTTTCGCCGCGTGCCATCCGAGCCATGTGACCCCTAGCTGAACGCTTACAGTCATAACTAATGCGACTATCGGTGAGAATACGAGTGGCAAAATCACGCTCTTGCCCAACGGGGCCAACCTCACATGGGAGAATCCCACAGCAGTGACACCTGCTCCGACGAGTGCACCTAGTATTGAATGCGTCGTGGATATTGGCAGACCCAACCTCGCAGCCAGAAGTACTGTGGCACCAGCTCCGAGCGCGACGGAAGCGAGAAATGGAAAGTGACCGACAATCGCAGTGTCTACCAGTTGTGCTCCGCTAAACTTCGCTGCAACTGCGCTCCCAAACCAGATAGCGGTTAGCGAACCGAGGAATGTAAACCCGGTAGCCCAAGCAAGTGCACGTCTGTAGGTAGTCAGCCCTGAGCCCCATAGAGTAGCTACACCCTTGAAGTTGTCATTCGCCCCATTAGCTAGGCTTAGCAGCCCAATGGCGAAAATCAACAAAGCCTTCATAGCCGCACTCTCGGAGTGCGGCGGTTCTGCTTGCGTCCCCAGGCTGTTGGTGGCATATGGTCTCGTGAGGCTATGACTTGGCGAAACGCGAGGTTCACAATTGGCGGTCTCGATTTTCGCCCGTCACAACATGTTAGGCACATCGGATCCATGCGTCGGATACGCGAAGACCGTGTGTTTGAGGTCTGTGGCCGATATCCCCGACCGGATTGCCAGAGCAAACAGATTAATTACCTCGTCTGCTTCGCCTCCAAGCAAGTGGGCACCGAGAATTCGATCTGTGTTCTCCTCAACCAGCACTTTGTACCCGGAGCACGTTTCTCCGACTCTGCGGGAAGAATACCAATTCGAAGTAGCCTCATGTTTCTTCTTAAACCGTAAGCCTTGCTTGCGAGCCGCTTCCTCGCTCAGGCCGACAGAGGCGAGCGGCGGAGTGGTGAAGACCGCGGTCGGAATTCCCCTGTAATCCGGTTTTCGATGATTTCCATTTAACAGGTTCGCTGCGACGATTACCCCTTCGTATCCAGCGACAGGAGTGAGCGGCGGTCCACCTGTATCCGCAACGTCGCCAGCCGCATAGACCGCAGGATTGGAAACGCTCTGTAGGAATTCGTTGACCTTTACGCCCTTCCTGTCCCATTTGACCGCTGCGATTTCAAGATTAAGATTGTCGAACTCTGGAACGCGACCTGCGGCATGCACGACCATATCTGCCTCGAACTCGCGGGTCTGTTGGCCACAGGAGGCATGGACGGTCAGATGTCCGGAAACTTCGTCTACACTTCGCGCTTCGGTACCGAGTTGTACATCAATTCCCAGATCACGACTCTTTTGAACTAAGAGATTAACAAGGTCCGGATCGAACAATACAAGGGGACGCGCTCCGCGATGCAGAATCGTGACTTGCGAGCCTGCACGCGCCGCCACATGCGCGAACTCGAAGGCGATGTATCCGCCGCCGATGAAAACGATGCGTTTTGGCAGATCGTCGAGTTCGAGGAACTGATCGCTTGTCGTGAGATGCTCTGACCCCGGAATCCCTAAATCCGCCGGCCTCTGTCCGGTAGCAATAAGGACGTAGCGCGCATCCAGCACATTGTCCCCGACTTGAACCGAGTTCGGTCCGACAAAGCGAGCGCGACCATGGAACGCCTCGATTCCGGCCTTGAGAAATCCTTTCTCTCTGCTTTCCGGAACTGGTTCCGTAAACGTTCGTTTGAAGGCCATCAACTGTTGCCAATCGATACCGAGTTGCTCGCTGTGGATGCCCTTGCCTTTCATGCGGCGAGTCCAGTCCGTGGCTTCGGCGACTCCGACGAATACTTTTTTGGGATCGCACCCGCGCAAGGCACATGTGCCGCCGAAAAGCCGTGAATCAACGATGGCAACTTTCCACCCAGCTTGACGGCACCGCGACGCCGCGGCGGACGCCGCTGATCCTGTTCCGATTGCCACCAGGTCAAACTTGCCTACCATATTTTGCCTCTTCCGAATTGCGTGCGGCGATCATCCATTTCTATTTCGTGGCGCTCCAAATACGCAACTTCAGTGAAGATTCGATGCGGCGGGCAGCGTCCGAACAAAGTTGACCAAATTCCAGATGTGCTCGTCGGTCTCCACATTGCCAAAGGCGGGCATGCCGCTTAGACGAATTCCATTCTTCACAATCCAGAATAATTCGCGATCCGAGTAATGTTGTACTTCGCGCGACGTAAGATCTGCGGCGCGCGGATACATCCAGCGACCGGCGTCAGTAGGTTTATGGCCATCGAGGCCATGGCAGGCTGCGCAATCGGTGCCATACAGTTTGTCGCCTTCGTCGATACTTGCCGATAGATCCGCTGGTGCCGGGGGAATTGCCTCGCGGCTGCCCCTCCGAACCAAGAAATGTCTTGCGCTGCTCGCAAAATAGTTTTCCATGCGACCTGGCTCCGGCAGCGCACTCAGCCTGAATTGCGACATGGCGAGTAGCGCGCCAGCGATCACTACTGCGGATACGACAGACAAAGTGATAAGAGCGCATTTCATAGCTAAGTTCCGTTAAACGGGGGTTTGAATCGCCTTTCACAATCAGGAGGCGCATTTGCCCCGCGAACACTTCAAGATAGGATTGCAGAATTCCTTAGAGGTGCTGCCTGTTTGGCGCAAGAACAGTGAAATGGAGACAGAGAGGATCGGATCGGCAGCCGATCCTCTCCGGAAATGTTATGAAGCGGTTTTGATGTTGGTGATGTGGACCGTCTTAGTGGCCTTGTCGAGAGTCCCGGTCACTGTAACTTTCTGACCCGCGAATTCGGCAGGCTTTTGCTGATCATCCAGTTGGTAGACGGTTTTCTTAGTGGCATTGAACAAGACGTACTTGCTGCCCATTTTTACGCAGTTGGCAGTGCACATCATGGCGGCTTTGGGGTCGCCGATCATTTTTTCCATGCCTTCCTTTTTCAGCATGGCGTCGTGTGACCCATTCTTCGCGCACTGGCTGTCCATGATTTCGCCAGTGTAGGTACTGTCCTTTGGAGCGGCGAAACTCACGGTAAGCAGCATCAGTGATCCCACGAGTCCGATTATCAGTTTCTTCATCTGTTGTTCTCCTCAGTCAGGTTTTTAGACTTCTGGGCCGGAATCCATCCTTACTTCTCAGACAGCACTTCCTCAAGCCGCGTATACAGCCGGGCACTCACACCAAGAGGCACCTCGAAAGGCTCTACATCGAGAACAATCTTCAGTGCCTTCTCTGTGGTGTCGAAGACAACGCGGCACCTCCGACACCACGAGATATGGTCTTCAAGAGCCCGACGAAGTTCGACAGAACCCTCTTCGTCTATATAGTCAGAGAGATTGGCCAGCACTTCTTTGCAAGTTAGCATCGCCATATTTTCTTCCTTAGCGTCCAGCAGTTCCGGCCATGACCTTCATCATGTTCCCGAGCCGCTTAGCCGAATCCAAAATTCTGGTGGGCAGAGGTCGAGGTTCTTCAAAGTGGTGCCCTAGTGACTCCCGCAGCAGCAACCGCGCGCGCAAGAGGCGTGATTTCAACGCCGGTACTTTGATTCCCAACGCCTCGGCGGCCTCCTCGGCACTCATCTCCTCGATGTCCCGAAGAACCAGTGTTTCCCGATAAATTGGCGGTAGAGCTTGTATCGCTCCCTCAACAAGCTGGCGAATCTCCTGTTTGCCGTATAGCTTTTCGGGGTTGGAAGTCCAGGGCTCGAACCGTCCGGGGGGCGACTTGCTCTCCACATCGGGTGCTTCGTCCAGAGGAACAGACTCCTTCCGTGCCCGGCGTTTCTGAAGCGCCTCGTTGACCGCGATCCTGGTCAGCCAAGTCGTAAATTTTGATTCGCCACGGAATTGGTCGAGATGGCGGTACGCCTTGATGAATGCGTCTTGCATGGCCTCTTCGGCATCCTCGACGTTTCCGAGCACAGCCAGGGCGACGCGAAACACGCGCCGCTCATGTTTTCGCACTAGCGGATCAAAGGCTCGGCGATCTCCCGCCAGCACCAACTCGATCAAAGCGAGGTCATCTTCGCCGCCTGTGTTGGGGGTTTTGGAGTATTCGCTCATTTGCCAACCATGAGACTGGCCCCCGAAAGGAAAAGATTCAAGAGACGAGAAGGTTTCTTAGATTTAAGTTGAATCTTTTTGCCTTGGGCACCTGTCACATGTTCGGAACGAGGAAAAGAGGAGGTTTAGAAATGAGACCTACTGTCGGACGATCTATTCTTGGCGGTTTTATCGGGACGCTGGCGATTACCCTATTGATGTACAAGGGCGCTCCAATGATGGGGCTGCCCAAGATGGACATTGCGGCCATGCTCGGCCAAATTCTCGGGGGTTGGACGCCGGGCATGATGATGCATTTCGTGAACGGCGTAGTCATATTCCCGCTGATCTATGCCTTTCTTCTGTTCTCTAGGCTTCCAGGCGCACCCGCAGTAAAAGGAATAACTTGGGGAGTCGCCCTCTGGTTGATGGCTCAGCTTGTCGTCATGCCGATGATGGGTGCAGGAATCTTCGGACTCAAGATGGGCGGAATGATGTCGGCCTTTGGCTCACTAATCGGCCATGTAGTGTACGGAGCGCTTCTCGGATGGATTGGAGGCCACGCCCATCCCGAAAGAGTAGAGCACGCAGCCATGGCCTAAGATTTCCAAAAGCGTCGCTGTGACGGTGCGGGACAGATACTGCTAACAATCACTGACTAATTATAACGAGGAGGAAAAGATGGGTTTGTTCTTGGGGCGCAGAGAGTTTGTATTGGGAGCATCTTCCCTGGGCCCCCTCCTGGTTCGTGATCGTCTTAATCTCTTTGACAAGATGAGGCCGCGAAACGACGGTCCCCCGCCCTCTACCAGCACCGTCGAGCCTAAACAGAACTTTGACAGTAGCCAGCCGAGACCTAGAGTGCTCGTCTTCGATGTGAACCAAACTTTACTGGATTTGGACGCACTTCGTCCGCAGTTCGCGCGCGTGTTCGGAGATGGCAAGGCATTTGACGATTGGTTTTCACTTCTACTGCAATACTCTTTGGTCGTGACCGTGGCCAACGAATATTCCGATTTTGGGACGGTGGGAGGCGCGGTTCTCGAAATGCTCGCCAGCACCAAAAAAGTTCGATTGTCTGCCGAGGACAAAACGCGGATTCTGCAAGGGGTGCTCCGATTACCTCCTCACCCCGATGTGCCCGAGAACCTGAAGCGACTTCAGGCCGCCGGATTCCGCATGGTAACGCTGACGAACTCTAGCTCTACAGCCGTGAAGGCCCAGCTCCAAAATGCAGGCCTTACGCAATACTTCGATGAGGCAATTTCCGTAGATTCCGTGCGTCGGTTCAAACCAGACCTTGAAGTTTATCGCAGCGCAGCCGCTCACCTGAAAGTTAAACCGACAGAACTCCGACTTATCGCCGCACATGCATGGGACGTTTTCGGTGCAATGAAAGCGGGATGGCAAGCGGCATTCGTTGCAAGAAATGGCATTGCATTGTTCCCATTGGGACCAAAGCCCGACATTATCGGGGCGGATATGAAGGCGGTCGCCGACGCTCTGTTAACGAACTAGCTTGAACCGAAATTAGAGAAACGCGGTCCAATCTTTTGATTGGGTGTAACGGGCTGCGAAAAGGGAGAGCACGAATGAAATCCTCGATAAGTTGGGTGCTTGTGGGTGTGTCCTTGCTGACCTTTGCGGTCGGTGTGCTTTCTGTAGGTACTGCGCGTGCTCAATACAACGCAGAGTCCAATGCAATCCTGAAGATCGGGAACAAAATCCCGGCGCTGAGCGGCACGGATCAATTCGGCAAGAATCGCGATCTTGCAAATCTCACAGGCCCCAATGGTCTCGTGATTCTTTTTTACCGCTCTGCCGACTGGTGCCCCTACTGCAAGGGCCAGCTCCTCTCTCTGCAGCGTGCGACGCCGCATTTCAAGGAGAAAGGAATCGGGCTGGTTGGTGTCAGCTACGATAGCCCGGAAATCCTGAAATTCTTCACGGATAAGTACGCGATCACGTATCCGCTTTTAGCCGACCCGAAATCGGAAGTCATCGAACGGTTCGGAGTCCTGAACACTACGGCGAGCGGATTCACGAAAGGGATGTCGTACCCCGGTTTCGTTTATGTGATCCGCGATGGCCGGATCGAGGAGACCTTCTTTGAAGAGGACTACCACACCCGCTTCACAGGCAACGGCGTGCTCACGAAAATATTTCCTGAACTGGGCACATCTGCGGTGAAGGACGTTCCCGCGCCCCACCTTCAATTGAAACTGATGCAAACGGATGAGATCGTCTCGCCTGGCAATCGGGTGACCCTCATTGCCGAACTCTCCCTACCGAAAGACCTGCATGTATATGCGCCAGGCGTCCAAGGGTATAAACCTGTCGCTTTGGAGTTAGGCGTGGTCCCGCAAGCCACGCTACATCCTGCACGCTATCCTCCATCGAAAACCCTGCTGCTACCAGCAATTCGTGAAAAAGTGCCGGTGTTCGAGGGCAAGTTCAGGATCACGCAGGACGTTACAGTCTCTTTCGACAAAGGCTTCTCACAAGGGATAGCCGCTGGCCCTGTGTCCGGCACCCCTCTGACGCTAAGCGGCAATCTGCGCTACCAGGCGTGCGACGATAAAATTTGCTATCCGCCGACAGGCGTTCCTGTTTCCTGGCAACTCACTGTGGTTCCCCTGAACACAGTCCGTGCGCCCGAGGAGATTCGGCACAAGTAGGCAACGGGACTGTTTGATTGTTTATGCTAGCAATACACCTTCAATCTTCATTGGAGAGATAAATGCAGGTTTCGATTTTCTACGCGCTCTTTGCGGGGCTCATTTCGTTTTTGTCCCCGTGCGTTTTGCCTCTTGTGCCCGGGTATGTTTCGATGCTCTCGGGAGTTGGTGTGGAGCAACTTCGCTCGGGTCAGCCTGCCAGGAACAGTCTCTTCGCCTCTTCCCTGGCGTTCGTTGCTGGGTTTTCGATTGTATTTATCGGCTTCGGCGCTTCCGCCAGTGCAGTAGGACAGTTCCTCTTGCGGAATAAAGCCCTCATGGGCCCGGTCGCCGGAGCGGTCATCGTGCTTTTTGGGCTCCATTTGGTGGGCTGGCTGGTCAGGATCCAGGTGAACAAGGGTCTCGTGATCGGTGGCGTCCTGGCTCTCGCATCTTTGGTAGCCTGGCATCGCTTGGGCACAGAGACCTTCGGCCCTGCGGGGCTGTTCGGTTCCGTGCAATTACTTTCGATTGCCCTGATATTTCTTGCCGGACCTTCCATGACGCGATGGCTGAATCGAGATATTCGCTTTCACGATCTCGGTAACCAAAGTGAAGAACAAGGCAAGAAGACAGGCGCACTCTCCGGCGTCGCCAGCGGCTTCCTACTGGGCTTTGCCTTCGCATTCGGCTGGACGCCATGTATCGGCCCGATTCTCGCCGCTGTCCTTGTTCTCGCCGCGAATAGTGAGACGGTCCTGCGCGGCGTATTACTGCTTGCTGTGTACTCGGCGGGACTTGCGATTCCGTTCTTGCTCACCGCCGCTGGCATTAACCGCTTTCTGCGTTTTTATCAGCGATTCCGGCGTCATCTCCACACCGTCGAAGTCTTAAGCGGAGTACTTCTTCTGTTCGTCGGCGGTTTGATATTCATGAACCGGCTAACTTGGCTTTCCGGCAAATTGGGATTTCTAAATCGTTTTGCGCTATAAGGGGAGTTCTCGGAATGAAAAAAACAATTCTCATTGGGATCGGAGCGATAGCCGTCCTCGCGGTGCTGTTCTGGGTGGACAAGAGATTCCCCGCAACTCGAAATCAAGAAACGAAAACTACCGAATCGGTTGCCGCCTCTCCGTTGGCAACTGTACCCATCAAGGATTTGCAGGATCACGACGTGACATTGGCAGATTACAAGGGCAAGGTTGTGCTCGTAAATTTCTGGGCGACGTGGTGCGAGCCCTGTCAGATCGAAATCCCCTGGATGATGGAATTTCAGAAAAAATATGACCCGCGCGGTTTCACCATACTGGGTGTTTCGATGGACGAAGAAGGCAAAAAGGCGGTTGCGCCGTTTCTGGAAAAGTCGCGTTTCGATCTTGATGGGCAAAAGCAGGCGATGAACTATCCGATCCTGCTCGGCAATGATGCGATTGCGGCCAAGTTTGGCGGGATTTTGGGGCTGCCCACGAGCATGCTGTTTTCCCGCGACGGCCGGAAGATCAAGACGATTACCGGCCTTGTGGACCACGACGATATCGCCAAATCGATCGAGGGTCTACTCTAGGTCGAAGTCGCACGCTCACGGGGGGCATGGTAGGCTACGCCTACAGAACGTCAGGAGGAGTCGACATGAACAATCGAACGTCGCTTCGAATCATCGGTTTGATTTTGGTTGCAGCAGCCCCGCTTATTGCACAGCAGCCACAGCAGGCAAACCGTCTCCCCATCCCCATTGTTCCGCTACGTGAGCCTCATTTCGTTCCAGCGGCGAAGGCGGACTTTCTGAAGAGCGATGATCGCGTAATTGGCGTGAGCGAACATGGGGTTTCCAAAGCGTACGAGCCGGGCGTCTTGGCTTTTCATCACGTTGTCCAGGACTCTTTGGGAAAAGCGCCAATCATCGCGGGATGGTGCTCGCTCTGCAATACTCCTCTCGTTTACAGCAGCGAAGTTGACGGCAGGAAACTGACGTTCGAGTGGGCTGGGAACAGAGGCAACAACTTCTACATGAAGGATCTGGAAACAAACAGCAGTTGGCAACAGATCGGTGGCGACTGCTTTGAGGGACAGATGAAGGGGAAGCGCCTTACGATGGTTCCTTTTCTCTACACGACCTGGGGAGAGTGGCATGAGCAGCATCCGGACACTCTGGTGTTGGTTCCCGAGGCCGCCTACAAGGCCGGGTACGATTTCATGACTGAGAGGATATCGAGCGTCGCCTACGGCAGCAACAAAAAGCCGACGCGGGAGTTGATCCGGGAGCAGGACTCGCGACTGCCAAATTATGAGCAAGTCATAGGAATTGAAACCCGCGATGGCCATAAAGCCTACCCCATCTCGACCCTGCGCAAGGAACCCGTAGTGAACGACAAAGTGGGTTCGGCACAAATTCTGGTGGTGTACGCCGCCGCAAGCGATACGACGACGGCGTTCTCCCGCGTGCTCAACGGCCGGGGATTGACATTTCGCGCGGCAGGCTCCGGAACGCTACTCGACAACGAGACCGGGTCCAAATGGAGTTTCTACGGAGAGTGCATTGACGGGAGTCTCAAGGGCCGGAAGCTAGAACGCGTCATCCCGCAGCCGGGGTCATGGTTCGCCTGGGCTGAGTTTCACCCGGACACGGACATTTATGCTGTCGGCGCACACTGAGGCAACGCTGCTACGCGATGGGATCTGTTAGCGGAATTGCGAGATCGGTTCGATGATGATGAGTCTTGTGACAGCCGAAATCACATGCCCAACTTGTGGGCGCGCAGAAACTAAAACGATACCGAATGACCGCTGCCTATTTTTTTACGAGTGCAAAGGTTGCGGAATAATTCTTAGGCCGAAGCCAGGGGATTGCTGCGTGTTTTGCTCGTTTGCGGACCGGCCGTGTCTATCCGCTCGACCGCATGCTTCCTCGAAATAATTGAGGTGCGAAATTAGAGGCGGGTCCAGTTTTTAGTGATCTCCATTTGCTAGTGACGACCGCCTGAAAGATCCAGATGAGGATTCAGTTCCAGATTTGGCGAATGGAGGAAAACAATGTCGCGCATCAATCCGCTTAACCGTCAGGACGTTACGGAACTTGAACCATTCCTTTCAACGACCGAAAAGCGGATGGGGTTCCTCCCGAATTCGCAACTCATTATGGCCTATAAGCCCAGATTGCTGCAGGCCTTTAGCCAACTAAGTCAGGCCGTGCACGATCCGGCGAATAAGACACCGCGGCAGCTCAGGGCGCTCGTCGCCAACATGGCCAGCAGGTCAGCAGGCTGCCAGTATTGCGTCGCACATACGGCGGAGAGTGCGCACAAAGCGAGTGTAGAAGACATCAAGATCGCAGCTGTTGGACAATATGAAACGAACGCGTCATTCACCGATGCTGAACGAGTTGCATTGCGTTTTGCTCAGCGCGCAGCGGCCGTGCCGAATGCCGTAACCGATGAGGACTTTACTGCCCTACGAGAGTATTACTGCGACGAAGAGATCGTTGAACTCGTGAGCGTTATCGCTTATTTCGGATTCTTGAATCGATGGAACGATACGTTTGCTACGGAACTCGAATCCTCACCTCTCGGTTTTGCCAAATGCGTTTTGTCCGATACAGGCTGGTCTGCTGGCAAGCACGCCTCACAAAACCGATCGTGCGAAGCGGCGACGGGTAAAGCTGGCTCGGAGTGAGGCGTATGGCCTCAAACGACTCACCGGTGAGTCTTGCTCCCAATCTATCACCAACTTGGACTACGGCTCGGGAAGCGATTCGCGTCGTTGTTTACCCACCCTTCCTGAAAAAGACTATTCTTACTTCTGTCTCCGTGGGGTTTGTGCTTTTTTCGATCAATCATCTGGACGAAATACTCCGAGGGCAGGCGTCTACCGCAACCTGGGTAAAAGGGGGTGTCACTTGCTTGGTACCTTTCTGTGTTTCGAATTGGGGCATCCTCATCGCCACTCGGCGACCGAAGTACGAGAGGCATTAGGCCGTTCGTATCGGAGATTTCAAAATCGCCCCCAAGTACGGCTTTGGCCTTATTTAATCTTTGCGACCGCCTTAGCTCGACGCATTTCGATGCTAGGGACTGCTCGTTAAGTGTCACGGAAAACCATTCTGTGGGCGGCTGGATTCCTATACTTCTGCAGCTCTACCCAGGTGTCCGCGCAGCAGCCAACCGCCGCGATGGGACAAACCCAGCCGGAAAAGCCAACACCTGTTTCTTCGTCGAAGCATAAACTCGGCCCGGTGGAGATCCACGTCAACTGGCGAGCGCGTGCGGAAGGTTGGAATTGGTTTAAGGGTGACCAGGGACGCAGTGACTATGCCTTGGGACATTCTTTACTTCGAATAGCAGTCGGGCAGGCCAGCGATCGCTTAGACTGGCAGCTGGAGATTGCTCAAGACACCCTCCTTGGGTTGCCAGGCGATGCTATCGCTCCTGCACCGCAAGGACAGCTGGGTCTAGGTGGAACTTACTACGCTGCCAACAGCAACCACAGCAATAACGCTAGCGCCTTTGTCAAGCAGGCCTTTCTGAAACTCAAGTCACCCTTTCGGAACCTCCGAGTCGGACGCTTTGAATTTTTCGACGGTCTAGAAATTCAGCCGAAAGATACAACCCTCGCCAGTCTCCTACAAACCCGAATTTCGCAGCGACTAATCGCGAATTTCGGATTTTCAGCTGTTCAGCGAAGCTTCGACGGGGCCACATTTTCATCGGACTTCGGTAAGAGCAACCTCACATTCTTGGCAGCACGGCCGACCGAGGGAGTGTTCCAGGTGGACGGGATGGGCGAGCTGGACATCGATGTCTACTATGGCGCATTAAATTTGACTGTGGAGTCAGAACACAGCACGGGCGATCTACGAATTTTCAGCCTCGGCTACATAGATCACCGCACATCGGTCCTTAAGACGGACAATCGCCCGTTAGCGAGTCGCGTTGCAGACCACGGCAGGATTGAAATAGGAACCTACGGCGCAGACTATCTCCACGTCTTCAATACTGCGAAATTCGGTAAGATTGACATCCTCGGCTGGGGTGCACTTCAAACAGGATCGTGGGGCCTGCTAGCCCAGCGCGCTGGCGCGTTCGTAGGCGAACTTGGCTGGCAACCCCCTGTGCACTTTCTGGAGCCGTGGTTGAGCGGCGGCTATTCATATGGCAGCGGCGATGGCAATCCCAATGATTCACGTCACGGCACTTTTTTCCAGGTGCTGACGACGCCGCGCCTTTACGCGCGTTTTCCGTTTTACAACATGATGAACAACCGGGACTTTTACGGGACGCTTAATCTTCGCCCGAACGCGAAACTCCAACTACGCAGCGAGGCACATACGCTGCGCCTTGCCAGCGCGGCGGATCTTTGGTATCTGGGAGGCGGCGCGTTTCAGTCCCAGACGTTTGGGTACACGGGACGGCTGAGCAACGGCCACCGGAGCCTCGCAAACGTGTGGGACATCAGTGCCGACTACCAATTTACGCACTCGTTCAGTGCAACTCTCTATTTCGCACACGCCTGGGGCAAGGGTGTAATCACGAGCATTTATCCTAACGGCAGCAGCGCCCAACTCGCATACTTAGAGACAAACTTCCACTTTTGAGTGATAGCAACTACGCCTGTCTGAACCCAGTCGCAAGAGGTGAGCCCTGTTCGAACAAGCCAAGAAACATACCGGAAATTGAACCACCTGCTCAAGAGGCAGGATGCGTCCGAATAGCTGACGCCAGAATCTGCACCAGAAGGCAGGCGGATTCTCTTGCCTCAATTGTCGTGGTTTCCATTCGTTCCAAGTTTCCGTTGGTGTATCGGTGTTTGCGAAATCAAGTAATCTAGTGATTTGAGTGATCTGCACGAGGATTTCTTCCAAATCGCTTGCTGCACAGTTCTGGCACAGTCCGATTCCTGAAAAGCATAGACAAACCCGCACTCTGCGGTAAACTCAGCACTTAGTCAGTCGGGGCGTAGCGAAGCCTGGTTATCGCGCCGGCCTTGGGCGCACGCAACTCGACTCCAACAGCTCCACCGATTACTTCTAACTACTAACGTTTCCAACAAATCGGGGAATCTGCTTTTCGCTCAAAAGTAACCCGAATGGAATGAAAACGTTGGATTCGTGCACAGTTCGTGCACAGTCTCTCTCACTCCAGGGGTTCACTCCAGGACGCTGCGACTGCCTGCAGCATTCGGTCAACAGCCGTGAATTTAACTTAATCGCAAGTTGCCGGAGCCGAGCTTAACCAGGGAAAATCAGCAAGTTCTGATCAAATCGGATCAGTCAGATTTTCCCTTCTCTTTTATTATTTCATTCCCTTTTCCCGTGACTTAGCAGCGTTCGCATGCGTCGGTCGTCTTTCTGATCCTGTGCCAAATAGAACAGATGACAGAACGTATTTGATGCACGCTGTGCAAGCCCATTCAGCCATTTCGAGGAGTTCCGAATGACGCAATCCAAAGCAATCAGAAGCATTATCGACACACACCGGCACATTTTCGGCCCGAAACTGCTGAAGGAATTCATCGAGAATATTGGTTTTGACGACAAAAAACCGTTGCCGCAGGTCAATGCGGGCGAAATGTTTTTCTGTCGCGAGTCGGTGGACGTGGATTATTCGATGCAGATTCAGCAACAGAGTGGAGTCACGCTCTGCGTGAATAGTTATGGCGGCGAGGTGGAGACCTTCGCCAAGCAGATTATTAAAGCCAGCACCATCGACACGATCAAATTCCTGCACGACGAATCCTTCGAGCTTCGGGACCGGTTCCCGAACGACATCGCTGTCATGGCCAACGCGCATGCCCTGGAAGAAAATACGCGCGATGTGATCGATCCGCTGATCTCCGGCAAACAAGCGTGCGCCATCAGCATTTGCACTAGCTATGGGGCCGGTGCCGATCAGGTGTTTCTCGATTCGCCCAAGGCCGAATGGCTCTGGGAGTATGCGCAGGATCGGGACATCCTCGTTCACATTCATCCGCCCCTGGTAGCGATCGGCGCTGTTGCCATGCAGCAGTACCGGCTGAACGAAGCCCTCGGCCGGCCATTTGATACCGCGCTGTCGGCGGCTCGCATGATCTTCAGCGGCGTCTTCGATAGATATCCGAAGCTGAAAGTTCTCTTCGTTCACATGGGCGGAGCGCTCGCGACGGTGATTTGCAGGCTCGATTGGAACTGGGAGTTGAACTACAACGGCATCGCAAACCCGCCGATTCAGAAAGTGGATAAGAATGTTCGCAAGCCTTCGGAATATTTCAAGTCGAACATCTATGTGGATTGCATGGGACCCAGCGCGATCGCACTAAAAGCCATGATCGAAACGTGCGGCATCGACCGCGTACTGTTTGGCAGCGACTTTGGCCCCGTGCCGATGAGCCCCAAACTGCACGTCGACCTTATAAACGACACGATCGCCGACGCTGGGGATCGTGAAAAGATTTTCTCCGCCAATGCGATTGCGTTGCTGCGTTTGCCTGCAAGCGCACCTCGCGTCGCACACCAAATTGCTTGATCTTCATGGGCGAGCTCCTGGGAACTATGTGGAGCTTCCCAGGAAGAGAAGCTGGCGCCACACCACTTCATCCGCGTGCGGAAATCGGCCATCGTGAACAGTGCCCGCATTAGCGAAATTCGTCCGATGTTCGATGGGGTATACGACATCCTACTGGCAGAAGGAACGGTGGTCACGTAGAGTCGCAGATATGCTCACAAGTTACGGGCTCTGCCGGAATCCTAGAAGAGGGCATCGTGTGCCCGCTGTGTAGTCAGCCGTTCATCCTCACGAACACGGACACCGAATGGAACAAACTCAACGAGTGGCGTCGCCTCGCGAGCGTGGCGCTACGAGACAGCCACAAGCTGCGGCATGAAGGATTTCCATTTGAACTTGTGTGGAAGACGAAGCACAAGCGCTAGGAGCTGACATGGACAATCTATTTCGGCTTGCAGTATCGCCCAAGGACTGTCACCCGACCTTTGCGGGACTCTGGCACCAACGCAATCCTTGGAATGAATGCGTCATCGCCGACTGGGCGATGGGGTTTCAGGATCGCGACAACAAATTTGTCAAAGAGTTTCAAACCACATTCAACTCTTCATTTTGGGAGCTGTATCTTTTCGCCTGTCTGAAACACGTCGGCTTCACTGTGGATTTCGATCACCAGTCACCGGACTTCGTAGCGTCCAAAGGTGATGACACGGTCTGTATCGAAGCCGTAATTGCCAGCCACGCTGAGGGCACGACGCCCGAATGGGACAGCGAGTCGAAGATGAAAGCCGAAGACACGGACCGCCAGAAAATAATTGAAACTGCGGTCCCCAGGTTAGCTAACGCACTCGCGAGCAAGGTCAAACTCTACCGCGATAAATATTCGAAGCTAGAACACGTTAAGAAGCGGCCATTCATCATCGCGATCGCGCCGTTTGAGCAGCCTCTGTCCTTCCTGCAAACAAATCAGCCCATGAGAAACATCCTGTACCAATATGACGTCCCAATTTCAAAGCCCCTCGCAGAGGAGAACCGACGCATTATCTTTGGGCACGAGTACGTGGAATTCTTCACCAAGCCGAACGGCACGAAAATCGAGCTAGGATTTTTTCTAGACGACCGCATGAAGGAGGTCAGTGCCGTCATATTCAGCAACATGGGGAACTGGGGAAAGGTCCGCGTCATGAGCGCCGACCCTAACCCGAATATTCTCTTTCAGAGCAAGCGTTTCAATGAAAACTGGCTCAAACCGCACCAGAAGTGGCAGTGGAAGCGGGACTACCGCGAGTCTCTTCTGGACGGCATTCACATCTTCCTGAACCCTCATGCCGAAACCCCGCTTCCGCCTTCAATGTTCAACTGGCCAGACGTCGAGTACCACGATATGGGCGAAGATGGCATGCTGATCGAGACCGCAAGAGACGGCAATATTTACTGGCGCAGGACAAGGACTCTCTCCCCGGAGACGCCTGAGGCACAAGTGCAACAATGGCTCGACGAAACAAACAAGTACATCGAGGAAGAACAGGCGAAGGACTTGGCGCAAGAAGCTGAATAAGACTGACACGAAAGCCTCCGGCTTTTACACCGGAGGCTTCGGGCTGGGCCACAAGGGTTACTGCTTGCCGAGATACCACTGCAAGTTGTTGATTTGGTCTGTCGGAGTAACGGTGGTCGTGATTATGACCTCGTCTTGGTCCAGCACGGGACCGTACTCCCGAGCCCCTGCTCACGAGGCATGCGCTGCTTTTTCTTCACTTTTGCCGCTTTTTTCCTCAAGTTGCGTTACGTTTTCGTGACAGTGCCGCAGGCTTAGCCTTGGCAGCGGGTCATCAGTTTGAATCTTCCTTGCGCATTTCTCCGGTCGCTGCCGATATTACTCTAGTCGAGCCCGCCAGATTTACGGTTGCGATGATCGCGCCCGCGATGATGTCGGGCCAGCCCGATCGGGTAATCGCAATAAAGACGGCGGCTACGACGGTCAGAACGTTCAGCATCGCGTCATTTCGGGTCGAAAGCCAGATTGCACGCATCGACGCATCGCCGCCACGAAACCGAATCAATCGATACGCGCAGAACCCATTCACGCTCAAAGCAAGTACCGCCACCCCTCCCATCAGCGCTGACGACGGCGCGCCGCCTTCGCGAATACGATGGACAATCTGGACCATTGCCCCGATGCCGACTCCGGCCATAGCGAGACCTTGGAAGAGACCTGCTACCGCGCGTGCGCTTTTCGACCATTCAATAGCGACAATAGCGAGTCCGAGGACAGTAGCGTCTTCGAGGAAGTCGCCAGCATCCGCCAAAAGGGCGGCTGAACCGATCCACAGGCCCGCGCTTCCTTCCACAAACAGCATGACGAGGTTGAGCATGGCGCATACGATCAGCGCCGTTTTGTAAGCAGGATCGAGGTGTTTCGGCTTTTTGTCCATGCTGTTGAGACAACTCGCCCCGAACACACTTCCGGCAAGCATAACTTTTCCACTCTTACTCAGCCAGGGACATCGGAACTGTCAACGCAAAGTAGAAATGTCCGGTTTTCTGCCATATAGAAATGTCCTCCATGGATGTTGCGGAGGAGGGATATATTTCGGTTTTGGTTGTTTGTTTTTCTTCGCGACAAGTCCTGGAGGCCGTAGGCCGGAAGGACTTGTCGCGCGCGGCGGCGGTTGGGGGCAGTGTCGCAGGGGGAGATAGTGGCCGCGAAATCGCAACCAGTGCGAGCCGTCCAGCCGCCGCTCAATCTCCACGTGTGCTCCCCGGAGAGCGGCGCGAACATCTTCTCGTGATACACCCCAACGATTTCCTTCCCAGCTCACCGTGTGATCCTGAGCCACCTGGCGGGCGGCGCGCACACTTAGAATTTCCTCTAAGCGATGCTCTGTTCCCAGCGGTCGATGCACATTGCGTGGTTGCCGCGGTGCGACCGTAAAGCGCTGTTCCCATTCCGGAATAAAGCGTAGCTCCAAAAATCGATTGGCTGCTTCGAGGGTGTCGATCCCCGCCAACCGCATCTCCTTGACCAGACGATCCTGCAGGGTTTCAAACAGCCGCTCGATGCGTCCCTTGGCCTGCGGACTCTGTGCTGCAATCCATTCGATTCCCAATTCGTTCAAGGCACGCCCGAACTGCGTGCGTGCCGGATGGCCACGCAGTTGTTCGCCCAGTTGCGCCGGACGCGTGGTTCGAAAGATGCTGTTGCGATCGGTGTAGTGCGCCACAGGACGTCCATAGCGTCGCAACCAGCCTCCCAGAGTTTGCAGGTTCTCTTCGGTGCTGTCGTGCTCGGCGAAGCGGGCCCAGAGGCGGCTGGTCGCATCATCGATCAGGGCGATCAACTGGCAGGCCGGACCGCGATCCTCCAACCAACGAAACGGAGAACTATCCTGCATCACCAACTCTCCGAAACACGCTCTTCGTTCCCGCCACACGTGCACGGCTTTTACGCGCTGGCGGCGCGGGCGCCACAACGCCCCCTGGATCATCCATTTCCGCAGCGTTTCGCGGCTCACCGGTAAACCATCCTGGGCCAGATGTTCGGCAGCCAGCGTGGGTCCGAAGTCCGCATAACGATGGCGAACGCGCGCCAGAATCTTCTGCTCCAAAGACGCTGCCAGTTTGCGGTTCGATGGCCGGCCGCGTAGCCCATGAACGATACCGCCATCCCCGCGCTCGCGAATACGGTTCAGCATCCGCCGCACGTGGCGGTCGGTTACCTTCAGCCGCCGCGCCGCTTCGACTTGCGTCAAATGTTTTTGCTTTACCTCATGCAACACTCGCAACCGGTCCCGTTCTCGTTGGCTCATCGCGATGCGCTCGGTTTCCATCGGCCCCTCGGCCTCCCATGAAACCGGACATTTCTACTTTGCACAAACCGGACATTCTCACTTTGCAGCGACACCAGGGACATCGGAACTTGACTCCTCTACTAAATGCGGCTACCTTCGACGGGCATGGCCTTCAACAAGCACAGGGCTTTTCATACCCTAGTCGCGCTCGCGCTCGTTGCGTGCGCGCTTTGTCCCTTTGTTGAAACGGCGATCCATTGGAATGGAACTATTTTCCAAAACGGCTTCGATACGGAATCAACGGTAGCCGTCCTCCTTTTGCTCTTCGAATTGGCCTATGGGCTTGCACGGGTGCTTGTCGTTCTTCTCCCGCCAGTTCTGAGAAGACTGGGCGTCGTTTATCTTGAACAGCTTGAAGTCCGCAGTCTGAACTTCGCAACTGTGCTGCCTGACCTCTCTCCGCCGCTTCCTCTTCGAATCTAGGCTTTAGCTCCGAAAAAATATCAGGCGATGCCACTCGCTTATGCGTCGAAATCCGTCTGCACGGAGCAAATCCGTATGTGCACGAAAAAGATACGAGTCCTGGCTCTTGTTGGAACCGTGATGTTGGTCGGCTGCGCGGTTCGCCGATACCAACCTGCCCCAATCGTCCCGTCCGACTACGTTTCGAAATTCGCATTGCGGAGTCTTTCCGACCCTGGACTACAAACATATGTTGAAAAGAACCTCGGCCATCCCCCGCATTCACGGCCGTTTGAGACTTGGGACCTCGGAACGCTATCGCTTGCGGCTTTGTATTTCAATCCCACACTTGACGCCGCGCGGGCTCGGGTCGCGGAAACGGAGGCAGCCAGCATTACGGCTGGCGCGCGCCCCAATCCCACACTGAGCATCACTCCCGGAATTCCTAGTCCCTATCTGTTCAATTTGGATCTTGCCGTACCAATCGAGACGGCGGGTAAGCGCGGACATAGGATCGAGTCCGCTCGACATTTAGAAGATGCTGCTCGGTTCGATCTTGCGGATTCGGCGTGGAAGGTCCGCGCCGGAGTTCGCATGGCACTACTGAATTACCTTCTTTCCACTCGAAGCCTAGACTTGCTGCGCTCCGAAGAGCAAGTTCGCGGCGAGCAAGTAAATATCTTGGAGCAGAGATTTTCTGTGGGGGAGATCCCAAGACCTGAAGTAGACCTCGCTCGGATTGAGCTTTCAAGAACACACTTGGGCGTCAGCGCCGCTGAGGGTCAGATTGCTGGGGCCAGGACAGCACTGGCAGCCTCCATAGGGATTCCAGTGGCGGGGCTGCAGGGGATTGATTTCTCATGGTCTGACCTAGATTCCCCGCCAAGCACGGAATCTCTCTCGCCAGGACAGATTCAACGAGAAGCCGTTCTAAATCGACTGGATGTCCGTCGCTCTCTGGCACAATACGCCGCAGCCGAAGCCGACTTGCAGCTTGAGATTTCCAAGCAATATCCAGACGTCCAAATCGGACCGGGATACACCTACGAAGAGAAGAATAACTTTTTCATACTCGGACTTTCGACCAGTCTGCCCATCTTCAACCGAAACCAAGGACCCATCGCTGAGGCCGAGGCTCGACGCAAAGAAGCCGCAGCCGCTTTCTCGGCGAAGCAGGCGCAAGTCATCGCGGGAAGCGAACGAGCGCTGGCGCTCTACGTCGCAGCGCTAAAGGAACTGGCCGAAGCCGACCAATCCCTTCGCAAACTCCAAGACACTCATCTGCAAATGATGAGGCAGTCAGTCCGGCTCGGCGAGGAAGACCGCTTGGTTCTCACCGGTGTTCAAATCGAAAGTTCGGTGGTGGAGCGGGCGAAACTAGATGCGCTTTCACGCGCGCAGAGCGCTCTCGGCGAACTGGAAGATGCTGTCCAGCGTCCGCTTGATCCCGGCGACGCGTTTTCCATTAGTCCGGAATCTCCAGCATTGAACAAATTGCCCAAGGAGTCAAAAAGATGAAACCCAAGCCTAGCCATAAAATCATCGGGTCGATTGGTATTTTCATCGTCGCTCTCCTGACGCTGACATTCTTGGGAGCCTGCCAAAATCCCTTCGTGACGGACGAGAAAGAGGAAAAGCGCGCGAGCGGTACGTCTCCCGCAACACCGCCTCCAGCGAAGATCTCGTTTGAGAACGAGCAAGCGATTCTTACGCTCGATCAGCAAACACAAAACAGGATGGGAATTGAATTTGCCACTCTGACTGCATCCGTCACCCGCCCGCAAGTCGCCGTGCCCGCCGTAGTGTTATCTGTCCAGGAACTCGCGACCTTCAGGAACGGCTACATCGTGACACAGTCTCAGGTCGAAAAAGACCGCATCGATACCGATGTCGCCAGAAAGGAATATTCCCGTTTGAAAATGCTGTTCGACAACAACCAGAACATCTCCGAGAAAGCCTTACAGTCCTCCGAGGGCAGCCTGCGCTCGCTGGAAACGGACGAGCGCGCGGCACAGCAACAGTTGAATCTGCAGGCCTCTGTATCAGAGCAGCAATGGGGAAGCGTGGTGGCGAAGTGGGCAATGGATGGATCGCCTGAATTGGAGCGCGTTCTCGGAACGCGCGAGATTCTTCTGCAAGTAACTCTCCCATTCGAGCAGAGCTATAACGCGCCCAGAACCATTTCCGTGGAGATACCGGGCCGCACTCGCAGCGAGGCGACTCTGATCTCACCGTTCCCACGGGTTGACCCGCGAATTCAGGGCAGGAGTTTCCTCTACGCAGCGCCTGGACAATCGGACTTAACGCCGGGGGTAAACCTGCTCGCGCATCTCGCGGTTGGGAACCCGATGCGAGGCGTAATCATACCTGCGTCGGCGGTTGTCTGGTCCGAGGGGAAGGCCTGGACCTACCTGCAATCCACTCCCAATCAGTTTTCACGACGAGAGCTAGCAACGGATGTTCCAGTCAATGATGGTTACTTTGTCAGTGCGGGATTCTCTGCAGGAAGCAAAGTAGTCAGACGCGGGGCACAGTCGCTGTTCTCGGAAGAGTCACTGTTGCAGGGTTACGGCGGGGGCACGAGCGATGAGAATTGATATGAGGGACTTCGAATGCTGAATGCCGTTGTCAGGTTTTCAATCCGTTTCCGTGGAATTGTTATCGCGCTAGCCTGCGCGTTGCTGGGATATGGAATCTTTTCGCTTATTCGATCTCCCTTTGACGTGTTTCCTGATTTCGCTCCACCTCAGGTCTCAGTTCAGACTGAGGCTCCTGGTCTATCTCCCGAGCAAGTAGAGGTTCTCGTAACGCAGCCCGTTGAAAACGCCATCAATGGCGTTCCTGGGATCGACTCGCTGCGTTCAAGATCAATTCAGGGCCTTTCCGACACTACGGTCGTTTTCCGTTCTGGTACCGATATTTACCGCGATCGCCAATTCGTTGCCGAGCGTCTGTCCACCGTGGCAAGTGCGCTCCCGACTGGAGTACAGCCGCCACTCATGACTCCCCTCACTTCGTCCACCGCCTGGGTGATGGAAGTGGATTTCACCTCGGATTCGCAATCCCTGATGACGGTACGAGCCATAGCCGACTGGACGATCAAGCCGCGACTCCTGGCTGTTTCCGGCGTTGCCGGAGTTGAGATTATCGGAGGAGAGGTTCGGCAACTCCAATTCCAATTCGATCCTCAACGCCTTATACAGTATGGCGTCAGCGTGGAGGATGTGATCGCCGCGGCGCGACAGGCCACCGGAGTTCGCGGCGGCGGTTTCGTCGATACTCCTAACCAGCGAATCGTGCTGCAAACGGAAGGTCAGTCCGTTACACCGGCACAACTTGCCCGCACGGTCCTCGTCCATCACAACGGCACAAATGTCACTCTCGGTGATGTCGCTCGCGTTCAAGATGCTCCTGCGCCCCAGATCGGGGCCGCCTCGGTGAGTGGAAAACGGGGTGTGAGCGTTATCGTCGATGCCGCCTACGGAGCCAACACGCTTGAAGTGACTCACGGCATTGACCGAGCGCTGGCCGATCTGCGTCCCAGCCTCGAAGCGCAGGGCATCACCATCTATCCGGATGTATTGCGAGCGGCAGATTTCATCGAAGTTGCTCTGCACAATGTTCGCGACTCCCTATATATCGGAGCAATATTGGTGGTTGTCGTTCTGTTCTTATTCCTCTTCAATCTCCGCACGGCAGCAATTTCCTGCACAGCAATTCCCCTTTCTCTGCTAGCAGCGGTGATTGCGCTCGAAAAGATGGGCCTGAGTTTGAATACGCTGACGCTTGGAGGCCTTTCCATTGCGCTCGGCGAAGTGGTGGACGACGCGGTAATCGACGTTGAGAACATCTACCGCCGTCTGCGTGAGAATCGTGCATCGTCAAATCCTCGCTCTTTGTTCCAGGTCGTGTTCGATGCATCCATCGAAGTGCGGAGTGCGGTCGTCTACGCTACCTTCGCAGTGATTTTGGTATTCTTCCCGGTTCTGAACATGTCCGGGCTTGCTGGAAGTCTTTTTGGGCCGCTTGGCATCGCGTACATCTGGGCAATCCTGGCCTCTCTTGTGGTTGCCCTCACCGTCACGCCTGCTCTTAGCCTTCTTATGCTGGGAGGACGCGATCTTCCACCACAGGAACCGCCTATTGTCCATTGGTTGAAGCAGGGGTATCGGGTGATTTTGCTTCAAGTGGAGAAGGCACCGCTCCTGTTGACCTCAGTCGTGGTCCTCTTAATTGTCTTGGGGGTGGGAGCCTTATTTTTCTTGACCAGTTCGTTTCTGCCAGAATTGCGGGAGGGGAACATCACGGTACATATGACAGCGGTGCCCGGTACCTCCCTCGAAGAGTCCTTACGACTGGGCGACCGCCTCATGCGGGCCTTGGTGCAAATTCCGTCAGTGCGATCAGTGGCTCAGAGGGCAGGAAGGGGCGAACTGGGCACCGATACCAACGGGACTCACCAGAGCGAGATCGATGTAAATATGCAGGCGGCCAACGGAGCGCAAGTAAAGGTGACACAGGACGGCATTCGGCGCGTGCTCGCTCAAATCCCAGGAGCAGTTCTCACATCCAATAGCTTCTTGACCGAACGAATCAACGAGACATTGTCCGGCTACGGAGCCGCAGTCGTTGTCAACATTTTCGGAAACAATCTCGATGAACTGGACCGGGAAGCGGCCCAGATTGCTAGAGTTCTCGCCACTGTTCCCGGTGGAACCGAAGTGCAGGTTCAGTCTCCGCCTGGCATGCCAGAGATCCTGGTCCGACTCCGCAAAGATGACCTCGCCCGTTGGGGACTTGATCCACTCGCAGTTCTGGATGTCGTCCGAACTGCTTATGGTACGGAGGTTGTTGGCCAGACTTACGAGGGCAACAGAGTGTTTGATGTTTCCGTGGTGCTCGCATCAAGCAGTCGGCCACAAGTGACAGAAATCGGCGCGCTTCCCCTTCGGAGTCCTGATGGAAATTTCGTTACTCTCAGTCAGCTTGCCGATATTCAAGAGTCCTCCGGTCGTTACGTCGTTCTGCACCAAGGCGCGCGCCGCGTGCAAACGATCACCTGTAACGTCCGGGGACGTGCCGTGGATTCTTTTGTGCAAGAAGCACAGAAACGCATTTCGGGGATTACGCTACCTGCTAGCACCTATGTCGAATTTTCCGGAACGGCTGCCGCGCAGGCACAGTCCCGTCGTGACTTGCTACTGAATTCATTGCTGGCGGGGCTTGGGATCGTCTTGCTCTTAGCCGCGGTCATGGGAAACCACCGCAATCTGTTGCTCGTTCTCTTAAATTTGCCCTTTGCGCTGGTCGGAGGTGTGCTCGCTGCATCGTTTACGGGAGGCAATCTTTCACTTGGATCTCTTGTCGGCTTTGTGACATTGTTCGGAATCACGCTGCGCAACTCCATCATGCTGATTTCCCATTACGAACACTTAGTTGAAATGGAGGGCATGAACTGGGGATTGGATACTGCTCTCCGTGGTGCTTCCGAACGCCTCGCACCCATTTTGATGACTGCCTTGGTGACTGGCCTTGGCCTATTACCCTTAGCCGTCGGCAGCGGCGACCCAGGCCGCGAAATCGAAGGCCCGATGGCCACGGTGATTCTTGGGGGCCTCGTGACCTCGACCCTATTAAATCTGCTTGTGTTGCCCACGCTCGCGCTGCGCTATGGGAGATTTGAGCGTTCGCACGCAACTCGAACGGGAGAAATACTATGAAACGAATCGCATGTACGACATTTGCTATTCTGACGTTGTGGGTCGGCCCAACGCGCCCCGCAGCAGCCGCTACGGATGCCCGGAAGATAGACGGCCCTCATTCCACAATGACAGTGCATGTTTCTAAGACCGGCGTTTTTTCCGCCTTTGCCCACAATCATGAGATAGAAACGCCGATTGAATCTGGGGAAGTCAAAGAGTCTGAGAGCCCCTCCGTCGAGTTGCGCGTCAACGCGCGGAAGATGCGCGTTCTCGATCCTGAAGCTTCCCAGGACACGCGCGCACAAATTCAGAAGACGATGCAGGGTCCCGAGGTTCTCGACGCCGACCGGTTTCCTGATGTCCGTTTTCAGTCCACTACAGTAGAGGCTAGGGGAGCAGACCACTGGGTCGTGCACGGGAAGCTGGAATTGCACGGACAGACTCATCCAATCACGGTTGACGTGACTCTAAAAGATGGATTCTATCGGGGATCGGCAACTTTTAAGCAGACCGAGTTTGGGATCACACCGGTGAAAGTCGCAGGAGGGACGGTGAAGGTAAAGGATGAGCTGAAAATCGAGTTCGAGATTGCGCTTGTAAAGTAATCGACTCGAAGCAGAGCAGCGACAGGCTCATCTTCGTCTTCGAGGTCTTTGTGCCGTAAGGGTCTTTCTTGCGAGGCTCGATTTGAACCATCGACCATCGCCAGCCAAGTAGCGCCGCTGCTCACGAGGCAGGTGCGCTCCTCCACTATCTATCCTCAACCAGAGGCTGTCCCTCGAACCGACCTGCGGCCGTTCCAGACTACATCTAACTTCTTT
>Ga0307374_10002446_pt1 | contig 33018 bp, 28 predicted proteins | sample OX3MG_FD_202532 | JGI IMG/M metagenome (GOLD analysis project Ga0307374, IMG submission 202532) | Soil microbial communities from Risofladan, Vaasa, Finland - OX-3 | ecosystem: Environmental > Terrestrial > Soil > Coastal area > Acid sulfate soil | place: Finland: Risofladan, Vaasa | collected... | reverse complement strand
CTCGACCACGACTCGCCGTCGGCGAGACAGGCCAGCACCGCGCCATGTTCGCCCTCGACCGGCCGCGCCAGCACGACGACTTCGCTCGCGCCGCGCGGGGCGAGCGCGAAGCCCCGCCTCGTGGCGCCGACGCGGGCGAGCGGACGCAGCAGCCTGCGGAGCCGCCCGATCTCGACCCGCAGCCGCGCGCGGTGGGATTCGTCGGCGTGCCTGGCGCCGAAGGCGCGGGCGAGCAGCAAGTCCCTGGGCGCGTCGCCGGGCCAGGCCTCGGCGAGGGCGCGCGCCAGCGCGAACAGCACCGGGCGCCGCGCGAGCGGCACGAGGGCGTCGCGCTGGCGCACGAGATTGCGGCAGGCGTCGAAGACCAGCGCCTTCGACGCGAGCAGCGCCTCGACATCCTCCAGCAGGAGAGGGCGCTCCTCGCCGCGTGCGATCCGCCGCGCCGCCGGCGTATCGAGGACGGCGAGCGCCCGCTCGACCTCCGCCGCGAGCGCCGGAATGCGCGCCCAGCGCGCCGCTTCCTCGGCGCGCGCGAGCGCCGCCTGCGCCGCCCGGGCGCGGACCCGCCGCATCGCGATCCCGGCGACGGCGAGTTCGTGCATGGCGCGCAGAGCCGGCGTGAGCGCCCGGACGTCGAGCTGTGCAAGCGCCTGCTCGGCTTCGTCGAGGCGCCCGATCAGGAGCAGGCGTCGGGCCACGAGGCCGCGCGCGTGGGCGCCGTTGGCCCGGTCGCCATGCGCTTCCAGCGTCGCCGACGCCGCGGCGAGGGCCTTCGCCGGCCAGCCGAGGTCGCGCGAGGCGAGCGCGACCTCGGCCTCGGCGACCACGCATCTGGCGCGCGCCACGGCCTCCCTCGGACCGAAGCCGCGCACCGCGCGCCGCAGCAGCGCCCTGGCCCGGTCGAGGTCGCCGAGCTGGGCCATGGCGATGCCGCGAAGCGCCAGCGCCGGCGCGTCTTCGCGCAGCGCCACCCGGTTGAGGGCGCCCAGCGGATCGCCGATCTCGAGCGCCCGAGCCGCCGCCGTGATCAGCGAGTCCATCGCAATCGCGTCACACTTGTAACTCCCAGGCGCTCCGGCGCCGATCCTAGTCTGCGCCACCACCGACCAGACCAGGGAGAAGGACGATGATCACACACGAGACCGGTACGCGCGAACAGTGGCTGAGCGCGCGGCTCGAGCTGCTCGACGCGGAAAAGGCGCTGACGCGGCAAAGCGATGAACTGGCGCGGCGGCGCCAGGACCTGCCCTGGGTCCGCGTGGACAAGGAGTACCGGTTCGAGACCGACGCGGGGGAAGCTTCGCTGGCGGACCTGTTCCGCGGGCGCTCGCAGCTGCTCGTCTATCACTTCATGTTCGGGCCGGACTACGAGGCGGGCTGCTTTTCCTGCTCGGCGATCGCCGATGGCTTCAACGGCGTCGCCGTGCACCTCGCCAACCACGACGTGATGCTCTGGGCGGCGTCGCGCGCCCCGCTCGTCAAGCTGACGGCGTTCAGGCAGCGGATGGGCTGGAGCTTTCCCTGGGCCTCCTCGCAGGGCGGCGACTTCAACTACGACTTCAACGTCTCCATCACCGAAGACCAGCAGCGCAGCGGCGGCGCCGAGTACAACTACCGCCGCGGCGGCCCCCCGGTGACCGAAGCGACGCTTTCGCCCGGCGTGATCGAGAGCGCGGCGAGAACCGGCGCGCCGCCGATCGCCTTCGTCCGCGAACGGCCGGGCCTCAGCGCCTTCGTCCTCGAGGGCGGCGCCGTCTATCATACCTACTCGACCTATGCCCGCGGGCTGGACGGGCTCTGGGGCATGTATCAATGGCTCGACCGCGCCCCGAAAGGGCGCAACGAGAAGGGGGCCTGGTGGCGCCACCACGACCGCTACGAAGAGGCGGCGCGATGACGGCCGCCGCAAACCCGGCGGGGCGCCGCAGCCACGCGGCGGCGCCCGGCTGGGCCGGCTGGCTCGGCCTCGCCGCCGCGCCGGCCCTCGTCGTGATGGCGCTGCTGACCTCGTTGCCAGGCGCCGGCGCGGAGATGGCGTGCTCGGCCGGGCACGGCGCATCGCCGCTGAGCGGCATGGCCCCGATGTACCTGCTGATGAGCGCAATCCATTCGACGCCTTGGCTCAGGCTGATCTTGCGCCGATAAGGCGCCATCCTGCGGCGAGGAGGCTTTCATGATGAGGTTCGTCTGGGCCGCGGTCGCGGCGGCGCTGCTGGCCGGGGTCCCGGCGGCGCGGAGCCAGGTTCCGCTGCACCCCGGCACGCCGGGCATCCTCCAGTGGACCGCGGCGCAGCAGAGGGCCTGGTATCCGGCCATGCAGACGGTCTACCGGATGGCCACGATCCGGCGCGGCGACTACGTGCGACCGCTGCCCAGGGCGGCGCGACGGATCGACCCCACCTGGACCCACGCCGGGCGGACCTGGACCATCGGCGCCTACATGAAGGCCTACGACGTCTCCGGCCTGCTCGTGCTCCAGGACGGCAAGGTCCTGCTCGAGCGCTACGGCCTGGGGCGCAAGCCCGCCGATCGCTGGACTTCGTTCTCGGTGGCCAAGTCGGTGACCTCGACGCTCATCGGCGCCGCCATCGAGGACGGCTACATCAAGAGCCTGGACGATCCGGTCACCCGCTACATCCCGCGGCTGAAGGGTTCGGCCTACGACGGCGTGACCGTGCGCCAGCTGCTGACGATGACCTCGGGCGTGAAGTGGAACGAGAACTACACCGATCCGAACTCCGACGTCGCGCGGGCCGGGACCAGGATCCTCCAGCCCGGCGTCGACCCCATCGTCAGCTACATGCGCCGCCTGCCGCGCGCCTACGCGCCGGGGACCCGGTGGGTCTACAAGACCGGCGAGACCGATCTGGCCGGCATCCTCGTCTCCAACGCCACCGGCAAGAGCCTCTCGGAGTATGCTTCCGAGAAGATCTGGCGACCCTTCGGCATGGAGCGGAACGCCCTCTGGATGCTCGACCTCGGCGGCCACGAGCGCGGCGGCTGCTGCATCTCCATGACGCTGCGCGATTACGGCCGCTTCGGCCTCTTCATGCTGGACGGCGGGTTGGCGCGCGGCCGGCGGATCCTGCCGAAATGGTGGGTGGCCCAGGCGACCTCGCCGCAGGCCGGCGCCGGAGCGCCGCCGCCGGGATATGGCTACTTCTGGTGGATGGAGCCGCACGGCTACGCCGCCGAGGGCATCTTCGGCCAGGCCGTCGTGATCTATCCGAAGGACCGGCTCGTCGTGGTGTTCAACTCCGCATGGCCGCAGGCGGACGCCGACGCGCTGTGGGCGGCGCAGAGCGCCTGCGCCGAGGCCATCCGGGCCGCCGCGGCGAAGGTTCCGAGTCGCGGCGGCCGCGCCAAGGCGGCTTCCGTGTCGGCCGCCGCGTCGGGGGCGTGAGCGGGCTCGGCGAGCGCAAACGGACGGCCGTCGAGGCCGTCGCCCGGCGCTTCTGCGCGACCTGGGAAGCGGCCCCGGGTGGTTCGCCGGACGCCTATCTGAGCATAGCGGCAGGACGGATCGCCGTCGAGGTCGCCGCGATCGAGTCGAGAGTCGAGGGGCGCGACGTCGCGAAGCCTCGCCTGCGCTTCGACAAGGTCGCGGTGGGATTGGTCGGACGCCTGCGCGCCGCTCTGTCGCAGGCCGTCGCAGACGGCGAGGCGGTGGTGCTGACCGTCACGGCCCCGATCAGGTCGCCGGCGAAGACGGCTGCCGCGCTCGAGGGCCTGATCCGGGACCTGCTCGCGCGCCGGTCCGCACCGGCGGACGCCGAGGCGACGATCTGCGGAAATCGCATCCGGGTCCGCCTCGTTAGGGGCGTTCCGAGACGAGCGCCCAAGCTGATCGGCTTCGTGCACAATCGCGAGTCGGATCCGGACGCTCTGGTGCGCCTCGCGCAATCGCTGCTCCAGGCCGTGGGCGCGGCGACCGAGAGGCGCCCGCCGCAGGGCTTCACCGGCGAGCGATGGCTCGTCCTCGCCGGCGACGATGGACCTGCGCGGGTCGAGGCCGCACGTTGCGTCTGTTCCCAGCTTGCCGCCGCGACGCAGTTCAGCGCCATTCTGATGGTCCTCGCCGACGGGCGGGTCGAGACCCTCGGCGAGTGACCGCCCGGACCTTCCGGCAGTCCCGATTCAGTGCGAGAACCTCGGCGGGCGATGCCGTAGCACCCGGCTCGTCGCAACCTCGGTGCGTGGAGCTGCGGGCGCTTGAAAGTCCTGATCGTCGAGGACGAGCGCAAGACCGCCGCCTATCTGAAGCGCGGCCTGGAGGAGAACGGCTTCGTCGCCGACGTGGCCGACAACGGCGAGGATGGCGCCCACGTGGCTCAGGCGGGCTGCTATGATCTGATCATCCTCGACGTCATGCTGCCCGGACAGGACGGCTGGAGCGTCATCGCCGGACTGCGGCGGCGCCAGATCGCCACGCCGGTGCTGTTCCTGAGCGCGCGCGATGCGGTCCATGATCGCGTCAGGGGACTGGAGCTCGGCGCCGACGACTATCTGGTCAAACCCTTCGCCTTCGCCGAGCTGCTGGCGCGGGCAAGGACGATTCTGCGGCGCGGGCCGGCGCGGCAGCCGGCGGTGCTGAACGCCGCCGATCTGGAGCTCGATCTGCATCGGCGCCGCGCGACGCGAGCCGGGCGCGCGCTCGATCTTACGCCCAAGGAATTTCAGCTGCTGTCGCTGCTGCTGCGCCGGGCCGGCGAGGTCCTGTCGCGGACGCTGATCGCAGAACAGGTCTGGGACATCAATTTCGAGAGCGACTCCAACGTCGTCGAGGTTCACATGCGCCGGCTGCGCGCCAAGGTGGACGAGCCGTTCGCGCGCCGGCTCATCCATACCGTGCGTGGCTTCGGCTACGTCCTCGAGCCGCGCGCCTGACATGGCGCGGCGGCGATCCGCGTCGATCGCGCTGCGCATGACCCTCTGGTACGCGCTCTCGGCCTTCGTCACGGTCGCGCTCGCCACCGGGCTGCTCTACTGGGTGCTGGTGGGCAGCATGTATCGGGAAGATCTGCGCGACCTCGCCGACAATCTGAACAATGCAGAGCTGCTGCTGCCGTTGTCTTCGCCGAGGACCGGCTTCGCCGCTTCGCACCAGCAGCTTCCCTCCTGGTCTCCATCGCACCAGCCGGAGATCTATCTGCGCGTGCTCGACGGGGCGGGCCGAACCCTGACCGAGACGCCCGGGATGGCGAGGAAGCTGGCGCCGCCGAGCCCGTCCGAGCTCGCCGCCGTCGGCGCGGCGGCGGGGGAGCGGCGCGACGTCGTCACGCCGTCCGGCGAACCGTTTCTCAGCCTGGTGGTGCGCGCGCCAGGGCGCGGCGCCGACGCGCCGGCGCGCTTCATGCAGGTGGCGATGGACCGTGGCCACGACCAATACCTCCTGGCCCGATACCGCGGGCGCCTGTGGCTGGTGCTGGGCGTGGCGCTGCTGTCGTGCTCGCTCGTGGGCTATCTGATCGCCCGCGCCGGCATGCGTCCGATCGAGACCGTCGGCCGCACCGCCGCGCGCATCCGGGCGACGACCCTGCATGAACGCATCGACACCGGCGGATTGCCCGCCGAACTGGACGAGCTGGCGGGATCGTTCAACGGCATGCTCGACCGGCTCGAACAGTCTTTCCGGCACGTCTCGCAGTTCTCCGACGACGTCGCCCATGAGCTGCGCACGCCGGTGGGCAACCTGCGTGGCGAGATCGAGGTGGCGCTCAGCCGGCCACGATCGGGCAAGGCCTATCGCGACGTGCTCGAGTCGTGCCTCGAGGAATGCGCGCGCCTCTCGAACCTGATCGGCACGCTGCTGTTCCTGGCCAGATCCGAAACCTCGGCCCAATCGCTGCGGCGCGAGAGCATCGATGTCGGCCGGGAACTGGAGAAGGTGGGGGCCTATTACGGAGCGCTCGCCGAGGAGGCGGGGATCGACCTCGCCGTGCGCCCCGCAAAGGGCGTGCGCGCCGAACTCGATCGCATCCTGTTCCAGCAGGCGATCGGCAATCTGGTCTCCAACGCGATCGCTCACACCCCTGCGGGAGGACTGGTCAGCCTGGCCGCGCACGCCGATCGCGACGCACTCACCGTCAGCGTCAGCGACACCGGCTGCGGCATCGGCGCGGAACACCTGCCGCGGGTGTTCGAGCGCTTCTATCGCGTCGACAGCGCGCGCGGTTCCAGCGCCAACGTCGGGCTCGGCCTCGCCGTGGTCAAAAGCATCGTCGCACGCCATGGCGGGCGCATCGAGCTGGCGAGCCAGGTCGGGCGCGGCACGAAGGTCACGCTGACGCTCCCGGCTCGATCCGGCGCAGCGGCGTCCGCATGACGATTTCGTCATCCTGGCGTCAGCGTTGCGTCAGGCCGCAGGCCTATCGTCGCCCGTCCGCAACGGCGTGCCGGGATCATCATGCGCCATCCGCGCAGGTTCATCATTGCCGTGTGGCTGGCGGCGCCGCTCCTGGGCTGCGCCAGCTATCGTCCCGCGCCCATCGCCCCGGCGGCCAACGCGGCCGCCATCGACTCGAGGTCGCTCGAGGATCCGCGGCTGCTCAGGTTCGTCGCGGCGGCGGGATCATCCGCGGCGCCGACGGCGACGGTCCGTAGCGCCGGAGCGACGTGGGATCTGAGCACGCTGACCTTGGCCGCGCTCTATTTCCACCCCACCTTGGACATCGCCCGTTCGAAGCTCGCCGAAGCCCACGCCGCCGTCGTGACCGCCGCGGCGATCCCCAATCCATCGCTGAGCCTGGGAGAGCTGAGCTACGATGCGAGCCTCGCCACGCCGTCGCCCTGGACGGTCGGCCCGGCGATCAGGTTCATCGTCGAGGCCTTCGGCAAGCGGGCGGCGCGCGTCGCCCAGGCGCGTCGACTGGTCGAGGCCGCGCGCGAGGATCTGGCGACCGCGTCCTGGCAGGTGCGCGGCGCCGTGCGCGCCTCGCTGATCGATCTCTGGTCGGCGCGCGAGACCGTCGCGCTGCTGCGCAGCAGACGCGGATTTCAGGACCAGCTCGTGACCCTGCTGCAGCGGCGCCTCGCCGCCGGCGACGCCTCGGCGCTCGAGATCGCGCGTGCGCGCATCGGCCTGGACCAGCTCGGCCTCGCCCTCGGCGAGGCCGAGCGCCGGCGCGCCCAGGCTCGCGGCCAGCTTGCCGCATCGATCGGCGTTCCGCTCGCCGCGCTGGACGAGGTCCGGCTGTCGTTCGCCGCGGTGGAGCATCCGAGGCCGCCCGACGCGGCCGAAGTCGCCATGCTGCGCCGTCGCGCCCTGGTCCGCCGAAGCGACGTGCAGTCGCGTCTGGCCGACTACGCCGCGGCGCAATCGGCCCTGAAGCTCCAGATCGCCGGCCAGTATCCGGACATCATGCTCACCGCCGGCTACATCTTCGACCGGGGGCAGAACAAATACCTGCTCTCCCCCGCGGCCGATCTGCCGATCTTCAATCAGGGCCAGGGGCCGATCGCCGAGGCCATGGCGCGGCGGCAGGAAGCGGCGGCGCGCTTCACGGCGCTTCAGAGCCGGGTCATCGGCGAGGTCGACGCCGCCGCGGCGAGCTACGGCGCCGCGAGCCGGGCGGCCGGGGCCGCCGAGGCGCTGGCGGTCGCCGAGGACGATCGGGAGCGCCGCATCGAGCGCTCCTTCCAGGCGGGCGGGATCGACCGTCCGACCCTGTTGGCCGCAAGGATCGAGCGGAGCGTCGCCGAGCAGTCGCGGCTGGCCGCGGTGGTCCAGCAACGTCAGGCGCTCGGGGCCTTGGAGGATGCGCTTCAGCATCCGTTCTTCGGGCAGGACGTGGCGGCGAGCCTCCTGCAGACCAGCCCGCGTCCGCCCACGGAGCTCACCCCATGACGCTGCAATCGGGGCGGCCCCGAGGTCGGCGCCCCCTCGTCGCCGCCCTCGCCCTGGCGGCGCTGGCCGCCGGCCTGATCCTGGCGCTGCATGGCCTGGCGACGCCGAGCCGGGCCCGCGACGCCGACGAGGCGAAAGCCGCGGCCGCGGCGGCGCCCCGCGTCAGCGTGCGCGACGGGGTCGTCACCCTCGAGCTGGATGCGGCGGCCCAGCGGGCGGGCGCCATCGAAACGGCGGTTCCGGCGGCGGCGCCCGCCCGGCAGATCGTCACCGCCTATGGCGCCATCCTCGATGCGGCCCCGCTCGCCGATCTCCAGGGTCGCTATCTGCAGGCGAAGGCCCAGTTGCAGATCGCCCGCGCGAAGTTCGCCGTGTCGCGCGCCGCGGCCGCGCGCGCCAGGACCCTCTATGCGGCCGGGCAGGATGTCTCCCAGGCCCAGCTGCAGAGCGCCGAGGGCGCCGCCGCCGTGGACGAAGCCGCGCTCGCCGCCGGCCGCGCCGTCCTGGCGACGGTGATCGCCGGCGCCCGGCAGGCCTGGGGTCCTGTCCTCGCCCAGGCGCTGATCGCCGGCGCGCCTCTCGCCGAAGATCTGGTCGAGCGCCGCACCTTGCTGGTGCAGCTGAGCCTCTCGCCCGGCGCCGCGCTCGCCGCGCCGCCGCGGAGCGCCAGCGCCGTCGTCGGCGGCGCGAGGCGGGCGCCGCTCGCCTTCGTCTCCCCCGCGGCCATCGCCGACCCGGCGATCCAGGGGACGAGCTATTTCTACGAGACGCCGGCGAGGCCAGGCATCCTGCCGGGGCTGGGCGTGCAGGCCTCGCTGCCAGCGCCGATGGCTGCCCAGGGCGTCGTGGCGCCGCAGTCGGCCGTGGTCTGGCTGCAAGGCAAGGCCTGGATCTACCTGCGCACCGGGCCCGACGTCTTCGTCCGGCGCGAGATCGCCCCGGATCTGCCGGGTCCGGGAGGCGGCTACATCGTCACCGGCCTTCCGCCGGGCGTCGAGATGGTCGTGTCGGGGGCGCAGATTCTGCTCTCCGAGGAATTCCGCGCCCAGGGCGGGGCCGGCGACGACGAGGACTAGCGTGCGCGTCGCCGGACTTCAGGGCTTCGTCATTGGCGCCGCCCTGCGATTTCGCAGGCTCGTGGTGGCGCTCGCCGCCATCGTGGTCGCCTACGGCGCCTATGCCCTCGACCACGCCCGCTACGACGTGTTCCCGGAGTTCGCGCCGCCGCAGGTGAGCATCCAGACCGAAGCGCCGGGCCTCTCGCCCGAGCAGGTGGAGGCTCTGGTCACCGGACCCGTCGAGACCGCGCTCGAGGGACTGCCGGGCGAACGGCGCATGCGATCCAACTCGATCCAGGGGCTCTCCGTCGTCACCGTCTTCTTCGCCCCGGGCTCCGGCGTCTACCTCGACCGGCAGGTGGTGGCCGAGCGTCTGGCCGAGGTCGCCGGGCGCCTGCCGACGGGCGTGCGGCCACCGGTGATGACGCCCCTCACGTCCTCGACGCAGGTGGTTCTGGTGGCGGGCCTGACCTCGCGGACCCGGTCGCTGATGCGGCTGCGCACGCTGGCGCAATGGACCATCCGGCCGGCGCTCCTGGCCGCTCCCGGCGTCGCCGACGTCGAGATCTTCGGCGGCCAGACCCGGGCGACGCAGATCCTCGTGCACCCGAGCAGGCTGATCGCCTTCGGATTGAGCCTCGAGGACGTGCTCGCCGCGGCGCGCCAGGCCTCCGGCGTGCGCGGCGCCGGCTTCGTCAGCACGCCCAACCAGCGCATCGTGCTGCGCACCGAGGGCCAGTCGCTGACGCCGCAGCAGATCGCCGGCGTCGTGGTGGCGCGCCACGGCGGCGTCAGCGTGACGCTCGGCGACGTCGCCGAGGTGGTCGAGGCGCCGGAGCCGGCGATCGGCGCGGCCTCGATCATGGGCGTGCCGGGCGTCGTCATGAACGTCACCGAGCAATATGGCGCCAACACGCTCGAGGTGACCAAGGGCGTCGACCGCGCGCTCGGCGCGCTGCGCCCGGCGCTACGACGCCAGGGCGTGACGCTCCACGCCAATATCTTCCGGCCCGCCAGCTTCATCATCACGGCCACCGGCAATCTGGGCTCCTCATTGCTCGCCGGCGCCGTCCTGGTGGTGGTGGTGCTGCTGCTCTTCCTCTTCGATCTGCGCGCCGCGGCGATCTGCTGCACGGCGATCCCGATCTCGCTCCTGGCCGCGGTGGTGGTGTTGCAGCGGGCGGGGATCACGCTCAACGTCATGACCCTGGGGGGCCTCGCCATCGCCCTGGGCGAGGTGGTCGACGACGCGGTGATCGCCGTCGAGAACATCGTCCGCCGGCTGCGCGAGAACCGCGGCCGGCCCGATCCGCGCACCGCGGCGCGGGTCGTGCTGGAGGCGACCTTCGAGGTGCGCAGCGCCGTCGTCTACGCGACCTTGGCGGTGATCATCGTCTTCGTTCCGGTGGTCACGCTCTCCGGCGTCGGCGGGGCGCTGTTCGCGCCGCTGGCGCTGACCTACATCGCCGCCGTGCTGGCCTCCCTGGTCGTCGCCGTCACCCTGACCCCGGCGCTCGGCCTGCTCATGCTGGGCCATGGCGTGCGCGAGCGCGATCCGCCGGCGATGGCCTGGACCCGCCGCCGCTACGAGGCGCTGCTGCGGCGCGTGGCGCGCGCCCCGCGTGCGACCATCGCCGGCGCCCTGGCGCTGACCCTCGGAGGTCTTGCCCTGATCCCGCTCATGGGCGCGACCTTTCTTCCGGAACTGCATGAGGGCCATCTCATCGTCCACATGACTGCGGCGCCTGGCACGTCGCTGGCGCAGTCGCTGCGCATGGGCGCGCGGGTCACCGCCGCGCTGCAGCGGCTGCCCATCGTGCGCACCGTCGCCCAGCGCGTCGGCCGCGCCGAACTGACCTCGGACACGCACGGGACGCAGCAGAGCGAGTTCGAGGTGGACCTCGAGCGCGCGAGCGGCGCGCAGGCGCAGGCCGCCAAGCCTGAGATTCTCAAAGCGCTGGCGCAGTTTCCCGGCATCGACGTCTCGGTCAACAGCTTCCTGACCGAGCGGATCAACGAGACCTTCTCCGGCCAGGGGGCGCCGGTGGCGGTGAACGTCTACGGCGACCACCTGGGCGCCATCGATGCGACCGCACGCGAGGTGCGCGACGTGCTGCGCGGCGTCCGCGGCGCGACCTCGGTGGAGCTCCAGTCGCCGCCGGGACTGCCGCAACTGGCCATCAGGCTGCGCCGAGCCGACCTGAAGCGCTGGGGCCTCGATCCGGTCGAGGTCCTCGGCGAGGTCGGCGCGGCCTACCAGGGCGATATCGTCGGCCAGACCTACAGCGGCGACCGGGTCTTCGACATCGTCGTCAAGCTGGCGCAGGCGAGCCAGGGCGACATCGCCGCGGTGGGCGATCTGCCGCTGCGCACGCACGATGGAAGCTTCGTCCAGTTGCGCCAGGTGGCCGACGTCGCCCCTGCTTCGGGCGTCTATCAGATCCAGCACCAGGGCGGGCGCCGGCTCCAGACGGTGACCGCGGACGTGCAGGGGCGGCCGCTCTCAGCCTTCGTCCAGGCTGCGAGGGCGCAGATCGCCGCGCGGGTGAAGCCGCCCAGCGGCGTCTACATCGAATTCGCCGGAGCGGCCCAGGGCGAGGCCCGGGCGCAGCGCGACCTGGCGTTCAAGGCTCTCATTGCCGGCGTCGCCGTGGTGATGCTGCTGTCGATCGTCGCCCGCAACTGGCGCAATCTGGCGCTCGTCCTCGCCAACCTGCCCTTCGCCCTGATCGGCGGCCTGGTGGCGGCGTTCCTGTCGGGGGCGGTGCTGTCGCTGGGCTCGCTGATCGGCTTCGTGACGCTGTTCGGCATCACCTTGCGCAACTCGATGATGATGATCTCGCACTACGGCCGCCTGGTCGAGGTCGACGGCCTGGCGTGGGGGCCGGACGCGGCGATCCGCGGCGCGGCCGACCGGCTCGGGCCGATCCTGATGACCTCGCTGGTCACCGGACTTGGCCTGCTGCCGCTCGCGCTCGGCATGAATACGCCCGGGCGCGAGATCGAAGGGCCGATGGCGGTGGTGATTCTCGGCGGGCTCATGACCTCCATGATGCTGAACCTGCTGGTGCTGCCGACGCTGGCGCTGCGCTACGGGCGTTTCCAGCCGAGGGGCGAGCGGGACGAGCTGCTGGATCCGGGCGCCGCCGCGGAACCGCGCCCTTCGCCGGCCTCCTGACCGGCCGAGCGTCCGCCGCGGAAGGGCGCCGTTGGCGGCTGCTGCGGCCCGCCCGCCCATCATGGACAAGATTTCATCGTGTTTTTCGCATCCGTTCAGGCATTCCTTCGCCTCTAGGCGTCAAAGGCGCAGGTTCCAGCCCGCGCATCGTCGAGACAAGGAGCCGAGCCCATGGGATTTCTCATCGCCCAGATCATCCCGCTCTTCGGGATCATCATGATCATCTGCATCGTGATCGGACCCATCTGGATCAGCGCCTATTTCCGGGCCAAGGAGCGGGCGCAGCTGCACGAGACGCTGCGCATCGCCTACGAAAAGGGCCTGCCGCCGCCGCCGGAACTCATCGAGAAGCTCACCGCCGGCGGCCAGGCGCCCACGCAGTCCAGCGCCCTCAACGCCGACCTGCGCCGTGGGGTCGTGCTCGTCGCCGTGGGCCTTGGCCTTTGCGGACTGGGGCTGGGGCTGGGCTGGGGCATCGGTTTCGCCGACCAGACCGGCGGGGCCATCACCGGCGGCGTGGTCGCGGGGGCCGGCGCGATCCCCGGGCTGATCGGCGTGGCCTATCTGCTGCTGTGGCTCGGCAGCCGCCGCACGATCAAGGACTGAAGCCGCGGCGCGGGGAACCCCTCCCGGAACGGAAGGCGAGCGGTGATCAGCCGGCGGACATTGGCCAGCGCCCACGACCTCGAGCTCGTCGCCCTCGGCGCGAGCGGCGATCGCAGCGCGTTCGGCGAGCTGGTGCGCCGGCACGGGTCGGCGATCCGCGCGCTGCTGCGCCGCATGGGGGCCGAGGCCGCGCTCGCGGACGACGTCGCCCAGGACGCCTTCCTCGCCGCCTTCGAGCAGATCGCCGAGTTCCGCGGCGAAGGCACGTTCCAGGCCTGGGTCAAGCGCATCGCGGCGCGGCTCTACGTGCGGCGCTGGCGCAAGGACGCCAGGCTCGGTCGCGAGGGCGACCGGGCCGCTGGCGACGCGGAGGGCGGCGCGGGCGAGGCGGACCGGGCGGACCGCATCGATCTGGAAGCGGCGCTGAAGACCCTTTCCGACCCCGAACGGGTCTGTGTCGCGCTCTGCTATGGGGCCGGGCTCTCGCACGCCGAGGCCGCCGAGGCCTTGAATGCGCCACTGGGAACCGTCAAATCCCATGTCAAACGTGGTTTGGATAAGCTCAGGGCGCGCCTCGCGCCGGACGGCGGGGAGCGGCAGGTCGAGGTCCATGGCTGAAGTCAGCTTCGAAGCCAGACTGGAGCGGATGTTCGCCGATGCGCCGGCCATGGCCGACGCCGAGCTGTTCGCCGTGCGCGCGCAGGACCGGCTCGAGCGCGGCTGGAACGCCCGCAGAGTGCTCATCGGCGCCATGGGCGTGGCGGGCGGCCTGGTGGGCTCGGCACAGGTTCTGGGCGCCGGCGCGACGGGCCACCTCGAAGCGCTGGGGGCCGAATCGAATGCGTTTCTGACCCGTCATCTGCAGCTGTGGCTGCCGGCCGGCGTCGCGGCGGACAGCCGGATCGTCTGGATGGCGCTGGCGCTCGCCGCGGTCGGCGTCGGCCTCGGGCTGGCGCGGGCGATCCGCGAGATCTGAGGCCGATGTCCGCCCAGCGCCAGGACGCCGTCAGGCGGATCACCGTGCCGGAGATCGCGGCCCGCAAGGGCGCGCAGCCGCTTGTCTGCCTCACCGCCTATACCGCGCCCGTGGCCGAGATCCTCGACGGCGTCTGCGACCTGCTGCTCGTGGGCGATTCGGTGGGCATGGTCCTCCACGGCCTTCCCAACACCGTCGGCGTCACCCTGGAGATGATGATCCTGCACGCCCAGGCGGTGATGCGCGCCAGCCGCAGGGCGCTGGTGGTCGTGGACATGCCGTTCGGCGCCTACGAAGGCCCCAAGGAAGGCGCCTACGCCAACGCGGTGCGGCTGCTGAAGGAGACCGGGTGCCAGGCCGTCAAGGTCGAGGCCGGTCCCACCGTGCCCGAGACCATCGCCTATCTGGTGCGGCGCGGCGTTCCGGTGGTGGGCCATGTCGGCCTTCGTCCGCAGGCGGTGAACGTCGACGGCGCCTTCAGGGCCAAGGGCCGCTCCGGCGACGAGCGCGCCCGCATCGTCGCCGAGGCCGAAGCCACCGCCGACGCCGGCGCGTTCGCCATCGTCGTCGAGGGCGTCGCCGAGGCGCTCGCCCGCGAGATCACCTTGGCGGTCGCGGTCCCCACCATCGGCATCGGCGCCTCGGCCGGATGCGACGGCCAGATCCTGGTCACCGACGACATGCTGGGTCTGTTCGACTGGACGCCCAAGTTCGTGCGCCGCTACGCCAACCTCAAGCTCGAGATCGAGCGCGCCGCCCGCGCCTACGCCGACGACGTCCGCGCCCGGCGCTTCCCGGCCCTGGCGGAGACCTATTTCGCCAAGCCGGCCGGGTAGGGCGGCGCGCCCGAGCCGCCTGCGGCCCCGGCGACGCGCGCCACCTCGGCGACGAGCGCGGCCGGCGAGATCGGCTTGGCGACGACGCCGTCGATGCCGCAGGCGCGGTAGGCCGCCAGCTGCTCGGGCATGACGTTGGCGGTGGTGGCGAGGATGGGCACCTGCGCCTTGTCGCCCCCCAGCGCGCGGATGCGGCGCGCGGCTTCGACGCCGTCCATCACCGGCATCTGGATGTCCATGAAGACGAGGTCGAAGTCGGCGCTCTCCACCGCCGCGACGCCGGCCGCGCCGTTCTCGGCGGTGGAGACCGCGGCGCCCAGCTGCCCCAGCATGCGCGTGGCGACGAGCCGATTGGTGGGATTGTCCTCCACCACCAGCACCTTCACGCCGGAAAGCCAGTCGCCGGTCCGGTCCTGGCTCGTCGCCGCCGGCTCTGCCGCCGCCGGCGCGCAGACCTCCGCCCAGAACGTCGAGCCCTCGCCGGCGCGGCTCTCGAATCCCACCGAGCCGCCCATCAGCTCGGCCAGACGCCGGGTGATCGCCAGGCCCAGTCCCGGGCCGCCGTAGCGGCGCGTGGCCGACGCATCGGCCTGGCTGAAGCGCTCGAAGAGGCCGGGTCTGGCGGCCTCGGCGACGCCGACGCCGGTGTCCTCGACCTCCAGGCGCAGGCGCATCGCCTCGCCCGCGCCGCTCGCCGAAAGACGCGCCTCGATGGCGCCGCGGTGGGTGAACTTCACCGCGTTGCCGATGAAGTGGAAGAAGATCTTGCGCAGGCGCGCCGGATCGGCCGCGACCCAGCCGATTTCGGCCTGGCAGGCTTGCGTCAGGGCCACGCCCTTGGCCTGCGCCTCCGGGGCGAACATGGCGACGATGGCCTCCAGCTGCTCGGCCGGGTCCACCGGCTCGCGGGCCAGCTCCAGCCTTCCGGCCTCGACGTCGGAGAAGTCGATGATGTCGTTGAGCAGGTCCGAGAGCCCGACGCCGGCGGCCAGCGCCCGCGCCACCAGCCGCTGCCGTTCTTCGGCCGGGGGTTCGGCCCCGATCAGGTGCAGGACGCCCAGGACGCCGTTCATCGGCGTGCGGATCTCGTGGCTGATGTTGGCCAGGAACTGCGACTTGGCCTCGGCGGCGGCCCTGGCGGCCTTCTCGCCCTGCAGCGCCGCGTCGCGCGCCTCGGCCATCTCGGTCACGTCCTCGGCGATGCCCAGAACGTCCCAGCGGCCCGAGGCGCGGCGGCGCACCCCCTGCCAGGCGGCGCGCAGATGGGTCCAGGGCTCGCCGTCGTGGCGGCGGGTGCGGTACTGGAGGGTTCCGGGCTCGCCGGTGGCGAGCGAGCGCCGCCAGATCCGGTCGACCGCTTCGCCGTCCTCGGGATGGATTTCGCTGCGGGTCAGCACTCCCGACCGCCGCTCGAGCGGCGCCCGGCCGGCATGGTCGGTGAAGTCGGGATCGATGACGTATTCGTCCGCCTCCACGTCATAGCGCCAGGCGGTGACGCCGGCGATCTGGCGCACCATGGCGGCGATGCGGCGCGCCTCCTCGTTGTCGATGTCGCGCTGACGCTCGGCGGTGACGTCGCGCAGGATCATCAGCACCCAGCCGTCGGCGGCGCGCACGGCGTGATGGCGCATCCAGATCCAGCCGCGGCTCCTGCCAGCCACGCGGTAGGTGAACACGGCCCGGGCCGCCGGCGGCAGGGCGGCGAGGTCCGCCAGCGCCGGCGCGACGTCGTTGGGATGCAAAAAGTCGTTGTAGAGCCTGTGTACGGACTGCTCGCTCGTCCAGCCGGTCGAGACGCTCCAGGCGCCGCCGACCCACTGCAGCTCGCCTTCCCTCAGCCCCACGAAGGCGTCCAGGCTGTTCTGGAGGAACCAGGCGCTGGCCCGCCACGCGCCGACGTCGACCAGCGTCTGTCCGGGCTCCGGCGCCATCGTTCACCTCAAGTTGAACCCTGCCGCTCTACGACCGTTCCGGTAAAGAATTGCTGTCCAAGCCGATCGGGAGGCCGAGAAATCTCGGCCGGCGGCCCGCGCCGAAGCCCCTCGTTGCAGCCACCGGCCTTCGCAGATAGGTTCGCGCGCCTTGGGGCGAAGAGCCCCGTCGGGAGCCCGCATTCGTGGTCGATCTGTTCGAAGAGGTCGAGGAGCAGCTGCGCTCCGACCGCTACAAGGCGCTGTTGCGCCGCATCGCGCCGTGGGTCAGCGGAATCTTCGGCGCGGTGGTTCTCGCCTACCTGGCCTACTGGGGCTTCAACCTCTTCGTGGCCCGCAACCTGTCGTCGGCCACCACGGCCTATCAGAAGGGCGTCGACGCCCTGGCGCAGAACGACGCGGGCGCCGCCTCCAGCGACTTCCAGGCGGCGGCGCGCTCGGCCTCGGCCGGCTACCGCTCGCTGGCGCTGATGCAGGAGGGCGGCCTCAGCCTGGCCGCCGGCAAACCCGAGGCGGCAGTGGGTTTCTTCGACCAGGCCGCCAAGGCCGCGCCCAACCGGATCTTCGGCGATCTGGCGAGGCTGAGGGCGGCCGAAGCCATTCTCGACGCCGCGCCCTATCCGCAGCTGAAGACGCGCCTCGCGCCGCTCGCCGCCTCCGGTCGGCCCTACACCTTCCAGGCCCGCGAAGCGCTCGCGATGGCGAGGCTCCTCGCCGGCAGGACCAGCCAGGCGCGCGCCGATTTCCGCGATCTCTCCACCGCCATCGATGCGCCCCAGGACGTGGTGCAGCGCGCCAGCCTCGCCGTCGAGCTGATCGACGAGGGCGAGGCGCCCGCCGCCGTCGCCGCGGTGAAGGCTTCGCTGCAGAGCTCCGCCACAATGCCGCCGCCGGCGGCGGCCAGTGTCCAAGCGTCGCCGTCGCCGGCCGCCGGCCGGGGCGGACCGCCTCCATCCCCCGCGGGAGCCGCCCCATGACGCCTCGACGCCCGCTGAGCGTCATCGCCGCCATCTGCGCCAGCGCGCTCGCGCTCGGCGCCTGCTCGGCCATTTCCCACCTCAATCCGTTCCACTCGCGCCCCAAGCGGCTGGCCGAGGAAGCGCAGAGCATCTCGCTGCTGCAGCTCAACGACCAGTTGCGCGTGTCCGGCACGCTCGAGGGCCAGGATTTCTTCCTGCCGCCGCCGCAGCCGCAGGCCGAATGGCCGCTGCCCGGCGGCACGCCTGAGCAGTCGGTGGAGAACGTCGCCGCCGCGCCGGACTTCCAGATCGCCTGGCGGCGCCACTTCGGCGACGGCTCGACGCGCGCGCGCCACGTGATCGCGCCGCCGATCATGGCCGACGGCAAGGTGTTCGTGATGGACGGCCTGGCGAACGTCTCGGCCCACGACGCGCGCACCGGGGCCCAGATCTGGCGGGTGAACCTGCGCCCCAAGGCCAAGCGCGACAAGCTCGGCTTCGGCGGCGGCCTCGCCTATGCCGACGGCAAGATCTACGCCTCCTCCGGCTACCGGCTGGTGGCGCGGCTCGACGCCGACACCGGGCGCCTCGAATGGGAAACCCGCACCGACGCGCCGATCCACGCCGCCCCCACGGTGGGCGACGGACGGGTGTACGTGGTCGACGTCGACGACGAGCTCCTGACCTTCGACACCGCCAACGGAACGCCCGATTGGAACTATCAGGCGCTCACCGAGCCGGCGCGCATCCTCGCGGCCTCCAGTCCGGCCCTCGAGGGCGACACCCTGGTCGCCTCGTTCGCCTCCGGCGAACTGGTCGCCCTTCGCGCCGACAACGGCACCGAGCTTTGGAACGAGAGCCTGTCGCGCACGACGCGCAACAATGCGCTTTCGGAGATCCGCGACATCGCCGGCCGGCCGGTGATCTACAAGGGCGACGTGTTCGCGGTCAGCCACGCCGACGTGATGACGGACACGAACCTGCGCACCGGCGCGGTGCGCTGGCAGTTGCCGGTGTCGGCGATCACCTCGCCCTGGGCGGCGGGCGACGTGGTCTTCGTGGTCGATCAGACCGGCGAGGTCGTCTGCATCTCGCGGGATTCCGGCCAGCTCTACTGGCTGACCGACCTCAACGAGCCGGCGCCGCGCAAGGGCAAGAAGCCGGGCAGGCGCTCGCGCGCCATCTGGTCCAGCCCGATCCTGGCGTCCAACCGGCTGATCACCGTGTCCGACAAGGGCGAAGCGGTGGCGCTCGATCCGAAGACCGGCAAGGTGGAGCGGCGGCTCAAGATCGGCGACGACGCCCTGATCGGCCCGATCGCCGCCGGCGGCCTCGTCTATGTCGCAACCCAGAGGGCCGACCTGATCGCGATCCGCTAGCTTGTCGCGCCCGGTCGGCCCACGGAGCCCCATGATCAAGCTCGCCATCGTCGGGCGGCCCAACGTCGGCAAGTCGACGCTGTTCAATCGCCTGGCCGGGCGTCGGCTGGCGCTGGTGGACGACCGGCCGGGCGTGACCCGGGACCGGCGCCTGGCCATCGGCCGGCTCGGCGACCTCGATCTGGAGCTGATCGACACCGCCGGCTTCGAGGACGTGGAGGACGAGAGCCTGGAAGCGCGGATGCGCCGCCAGACCGAACTGGCGCTGGACGAGGCCGATGCGGCTCTCTTCGTCATCGACGCCCGCCAGGGGGTCACGGCGCTGGACCAGAGCTTCGCCGCCGTGCTGCGGCGGCGCGGCCGGCCGGTCGTGGTGGTGGCCAACAAGTCCGAGGGCAGGGCGGGCGACGCCGGCGCCCTGGAAGCGTTCGCGCTCGGCTTCGGCGAGCCGGTGGCGATCTCGGCCGAACACGGCGAAGGCCTCTCCGATCTCTATGACGCCATCGCCGCCGCCGCGCCCCGGGCGCCGTCAGCCGAACCGGAAGCCTCGGAGAAGCCGCTTCGCATCGCCATCATCGGACGCCCGAACGCCGGCAAGTCGACGCTCGCCAACCGCCTCCTCGGCGAGGAGCGCCTGCTCACCGGCCCCGAGGCCGGCATCACCCGCGATGCGATCCCGGTGGACTGGAGCTGGGAGGGACGGCCGGTGCGGCTGGTGGACACCGCCGGGCTCAGGCGCAAGGCGCGCGTGGTCGAGGCGCTGGAGCGGCTCTCGACCCACGACGCCATCCGCGCCATCGGCTTCGCCGAGGTGGTGATCCTGGTGATGGACGCCGCCCACCCGCTCGAGACCCAGGATCTGCAGCTCGCCGATCTGGTGGAGCGCGAGGGGCGGGCGCTGGTCTTCGTGCTCGCCAAATGGGACCTGGTCGAGGATCCGGCCGAGCGCCTGCGCGACTGCGCCGAGATCGCCGCGCGCAGCCTGCCGCAGCTGCGCGGCGCGCCGATGGTGGCGCTCTCGGCCGAGACCGGCCGCGGGCTGGAGCGGCTGATGCCCGCCGTCGTCAAGGCCCACGCCGACTGGTCGACCAAGGTCAAGACTTCCGATCTCAACGAGTGGCTGCGCCTGGCGGTGCAGCGCCATCCGCCGCCGGCCGTGGACGGGCGGCGCATCCGGCCCAAGTACATCGCCCAGACCAAGGCGCGGCCGCCGACCTTCGTGCTCATCGCCAGCCGCGCCGACAAGCTTCCCGACAGCTATCGCCGCTATCTGATCAACTCGATCCGCCAGAGCTTCGAACTGCCGGGCACGCCGATCCGCCTCGTCGCCAAGGCCGGCGCCAATCCGTATGGGCATGAAGGCGCCGGCAAGGGGCGGGCGCTCAGAGCGAAGCGGCCGCCGGCGCGCTCCGCCAGTCGCGCAGCGCCTGGGTCTCGCTCGGCAGACCGAGCCCCTCGGCGCCCGCGTACGCCACGATCATAGGCCCGACCTCGCCCGGATCGGTCTGGGTGGCGGGATCCTCGCCCGGGAAGGCCTCGGCGCGCAGACGCGTGCGCACCACGCCCGGGTCGATCAGCACGGCGCGGACGGCGGTGTGTTCGATCTCGTCGGCCCAGCTGCGCACCAGAGCTTCGAGACCGGCCTTGGAGGCGGCGTAGCCGCCCCAGAACGCGCGCGGCCGGCTGGCGATGTCGCAGGTCAGAAACAGCGCCCGCCCGCGCGGGCTTTGACGCAGCAGGGGCTCGAAGGCGCGGATCAGCCTGTAGGCGGCGGTGAGGTTCGTGGCGACGAGCCGATCCCACAGCTTCGGGTCCAGGTGCGCCACCGGCCAGAGTCCCCCCAGCGTCGCCGCGGCGTGGACGAGGATGTCGAGACGCCCGTGGCGCTGGTGGATTTCCAGGCCCAGCGCATCGACGCCGTCGGCCTCGATCAGATCGAGCGGCGCCAGCGTCGCGGCCGGCCGGCCGGCGGCGCGGATCTCGTCGTCCAGTTCCTCGAGCGCGCCCTGGGTGCGGCCGACCGCGATCACCTGGGCGCCGGCCCTGGCCAGGGCGAGCGCGCCGGCGCGGCCGACGCCGCGCGTGGCGCCGGTGACGAGGGCGATGCGGCCTTCGAGGGGCAGGGGCTGGACCATGCGCGGCTTCTAGCCTGTCGGGGCGGCGAGGTGAATCGGGGCTTTACGCGCCATTGAGGAATTCCACCCTAGGGTGGCGCCCGCTCCCCGCTGATCCGCCGAGGCCATGTTCCGCCATCTCCGCACCAAGCTGACGGTGCTCTACGCGGGCCTCTTTGCGGCGAGTCTCGTCCTCATCGCCAGCCTGGCCCTGGCGGCGATGTCGGACAACGCCCAGCGCGTCGTGCGCAAGGAGCTGGCGACCAGCAGCCGGGTGTTCCAGCAGGTGTGGGCGCAGCGCGCCGCGCAGCTCGACACCGATGCGGTGCTGCTCGCCCACGATTTCGGCTTCCGCACCGCCGTCGCCAGCGGCGACATTCCAACCATCCGTTCGGCCCTCGATAATCTGAAGCAGCGGCTGGGCGTCGAAAAGGCGCTGCTGATCACCGCCGACGGCCACGTCGTCTCGGCCGACGGCGCCGCCGACGGTCTCGACCGGAGCACCGTTCGCGCGCTCCAGGGCGACGTCGACACCACCCGCGTGCTCCCCATCGGCGGCTGGCCCTGCGAGATCGTCTCCTCGCCGATCGTTCCGGGAAGCAACGCCGGCTGGGTGGTGTTCGCCGCCAGGCTCGACCGGAAGCAGATGAACGCGCTCCAGTCGATGGCCGCCATACCCCTCAGGGCCTCGGTCGCCTACAGGCTCGCCCCGGGGGTCTGGCGCGACAACAGCGGCGCGAGCGGCGGGCGCGTCGAGGCGAGCGTCGCCCGGTTCCTGGAGGCCGCGATCCTGCGGCCAAGCTCGCCGCCCGACCTTCTGGGAAGCGGCCAGGGCAAGGCGATGGCGGTGGCGACGCGGCTCGATTCGCTGGCGCCGAACCGGCCCACGGTGCTGCTGCTGCAATATCCCCTGGTCAAGGCCATGGCGCCCTACCGGCTGCTGTTCGCGCTGCTGCTCGGCGCCGGCGCCCTGGGCTTCTGCGTGCTGCTGGCCGGCGCCTGGGCGCTGGCCCGGTCGGTGACCCGGCCGATCTCGGCCCTGGAGCAGGCGACCGGGCGCTTGAGCCGCGGCGAGCGCGCCCGCGTCGAGGTGCAGACCCGCGACGAGATCGGCCGTCTCGCCGAGAGCTTCAACAGCATGGCCGCCGAGATCCATCAGCGCGAGCACGAGCTGGAGTCGGCGCGCGACGAGGCGCAGGCCTCCAACCGCGCCAAGAGCACGTTCCTGGCCAACATGGGTCACGAGGTGCGCACGCCGCTCAACGGCGTGATCGGCCTCGCCGGCGTCCTCGCCGGCACTCGGCTCGACGCCGAACAGCAGCAGATGCTCGCGACCATCCAGAGTTCCGCCGCGGTGCTGCAGCGCCTTCTCGACGACGTGCTCGATCTGGCCGAGGTCGAGGCGGGCGCAATGCGGATCGTCGAGGACGACTTCGACCTCGGCGCGGCGATTTCGGCCGTGGCGCAGGCGGCCGCGGTCCAGTGCCGAGCCAAGGGACTGGCGTTCACCCTGGCGATGGACGAGAGCGTGGACGTGGCCGTGAACGGCGACCGCGTGCGTCTGGGCCAGATCCTCGGCAATCTGCTCGACAATGCGGTGAAGTTCACCGAGACGGGCGGCGTCACCCTGTCGGCTGTCCGCGGATCGGACGGGGTGCGCTTGGAGGTGCGCGACACCGGCGTCGGCTTCGACCTGGCCACCGCCGCCCAGCTCTTCAGGCCGTTCCATCAGGCGGACGGCTCGCTCGCCCGCAGGTACGGTGGCGCCGGGTTGGGGCTCGGCCTGTCGCGCGAACTCGCCCGGGCCATGGGCGGCGACCTCGGCGCGGCGGCCGCGCCCGGCGAAGGGGCGGTCTTCACCCTCGTCCTGCCCTTGCCGCTCGCGAAGATCGTGCCCGGCGGCGCCGCGCCCGCGCCGGTCGAGGACGGCGCACCGCTGCGCGCCCTGGTGGTCGACGATCACGAGGCCAACCGCACCGTCGCGCGCCTCATCCTCGAGAGCGCCGGGCTCCAGGTGGTCTGCGCCGAGGACGGCGCCGAGGCGGCCCGCGCCGTCGCCGGCGAGCGCTTCGATGTCGTGTTCATGGACATGCAGATGCCGGTCATGGACGGCCTTTGCGCCATCCGCGCCATCCGCGAGAACGAGCGCGCCGCGCAGGCGCCCAGGACGCCGATCCTGATGCTCAGCGCCAACGTCCTGCCCGAACACGTCGAGGCGGCCCGGGTGGCCGGCGCCGACGGCCACGTGGCCAAGCCCGTGACCCCGCCGCGCCTGATCGCCGCCGTCGAGCAGGCGCTGAACCCGGCGGGCGACGGCGGCTTGCGCGACGCGGCCGCCTGAGGCGTTGCTGGGCGCCGAGCAGACTCGGTCTAGGCTGCGCCGCGTGCGCTTCTTGCTGGTCGCCCTGCTCTGGCTGCTTGCCCCGCTCTCGGCGGTCGCCGGCGATCTGGTCGTCCAGGTGCGCACGCCGCAGGGGGCGCCGATCGTGGATGCGGTGGCCAGCGTCGCCGTCGCCCACCCCGGCCCGATCCGCTTTGCGTGGCCCTACCGGATGTCGCAGCACGATATCCAGTTCGACCCGTTCGTGCTCATCGTTCCGGTGGGCGCGGTCGTCGAGTTCCCCAACCTCGACCGGGTCCGCCACCACGTCTATTCGTTCTCGCCCGCCAAGGTCTTCCAGCTCAAGCTCTACGGTCATGAGCAGACCCGCATCGTCCATTTCGACAAGCCCGGGGTGGTCCAGCTCGGCTGCAACATCCATGACCGGATGATCGCCTTCATCGACGTCGTGACGACGCCGCTCGCCGCCAGGACCGACGCCAGCGGCGTCGCCGTCATCCACGATGTCCCGGCCGGGGTTCAGTCGCTGACGGTCTGGCGCCCTTATCTGCATGCGCCCGGCAACGCTTTGGTCCAGAGCATCGACGTCGCCTCGGCCGGCGGCACCCGCGTGAGCGTTGTGGGCGAACTGCGGGCGCCCGCGCCGCGCGCCCGCATGTACTGAGGCGCCGGCGCTCTAGCGCACCACCACGTCGCGCCGCATCGGCGCCAGCTTGGCCAGCAGCTGGTTCTGGGCGGCGAAGGCGACGCCCTCCCTTCGCATCGCCCACTGCAGGTCTTCGACCAGCGCATTGAAGTCGGCGTCCTGGATGCCGAGCTCGGCGTGGACGCTGCGCATGTCGCGGCCGGTGTAGCTGCAAGGCCCGCCCAGGACGTAGCAGATCTGCTCGGCCAGGGTCCGCTTCAGCCGCACCAGGTCCTGGGCCTTGAAGATGTCGGCGATGCGCGTCACCCCGGCCCGGCCGTGAAAGGCGGCGAACACGCGCGCATCGCGCATTGGCCGCGCATCGGCGTTGGCTCAGCGAGAGGTGTCTGGTGAGCGCATAGGCGGCGAAGACGTCGCACCAGTCGTTCTCGCGCGCAAAGCCGAGATTGTCTGGCTTGGTCCGGTATTCGCCGCCGATCGCCAGCCGGCGCGACACCAGATAGGCGGCCGAGGCCTCGATCCGGGCGGAATAGCCGTTGCTGCGATCGCCGCCGAAACCGAGCAGCCCGATCTGGTTGGCTTTGGTCAGCCGCACCGTCGCATCGAGCAGCAGGCTCTGGCTGAGGACGAGCTTGGTCGCCGCTACGTAGAAGTCGGCCCCGTCGCCGCTCCTGGCCCCGAGGGCGCGGTCGAGGGCGCCATTTTCGCTGTGCTTGTACTGCACGCCGACGCTGATCTGCGGCATGGGCGTATCCTGGTCTTAGACGAGGTCGCCCAGCACCTTGAGCTTGGCCCCGAAGATGTCCTGGCGGAGGGTGTAGCCGTCGCCCAGGCCGAGCTTGGCGCCGGTCGCGCCGGTGTCGAGGTCTTCGCGCGCATAGGAAAGCTCCAGGCGATCGAACAGCCCCACCGCCGCTCCATAGTCGCGCAGCTGAAAGGCGGGCAGGGGGGCGATGCTGACGTGCGCCGAGGCCCCGATGCCGTCGCGCGTTTCGTCGCCGGCGATCACGGCCCAGGTGGCGAGCCCTCCGCCTGAGGCGCCCTCGATGGTGCTGACGCCGTTGGTCAGCAGCAGCTTGCCGCCCTCGCGCAGCTCGCCAGCGCGCGTCCCGCCCGCCGCCAGCAGCGCCAGCGATGCGGCCGCGAGCCCGGCCCCGAGACTCAAGCGAAACCTCATCGCGCCCCGCATCTCCCGCCGGGCCGGCAACGCCGGCGCCGGGCGAACACCCGTGCGGTCCTATAGCGGCAAGGTGTCGACGCGCGATTGCGCGCCGGGCGCGGCGGCGGTCAAGCGTCGACCAGGAAGGAAAGCTGGCGCTCGACCTGCTCGTTGCGTCCCTCGGCGATTTCCCGGTCGAGAAGCCGGGTCGGGTAGTCGCCGGTGAAGTAATGGTCGGTGAACTGCGGACACGCCGGATCGCGCGGCCCCGCGTCCATCGCCCAGTAGAGGCCGTCCACCGACAGGAACGCCAGGCTGTCGACGCCGAAATGCCGGGCCATCTGCGGCACGCTCATCCTGGCGGCGATCAGGTGTTCGCGATCGGGCATGTCGATGCCGTAGAAATCCGGATAGCGCAGCGCCGGCGAGGCCGAGCGCAGATGCACCTCCCTGGCCCCCGCATCGCGGACCATCTTGACGACCTTGACCGTGGTGGTGCCGCGCACGATCGAATCGTCCACCAGGATGACGCGCTTGCCGGCCAGAACCGCCCGGTTGGGACTGTGCTTCATGCGCACCGACAGCTCGCGGGCATCCTGGTTGGGCTGGATGAAGGTGCGGCCCAGGTGGTGGTTGCGGATGATGCCCATTTCGTAGGGGATGCCGGCGGCCTGGGCGAAGCCGAGGGCGGCCGGCACGCCGGAGTCGGGCACCGGCACCACCACGTCGGCGCCGACCAGGCTTTCCTCGGCGAGGCGTCGGCCCATGCGCTTGCGCACCTCGTAGACGGAGCGGCCGTTCACCCGCGAGTCCGGCATGGCGAAATAGACGTACTCGAACACGCACGGGCGGGCGCGCGCCGCCGGGAATGGCTTCAGCGACTCGATCCCGTCGCTGGAGATCACCACGATCTCGCCGTGCTCGACATCGCGAACGAAACTCGCCCCCACCATGTCGAGCGCGCGCGTCTCTGAAGCCAGCACCGGCTTTCCCGCCAGTTCGCCCAGCACCAGCGGGCGGATGCCCAGCGGGTCGCGCGCGCCGATGAGCTTCTTGTTGGTCAGCGCCACCAGGGCGTAGCCGCCCTCGATCTGGGAGAGCGCATCGATGAAGCGGTCGATGAACCGGCCTTTGCGGGAGATGGCGATGAGCTGGATGATCACCTCGGAGTCGGAGGTCGACTGGAAGATGTGGCCCTCCGCCACCAGCCGCTCGCGCAGGGTGAGGAAGTTGGTGAGATTGCCGTTGTGGGCCAGCGCCACCCCGCCCGCCTCCAGATCGGCGAACATCGGCTGGGTGTTGCGCAGCGCGCCGCCGCCGGCGGTGGAATAGCGGGTGTGGCCGATGGCGGCGGTTCCGGGGAGGCGCTCGGCGAGATCGGCGCCCGAGAACGCCTCGGCCACGTGGCCCATGTGCCGCTCGGTGTAGAAGCCCTGGCCGTCGAAGGCGGCGATGCCGCAGGCCTCCTCGCCGCGGTGCTGCAATGCGTGCAGGCCCAGAGCGGTGATCTGCGCGGCGCCCTGGGCTCCGAAGATGCCGAATACGCCGCACTCGAGCCGCAGCCGGTCGTCGTCCGCATCGCGTGCAAACCCAGAACGGCTCATGGCGACTTCTCCACGCTCACCTGCAGCGCCCGGGCCTGTCCATGGCGGCGGCCGCTGGCGGCGGTCGCCTCGCCTGGGTCGGCGATCACCCTGCCGGCCGCCGCGACGCGCGTGGCCAGCCTCTCGCCCTCGGGCGCGAAGGATTTCAGGGTGCGGGCCGAGGCGCTCGACACCGGATAGAGCAGGGCGCCGGAGATCCACCTGGGCATCCGCTCGGCGGGCGTGACGGCGTTGATGGCGAGATTGGCGAGGCCCAGAATCACCACGGCGCGGACGAGGCCGAAGCCGGCGCCGAACGTCCGGTCGATGCCGCTGAGGGCGCTGGTCTGGCGCACGCGCCGGGTCAGGGCGCCGGCGGCGAGGCGCAGCAGCAGATAGGCGGCGGCGAAGACGACGAGGATCGCGGCGACGTCGGCGAGCCACGGAGTGTGGATGGCGCGCCGGGCGATGGGCCCGCTGTAGCGCAGGGCGAGCACGGAAAGGCCGGCCGCCGCCGCCAGGCAGATCAGGCTCGACACCTCCCGGCCTCGCCGATGCGCGCGACGGCGTCGGCCAGGCGCGCCACGCCGATCGGGCGCACCCGCGCGCCGGCGCGCGCCTCGCCCGGCGGGCACAGCGCGCGCGCGAAGCCCAGTTTCTCCGCCTCCTTCAGGCGCATCTCGGTCCTCGAGACCGCTCGGACGTCGCCCGAGAGGCTGATTTCGCCGAACACCACGCAATCCTGCGGCAGGGCCATGTCCAAGGCCGAAGACACCAGCGCCGCGGCGGCCGCGAGGTCCGCCGCCGGCTCGGTGATCCGAAGTCCGCCCGCGACGTTCAAGTAGACGTCGCGGGCGCCGAATCCAACCCCGCAGCGTGCTTCGAGCACCGCCAGGATCATCGCGAGGCGCCCGGAATCCCAGCCGACCACGGCGCGGCGCGGGGTGCCGTAGGCCGAAGGCGCCACCAGCGCCTGGAATTCCACCAGCACCGGCCGGGAGCCCTCGATCCCGGCGAACACCGCCGCGCCGGCCGCCCTTTGCCCGCCTTCGCCGAGGAAGAGGGCCGAGGGGTTCTTGACCTCGACGAGGCCGGCGTCGCCCATCTCGAAGACGCCGATCTCGTCGGCGGCGCCGAAGCGGTTCTTGACGCTGCGCAGCACCCGGAACGGATAGCCGCGCTCGCCCTCGAAGGCGAGGACGGCGTCCACCATGTGCTCGACGACGCGCGGGCCCGCCACCTGGCCGTCCTTGGTGACGTGGCCGACGAGCAGCACCGCGAGGCCGCGCTTCTTGGCCAGGCGCACCAGCTCGGCGGCGCAGGCGCGCACCTGGGTCACCGAGCCCGGGCCGGCCTCGTGCATGTCGCTCCAAAGCGTCTGGATGGAATCGATCACCACCAGGTCGAAGGGCTCGCGCTTGAGCGCCTCGAGGATGTCGCGAAGCGCGGTCTCGGCCGCCAGCCGCACCGGTGCGGCGCAAACGCCCATGCGCAGCGCGCGCGCCCTGATCTGCTCGGCCGCCTCCTCGCCGGAGATGTAGGCGCAGGCCGCGCCCCGGGCCGCCGCCGCGGCGCAGGCCTGCAGCAGCAGCGTCGACTTGCCGACGCCCGGATCGCCGGCGACGAGCAGCACCGATCCGGGGACGACGCCGCCGCCGCAGACGCGGTCGAACTCGGCGAGGCCGGTGACGAGGCGCGCCGCCGGCGCGGCGACGTTGTGCAAGGTCTCGAAGGCCAGCCCGCGCGCCTTGCCCGCCCGGGCGGGCGCCAGCGCTCCGGGCGGGCGCGACGCGACCTCCTCGACGAGGCTGTTCCACGCGCCGCACCCGGCGCACTGGCCAGCCCACTTGGACTGAGCCGCGCCGCAGCTCTGGCAGATGAAGGCCGCGCCGTCTCGCGCCATGAGGCTCCGACTCGCGTGGGTGACGCGCCAGGATACAGGCAAAGCCGTGGCGAGGCGTGTTGCAGTCTTGCATAAATACGGCTCGTCAAGGCCGCCCGTTTGCGCTAGCCTCGCCGGCGATCAGTGCTTCGGACCCAGTGCTTCGAACGAGGTCGGCATGAGCGTCGTCGAGCAGCCAAGCAGCCCCAATCTGATGACCCGGGCGTTGAACATCCTGGTGCGGCCCAGGGCCGAGTGGGAGCTCATCGAAACCGAGCCGGCGACGACGCAGGGCGTCTTCATCGGCTACGCCTGCATCCTGGCGGCGATTCCGGCGATTGCGCGGGCGATCGGGGGCGTCTTCGGCGTTTGCGTCTACGGGTTCTGCATCCACGCGAACCCGGCGTTCGTCGTCGTCGGCGCCGTCGCCTACTATGTGGTCTCGCTGGCCGGCGTCTATGTGATCGGCCTGATCATCGACGCGCTGGCGCCCAACTTCGGCGGCCAGAAGAACCAGCTCCTGGCGATGAAGGTCGCGGTCTACTCCTTCACCGCCTACTGGCTGGCGGGGATCTTCGCGATCTTCCCGCCGGTGGCGATCCTCGGCCTGCTCGGCCTCTACAGCTTCTACCTGCTCTATCTGGGCCTGCCCCGGCTGATGAAGGCGCCGGCGGACAAGGCGCTCGGCTACACCGTGGTCTCGATCGTCCTCGGCATCGTGGTCTTCGTCGTCGCTCAGGCGATCGGCGGCGCGGTGGCCAACTTCGGCGCCGGCCCCGCAGCGGTCAACCTCGGGATGAACGGGCCGGGCGCCGGAACGGTCAGCGTCGGCGGCGCCAACGTCAATCTCGGCAGGCTCCAGGCCGCGGCCCAGCAGATGGCGAGCGCGGCCAGGCAGGCCGAGGGCGGCCAGACCGGCGGCAAGGTGGTCGTGGTCGATCCGGTCGTCCTGAAGGGACTTCTGCCGGGCGCGATCGCGGGCGTGGCGCGCACCGATGTTTCCGATTCCAGCGGCTCGGCCGGCGGCATCGGCGGCTCCAGCGCCGAGGCGACCTATCAGTCCGGCGATCGGCGGATCACCTTGACGGTCACCGATCTGGGGGCGGCGGGCGCGGTCACCGCTCTGGCCGGCGCATTCGACGTCAACAGCGAGCGCCAGACCCCCACGGGCTACGAGAAGATTTCCACCGCCGGCGGCCGGATGGTCACCGAGCGCTACGACAACCAGGCCAGGAGCGGCGAATATGCGGTCGTCGTCGCGCATCGGTTCACCGTCGCGGCCGAAGGCTCGGGCGTCGGCATCGGCGACCTGAAGGCCGCCGTGGCGGCGGTGGGGCCGGATCGGCTGGCGGCCATGGCGCACGGCTGACCGGCCGTCGGCGCGGCGTCATTGATCAGGAGGGCGGCATGACGGTGGCGGAAGGGCCAGGGACGGCCGGCTTGGTGGCGCGCGTCCAGAACATCCTGCTGAGGCCGGCGGCGGAGTGGGACCTGATCGCCGCCGAGCCGGCGACGACGCAGGGGCTGTTCGCCGGATACGCCTGCTGGCTGGCGGCGATCCCGGCGATCGCGAGCGTCATCGGCGGCTTGTTTCCGGTCTGCCTGCTGGGGGTGTGCATCCACCTGAACCCGGTCTTCGTGATCGTCGGGGGGCTGGTGAACTATGCGATCTCGCTGGTCGGCGTCTACGTCGTCGGCCTGATCATCGATGCGCTTGCGCCCACGTTCGGCGGCGAGAGCAACCGGCTCCAGGCGATGAAGGTCGCGGTCTATTCCTTCACCGCCGCCTGGCTCGCGGGGGTGTTCGCCATCTTTCCGCCGCTGGCGGCTCTGGGCATCCTCGGGCTCTACAGCCTGTATCTTCTCTACATCGGCCTGCCGCGGCTGATGCGGGCGCCCCAGGACAAGGCGCTCGGCTATACCGCCGTCTCGCTTCTCCTGGGCATACTGGTGTTCATCGTGGCCGGCGCGATCGGCGACGCGGTGAGGGGCTTCGGCTCGGCCGTTCCGGGCGTGACGATCGGCTGAGCCGACGATCTACCTCGGTTCGTAGCGGCCCTCGCGGGCCAGGTTCGAGAACTTGGTGATGTTCTCGTCGTAGTGCAGCTTGACGGTGCCTATGGGGCCATGCCGCTGCTTGCCGATGATGATCTCGGCGAGGTTGTGGACCTTGTCCAGGTTTTCCTGCCAGGCCAGATGCTCCGACGTCCCCTCCTTGGGCTCGGTGCGGCGCAGGTAGTAGGACTCGCGATAGATCGACATCACCACGTCGGCGTCCTGCTCGATCGAGCCGGATTCGCGCAGATCCGCCAGCTGCGGGCGCTTGTCGTCGCGGTTCTCCACCTGGCGCGACAGCTGCGCCGCGGCCAGCACCGGCACGTTCAGCTCCTTGGCGAGCGCCTTCAGGCCCTGGGTCACCTGGGTGATCTCCTGCACCCGGTTTTCCGGCCGCGCGCCCGCGCCGGCCGTCATCAGCTGCAGATAGTCGATGACGATGAGGTCGAGGCCCACGGAGCGTTTCAGCCGCCTCGCCCGCGCCGCCAGCTTGCCCATGGCGATGCCGCCGGTGTCGTCGATGTAGAGCGGCGACTCCTGGATCTGCGTCGCGGCGTCGCGGATCCTGCCGAACTCCACCGCGGTGATCTCGCCGCGGCGGATCTTGTCCGAGGGCACGCCGCTCACCTCGGCCAGAAGCCGCGTGGCCACCTGGGCGGCCGACATCTCCAGCGCGAAGAAGGCGACGACGCCGCCGTCGACGGTCTTGCGCCCGCCGTCCGGCCGCGGCTCCCAGGCATAGCGGCGCGCCACGTTGAAGGCGATGTTGGCGCAAAGCGAGGACTTGCCCATGGAGGGTCGCGCGGCGATGATGATCAGGTCGGAAGGGTGCAGGCCGCCCAGCTTCTGATCCAGGTCGCCGATGCCGGTGGCCAGGCCCGACAGGCCGCCGTCGCGCTCATAGGCCGCCGCCGCCATCTCCACCGCCGCGACCAGGGCGGCGTCGAGGCCGACCAGACCGGTCGAGGCGCCGCCGGTCTCGGCCAGCGAATAGAGCTGCTGTTCGGCGGTCTCGATCTGGTCGCGGGCGGTGACTTCGGGATCGCTGGTCTCGGCCGTGGCGACGATGTCGCCGCCGATGCGGATCAGCTCGCGGCGCAGGGCCAGGTCGTAGATGGCGCGCGCGTAGTCCGCGGCCCGGGCGGCGGGCGGGGCGCGATCGACCAGATCCGCCAGATAGCGCACCGCGCCCAGTTCCTGGAACGCCGCGTCGCGCTGGAACTGCTCGGCCAGCAGCGTCGGGTCGGCGAGCTGGCCGCGGCGGATATGGATCTCGATGGAGACGAACAGCCGCCCATGGAACGGCTCGTAGAAATGCTCCGGCTTCAGCGCGTCGGTGATGCGCTCGTAGGCGCCGTTGTCGTAGAGCAGCGCGCCCAGCAGCGCCTGTTCGGCCTCGACGTTGGCGGGGGCATGCTGCGCCGCCGGCTCGGCGACGGCCGGGCGCAGATCGAGGGCGGGGGCGAGAGCCATGGCCGCAGTAGTAGCTCAGCCCGGCGTCGCCGCGTTAGCGCGCGGCGCCTCGCTCCACAGCCAATTGGGCGCCTGTGGACGAACCCTTCCGCGCCTCACTGATTGTAGGCCCTCTCCCCATGGTAGGTGAGGTCGAGGCCCTCCTCGATCTCCTCGGGCCGGGCGCGCAGGCCGACGAGGGCGCGGGTGGCGTAGGCGATGGCGGCGGTGGCGAGCCCCGACCAGGCGACCACGGCGACGACCGCCAGCGCCTGGGTCCCGAGCTGGCGGGCCATGCCGCCGCCCGCGCCTGCATAGCCGGCGCCGCCCAGCGCCCGGCTGGCGAAGATCGCCACCAGCAGGCTGCCGAGGATGCCGCCGACGCCGTGGACGGCGAACACGTCGAGGGAATCATCGATCCTCAGCCGGTTCTTGACGATCTCCACCGCTGCGAAGCAGACTAGGCTGCCGGCGATCCCGAGCGCCAGCGCCGCCAGCGGCCCGACGTAGCCCGAGGCTGGCGTGATCGTCGCCAGCCCGGCCACGACCCCGGTGACCATGCCGACCATGCTGGCGCGGCCGAAGCGCAGCCGCTCGATCAGCGCCCAGGTGAGGCCGGCGGCGGAGGCGGCGACGTGGGTGGCGAGGATGGCCATGGCCGCGGTCCCATCGGCCGCCAGGGCGCTGCCGCCGTTGAATCCGTACCAGCCGACCCAGAGCATGCCGGCGCCGATCATGGTCATGCCGGGGTCGTGCGGCGGGTGCAGCTCGCGCGGGAAGCCGTCGCGGCGGCCGAGGATCATCGCCAGCACCAGCGCCGAGACCCCCGCGGTGGCGTGGACCACGAGGCCGCCGGCGAAGTCCAGGACGCCGCGCTGCGCCAGCCAGCCGCCGCCCCAGACCCAGTGCGCCACCGGCGCATAGACGACGAGGAGCCAGGCGGCGCTGAAGACGAGCACGGCGGAAAAGCGGATCCGCTCCACGTAGGCGCCCACGATCAGGCAGGGGGTGATCACC
>Ga0307374_10002444_pt1 | contig 33022 bp, 24 predicted proteins | sample OX3MG_FD_202532 | JGI IMG/M metagenome (GOLD analysis project Ga0307374, IMG submission 202532) | Soil microbial communities from Risofladan, Vaasa, Finland - OX-3 | ecosystem: Environmental > Terrestrial > Soil > Coastal area > Acid sulfate soil | place: Finland: Risofladan, Vaasa | collected... | reverse complement strand
CCGAGACCACCGAACGCACCAGGAGCGAATAATCCTGCACCAGCCGGTCGGACTGCGCCGGGTCGAGGGTGGACGCGATGATGTGGTACTCGGGCCGGTCCGCGTCCGGCACCACCAGCACCCATCCACCGTCCACGAACACCTTGACCCCGTCGGTGAGGTCGACCCGGTCCTTGAGGTGCTTCTCCATCATGGTCCGCATCACCCTGCCCTTGACCTCCCATGGACAGAACTCGACCGCGGTCCGGTGCGCCACCGGAGGGATGCGTGAGCGCAGCGAGCTGACAGAGCCGCCGATCTGGGCCAGGAGCTCGAGCACCCGAGCCATGGTGAAGACGGCGTCGAAAGACACTGCGAAGTCAGGCCAGCAGTAGCCGCCGGCGCCGTCCGAGGCAAGCACGGTGTCGGAGTGCTGGGCCGCGCGAAGCACGGCCCCGGGCGTGATCTTGGTCGGCACGAACCGGCTCTGCTGGTTGTCGGCGATCATGGAAAAGCCGAGCGACGCCGACGCCGGGCCGAGCACCATGCCGGGCCGGCTCGCCAACGCCAGCTGCGCGAGCACGGCAAATGCGGCGTCGTGGTCGAGCACGGTCCCGGTCTCGTCGACCAGGAAGCACCGCTCCCCCGGCGTGTCGATGAAAACGCCGAGCTTGGCTTTGACCGCCGCCACGATGACGCCCATCTCGCTCAGGTGGTCGCGGAAGGTCCCCTCGTCCTGCTCGACGATGATCTCGGCGGGCGACGCATTGAGGGGGATGACCGTGCAGTTCATCTCCTGCAGCACGCGCGGCAGCACCATGGCCGCGGCCCCGTTGTTGTAGTCGACCAGGACCTTGAATGCGGCGCCTCGCAACGCCTCGAGGTCGAGCTTCGACAGGAGGTCCTCCACGTACCGCTCCGTCTGCCCGTCGCGGCGGGTGATGCGGCCCATCTCGTAATGCGAGACTCGCCGGATGTCTTCGCGGAAGAACAGTCCCTCGAGCCGTCGCTCGCTGCGCTTGTCGATTTCCAGCCCGAGGTCGTCGAAGATGCGGATGTCCGCCGAGCGCGGGTCCACTGGCGAGGTCTGGACGTGCACTCCCGACACGTGATTGTGGCGCGCCCAGTACCGGCCCACTGGCAGGGGCAGCACCGACAGGTCGATCACGTTCGCGCCCGACGAGATCATCCCCGACATCAGCGCCCGGCCGATCATGCGCGCGGAGCGCGTGTAGTCCCGCGAGATGCCGATCTCCGTCCCCTTCGGCGTGAGCGCGCCGATCGCCGCGCCCAGGCGCGACGCGAACTCAGGCGTGAACTCGACGTTAATCAGCCCGTTGAGCCCATATGAGCTGAACAGGCCCCGCTTCCAGGAACCGGCCCAGATGATCGACTCGTGGACGACTGCGCCAGGCTCGACCTCCTTGTTGGGCCAGATGCGGACGTTGGGATTGACCGTGGAGCCCGCGCCGATCACCACGTCGCTGCCGATCACGCTGCCTTCTTCGAGCAGGCAGCCGTTCTTGATCGTGACCGAGCGGCACACGACCGCCCCGCGAAGGCGCGAGTTGAGGCCGATGTACGTGTGGTCCCAGGTTATGGAGTTGGAGATCTTCACCCCGGAGTCGATCGTGGTGTACGGTCCGACCACGCAGGGTCCATTGACCCACGCGCCGACGCGCACCTTGGCGCCGGCGCAGATGAGCGCCGGCCCGTCGATGCGAGCCCCCGGCGACACCTCGGCGTCCTCGTGGATCCACGTGGAGTCGCCGACACGGTTGCCGGGCATCTGGACCTTGACCCGCCCTTCGAGGCAGTCGAAGTTGGCCTTGACATATGCGCTGTGGCTCCCGACGTCCTCCCAGTAGCCGTCGGCGACCCAGCCGAAGACCCTCTCCCCCTCCTTGAGCAGCTTGGGGAAGACGTCGCCTGACCAGTCGGTCACCTCGCCCGCCCGGAAGAAGTTGAAGACCGCGGGGTCGAGGATGTAGATGCCGGTGTTGGCCAGGTCAGAGATCACCTCGCCCCAGCTCGGCTTCTCGATGAAGCGCTGCACCGCGCCGCCCTCGTCGACGACGACGACGCCGTACTCGAGCGGGTTCGGGACCGGCTTGAGCACGATGGTGGCGATCGCCTTGCGCTCGCGGTGGAACCTGGCCGCCGCGGCGAGGTCGATGTCGGTCAGGGAGTCGCCCGAGATGACCACGAACGGCTCGTTGAGGTACTGGCGGGCCAGCATCACCGAGCCTGCGGTGCCCAGGGGTGAGTCCTCTACGGAGTAGGTCAGCGACACGCCCTGTTCAGAGCCGTCGCCGAAATAGTTGCGGATCGAGGCGCCCAGGTACTGCACGGTGGCGACCACGTCGCGCATCTGGTGCCGGCGCAGGTGCAGGAGGATGTGCTCCATGATCGGCCGGCCCGCCACCGGCACCAGTGGCTTCGGCTGACGGCTGGTGAGAGGACGCAGGCGCGAACCTTCCCCTCCCGCCATCACCACCGCCTTCATATCGCCACCGAATACCATCGTAGGCCGTGGTGGACGAACTCAACCAGCTCGCTCGCGACCTGCTCTGGACCTGGCAGCCCCGCATCGAGGCGGTGTTTCGCGCGCTCGACCCCGAGCTCTGGAGATCGACGCGGCAGAACCCGGTCCTCTTGCTCGAGCAGATGGGTGATGACGGCATCAAGACGGCTCTCGAGCGCGAGGATGTGCGGCAGGCGCTCGAAGGCGCGCGCGCCGCCTACCGTGAGTACTACGACTACAACCCGCGCTTCATGGACGCCAAAGCGCCGCTGTTCGTCGGCTACTTCTCGCTCGAGTTCGGCCTCTCCGAGTGCCTGCCGATCTACTCGGGCGGACTGGGCGTGCTCGCCGGCGATCACCTCAAGGCGACCAGCGACCTCGGCCTGCCATTGGTCGCGGTCGGCCTCCTTTACCGGCAGGGGTTCGGACGCCAGCAGATCGACGCGGCCGGGCGCCAGGTCGAGGTGTATTCGGAGAACCGTGGCACCGACCTGCCGGTCCGCAAGGTCGAGGGGGTCGAGGTCGAGGCGCCCATCGGCGCGCGCAACGTCCGTATCGCGATCTGGCGCGCGCAGGTCGGCCGCGTGCCGCTTTTCCTGCTCGACACCGACCTCGAGTCGAATCCACCCGACCTGCGTTCCATCACCGACCGGCTGTACGTGCCCGAGCCGGACCGGCGGCTCCGGCAGGAGATCGTGCTCGGCATCGGAGGCGTTCGTGCCCTGCGCGCGCTCGGTATGGAGGCCGGCGTGTTCCACCTGAACGAGGGCCACAGCTTCCTGTGCGGCATCGAGCGGATCCGCGAGCTTCGCGCGTCGCGGCAGATGACGCTGGAGGAGGCTAGGCTCGTCGCGCGGGCGGGCATCGTCTTCACCACCCACACCCCGATCGCCGCGGGTAGCGACTACTTCGAGCCCGGCCTCGTCTGGGACCTCCTGAGCCCATACCTGGCGGAAGTCGGCATCACCTTCGACAGGTTCATGGACCTCGGCCGCCAGCGTCCCGGCGACCCACGCGAGATGCTTTGCACCACCTACGCGGCGCTTCGCCTGGCCGATCAGTCGGTCGGTGTCAGCCGACTCCACGGCGAGGTGTCAAGGCGCCTGTGGAAAGACGCGTGGCGCGGCCTGCCGGAAGCGCAGGTGCCCATCGGCTCGGTCACCAACGGAGTCCACATGCCGACCTGGGTCGCGCCGGAGATCGCGGCGCTGCTGAGCAGCTTCGTCGGTCCTGACTGGTGGGACCTGGACGGGGCCGACGGACGCTGGCAGGCGGTCTACGAGATCCCTCCGGCCCAGCTGTGGGCGGTCCACCAGAAGCTCAAGCGGCGCCTCATCGAGATCGCGCAGGAGCGCACCAAAGACCCGACCGAGCTCGACACCAACGCCCTGACGATCGGGTTCGCGCGGCGCTTCACGCCGTACAAGCGCGCCGACCTCCTGCTCCGCGACCGCACCCGTCTCGCCAAGCTGCTGCGCAACTCCAAGCGCCCGGTGCAGCTGCTCTTCGCGGGCAAAGCGCATCCGGCCGACCTCCCCGGCAAGGACATCCTGTCTCGTGTGGCCAGCCTGGCGCGCGATGAGCGGCGGGTCGTGTTTCTCGAGGACTACGACATCGAGCTCGCGCGTCACCTCGTACAGGGCGCCGACGTGTGGCTGAACAACCCGAAGCGGTTCCTCGAGGCCAGCGGCACCAGCGGCATGAAGGCAGGCGCCAACGGCGCGTTGAACGTGAGCATCCTGGACGGCTGGTGGGACGAGGCGTACCGGCCCGAGCTCGGCTGGGCGATCCCATCCGGCGCGACGCTCGACCGCCAGGACATCGACGACCAGGCCGAGGCCGAGGGCCTCTACCGGCTGCTGGAGCGCGAGGTCGTGCCGGCCTATTTCGAGCGGGACGAGGCCGGCATCCCCCAGCGCTGGGTCGAGATGATGCGCGCCTCGATCCGGCACACCGCGACTTCCTTCTCAGCGCGGCGCATGGTCATCGACTACTTCAACAGCGCCTACGCCCCGGGCGCACGCCGGGTCGAACAGCTCCGCCTCCTCCCCGACTGGGGCGGCTGACATACAAGAGGGAACCGTCCAGTTCCTGCCGCGGTTCCCGCGGGGACCCCAGTGGTGCCCTCAACGGCCGACGGTCGTTGGTTCTGACTCCAGTCCCCTGAGCCGGCCGGCTTCGCGGCCCTGAACTCCTTCCGGACAGGATGGGATTGACGGGAAGGCCCCCGATTCCACTTGCCGGGGCTCTCGGTCGCGCTCCTACTCTGCGGCCGGGGCCGCCGAAGGCGAGCTCGTTGCCCCGGCCGCAGGCAGGCCGAGGCGCTCTCGCCGCTCCGAAACCGCCGACAGGTAAAGCTGCACGTAGCGCTGCGCGGAGCGCGTCCACGACACGTCCGCCGTCATGGCGCGGTTGATGAGCCATGCCCAGCTCTCCGTGTGTCGGAACGTCTCGGCTGCGCGCACCGCGGCGCCAAAGAACTGCCACGCGTCGTACGTCCCGAACCGGAAACCGTTGCCCCTCCCGTGGATCGGGTCGTAGTCCTTGATCGTGTCGGCGAGGCCGCCGGTCGCGCGGACCACCGGGATGGTGCCGTACCGCAGCGCGATGAGCTGACCGAGGCCGCAGGGCTCGAAGCGCGAGGGCATGAAGAGGATGTCCGAGCCGGCGTAGATGCGCTGGGCGAGCGCCGGTTCGAATCCGATCGAGAACGACACCTGGTGGGGCATCTCGGCCGCCCAGCGATGGAACATGTCCTCGTAGCGCCGGTCGCCGGTGCCCATGACCACCACCTGCAGCCCAAGCTGCAGAAGCTGCGGCATGGCTTGCTCGATCAGGTCCAGGCCCTTGACGTCGTAGAAGCGCGACACGATCGCGCACAGCGGCTTGTCTGCGTCCTCCAACCCAAGCTCGGCGCGCAGCTCCGAGCGGCAGAGCGCCTTCGCTCCAGGCGCGGCCGCCGAATAGTGGTGAGGGATGTTCGGGTCACGCTCAGGGTCGAAGATCTCGTAATCGATCCCGTTGATGACGCCGTGCAGCTTGAAGGTGTTCTGGCGTAGCAGCTCGTCGAGGCCCTCGCCGAACTCAGGCGTCTGGATCTCCTTCGCGTAGCGCTCGCTCACGGTGTTGACGACGTCGGCGAAGTGGATGCCGCGGCCCAGCACGTTGACTACGTTGTCGAGGCCCGGTACGCCCGGCTTGATAAGGCCCCACTCCTGCAGGCCGGCCAGCATGAGCGCGCCAAACCCGAAAACGCCCTGGGCGGCAAGGTTGTGGATGGTCAGCGTGGTCGCGATCTCGGCGTAGGGCCCGGACGTATAGACGCGTTCGAGCAGGTTGGGCACCAGGGCGGCATACCAGTCGTGCACGTGGATGACGTCGGGGAAGAAACCCAGGGCCGGCAGCATCTCGAGCAGCGCCCTCGAGAAGAAGACGGATCGCGCGTCGTCGTCCCCGAACCCGAACATACCGTCGCGGTCGTAGAGAGAGGGGCAGTCGACCAAGTAGACGACCATCTCGGCGAGGCGACCTTCGTAAATGGTCGCATGCAGGGTCTGCGTGCCCAGCGGCACGGAGAGGTCGCTGACCACGGGGCGCAGCGCATAGCGCGCTATGTCGACCTGCCGGTAGCGAGGAAGCACCACCCGCACGTCATGGCCCATCCGCCTCACCTCTTTGGAGAGCGCAGCGGCCACGTCGGCGACCCCGCCGAGCTTGGCGAACGGGGCGAGCTCCGCCGTGGCGACCAGCACCTTGAGGTGCTTGGCGCGCTCTGCCTCGATCGCGGGCACCTGGCCGGGCACACGCACTCCGAGCGAGCCCGAGGGCGGCACCTCCTCGATGTCGTGACCGTCGCGGCTGACCACGATCGCGACCTCGAGCGTGTCGCCGGGGCGCTTCGAGAGCTGCTTGAAAGGGATCGTGATGAAGAAGGGATCAGTGACATCCCATGTCTTCTCGGCCACGGCCCTGGTCTGCGGCTCGACGATGCGCGCGACCGTCACGGACGCCGACTCTGCGCTCGGGACGATCCTCACGACATAGGCGGGCTCGAAGTCCAGGTCACCCATCGCCGAGACAGAAAGCGGCAGGCTGATCTCCCCTCCGCCATCACCGGCCGGGGCGCCCGAGCAGTAAAGCCAGAACTCGATCCGCTGCCCCTCGAGGTCCTGGGGTGTGCGGTGGCTGTCGAGCCGGAAGTACACGTTCTCGTCGTCGTTGCCGTAGAAGACGCGCTCGAGGATCCCGGCCGGCCGGTGCAGCGCTCCGAAGCCGGATCCGACCAGGTAGTAGCCGGCCTGCGCCCACGAAGGGTCCTCGCGGGACTTGGGGCTGATCGCGACGGCAGGCACTCCACTTTCCCGGGTCGGCGCCCGCTTGATGATCGGCTGGAACAGTCGCGCCGGAGCGCGCGCGCCCATCAGCTTGTAGACGTTGCGCAGGTGGAGGCGGAACTGGTTGTCCCAGATGGGGTCCATCCCCGAGTCGTGCTTCCGGCTGAACCACCAGAACCAGTCGCTGCCCTCTGTGATCAGGATCTCACGCCACGCCAGGGCGGCCTGCTCCGAATCCTTCGGCCTGCTGAGCGACTGTGCCTCGAGCCAGTCGCGAGTCTCGGCCAGCAGGTCCCAGGCCACGTTGTGCTCCGCGTCGCCGATCCACGTGTCCAGGCTCGCGCCGATCCAGCTGCCGGTGTGCAGGTGGTGCAGCTGCTGCTGGGGAGGGTGCTCGGCCAGGAAGTCGGAGACGGTGGTGGTCACGATGTCGGTGCTGGCCTCGAGCTCGGTGTAAAGCGCGTTCAGGAAGTCGTGGCCGTCACGCGGATAGAATTCCCACGCATTCTCGCCGTCGAGCGCGACCACTGCCAGGAAGTCGCGATCGCCCTGAACGTCCCGGATCCGCCGCAGCCGCCCCATCAGGTCGCGGGCGGCGTCGACGGCGCCCATGCGCTGGTAGTCGAAGCCGATGACGTTCGAAAGCTGCGAGTCCCTGAACACCAGCGAGACCTTGCCGCCTTCGCGATCGACTCGCTTGGGCGAGTACAGCTGCTCGTCGCGCGCGAAGTTGCCCTCGAGCGAGCGGGCGAGCACCTCCTCGTCGCTCACCATCCATTCGACGTTCGCCTTGGCCGCTAGCCCGATCACGCTCTCCCCGACCGCCATCTCCGACGGCCACATGCCAGTAGGCCGGCGGCCTAGCAGCCTCTCGAACAGGCTGTGACCCAGGTCGATCTGGCGCTCGGCGTCCTCGCGGTGCGAGAAGTGGCGCTCCGGCAGCTGCAAGTACGGGTTGGCGGTTCGCGCGGAGTCGACGTGACAGATCAGCGGCAGGATCGGGTGGTAGTAGGGCGAGAAGGTCAGCTCGGCCTGTCCGCGGTCGGCGAGCTCACGATATTTCGGGATGACCAGCCGCATCCTCTCGAGCTGAGCGTCCAGGAGGATCGATTTGTCCTGCTCCGTATAGTCACGGTCCTTGCGCTTGAGCTCGGCCAGCATCGGGTCGGACTCCATCCACACCGGGTCGCACCACGCGAGGTTGAACCAGACCTGCAGATCGCGGATGTCGGCGATGCTGAACTGGGCGTCGAGCGCCCGCGAGGCGAGCTCCAGGTAACGCGGCGACTGCTGGACCCGCAGGGCGCGGGGTGACTCGCGCATCCAGCGGAGAAGGAAGTCGCGCTCCTCTGCCGACAGCTCGCCGGCGTTGCGCTTGCTGAGGCTGAGGAACAGGTCGACCGACTCGGCCTTGCCGTAATCCTCGATCTGGGCGAGGAGCGAAGGCACCAGGTTGAACGTCGAGCGGACCTTCGGATACCCGTCGAGGAGTGAGGGCATCTTGAGGTAGTCCTTCACCGACCGAAGGCGAACCCAGGGCAGCAGGTAGGTGCTCGTGAGGTCGTCTTTGTAGTAAGGCTGGTGCATGTGCCAGATGAATGCGACGTTGAGCGGCCTCATGGCTATCCAGCGTAGTCGTCGAGGGCGCGGATGAAGTTGAGGTAGACCCGCTGCTGCTCCCGAACGATGCCGTGGCCGCCCAGCATCCACCATTCGTCCGGGGTGAAGTACGCGCTCACCTCCGCCTCCGCCCCGTTTCGCCCGTACCACTGGATCAGGTGCAGGTTGTCCGACTGAAGCAGCCACTTCGCAAGCTCGATCAGGGCGGGATCTCCGGTGAGCCGCGCCTTGGAGTAGGCGTGATGCATCAATCGGAAGATTCCCTGCTGCGCCGGGTTGCCGAGAAAGAACTCCATCCCGCCCTCGCCCGCCCACGTGGTGCCGTATTCGTTGATCGGAATCTCGTAGCGGGCATCACCGAGCTCGCCGATCGCCTCGGACGGCAGCATCATCTTCACCTTGCGTCGGCGCAGCTGCGTGTTGAGCGCTCGTACGAACTCGAAGATGCCCGAGTCCTGCCGGTGATGCTCACCGAAAGTCTCGTAATCCCAGCCGACCGTGACGAGGTCTCCCCAGGTCTCGCGCACCCAGAAGGCGTACGTGTCCGACAGAAGGGGCCACATCTTCCAGCCCCGGTTCGAGAACCGGTAGCCCACGTCATCGGAGAGGTCGTGATGCCGTACCAAAAGGCCCATACGCTGGCCCGGGTATCGGTAGACATGGGTCGGCTCCCGCCATCCCATCTGCCAGACCCTGCCTTCCATGAACGCCCCGGTGAACCCGCACTGTTGGAGCGCGAAGTAGACGTCGTTGGACATGAACATCTCGGTGGTGTCGGCTACGGCTACCGGTTTCTGAAAGACGTCCTCCAGCCGCTTGCGGGCCCACAGCATCGATTCCTTGAACGCGACGATGTCCATGTAGAGGAGCCACGAGTGAAACGGCTCCACGCAGACGACCTCGACGTTGGGGCTGGCGCACAGGCGCTTGAACGAGTCGAGAACCTTCTTGTTCCAACGCTCGGCCTGCACAAGAAAGGAGTTGCTGAAGCCGATCGACATCCGCCAGCCTCGCTTGGTGAGATCGCGAAACATCAGCGTGGCCGGCGCGTAGGAGTACTGGGCCACCTTGTCGAAGTAGCGATGGTCCATCTCCTCATCGAAGAGATAGGAAGCGAAGTCGTCGATGGGTGTGAGCGGCGGGATCACGCGGGCCGACAGGCGCAGCCGGCGCGGCTGATGGACGACGGTATACGCGACCATCCGCTCAGCCACGCGCGGCAGCTGTCCTCGGGGTGGGCCTGGACGCTCGCGGTCGCGCGGGCCTGCCGGCGGCCGGTCCGGCGTCCGGCAGGGTCACCGCCTGGAGCGCGGCGGCCAGCTCGATACGCAGCAGCAGCTGCTGGATGACCTTCTCCCAGGCGTAATCCCTGGCGGTCGCGCGACCGCGCCTGCGCATCGAGGCCCCGAGCTCCTTACGGTCGTTCAGGAGGTTCAGCCCCGTGACGAGCTCGATCGGGTCGTCGGTCTCGAGAACCAGGGCATTGCGGTAGGCCTCGGCGTAGTCCTCTCCAGTCGACCCGGTCACGGCCAGGCCGCCTGCCGCCATCACCTCGAGGCCGACCAGGCCGAACGGCTCGTGGCCCGAGTTGGCGAGGACCGCGTCGCAGGCCGCGTAGACGGCGCCGACCAGCGGGTCCGGAACGAAACTCGTGAGGTTGATCACGTCTGCGTCCGGGTTTTCGCGCATGAGGGCCGATAAGCCGGCGGGATCGGGCGGTGTAGCGGTATGAAGGACGGTCAGCCCCTGGTGCTGCGCGTGGGCGATCACCTCGGCGCCGTGGGGCTCGCGGCCGCCACGGACCAGGAGCCTCACCCGCTTGCCGCGGCGCTTGAGGTAAGCGACTGCCGACGTGGCCATCAGCCAGCGCTTGTCGGGGTCGAAGCGCCCGATCTTGAAGCAGAAATGGTCTGCGGCCGCCGCGGCCCGCAGCCCGGCGACCGATTCCGGGTCCGCGTCGCGGATCGAAGACCTCGGGATGCCGTTGGGTATGACGACCGGGTTGTGGCCGTCGTCCCACATCTTGAACTTCATGTAGCGGCTGACGGTGGTCAGCGTGGTCGCGACCGTCAGCTGTGCCCAGTCGATGCGGTGGAAGCCGAACGTGTTGTTCGCGTTCCACAGCATGACCACGCGGTCACGGAGGCCCCGGCGGTAAAGGACGTCCGAGATGAGGCTCATGGACCACGACGTGTGCCATTCCTCGCCCATGATCACGACGTGCTTGCCGGCCGCGACAGCGGGCGCGATCACGTTGTCGACCAGGCTCGGCGGCAGGCTCGAGTTCCAGTCACGGATCTTGCCTTCCTCGCCGTCGTACACGCCGCCCGGGTGGCGCGCTGAGATCCATTGGCACCAGCGCCGGTAGTGCAGGCGCCCGCCTTCGTGGTCTTCCTCCCCCGGCAGGTCGGGGTCGCCACAGAAATAGAGGTATGCCTGGTAGCCGAGCTCGGCGAGCGCCCGGGAGAGACCCTTGACGCGCACGCCCAGGCCGCCCGCCTGGCTGTACAGGTCCGGGCCCTCGAAGCTGAGGATGACGAAGACCGTCCGGTCGGGCTCGAGGCTCACGCCCGGCCTCCCAGGATGCGCAGAGCCTCCGCATGGAGCTCCGAGCTGGGCGCGCAGAGCAGCGTCGAGCGGCTGTCGAGCGTGCAGAGGAGCTGGTCGATGGAACCGCCTTTCATGTCGGTCGCCACTCCGCCGGCTTCGCGAATCAGCAAGAGGCTGGCCGCGGTGTCGAACATGCGCACTGGGATCGGCGCGCAGAACACGTCCAGGCTGCCCGATGCCGTGTGGGCCAGCGCGAGCGCCATCGAACCCAGTATGCGGATCTTGCTCGACCGCTCCACCAGGGCGCCGGCCAGCGCCAGCGCACGCGGCGTGCTCTCCAGGCCAAGCAGCTGGATTCGCGCGCCGCCAGACCGCGGAAGGACCTCGAGCCGCCTCCCCGCGCGCCACGCTCCCTGCTTGCGGATGCCGGTCCACTCTTCGTCGGTGTTGAGGTTCAGGACCAGGCCGGCGTGGGTGTCGGCGACGGCCGGCCCGTCGAGCAGGGCGAGCATCAGCCCGAACAGCGGCAGGCCCTGCTTGGCGTTGAGGCTTCCGTCCACCGGGTCGACGAGGACCAGCGGGTACTCCGCGCCGAAGCTGCGGTGGCCGGCCTCCTCCGAAAGCACCGAGAATCGCTCGCCCCGCTCGGCCAGGCGCTCCAGCTCGGCGAAGACGACCGCTTCGGCGACACGATCGACCTCCATCGTCGTGTCGCCGCCGGCGCCGACGCTCAGCTCGACGCGGCCGGCTTCGGTCCCGGCGAGGGGCAGGACTCCGGCTCGCACGCCGGCGCCAATTCGCGAGAAGACCTCGAGCCAGTCGCTGGGTGTCAGGTCGGCGTTTCGGCGGGGCCGGTTCCGGCGTCGGCGTCGACCTCGACCTCGACCTCGACCGAGACCTTGCGGCGGCGCCGGCGGCGGCGCTCCACCACGATCGTGATGAGGTACGGCTGCTGCATCGCCCATACGCGCTCGATGAGCTGAGGGATTGGAATGCCGTGAGGGCCGTCGATACCGAGCATCACCAACGCCTCGGCCACGGCATCTGGCAGCTCCGTCTTGTCGTGGAGGTTGAGCTGCTCCAGCGTTTCGAGAATGTCGTCTAGGCGGCGCAGACCCTGTCGCCGCTCCTGATCGGACCGGTTGAGCACCGCCAACAGCTTAATGATTTGCGGCTTGCGCGAGCGAGCGGCTCACTTCGCCCGGCCGCTCGAACTGCAGCCAGTGGCCTGCGCCTTCGAGGACCTCGAGCCTGTAGTCGGGACTCATGAAGCGAGCCGTCTCTTCGGCGCCGCGCCTCCCCAGGGCCGGGTCCTGGTCGCCCCACAACAGCGTCGCCGGCGCCGTCACCTTGACCTGCTGCGCCAGCGCCGCCCAAGCGGCCCCCTGCGCAAAGTTCGCCCGGTAGTAGTTGAGTGCGGCGGTGAGGCGGCCCGGACGCGAGAGGGATCGGACGAAGTGATCAACCACCGCGCGCGGCACGGCTTCGGGGTTGGGGCCGAGGGCGAACATCGCCCGCAGTCTTCGGTAGCTCTCTTCGGACAGCACCTCTTCCGCTTTGCCCTCTTGAAGAAACAACGCGATGTAGCGCGATCGCGATCGCTGATCTTCGTCCTCGCGCCCCGCGGCGGCAAGGGCGGCCGGGTGGCCCACCGACAAAGCCGTCAGGGTCTTGGTCATCTCCGGGTGGCGGCTCGCAAAGAACCAAGCGATGATGGCGCCCCAGTCATGGCCGGCCACGTGCGCCTCGGTGCGGCCGAAAGCCTTGATGATTGCGGCCACGTCCTCGACGAGCTCGCCGATCGCATACCTCTCGACCCCTTCCGGCGCATCGCTCAAGCCATAGCCGCGGAGATCGGGCGCGAGCGCGAGGCCGCCCGCCTGCGCCACGGCTTCAACCTGCCGCGACCAGGACTCCGCGCCTTCCGGAAAGCCGTGCAGCAGGATGAAGAGCTCTCCCTGAGGCGGTCCATCGACCATAGCCCGGAAGCGCAGCCCGTTGGCCTGGACCATGTGCTGGCTGGCCGTCATTTGATCTCAGAATGGATGAAATCAGCCGCCACGTCCAGGGCCTGGTTCAGCACTGCGAGCAGGCCGTGGCCCTGTCCTTTGAAGATCTCCAGGCGCGCGTTGGGCACGAGCTTCACCATCTCTCTCAGGAGGTCGATCCGAGCGAACGGGTCGCGGTCTCCGCTCATGAACAGTGTCGGGCATTGAATCGAAGGCAGGTGCGCGATCCTCAGCTGGTCGGTGAAACCCGGGCGATGAAGCGGGTACGAAAAAAGGATCAGCCCGCCGAAATCGGCCTCGACGGCGGCCATGCTGGCGACGCGGCCTCCGAATGATTGGCCCCCGCCGATGACCTGATGGCCACGCCCCGACGTCTTGATGAAAACAGGAACCGCCTTCTCAGCACCGCCACGCGGGAGGTCCACTGCGACGGCGTTGACTCCTCGCTTCTCGAAACCGACGACGTAGGGCTTCATCGACGCCGCGTTGCCCGACGCTCCGTGACCGAGGACGACTCGCATGATGTGTATGGTCGCAGCCTTTCGTCATGTCGATGAGGCTCGTCATCGACGCCCGCCGCGGAAATTTCTGACGACGTCGCAAAAAAAATTCCACGCGAACCATTGACGTGAGTGGGTTCATTCTTGTATCACAACAACCTGTATGGCGATGCTGCTCGTGGTTGCCACCACAGAGGCGACGGACCCGACGCGAGTGAGCCGTCCATTTCGTACAACCGCCAACGTCTCGGAGTCCTCGTCAGTGAGGCTCCGCGGCGAAGCCCGTGGGGTTGCAGAGGAGGTCCGTGCAGGAGAGATCGTTAACCACGTCTCACCAGGTCTCGGCACTCGCCAAACCATGGAACCTATCGGGTCCGTATCACCAGGAGAAGGAGGTAAATAACATGGCAGCTAAGAAGAAGGCCGCGAAGAAGCCGGCAGCCAAGAAGGCCGCCGCCAAGAAGAAGAAGTAGTAACAACTACTTCTTCGTTCGTCTTTTAGTCGTACGTCACGAGCCGGGATTCTGTGGAGTCCCGGCTCATCTCTTGACGTGAGCGTTGCGTTGAGGTATCAAAGCAACTCGAATGGGGATGTCACTCGTGGTTGCCGCCACAGAGGCGACCGCACCGCCGCGAGCGCACGAACCATGTCGCGCAAAGCTTGTGTCTCGGTGGCCTCTTCGTGAGACGCCGCGCCGCAGCTCAATCGCTAACTAAGGAGGTAAAGGATCATGGCAGCCAAGAAGAAGGCCGCGAAGAAGCCGGCAGCCAAGAAGAAGGCCGCGAAGAAGAAGTAACAACTTCTTCGAGCGATTTCGTTTCGTGATGCGCCGGGGTTCTGTGGAGCCCTGGCGCTACTTCTCCCAATGCAACGCTGGCATCGAGTTCCTGGGTGGCGCGGCACCGAGTTTGAACCTCCATGCATATAGATAGAAGGGGCTTGACTTACGAACATCTGTTCGATATGGTCAGCGTTGCCCTCCAATTCCCGCCCTGCGTCTTGATCGCGGAGGACTCCAGAAAGAGATGCAGGAACACAAGCTCCACCTTGCCGTTGATTCGATTCGGGTCCGTTTCGGCAGCCAGGCGCTGACACGGGCGGCCGAGCTGCCGCCCCCACAGCCCTGGTCCAGCCGGACGCCGCTCGACCGCCTGACCGGGATCGGCGGCTTGCCCCGTGGCCGGCTTGCCCTTCTCACAGGGAACGGAACATGCGGCAAGCTCACTCTCGCCCTGGCGCTGCTCGCCCACGCGACGCACGAGTTCGCTCACGCGATGGTGATCGAATGCGGATGGTCGTTCGATCCCTGGACGTTGCTTCCTTTCTATCCCGAGCTGAGCGCGTTGACCGTGGTCAGCGCGCCAGCTCCTGAAATCGCGGGCGAGGCGGCAGCGGCGCTGGCCAAGGCGGGAGCCGGCTTCATCCTTTTGCTCGGGGAGGTCCCTGAGCACTGGTTGGGGCCCATCGAAGCTGGAGCGAATCGGTCGGGGACCGTGCTGGTCGGCGTGGTGGACACTCCCGGCCGAGCCTTCGCCCACGCCTCGAGCCTGAGCCTCGACTTCTCACGGACCGAGTGGATCTGGGAGCGCGGGCTGCTGGTCGGGCTGCGGGCTTCCGCGCGCTGCGTGAAAAACCGCGTGGCCCCGCCGCTCAAAGAAACCAGGCTGGAGATCCGCTATCCGTTGGGCGCGCATCCGCTGTTCGACCACCCGGTGCGAGTTTCAGAAGCCCCCATCCACGTCGCCGAGCTGCCCGAATGCGAATCTGCTGTGGTCTAGCCGGCCACCTGGAGCTCGCGCGACGCCCGGACCTCCATGGAACCCCGGTGATCGTCGGGCGGTGGGAAGAGCACGTCGTCGCCGCTTCCGATGAAGCGCTGCCGTTCGGCGTGGTGCCAGGTATGGCGCTGCGCCAGGCCGAGCATCTCTGCCCGCAGGCGACGTTCCTCGCTCCCGATCCCGAGGCGGCGTCCCGCCTGCGTGAGCTGCTCTCGTCCGCGCTGTACGACCTCGCACCCGTGGTCGATGTGCGCGTCGAGGGCGTCGCATGGCTCGACGTGGGCGGAGTCGTGCGCGGGGGCGAATCGATCCGCGAGGCACGGCGACGGCTGCGCGCTGCGACCGGCCGCGAACCGCGGCTGGGCCTGGCGGCCGGCCCGTTCACAGCGCGGCTCGCGGCTGCCAGAGCAAGGCCGGGCCGGCTCATCCGCGTCGACGACGCGAGGTCGTTCCTCGCTCCGCTCTCGGCCCGCGAGCTGCCGCTCGACCCAGAGCAGCTCGAAAGGCTTGACCTGCTCGGACTTCGCACGCTCGACGCGGTGGCGGGCGTCGGTCCGCGTGAGCTGGAGAGCCAGCTCGGCCGCGCGGGCCGCCATGCCGTGATGCTCGCGCGCGGGCTCGAGCCCGACCCGCTGCAGCCATGGCGTCCCCCGCTTTTCACCAGCGCGCACCGGCAGTTCGAAGAACCGGTGGAAGACCGCGAGGCGCTGCTCTTTGTTTCGCGCGCGATGTGCGGCGACCTGGCCGGCGAGCTCGGGCTGCGCGGCGCGGGCGCCAGGCATGTGCGGGTGCGACTGGCCTTCGAGCCAGGCGACCAGGAGAAACGCGAATCTGTCGTCCGCCATCCGTTGAGCAGCGCCGCCGAGTTGTTCGGGCTCATCGGCTCGTGGATCAAGGAGTGGCACCCGCGCGCTCCGGTCACCGAGCTGTGGATCGAGCTGCCCGTGCTCGAAGGCGCGGGGCGGCGACAGCTGAGGCTGTGGGCCGGAGGCGACGGCAACGGCGAGGAGGTCCTGGCCGCGCTCGAGCGGCTGCAGGAACGCCACGGCGAGGGCATGGCGCGCCAACCGCGGCCCGCGCTACTCACCTCTCCCATCCCCTCCGAACGCTTCGCATGACGAGACTTCTGTCACCACCCGCCGCCGTCGAAGTCACTCTCGCCGCCGACGGCACGCCATCCTTCATCTCGGGCTTCTTCAGCGGATCGGTCGATCCCATCGCACGGTGGAAGGTGGAGACCGAGTGGTGGAGGGAGCCCGTGATCCGCGAGTACTGGAAGGCGCTGCTCAACAGCAGCCTGTTGTGCGAGCTGTACCACGACCTCCAGTGCGACCGGTGGTTCCTGGAGCGTGTCTATGACTGAGGTCCGCGGAAATAAGAACGGCCCCGCCGGCTCGCCTCGCTGGCTCCGGCTTCTGCCTTGCGGCTGATGCCAGATCCCTCGCGCGTCTCCTTCGGGGCCGTGAGGAAACGTATCGCCTCATTCGGAGGATGGCAATCCCCAATTTTTGTCGCTTGGCTACATCAGACAGCCACCCGGCCGTGAGCCCGTATGTAGAGCTGCACTGCCACTCCAATTTCTCGTTCCTCGACGGAGGCTCGCACCCGGCCGAGCTCGCCGGGCGCGCGGCCGAGCTCGAGATGCCGGCGCTCGCCATCACCGACCACGGCGGCGTCTACGGGGCGGTGAGGTTTCTTCAAGCCTGCCGCAAGCTCGGAATCAAGCCGATCATCGGCGCCGCCCTCGAGGTCGACGGCGACGAGCTCGTCCTGCTCGCCCGCAACCTGCGCGGTTACTCCAACCTCTGCCGCCTCCTGAGCTTCGCCCACGCCGACCAGCCCAAGGGCGAGGCACGCACGACGCTGGCGCGGGTCGCCGAGCACTGTGGCGATCTCTTCTACCTCAGTCCCACAGACCAGGAGAGACGGCTGCGCGAGCTGCAGGAGGCGCTCGGCAAAGAGAGCGTCTTCAGCGAGCTCCACCACCACATGCGCCCTGAGGACGGGTGGATGCTCGAGGGACGCGCCGCGATGGCCCGGCGCTGCAACGCCCTCACGGTCGCCACCAACCAGGTCCACTACCACCTTTCTGAGCGCCGGCGGCTGCACGACGTGCTGGTCGCGATCCGCCACCGCGCCACGCTCGATGAGGCACGGCCCCACCTCTTCCCCAACTCGGAGCATCACCTGAAAGGCGGCGAGCAGATGAAGCCGTTGTTCAAGGGCCATGCCGAGGCTCTCGCCACGCCGTGGGAGATCGCGCAGCAGTGCGACGTCGACCTCGACTTCCGCAAAGTGCGCTTCCCCGGCTACCCGGTCCCTGCCGGCGAAACGCCCTTCTCGTTTCTCTACAAGCTCTGCTTCGAAGGAGTTCGAGACCGCTACCGGCCGATCACGCCAGCGGTCGCGCGCCGGCTGCAGCGTGAGCTCGACGTGATCGAGAAGACAGGGCTCGCCGAATTCTTCCTCATCAACTGGGATCTCATGCGGTTCGCCCGCGAGCGCGGCGTCCCCGGCCAGGGCCGCGGATCCGCCGCGGACTCGATCGTCGCCTACGTCCTCGGCATCACGCGCGTCGATCCGATCGAGCACAACCTGCTCTTCGAGAGATTCCTGCACGAGGAGATGACGAGCACACCGGACATCGACATCGACTTCTCGACGGAACATCGTGAGCAGGTGATCCAGTACGTCTACGACAAGTACGGCTGGGAGCGGACGGGGATGGTCTGCAACGTCGTCACCTTCCAGCCTCGCATGGCGATCCGGCAGGTGGGCAAGGCGCTCGGCTTCTCGGCCGAGCTGCTCGACCGGCTCGCCAAGGGAGTCGATCGGTGGTTCACCGAGGACGTCGAGGACTCGATGCTGGAGGCGGTCCCGCCGCCTGAGATGAGGCCTCCAAGCTGGAAGCATTTTCTCGAGCTCTGCAGAGAGGTCCAGGACTTCCCCCGCCACCTCTCAATCCACAACGGGGGCATGCTGGTCACCGGCGAGCCGTTGGTCGACATCGCGCCGGTCGAGCCGGCGACGATGGAGGGAAGGCGCGTCGTCCAGTTCAACAAGGACGACGTGGAAGACCTGGGCCTGATCAAGATGGACATGCTCGGTCTGCGCACGCTCTCGGTCGTCGCCGAGGCGCTGGAGCTCATCCAGGACAGGACCGGCACGCGCCCCGACCTCGACCAGCTGCCGCTCAACGACCCTCGCGTGTTCGAGATGTGCAGCGCCGCGGACACCATCGGCGTCTTCCAGATCGAGTCTCGAGCGCAGATGCAGACGCTGCCGCGCACGCGACCGCAGACCTTCAACGACTTGGTGGTCGAGGTGGCGATCATCCGACCTGGACCGATCCAGGGCAACGCAGTCCATCCGTACATTCGCCGCAAGCAGGGCCGCGAGGAGGTCACCTACGCGCACCCGCTGCTCGCGCCGATCCTCAAGGACACGCTCGGGGTGATCCTCTACCAGGAGCAGATCATCGAGATCGCCATGCACGTGGCCGGGATGACGCCGAGCCGGGCCGACGGCTTCCGGCGAGCGATGACCCGGCACCTCAACCGCGTCGAGATGTCGTCGCTCGAAGGAGACTTCATCGACGGCTGTCTCGCCAACCAGGTACCTCGCGAGGTCGCCGACCAGCTCTTCGCGGCCGTACAGGGCTTTGCGGTGTACGGCTTCTGCCGCTCCCATGCCGCCGCCTTCGCGCGCACGTCATATGAGACGGCCTGGCTCAAGCTCAACCATCCGGTCGAGTTCGGCTGCGGCCTGCTGAACAACCAGCCAATGGGCTTCTACCACCCCAGCGTGCTGGTCGAAGACCTCAAGCGCCATGGGATGACAGCGCTTCCCGTCGACATCAACCGCTCGGACGTTCGGTGCCTGCCCGAACCCCTGCCTCATCTCACGGCCCTCGAACGAGCAAGGCCCCCGGAGGGCCCTCCCTCCTCCGCCAGGCCGCCCTCCCCCACCGGCCAACCTCAAACCAGCGTATCGATCGAGTCAACCCTGCCCGTTAAGACCCAGACCCACGCGTTGCGCGTCGGCCTCAACTATGTACGCGACCTTGGCGAGGACGGCCGCAAGGCGATCGTCGCCGAGCGCGAGCGAGCCGGCCACTACAAATCCTTCGACGATTTCATCGACCGCCTGCGTGGCGATCCGGTCGGCCCACGAGCGGTCCGCAACCTCGTCATGGTCGGCGCCTTCGATGCCCTCGGCCCGCCGAGGCGCGAGTTGCTGTGGGGCTGGCAGGAGCGCTGGCACGGCCATGGCCTACGCCGCGGCATCGACAAGCAGGTGGAGTTGCGCCTCAACGGCACCGCCCCCACCCTCCCAGAGATCGACCCCTTCGACGCCAACCAGCTCGAATATCGGATCTCCGACCTGTCCACCGGCCATCATCTCATCCACTTCTGCCGCGAACGCCTGCGCGCGATGGGAGCGCTGGAGAGCAACCGGCTCGCCGGCATCCCCGACCACCGACAGGTCCGCGTCGCCGGCCTGGTGATCACCCGCCAGGCCCCGTCGACCGCCAAGAAGATCCGCTTCTTCACCCTCGAAGACGAGTTCGGCCAGGTCAACGTGACCATCAAACCCGACGTCTATGAACGCTATCGCCAGGTCGCCAACCGCCAGCCCATCCTGGTCATCGACGGCGTGATGCAGCGCCAGGACGGCGTCTATTCGATCCTCGCGAGCCACATCGAAGCCTTGCGCGGCGTGGCGCGACCCCACCAGCGCTCGCACGACTATCGCTGACCCAAACCGGGCTCCGCCTTACTTTCTGTAGCCAGTCACGGGTCTTTTAGGCCAAGCTATGCGCTGCAGCCCGTAGAACGCAGCAACCCCAGAGGAAGGTTCCATGTCGATCGGCCGAGAAATAGAAGATATAGCGCGCGACCTGATCAAGCATCAGCACGACCATCCGCCGGTCCGGGACCTCAACCGCGAGGTCGAGCGCAAGCAGACATTCGCCGACCGCGTCGCGGCAGACTTCGCCCGCCTTGTCGGCAGCTGGGTCTTCGTCCTGGTCCAGCTCGGGATCATGGTCGCCTGGGTCGGGCTCAACGCCTTCAACCTCATCCGGCCGTGGGACCGCTACCCCTTTCTTTTCCTCAATCTCATCCTCAGCCTCGAAGCGGCGATCTGGATCTCAGTCGTCCTCATGGCCCTCAACCGCATCGCCGACCGCGACCGCCTCCGGGCCCAGCACGACTACGAGCTCGACGTCAAGGCGGAGGAGGAGCTGAAGGCCCTGATGAACCACCTGATGCACCAGGACGAGATCCTGCTGCAGATCGTGAACCGGCTCGACCGCGGCGATCGTGAGATGAAACGCCTGGCGCGCCGGCTCGAGCAGGCGATCGAGTCGAGCACCGGGTCGCCCGCGCCGCCGGCTTCGCGACCGGGCGGGCCCGAACGCCCGCCTATCAGCGTCCCGGCGCCGTAAGCCTGATCACCCTGCCGCCTTGACGCGGTAAACCGCGTACTCCCCGTTGTCGAAGACCAGGGTTCCGTGCTCGTCCCAATACGCCCGGCTGGCGCCGAGGGCCAGCTCCTGCGGCCCGATCATCACGTAGTCGACCTGGTACTTGCGGACCAGGTTCGGAGTGGACGACGCACCGTCGAGGATGAGCTTCTCGTCGGAACCTTTCTGTGCGTAGTCGGACAGACCATAAGTCCACAGCCATCCGGGATAACCGGCCACCTCGCGACGGCCGGTGAGCGTCGGAATGGGGTTGTTGTGCTGATTGGCGACGGCGAACATTGCGGTCGGGCTCGTGTTGGCCCTGACCCAGGCCGCCACATTCAATCCCCCGGCGTCGGTGAACTGCACCGAGCTGACGCTGAAATCCGATGCGCGATAGAGGTCGAGCGCTCCTGACAGGCCCAAAAGGACCAGCAGCACGCACGCGGCCGCGGCTGTGAAGCCGCCTCGTCGCAGCATCCCCGCCAGCACTCCTCCGACGAGCACGCTGCCGAGCAGCGCCCAGTAGATGAAGAACTTCGTGTTGTCCCAGTCCCACGGCTGCAGGATCACCAGGCTCGGCACGGCAAACCACAGCCACATCGGCGCATACCAGGTGGTAAAGCCCGTGGGAAACCAACGGGGCAGCGCGTAAGCCGCAAGCAGCAAAGGGATGAAGACGGACGTGTTCTTGATCCAGAACCATGCGAAGTCCCAGCCGATCCACGAAAGCGCGTCCTTCTGCAGGTCGGTGAAGGAGAGCCACCCCGGCTCGATGCAGTACCCGTCGATCGAGAGCAGGTCGCCGCAGACGCTCGTGTTGGCCGCCGGCCACATCCACACCAGGATCGGCACGCCGATCAAGACCGCGGGGACGAAGAAGGCAAGCCACTCTTTGCGCCGGTTGAACACCGCCCAGAAGGCGGAAAGCGCGACCACGGTGCCATACGCGTGAACATGGAACACCGGCATGATTCCCGCCACCAGGCCGCCAAACAGGAATGGCTGCCACCCCAGCTTCTCGCGAACGGCCAACCAGATCACGACCAGCACGATCAGAGCCAGGCTGAAGCCGAACAGTGTCGATCGCTGCGGTACGAGGTATGCGAGCACGGGGTTCAGCCACTGAAAGTTCAGGTCACGGTTGAGCGTGTACTCGCGCGGCAGGTGGGCGAGGACGCCCAGGCCACCCTGCTGGATGTCGCCGATCAGATACACGAAGCCGAGGCCGCCGCTCAGGAGAAATACGAACACCGAGATCGCCGCAGCGGCGCGCCCTCCGGCGAATCGTTGCGCGCCCAGGTAAAGGACGGCTGGAAAGGCCAGGCCGAGGGTCGCCGTGGTCGCCACGAGCGACGAGGTCAGCGAGAACCCCAGCGGGACGAGGTCGGCCGCCAGGTAATCGATCATGAAGGGGTACCCCAGGCGGTGACCGGGGTCGATCGAGTACTCGGGCGGGAAGTTGTGGCCATACGCGAACGAGCCGGCGAAGCTCAGGTGCGCGGCCCAGTCGCCCCAGATGTTCACGTATCCCGCGAAAAGACCTTCTGGCGTGTAGACGTACGCCTGGTGCAGGAAGTGGACGGTCCAGGCGGCACACACGAGCACGACCGCTGCAAGAGGCCATGGGTGGTTCGCGCTGCGCAGCGGTCCCATCCAGCGGCGGCGCGCGTCAGCAAGGTCGCCGGCCAGCCGCCCGCGGGCCAGGACGGCCCCCACGACGCCGATCGCGATCGAGATCGCCAGTCCGAGCAGGTCCGTCGCGACGGTTACGTCGCGCACCGCCAGAGAGAACAGGAACGTCGATGCGGCGGCGGTCATCGCGCCCAGGACCACGCCAAAGGCGATGCGCTCCTCGAGGTTGAGGGCGACTCCGCACAGGTAGGTGACCCCGAATCCGGCTGCCGCTGCGGCGGCCAGGAAGAGACCGGCGCCTAGTTCCAACAGAAGAGCTGGGCCTGCGCAGGGGGCAGGTCGCGGCAGTTGGCGAGCCAGGTCTTGGGACCCCAGGGCGGCGTGCCAGGTCCTTCGAAATAGGCCGACTGGGATATCGGGAGACCCGTCCAGACCGGATAGAAGTAACCGAAGAAGAGCACCGCCACGCCGAGGTAGGCCGCCACGAGCAGCTCCCGTTGAGGCCGTCGCAACTTCTCCGCCAGGTGGGTCAGCACGAAGGCCAGCGCGAGGACCATGAAGATCAGCCCGCCGAACATGTGGTACATGAAGATCACCCGGCTGATCAGGGACCAGGGCAGGTACTGGGACAGGAAGCCGAGCAGGATCACTGTGGCGGGAAAGCTGCGATACCGCACGATGAAGTACGGCAGCGATGCGACGCACGGAAGGCTCGACCACCAGATCCATGGGTTGCCGAGGTTTGCCATGCGCGAGATCAGAGGCTGGCCGGTGAACTGGTCGGTGCCGAGGTTGGTGTACTGCGCGTAGTAGAGGACCGGCCGGGACAGCAGCGGCCACGACCACCACTGCGAGCCGTACGGGTGCGTGGCCTTCAGCGTCGCGTGGTACAGGTACGACGCCTTCTGGTAGTCGATCAGGTCCGCCAGGTTGTGGAACTGGCCGCGCGCGAAGAACGGGTACCACGACGCCACGTAGATGCCCAACGGGATCACCACCAGGGCGACGATCGCTACCGAGAGGTAAGACGGCCAGTAAACATCGCCTGGGATCGTTGTCCCTTCCGACCTCCCCCAGGTCCAGTAAGGACGCCCTGCAGGTCCGATGTTGAAATCGACGTTGCGGCGGATCGCCCTCGCGACCAGCAGGAGGATGATGCTGGCGTAGGCGGCGAGGACGATCCATTTGGAAGCGATTCCGATCCCCAGGATCGTCCCCAGCGCCACGAGTGACACGATCGATGCGCCGACCGTGCGGCTCTGGACGTGCACGAGGTACAGGAAGTACGCGCACAGGATGAAGAAGATCGGAAAGATGTCGATCATCCCGATCCTCGACTGGATGAAGAACATGCCGTCGAAGCACGCGAGCGTTGCCGCGGCGATCGCAAACAGGCGGTTCGGCCAGAGCCTGCGGGCGAGCAGGTACATCATCGGGATGCAGAGGGTCCCAAACAGGCACGCGGCGATTCGCCAGCCGAACGTGTTGAAGCCCAGGTCGATGTAGTCGCCGGTGGCGCCCGTGAAGTGCGCCCGGTACCAGCCGTACCCCCATTCCCCGCCCGCGATAAAGAGCTTGGCGAGAGGAGGTTCAGGGTCGAAGTAGTTGAACCGGCAGTTCTGGGTGGTGGGCCGGCACAGCTCTATACCCTTGACGTCGTTGTAGGCGTCGACCGGGAAATAGATCTCGTCGAACACCTGGCCGTTGGGCGGCGACAGCTGCCCGTTGGCATCCGGATACCCGCGGTTGAACGGATATGCGAGACCGCACAGGGTGCCCAGGTCGCCCGTGGCGTCGACCGGTGTGTTGGAGACGCAGTTGGTGATCAGCGGGCCACTCAGCGGGTGCAGGAAGAAGTCAGGGAGGATCGGGCTGAAAAACCGCAGGACGAAGGCCACGGCCGTGAGGCCGAGCAGGGCGGCAAGGTCCCAGCGGTCGAAGTACGTCCTGTCGCGCCTCGTACGGGGAGCCGGTGCTTCCTCGAGCTGGTAGGCGCGCGGGCCTGTCACCGCCGCCGTTTGCGTCGCCTCGTTCCGCCCTGGTTCTGGCCAAGACGCTCCGGCAGGTGGCTGGTGATCTCCCACACCGCGGCGTCGGGATCGGGAACCGGTATGGCGATGGTGTCCTCGCTCATCAGCCGCGAGCCGAGCTTCTTCTTCAGAGCGGCCAGCTCGGCATCGTCTCCGCGGACGCGGATGAACAACGCCGGCTTGTCGATCTGAGACTTCATGATCGGCGCGACCATGCGGCTGCGCTTGTCGAGGAAGTGAGTGCGAAGAGGCTGGGCCCTGACCGACTTAATGGAGTCGAAGTCGAGCATCACGCTCGACAGGAGGGTCGAGATCTTGACCCCGGCGTCCTGGACGTGCACGTGGCTGCGGCTGCGGTAAACGAGGAAGGCGCCTCCGAGGAGGAGTCCGCTCGGGATGTACAGCAACCAGACGGCGCTGTTGGCTTTGGTCAGCTGGTGCTGGTAGATCACCAGGCCGGTCATCACCACGCCCACCACCACGAGGAAAGCGGCAAAGAACCGCTGCTGCCGCCACATGTGATGGGCATAGAGGTTCTGGTGACGCTTGTGCTGGGTCGGTTGGGCGGTGCTCAAGGAACTACTGATTATCCGGGGTCGGCTCCCCTAGGGCCCATCCACGACTTCGTTCGACGGCCTGCCGCCAGCGCGCCTGGAGGGATTCCGCCTGGTCGCGCGAAATCCGCGGCTCGAACTCCCGGTCGAGCTTCCAGAGGCCGGCGAGGTCGGATTCGCCCCACAAGCCGGCGCCCAGGCCGGCAAGGAAGGCCGCCCCGAGCGCGGTGGTCTCCGTGTTTCGCGGCCGGCGCACAGGGATGCCGAGCAGGTCGGCCTGGAACTGGCAGAGCACGTCCATCACCGCGGCCCCGCCGTCCACCCGGAGCTCGCTCAGCCGCGAGCCCGTGTCGCGCTCCATCGCGTCGACCACGTCTCGGGTCTGATGGGCCATCGACTCGACGGCCGCGCGGACCAGCTGCGCCCGGCCGCTGCCGCGCGTGAGGCCGACGATGGTCCCGCGGGCGTAAGGGTCCCAGTACGGCGCGCCCAGGCCCACGAAAGCCGGGACGAGAAACACGCCACCGGCGTCCGGGACCGACTCCGCGAGCGGACCGGCCTCAGCCGCGCTCGCGATGATCCCCAGGCCGTCGCGCAGCCACTGCAGAGAGGCGCCCGTCACGAAGATGGCGCCTTCCAGCGCGTAGCTCAAAACCCCACCTCGACGCCAGGCGACGGTGGTCAGCATCCCCGATGACGAAGCGACACGATGCGAGCCCGTCTGCATGAGCACGAACGAGCCGGTTCCATATGTGTTCTTGGCCATGCCTTCCGCGGTGCATGCCTGGCCGAAGAGTGCGGCCTGCTGGTCGCCCGCGATTCCGCTGACGGGGGCGACCGCGCCACCCAGAGCTCCCTCGCACCTCGAAATCTCACCGCTCGAGTCCACGACGTCGGGGAGGTTGCCCAGCGGCACTCCAAAGAGCTCGGCCATCTCCTCGCTCCAGCTCCCGCGCCCGATGTCGAAGAGCAGGGTGCGTGATGCATTGGAGGCATCTGTCACGTGGTGGCGCCCTTCGGAAAGCCTGGCCACGAGCCAGCTGTCGACCGTGCCGGCGGCCGCGTCCCGCGCTCCATCCACGTGCTCGAGGGCCCAGGCCAGCTTGGTGGCGGTGAAGTAGGGGTCGATGACCAGCCCGGTGACCTCCCTGACGCGCTCCTCGTGGCCGGCATCGCGCAGGCGAGAGCAGACGCCGGCGGTGCGCCGGTCCTGCCAGACGATGGCGGGCGCCAGCGGCTCCAGCGTGCGCCGGTCCCACAGGACGAGCGTCTCGCGCTGGTTCGTGATCCCGATCGCGCGAACGTCGCGCGGCTCGGCGCCCGCCGCCTCCAACGCATCCTGGGCGCTCGCCTCGACGGCAGACCAGATCTCAGCGGGGTCGTGCTCGACCCATCCGGGTCGAGGGTAGTGCTGGGCGATCTCGCGGTAGCCTTTCCCGCGGACCTCGCCGTCCAGCCCGACCGCGATCGCCGTCGCGCCGGTGGTGCCTTCGTCGAGGCTCAAGACCACCTCGGTTCTCCCGTTCATCGGGACAAGAGGTTCAGGCGCCCGGCTTCCAGGTGCGGTTCAGGCTTCCGGTCGCATAGCCCTCGAGGTCTACTGAGACGAACTTGTAGCCCGCCTGGCGCACCGCGCTCGCCACGCTGTCCCGCTGCTCCACGAGCCGAGCGATGTCGGCGGGCTCGACCTCGATGCGCGCGACATCGCCGTGGTGCCGCACGCGGACCTGCGCGAAGCCCATTGATTTGAGCGAGGCCTCGGCGGCCTCGATCTGCCGGAGCGCGGCGGCCGTCACCGGCGTGCCGTGCGGGATGCGCGAGGACAGGCAGGCGAACGAGGGCTTGTTCCAGTTGGGCAGGCCGAGCTCGCGCGCGGCAGACCTGATCTCGGACTTCCCCATACCGGCCTCGAGCAGCGGGAAGCGGACCCCGCGGCGCACGGCCGACCCGTGGCCCGGTCGGTGGTCGCCCGCGTCGTCTGCGGTCGCGCCGTACGCGAGGTGCGCCAGGCCCAGCTCGTGCTGTACCGGCTCCAGCGTGTCGAACAGCTCCTCTTTGCAGTGAAAGCAGCGGTCGGGCTGGTTGCGGACGTAGGCCTCCAGCTCGACCTCGGCGGTGGTCACCTCGACCAGCCGCGCGCCAAGAGCAAGCGCCAGGACCCGCGCTTGTTCCTGCTCCGACTCCGGATAGGCCGGCGAGCTCGCGAGCACCGCGACCACCCCATCGCCGAGCTCATCGAGGGCCAGCTTCAACAGCAGCGTGGAGTCGACGCCTCCCGAGTACGCGACCAGGACCGAGCCGAGATCGCGCACGATTCGGCGCGCCGTTTCGAGCCTGGTCGCATCGTGCCGGTCGAGCTGGATCACTCCAGCCGAAGGTTAACTCGCTCGGGCTTCGGAAGGCTCCATGGCGGGAGCGCCGCACCACGCCTCGTAGTCGATGAGGCCGTGGACCGAGGGGTGCTCGCCGCAGAGCGGGCAGGCCTTGTTCTGGCGCAGCTTCAGCTCGCGGAAGGTCATGTCCTCGCCTTCGAACAGCAGGTAGCGGCCGATCATGGGCCGGCCGATGTTGAGCAGGTACTTGATCGTCTCGAAGGCCATCATGCTGCCGATGATCCCCGGCAGCACGCCGAACACGCCGGCTTCGGCGCAGCTCTGGACCGACCCGGGCGGGGGCGGCTCGGGGAACAGACAGCGGTAGCAGCCCGTGCCCTTGGCGGAGTCGAACATGGCAAGCCTGCCTTCGAAACGGAAGATGCTGCCATGCACCAGGGGCTTGGCCAGGAAGTGCGCCGCGTCGTTGGCGAGGTAGCGAGTCGGGAAGTTGTCGGTGCCGTCGACGATGATGTCGTAGGGCGAAAAGATCCGCATCGCTGTCTCGGAGTTCAGATGCTCGTTGATGGCGACCACCTCGACGTCCGGGTTGAGGTTGCGGAGGGTCTCGGCGGCCGACTCGACCTTGGGCTTGCCGATGTCGTCGTGTCCGTGGAGGAGCTGCCGCTGGAGGTTGGAGGCGTCGACGACGTCGAAGTCGACGATCCCGATCTTGCCCACGCCCGCCGCCGCCAGGTACATGGACGCAGGCGAGCCCAGGCCGCCGGCGCCGAGGAGGAGAACGCTGGAGGAAAGGAGCTTGCGCTGACCCGCGCCACCGACTTCCGGCAAGATCAGGTGCCGCGCGTAGCGCGCGACCTGGTCGGGGGTCAAGCCTCGGGAAGGAGCCATCTCAAATGACTATACCCAGGGTCGTTCAGGGCTTATTCCTATAGTGAGGAGTCCGATGGAAACCGAATACCTAGACGAAGAGCAGGTCATCGCCCTCTACAACAAGGTCCGGACCGGCAAGAAGACCTGGCCGGCCGGGATCTGGAGCTCACCGGCGGCGCTCCAGTACGCGGTCACCGTGTTCGATTACTGGATCCACAACGTCATGGGCTGGAAGGGCTGGCCCGACGCGCGGGGCAAGGTGACCCCCGCCGTGCTGGAGGAGCACCGCCTGGCCGACCTCGTGGAGAGCGTTTTCGTGCCCGAGTTCGGCGACGACTGGCTCGACTTCGAAGTCGTCCTCAACGAGAGCATGCGCCTGTCCGAGGACGAGGCATGGGCGCCGGACGTCGCCGACCGGCAGGAGCGTGTCGAGGCGGCTTTCGAGCATGCCTTCGAGCAGCTCATCGGGTCGCCGAAGCAGCAGCCCAAGCTGCTGCCGACCTACCACCGCTTCCGCAACCACCTGCTCCGGATGTGGAGCGCGTTCCAGGAAGCCCAGGCCGAGCACGACAAGGCCGAGCGCGAGTCCGCAGAACGGTTCTGGGCCCACCTGAGGCTCGTGCGCAGCACGCGCGCGCAGGCGGCCGAGGCGTGGTCGATCGTGAACGTGGACGACGAGCGGCGCGGCGAGGTGACGATGGTCTGGGGCGAGCCACATCCCTACTGCGTGGTGGTGCTCGACGACGACATCGAGGTCGGCGGCTGGGAGCAGGTGATCTACCGGCTCGAGCAGGAGATCCTGGTCGAGGAGCCGGGCGTGGTCAGCTATGCGGTCTGGCACAAGGGGTTCGTCGGCGAGTACTACCGCTGCGCGGACTGTGGCGAGCTGCACAGCCAGTTCGACGAGGAGACGGGCAACGAGCTCCGGCTCGACGACTTGGAGCCCCCCGAAGAGCGGTAATCATTCAATTCCCCGCCGTGCGGGGAAGGATCCGGCGCAGCCGGGGATTGGGAGATTCGCCTACTCACACCACGGTGAGCGTGAAGTTCTTCCCCTCCCACCCGGACACGTAGTGCGCCGTCCAGGAGAACTCCGTCCCCGGCGACAGCTTGTGGCACGGGACCTCGGCGATCCACACTCCCAATGTCGTGTCCGTCGCCTCGACCTCGGTGAACGTCTTCCACTCGTCGAACGTGTAATGCACCGCGCCGGGGCGCGGCAGCTGCACCCGGAGCCGGCGGCCTGCCGCGATCCGCGTGATCTGATGGTTGTGCGACCAGATGAACGCCGGCTCCGATGGCGGCACCTCCGTGTAGCGGCGCCGGGCCGGGAGCACGATGTCGGGGAATCCGGCGAGCGCCACGGTGGTGAGCAGCTCGAGGTATTCGGCATGCGCCCAGCCGAGCGGGCTCGCCGACCCGTTGGGCCGGCCGCGCTGAAGGCCGCGACCCGGGATGTCGGCCGCATCCCAGAGCTGCTCGGGCAGCATCAGGCTCTCGCCGGCAAAGCCCTCCAGCGTGCGCACCATCTCCGCGGCCGGAAGGCCCATCGAGAAGAAATGCCGCGCCCGCTCTCCGGTCAGCACGGGCCACGCGCGTCCGCGCCCGGTCCCATCCCAGGGCGAGCCGTCGTCATGCTCGCCGTACTGGTCCCCGACGTAGCGCCGCCAGCTGGGTCCTGCGGACAGGCTGACCTTCAGAGACCCGTCTACCGCCTGCAGGCTTCGCATGATGCGATCGTCTTTGGGACGGCGAAGGCCGTAACGCACGAGCTCGAGGAACTCGGGCGCGATCGCCCCGGCGGTGGGACGCTGGTCGGGGTCGTCCGACAGGCGGACGTAGTTGCCTTCGACCGTCGTGCACCAGGCTTCGACGCGGTCGTTCCAGTAATCGGCGACCGCGCGCAGGTGGCTCGCGGCCACGTGCTCTCCGGCATCGCCCGCGAACTCTGCCGACACGATGAGCGCTGCGATGCATGCCGCAAGGGTCGACGGTGAAAGGCCTCCGAGGTCCTCCCACCGGTCGAGCTGAGTCATCGGGCCCTCACGGATGATGAACTGCGCGGCGGGACGCACCATGACCGGGAACGGGTCGTGGTCGAGCGAGCCGGCGACTCCAAGCCGCCACGCGAGCAGGATCGGCAGAGCCACCTGGTCCAGCTCGGTCGACATCCAATGCGGAGTGCCGTCCACCTTCCAGTTCTGATACCAGCCGCCATCCGGCCGCTGATGGGCTTCGAGGTGCCGGAAAGCACGCAGGGCAGCCGGGACGTCGCCGGCGTCGAGAAGGGCGGTCGCCATGCGGCAGAGGTCGCGGGGCCACACGAGGTGGTAGACGTGGTTGCCGTCGTGGTTGCTCTCGCCCCAGGGCGCCGCGGGCGCCGCCACGAAGGCGCCGGCGTACGACTTGTCCTCCAGCGACCTGAGGACCGACATCGACGCACGCGCCAGCATGCCCTCGTCGCCGCTGACCTTGGCCAGCGCCGGCGGCATGTCGAGGTGTGGACGCCATGCCCGCTCGAACGCCTGCCGCAAGTTGCCGGCGCCTTTGTCGAGTGTCTGCCTGGCCAGCTCCTCGGCATCGGCTCGTGAATGCGCGAAGCCGACGGCGATCTGAAATGCGCCGGCGCGGATTCCGATCTCGGCCCCCACGGCCACGTTCCCCGGTCCTGCGCTGTCGTAAGGGCTGGTCAGATAGCCGTCGCCATCGTGGAGGTCGATCTGGAGGTCGGAGCTCTGGAAATAGCCGACCGTGCAGCGGGCGAACGGGCCGACGATGCACATCCAGATGTCCTGCTGGCGCATCAACAACGCGGGTGGGTGGGTGTCGATCACGCTACCGAAGTTGCCCTCTGTGCCGGGCTGCCAGTGCGCGGACGCCTGCATGTAGAGGCGTACGTCGGGAAGCTCGGGGCTGAAGTTGGCGGCGATGAGGAGGGCGTTCTCGTCGGGGTCCGAGAAGATCTCCTTGGTCAGGCGGTACTCGTGGTGGGTGGTGTCGACTGTGAACGCCGGCACCCCCGGGCTGAGCCAGCTGATGCTGTGCTGCCCGTCACGGCTGTCATCGACGGGAGGAGCCCCGCCGGCCGACGCGAAGAACCGAAGCTCGTGAAGCGCCACGCGGTCGAGAAAGGGAAAGAAAACCTCGCTGAGCGCGCCGTCCGCGAGCGTGTACCAGAGCTTGCTCCTGGTGGTCGGCGCCGTGCCGAACGCCATCTTGCGTCCGGGACCCCACATCGGGGGCGCGCCCGGCCCTCCTGGTGCTTCCATCGGCGTTTAAGTATGGTGAGGAGCCGAGTCAGAATAGAATCGAACGACTCCTGGACTCCTTGGGGAGGTGGCTGAGTGGCCGAAAGCACCCGCCTGCTAAGCGGGTAGGGGGTGTAAAGCTCCCTCGAGGGTTCGAATCCCTCCCTTCCCGCCAGTTTGGCCGTGTCGCTGCGAGGCCGGCGCCCCTAGCCCGCTGGTCCTATGCGCCGCGAGAGCCGCTCAATGAATCCATTGGCTATCGGCGCGTATCTCGTTCTGGTCGCGCTCTACGTCGTGCCGGTGATCATCCTCATCAAGCGACGGTCGCGCAGCTCGAGACCCACTCGGACCCAGGGCGACTCCACCGGCCGGATGACCTCCGAGAATGCACCCGTGGATGGTCTGGTCGCGACACTGCCGGTCGACCGTTGGTAGCCGGTCTCACACAGCTGTGCAATGGAGTTGCCATCTGGTAGCCGGCGCGTCGCCTACGCTCTTGGTTAGGCGGAGTGCTACTCAAGGGCGGCATAACGAAGCGGCTTGAGACGGCCGGGGCATACCTTCTTAGGAGATCGCGGCTCTGATCGATCCCTCGTGGGCTTTGATGTGGCCGATGAGCACGCGCTCGAGACGTTGCGCGATCGACATGTTGCCGACCGGAGTTTCGCGCATCGTGTCCAGCTGCGAATCGGGAATCGAGCGCACCGCGTCCGCGATGGGCAACTTGCTCTCGCGCAACCTTGCGACCACGTCGGCCTGCTTGACGCCCGCGTGCTCGGCCGCGTGCCGGGCATTGATGACCCGGAAATCTACGGGGCTCGGCACTTCGCCGGCCAACATCACCTGGATCCGTTCCATGATGAAAGGCTCGACCTGCGCGACATGATCCGCGATCACGCCGACCGGCCGCCCCTCGTCCTCGTCGTTCATGCGGTCCGGAAAGTTCTTGCCGACCTTCCGCCACTGCTCATCGCTCAGAGACTCGACCAGACGGATGAACTCGTCCTGGGCGGCTTCGAACTCGGCGGCGTAACGCGACGAGCGCGTGGCGGTATGTGACACGTCTTCATGGTAGTCGCCGCCTCGACCGCCGGCCCTCAAGTCGCAAACCCCCGGTAGACTCGCAGCGTGACGAGTCGCGCGGCCACGCTCATCGTGCTCGTCGCTTTGCTGGTCTCGGCGTGCAGGGGGAGCACCAACCCGATCGCTAAGGCAAATTCCTCCTCGCCACCCACTCCGAGCACGGTCGCCTGGACGAGCTGCAGCGGCGGCTTCCAGTGCGGCAGCATCCCCGTGCCGCTCGATTACTCAGGGCAGACGAGCGGCACGATCACCATCGCCATGATCCGCAAACCCGCGACCAATCCGGCGAAACGCATCGGCTCTCTTCTCGTCAATCCGGGCGGACCCGGCGACCCGGCCATCGATTTCCTTCGCCAGGACGTATCGTCGATGACGGAGCTCAACGTGTACTTCGACCTGGTCGCATTCGACCCCCGAGGAGTCGGGCAGAGCGATGCGGTCCACTGCCTTCAGCCCGCCCAGCAGGACGCGTACAACGCTGTCGACCCGGTGCTGGACGATCCC
>Ga0307374_10002443_pt1 | contig 33025 bp, 34 predicted proteins | sample OX3MG_FD_202532 | JGI IMG/M metagenome (GOLD analysis project Ga0307374, IMG submission 202532) | Soil microbial communities from Risofladan, Vaasa, Finland - OX-3 | ecosystem: Environmental > Terrestrial > Soil > Coastal area > Acid sulfate soil | place: Finland: Risofladan, Vaasa | collected... | reverse complement strand
CCACGCGCCAGCGAACTGCACCGAATCCCCGGTCAACGATCTAGGCCGCGACCTGCTAGTCGCGGGCCTGCGCTAGTCCTGGGGCCGGCGGTCGGCAGCGGTCCCGGGGCTAGTCCTGGTCCTCGGCCCTGGTGCCCGCGTCGAGGCCGTGGCGGAAGTCGCTCACCCGCCTGCTGATCACGCCCGACATGGCGGCGCGCTGCGGCGTCAGCAGGAAGTAGCTGATCACGCCGCTGATCAGGGCCGCCAGGCCGAGCAGCAGCAGGCCCCGCAGCCCGGCCCACAAAAGCAGCAGGAGCGCTACGGCGAACAGGCCGAGCCGCAGGACCGTGTAGAAGAGAGTCGCGCGCATAACAGCATTCAGCCTAGTCGCTGCCCGTACCGCCATGACCGGCAGCGCCATGACCGGCGCCGGGCGCTGCCGGGCTGAGGATCTCGGCGAGCTGCCCTGGCTCGACATTGCCGCCCGACAGGATCGCCACTCGCTTCTTCGCGGGCGGCAGCTCGCTGGCCCGGAACAGGCACGCGGCTATTGCGACCGCGCCGCCCGGCTCGGCGACCAGGCGCGCGCCGGTGACCAGCAGGCGCATGGCGGCCCGGATCTCGTCGTCGGTGACCGTCACGATGTCGTGCACCTGGCTCAGCAGGTGCAGCATCGGCAGCTCGCCGACCTGGTCCACGCGCAGGGCGTCGGCGATGGTGCGCTGGGTCTGCTCGGCTGGCCAGGCCACCCGGCGGCGCTGGCGCAGCGAGTCCCTCGCATCGGCCGCCAGCTCGGGCTCGACGCCGACCACGAGCGCGGCCGGGTTGGCGGCCGTGATCGCGGCCGCGACTCCGGCGATCAGCCCGCCGCCTCCCACCGGGCAGACGACGAGGTCGACGTCCGGGCAGTCGGCGGCTATCTCGAGCCCGACCGTTCCCTGCCCGGCGATGACGTCCCGGTGCTCGAAAGGCGGGATCGGCGTGTAGCCATGAGCGGCGATAAGCTCATCGACCGCCGCCGTCCGGGCGGCCAGGCCGGGCTCGCAGACGACGATCCGCGCACCCCTGGAGCGGGCCGCCTCGACCTTGACCGGCGGAGCATTCGACGGGACGACGACCGTGGCCGACACTCCGAGGAGTGCCGCGGCGAATGCGACGGCATGGGCGTGATTGCCGCTAGAGTGGGCGACAACTCCCCTGTTGCGCTGCTCGGGCGACAGCGCACTGATCGCCGAGTAGGCGCCTCGCAGCTTGAAGGCGCCGGTCGGCTGCAGTGACTCTGCCTTGACCAGCAGCGGCGGGTCAACACCGGCGAACGGTACGAGCGGCGTGTGCACGGCTATGCCGTCCAGCCGATCAGCCGCCGCCTGAATCTCCGTTACCGACACTAGGTGAGACACGGCTCTACCCTACGTGTTCACGTCGTCATCGACAGGTGTCGGGCAAAGCAATACGACAAGGTTGTGAGTAATTTTTTTACGGAATCTGCGCCGAATAGTGATCTTTTGTTATTAAGATAAAGATTGAGCGAGGGGGGTCTAGGCGAATGAGGAGTCTCAAAATGGACGGGCAAAGTGATCGCCTGCTTACTCCCGGAGAGGTAGCAGCCCTCTTCCGCGTTGACCCGAAGACCGTCACCCGGTGGGCCGCGTCCGGGCGGATCAGCAGCATCAGGACACCAGGCGGTCATCGTCGGTACCGGGAAGTGGAGATCCGGGCACTGCTCGGCATCGATGCGGACCCGGCGCCGGCCTCAGATCAGGCCGGGTGACGCCGAGTTGGCCAGTGCTGGTCGGAGGGCGCCCGCGCTGATGCCCTGCCGATCGTTACAGATCAGCGACAGGCCACGGGCCGGGCCATGAATCCAGGGGCTTCGGAGCCGGCCAGCTGTCGCGGACCAGCTCCGAAGCCGAGCCTGAGATGGCTCGTACATCGGGACGAGCTCGAATACTTCGACGCTGAAGCGGCCCTTGCCCTCCGAGAGGAAGGGGTGCTTGTCAGCCAGGGCCCGGGCCGCAGTGAGGTTCCCGGCCACCACGATGGAGTAGCCGTTAAGGTCACCAGGTTCCGGGCTGCTGCCGTCGTCCGCCACTGCCGACCGGGTTCCGAACGGAGATCCCACATCGACCAGGGCGGGGCCCAGCCGGCCGATCCACTGGCCCCAGGCCTCCATCGCCTCGGCGGACTGCTCGGGCGTCATGTCCTCCATCGGCGTGGCCGGGCCCCGGTACAGGTATAGGAACTTGCTCATCTGGTCCTCCTGTGCTGTCGTGAGCTGTGCTGTCGTGAGCGTGCATTCCAGCCGCCGGCCGCAACCGGCTGCGGGCGCGGTGCGCTTATCGCGTGCTCGTATATCCCGACGGATGACTGGCTCACTAATCGACAGCGCCGCGCAAAGTTTCTGAGCGATCGCCTGAGCCATTGTGTGAAGCCGGGGCGGCGCGATGCACCGCGGACCCGGGAAGCCGGGAAGCCGGGGCGCCGCGGCGCGGGCGCTCAGGCCAGGGACGTCAGAACGGTGCTGGTAACTGCCCGCCTCGGGCGAGAAAGTCGAGGAACTGGCGGCGGAGCGGCTCGTCGCCCTCTCGCCAGCGCTGAGCGCGCTCGTCCATCTCTTCCTGGGTCAGCGCTCCGGCCGCGAACTTCTCGTAATCCTGGTCGGCCGGGCCGATCTCCACATACGCGTCGCTGACAAGCTGGCCGTCGTGCGCGGTCGCCGACTCGGGGACCAGCAGGTTGCCGTTAGGTAGCCGGATCACGTACATGGCCGCACCACCCCCTAGATGCCGTACCGCACATTGAAGTAGAGCATGACGCTGAGCGCTACGCGGGTGTTACCGCCCACCATCTCGACCAGTGCGGGCCGCTGGCTAGAGGCGATGGCGGCAAACGCGTCAGCAAAGAACTCACGCCGGCCCAGATGACCGGGCTGGCGATGGAAGTCGTTGCTCATCCACGGCAGGCACTGCCCGTAGAGCCAGGTGAACTCGTTCGAGTCCGACTGCCAGCAGCCGTCCGAGCCGTCGATGTCGTCGAGCGCGTGGCCGATCTCGTGGCACATCACGTCCGGCGTCGGGGATGGCCTGGATCCGACGATGACCTTGCGCTCGCCGTAGGCTCCGGCGCAGACATCCCAGGTGGCCCGCCCTGACGGCAGCGGCATGCCGCTGAGGCTGCCCATGTCGTCAAGGTCAGGCACCCCGCCGGGACCGACGTAGATGGCATCGAGCCCGGCCACGAGCCGCTCCTTGATCAGCTGCGGGAACTCGGCAAGCCGGTCGACAGCCAGCACGACCTGCGGCGGCGGCAGTTCGTCGGCGGCCCACTCCCGGTGCAGGATCCGTTCCAGGTGACCGCAGTGCCGCTGTCCTGGCGCGGCGGGAAGGCGCTGGGCCCTTTCGTACCACGGAACTGCCGCGCTGACCGGCGCCGCTGCCGACATTCTGGTCCTGGCAGTCTCGCTGGTTCTGGTCCTGGCCGTCTCGGCGACCGGGGCACTCGGCGCGGCGCGGATGGCCGCCCGTGCTGCCGCAGTGCCGGGCGCCCGCCTCGTCCGCACCTGCGGCACCGGCGAAGTCCGCAGCTGATGCGCGGGCGCGGCCGGCATGGGCGGCGCGGTTCGGGCCGCCGGCGCGGTTCGGTCGGGCGGCGCGGTCCCGCCCTGGCGCGGCACCGGGACCTTACCGCCTGCCGTGCCGCCCGCGGGGCGCCTTATCTGGGACTTGCCTGCGCGGCGATGACTGCCCGGCTGACCCTGACCGGCCGGGCGTGGACTCTGCGCCGGGCGGGCCTGGCCTGCTGCGGCGGCCCTGGACGCCGGCACAGCGCGCGAGCCCGCGGCCCGGGCTCCAGCCCGCGATCGCAACACCGGCCGGGCAGCCGGACGCGGCCTGCGGCGTGGTCGTCGCCGACGCCACAGTTCCAGTAACCGCCGCATACCTGTCGCTCCCGGGCCGAGGTTAGAGGCCAGACTATGACGGCAGGTGGCCTGACGTCACTATTCAGCATGGATCAGGCCGAACCCGGAGTGATGAGGATTACCAGGTGAACCCCGCTGATTCGGTAACGTCAGGGTCTGCAAGCAGCTAGGCTGCGTCCATGTTGGTACTTTGCGTCTTTTTTGCCCTACTAACTGTCGGTTTGGTCGTCCCCTGCGTGATCGACATAGCGACGACGCCGAAGCACCACTTCGACCTTCCGTCCAGGCAGACCTGGCTGATCGTGGTCATCGCCTTCTGGGCGTTCGGCGCCGCCGGATGGCTGATGCTCGGCCGCCGGGAAGTGCGGATGCACCGGCTCTGGGATGACATGACCGGGAACTGGGTACCCGGCCCAGCGGATCGACGGTATCCCGCGAGCCGCGCTGCCAGCCCGGGGCCGGAGTACTTGCTGCGCAGCACGCGGCGCGGACGGCAGGCCGCGACAGCGCCGGCTCGCTTCGTGGCCCCCGACGACAACCCCTACTTCCTGCTCGAGCTGGACCGCAGGATCCGCGAGTGGCGCGAGGGCGCTGGCTCCTGAGAACCGCCCGGGGCTCAGCTCAGACCGGGCTCAGCCCAGAACCGACCGGGACAGCCGAGAGCGAACCCCGCAGCCAAGAGCCGCCCGGCTCAGCCCATGCCCGCGTAGGAGTGCAGCCCGGTGATCCACAGGTTCACGCCGACGAGGTTGAACAGCAGGCAGGTGAAGCCGAACAGATGGATGAACGCGGCCCGCCGGCCGCGCCAGCCCGCCGTCGCCCGCGCGTGCAGGAAGGCCGCGTAGACCAGCCAGGTAATGAAGGACCAGGTCTCCTTCGGGTCCCAGCCCCAGTACCTGCCCCAGGCGTGATCGGCCCAGATGGCCCCGGCGATGACCGCGAAGGTCCAGGCGGGGAAGGCGAACAGAATCGCCCGGTAGGCCAGCCGGTCAAGCACCTCCGAATGGGGGAGCCGGTCCCAGATCCCCGCCGCCGCGGACGTCTCGCCCGCGGCGACCTGACGCTCGTACCGGGAGACCAGCAGGTACAGCACGGTCACGACGGCGCCGAAGATGTACGTCCCGATGGCGACGATCATGGCCGTCACGTGGATGGCGATCCAGTAGGACTGGAGCGCGGGCACCAGCTGTCCGGCTGGCATGTAGATGACCACGACGTCGACGGCCAGCGCGAGGACAACCGGCACCAGGACGAACAGGCCGAGGTAGTACGCGCGGAACCGGACCATGCCGACGACCAGCACGAGGACGGCCGAGCAGGTGATGGCGGCGATGAACTCGTACATGTTGCCCCACGGGACACGGTGCTCGGCCAGGCCTCTGCTCGCCACCGAGGCGATGTGCAAGGCGAGCCCCGCGCAGGTCAGCAGGAACGCCCCGCGCAGCCACGTCCCCTCGGGCCACAGCGACGGCCTGGCAGCCATGAGCGCGGGTTCCGGCAGGCCGCTGCGCGCTGAGCCGGGCGGGAAGCCGCCCCCGCCCGCAGCGCCCGCGGTACCGGCCGCGGCGTCGCCTTCCACGCGGCCGCTGGCCGCCGAACCGCCGGCCCCCGTGCTCCCTGTCCCCGTGCCTCGCGTCCTGGTGCCGCCCGTCCCGGGGCCGGCCAGGTCAGCGCCGCCGCTCAGATCGGCCAGCTCGGTAGGGTCGCCGGGGTCAGCGGGGAACGCGTGCCCCGCTAGCTCGGTGCCGCTCGCGGCGCCGACGAGCACGCCGGCCTCAACCCGCGCGGGCTGCGGCCGGGCCGATGAGGTGGCGGCGGCCTGCCGGTTGCCGAAGGCGAAGTCGCACGCGTAGGCCAGCATGGCCACCGCGTAGAGCACGATCGCCAGCACCAGCGTGACGTTGCTGAAGTCGGCCAGTCCGGTATTGGGCACGGCAACTCACTCTCCCTTTGGCCCGGCTGCCGCCGCTACGCCGCCGGGCTGTCCGGCGGCCGCGGCGCCGCCGCGAACCTCCTGCATGATCTCGCTCGCTAGCTCGGCGAACTCGATCTCGAAGCCGCCAGCCGCATCCGACCTCGTCAGGCCGGCAACCTCGACGTCTGTCGCCCCACCATTTGTCGCCCCGCCAGGTGTCGCCACTCCATCCGGCTCGCCGGCCGGGGCCGCCCGCACGAAGATCCTCCTGCGCCGGACGAGGAACGACAGGATCAGGCCTGCCAGCGCGGCCAGCGCCGACACCAGCGCGGGCACCTGCCCCGGATCGTAGGTAATCGCCAGGCTGACCCACTGCCGGTACCCGGTGAACGTCAGCTTGCCGAGCCCGTGAGGCAGCACGATCGACTGGCCGGGGGCCAGCGGCCGCGGGCTGACCGCCAGCCTCCGCATCCGGCTCGTATCGAGGCTGTAGACCGACTGCGGCTGGCCGGAGCTCAGTCCGAGGTTGCCCGCGTAGGAGACCAGGCTGACCCGCGGATAGTCCGCCGCGGGAAACGCCGACGCGAGCCGGCCGCCGACGTCGATCTGCGTGGGCAGGAAGACGCCGGCGAAGCCGAGTTGCCGCGGCTGCGCGTCGGGGACCTTGATGACGCCGGCCGAGGTGAGCCCGGACTGCTCGACGGGGATGAACGGCACCGCCTGGTCAAACTTCACGTGACCCGTGCTGTCGGTCACCTTGAACTCCGGCGCGTACCCGTGCCCGATCAGGAAGACCTGCACCCCGTCGACGATCAGCGGGTGATTGACCCGGAGGTCATAGCCGTGCAGCTTGCCGTCGTACTGCGAGTTGTACCGGATCGCCGCCGCGAACCAGGACGGCTGCCCGCGCTGCACCCCGGAGGTGATGTACGTGGCGGTGAACTTGTTCAGCGTGACGCTGAACGGCTGGAGGTCACCGGCCGAGACCAGCCGGCCGGGATGGAAGACGTCCAGCCCCACCGGCGTGTTGGCGAAGGTGTCGCCCTCGACGAGCAGCCGGTTGCCCTTGTACCCGAACAGGCCGCCGAGCGCGACCGAGACCAGCAGCCCGAGCAGGGCCAGGTGGAACAGCAGGTTGCCGATCTCGTGCAGGTAGCCCTTTTCCGCCGACACCCAGCCGTCGCCGGTGCGTACGCGGAAGCGCCGCCGCCGGAGCAGCCCGGCGGCCGACTCCAGGGCCGGGTCAGCCGCCAGGTCGGTCCGGAATCCCGCGGCCTGCGGGAGCCTGGCGAGGTAGCGCGGCGCCCTGGGCGGCGGCTGTCCGGCGGACCTGGCGAGCCGGAAGGCCCGCGGCAGCACGCAGCCAGCCAGCGAGGTGAACAGCAGCAGGTAGATGGCCGCGAACCAGGGCGCGCCGAAGACGTCGAACGCGGAGAGCCTGGCCAGGAACGGCGCGAGTGCCGGGTGCGCCGCGTAGTACTGGGTCACGGCGGCGGGGTCGATGCCCTGCTGCGGCAGGACAGATCCCGGGATGCTGGCCAGCGCGAGCAGGAACAGCAGCACGAGCGCGGTCCGCATCGACGTCAGCTGCCGCCAGCCCCAGCGCAGCCAGCCGACGACGCCGAGCCGTCCGCCCGTCAGGCGGGTCGCCTGACCTTGCGCCTGAGCCGGCCCGGCCGCAACGTCCTGACCTGCCGTACCGCCCTGGCCAGTCGCGACGTCCTGGGCGACCCTGTCCTGGCCAGCGCCGGCTTCGCGTCCCGCGAGATCCTGGGTCATGACTGCCCGGCCAGAACCTTGGTGATCAGGGCCAGCAGGCTCCGGTACGTCACCCCGCCGACGATCCTGCCCGCGATATGCCCGGTGCGGTCGATCAGCAGCGTGGTGGGGATGGCGACCGGCGGCACCGTGCCGTGGAACGCGAGCGCGACCTGCTCGCCCGGATCGTTCAGGCTCGGATAGCCGACATTGAACGTGCGCTCGAACGCCTGGGCGGCGGCCGGGGAGTCGTGAACATCGTCGCCGACGAACCTGACCGGAGCGCTCTTGAAGTGCGTAGCGAGCGCCGCCAGCGCGGGCGCCTCGCTCCGGCACGGAGCGCACCAGGAACCCCAGAAGTTGAGCACCACCACGTTGCCGCGGTCGGCCGACAGCCTGAACTTGCTGCCAGTCAGCATCGTCCCGTCGACGGCAGGGGCGGCCGGCCGTGAGCCGGGACTGTAGTACGTGCTGCTGTAGCTTCCCCCGACGAAGCTCTGCCCGCTGCTCACGGGCGTGTTCTGCGCGATCGCGCCGCCCGAGCACGACGCCAGGGCCAGCACGGCTGTGCCCGCCAGCATCGCGCAGACTGCCCGCGGGCGGGCCGCCAGCGCGCTGAGGGCGCGTGCCGTTCCGGCGGCATGACGCGCGGAACTCTGCAGACGGGTCACAAGGAGATCTCCTACAGGCAGTAGTACGCAACCCATTGTGCAGGATCCGGTTCACCGGGCTAGCTCCGGCCTGCCCTAAACGGGTCGGGCACGGTACAGGCTACGCTCCGGCGACGCGCGTTCCGGCCGAACCGGACGGCTCGGCGTAACTGACCGAGGTCAGCCGGTCTCCGGTGAAGGTCAGGCTGGTTACGCTGCCGAGCGCGCACTGCCTGCGGCGGGGATCGTGCCAGAGCGTGCGGCCCTCCGCCGACCGGCGCGTCACCCAGATCGGCAGCTGGTGGCTGACGCAGACGGCCTCATGCCCGCGCGCCGCCCTGGCCGCACCGGTGGCCGCCGCCAGCACCCGCGCCGCGACCTCCTTGTAAGGCTCGCCCCACGAAGGCCGGAACGGGTTGCGCAGGTAGATCCAGTGCCGCGGAGCGCGCAGCGAGCCGTCGCCGACTCCGACGTTGAGCCCCTCGAAGTGATTCCACGGCTCGATCAGCCGCTCGTCGATCTCGACCGGCAGGCCAAGCTGAGCGGCGATCGGCTCGGCAGTCTGGACGGCCCGGTCGAGCGGAGACGACCGCAGCAAGGTGATGTCACGACCCGCCATGAAGTCAGCGGCCGCCTTGGCCATCATCTGGCCGTCTTCTGACAGATTGAAGCAGGGAAGGCGGCCGTAGAGAATCCCGTCCGGGTTCGCGACCTCGCCGTGCCGCACCAGATGGACAATGGTCGTCGGTGCCTCGTGGGCTGCTGCGGCCGCGGCCGGTCCGGGATTCTCAGTCATGGCGGGCTTAGCCTACCCGCAGCCCCCTGCGCTGCCGACTCGTCTGGCTCCGCTGACCAGGATAAAGTTACGCAAAAATTCACCCCCCGACTGTCGGCAGGTAGCCCGCGTGAGTCCTACGGCCATCGCGCTTGTCCTGGCTGCCGCGATCGCCCACGCTAGCTGGAACCTGTTCGGCAAACAGGCCGCCGCGACGGGCGCGGCGTTCTTTATCTGGCTGGTCGCGGCCTGCGTGACGGTCGGCTACCTTCCGGTGGTCGCCGTCACGGTGCTCGTAACGCACCCGCACCTGACCGGGCTCAACTGGCTGTTCCTGGCCGGCACCGGCGTCCTGCATTCCGGCTACTTCCTGTTCCTCCAGCTCGGTTACCGGCTGGGTGACCTGTCCGTCGCCTACCCGATCGGCCGGGGGACAGGTGCCATGCTTGCCGCCCTGGCGGGCGTCGTGCTGCTTGGCGAGCGGCCGAGCCTGGTCTCCGCGGCCGGGATCCTCGCGATCATCGCTGGCGTCGTCGTGATCGGCCTGCCCGGCCGAGCCGCCGCTGACGAGGGCGAGCCAGCCGCGGCCCGGTCCGCGGCCCCGTCGGCCGACCGGCAGGCCGGCCAGCGGGCCCGCCCGGGACCGGTCGCCTTCGCGCTCGCGACCGGCGTCTTCATCGCCTGCTACACGATCTGGGACAAGTACGCGGTCTCGAGCCTGGACACGGAGCCGATCCTGCAGGGCTACGCCGGCTTCCCCGTCATGGCCGCCGTGTTCACGCCCGTCGTGCTGAGGGACCGGCAGCGGCTGGCCCGGGTCTGGCAGTCGTTCCGTCCTCAGGTGCTGGGCGCAGCCCTGCTGTCGCCGCTGGCTTACATCCTGGTGCTGATCGCGCTGAGCTTCACCGCGGTCAGTGCGGTCGCGCCAGCCCGGGAGGTCAGCGTCCTGTTCGGGGTGCTGCTCGGCAGGCGGCTGCTCGGCGAGGGCGCTCTCGCCCGGCGCCTGGCCGCCGCGGCGGCGATCGTGGCGGGCATCATCGCGGTGGCCGTCGGCTAGCGGGCGCGGTCCCTTCGCCCCGATCCAGGCGCCGCAGAGCCCCGCGAGCAGGACGCGGCGCAGACTTCCAGGCCCGGCCGCGATGGCCTTATTTTGCTAATTCGGCACGGGATAGGCCGGCCGTCAGAAATTGTCATTAAATGGCTTACCCCGCCGCGTTCAGAACAACGAAACGACTCAGCGAGCTGAGTATTATGCCTAGCCGGCGAACTCAATGACTGTTAACGTACACCAAAATGTGTTACCCCACGGGGGACAAGAAAAAGGGGATGCTTAATGCTACGTCGTCATAAAGCCGTTCCAGTCGCCATCGCGGCGGCTGGAACGCTGGTCAGCATGCTGGCGCTTGGCCCGGCGACCACCGCGGTGGCCGCTCCGACCTGGCGAACGCACGTCTGCCACGGAACACCCAGGCACCCAGGGGAACTTATCGGCCGGAATTTGGATGTGATTGTGCGGGGCTTGTGCCTCGTCCAGCGCGGTCCGGTCGCAGTGTCCCGCAACATCATCGTCACGCGCCATTCCGCGTTGATTGTCGCGTTCGCGCGGCATAACTCGCACGTGGACGTTGCGGGCAACATATTCGTGCGCAAGGGCGGCGTGCTTATCCTTGGGTGCAATCCGAAGTCGTTCCCCTGCATCGACGATCCGCACCCGAAGCGGCCGACGCTCTCCAGCAACAGCGCCGTCGGGGGCAGCATCATATCCACGGTGGCCCTCGGGATGGTCGTGCACAATACGCGGATCAGACACGATGTCCGCGACCTGGGTGGCGGTGGCGGGCTGACCTGCAAGCCGCAGGGGCCGTTCGCCCACTTCCACAGTCCCGCGTACACCGCGTGGGAGGACAACTGGATCGGGGGCAGCGTCAGGATCACCGACCTGCGCACCTGCTTTGTCGACGCGATCAGGAACTGGATCGGCGGCAGCGCGGCTGTCAGCAGGAACAAGGCAGCCGACCCCGATGCGATGGAAATCGTCTCGAATGTGGTCCACGGGAATCTCGTCTGCTGGCGCAACAGGCCAAAGGTGCAGTTCGGCGACTCGCGCGGGGTGCCCAACCGGGTCGGCCTTGGCGCCTTCCTCGAGTGCAGCTTCCACCGGATCCTGCCTAACCCGGCCAACCAGCACGTGCACTTCTCGCACATCTCGGTGCACCTGCACTAGCCGGTGACACCGTGGGCACCGTACCGTCGTTATAGCGACGGCACGGTGCCCACGGTGCTGTCAGCGCCGGCAGCGACGCTGGTCAGGAGATCTCGATGAACCGCTGCCGCTCCCCGATGGTCTCCCTGATCTTGCGCACCCGGGCCTCGCAGGCGGGAATGTCGATCTCGTTGAGCACCAGCACCTGGCCGAGGTCGCTTGCCAGCACGTCCGACTCGCCGACCAGGTTCCAGTCGAACTGCAGCAGGTCATTCAAGCCGACCCGGCGCACCCGGTCCCACACCTTGTCCGTATTGAGTACGGGCAGCCCCCTGACCACGGCGGCCACGTCGTCGATGGCGCGGATCAGCCGCTCCGCCCGGCGGATCGGCTCCATCACCTCGGCCGGCGGAAACGGCTGCTCCCTGGTGGACGGCGGTACCTCGTCCGCCCGCCACCTGCTGATCAGCTGCCTGATGCTGGCAGTCGCCTCGCCGAGGCCGCGGACAACCCGCTCGCGCACTAGCTGATCGTCTGACCGAAGGCGGCCTTTCTCGGTGTAGACGTCGGAGGCGAGCAGGCTGCGCAGCCGGTCGGCGAGGGTGTCAGGCACGGTCAGGCCCCATGCTTGGCGCCATCCGCCAGGTTCGGCATGCCCGGCACGCCGAGGCCGGTGAGCCCGATGTTGAACGGCTCGCCGACGGCCATGTTCGGTGCCGACACCAGGCCGCGCTCAGCCATCTTCATGGCCATGTAACAGCGGACCGCGTCGAGCTCGGACAGGCCGAACGCGCGCAGCGAGATCAGCTCGCGCATCCGCTCGTCACGCGGCCGCATCAGCACCTTGACGTCGTTCAGCGTAATGCCGTAGGCGGACAGGAAGTCCTGCAGGTGCCCGCGGACCAGCTCGGTGATCTCGTGGATCCGCTCGTTGACCATCTCCAGCGGCGTCAGCTGGACGATCTGGTTAACTGCCTGCTCGACGACGGGTCCGACATAGGCATTGAGCGCCTCGGTAGTGAAGAAGTGGCCCTGATACGGCATGTGGGTCACCAGCTTGATCGCGTCTTCCTTGCTGCCGACGTGCACGTAGTAGTCCACGTCGTAGACAAGCTCGGCAAGCTCGCGGGAGAGCGCAAGGCCCTGGGCCTTCGCGACGCTCTTAGCGGCGGACACGAACAGTGCCTCGTACTGCCACGGCGACTGGCCGCTGTAGAAGGCCTGCTGAATGCTGCCGATCAGCGGCCGGTCCGTGGTCAGACACATCCTGGCAGATCGGGGCAGGATTTCCAGTCCGTCCGGACAATGCCGGGCCTTATCAGGGATTGCCAGACACGTGGCTGGCGGGCGGCACTTACCCGAGTGCGGCTGCCGCTGCCCGCGCCGCCGCGGGCAGCGCGTCGGCGATCCTGGCGATGGCCAGGTCGTCGTGGGCGGCCGAGACGAACCATGCCTCATACGGCGAGGGAGGCAGGTAGACGCCCCGGTCCAGCATCGCGTGGAAGAACGCCGCGTAGGCCGCGCCCGACTGCGCACGCGCCTGTCCGAAGTCCCTGACCGGACTGGTGACCCCGAGAAAGAAGGAGAACAGGTTGCCGGCCTCCTGAAGCCGGAACGGCACTCCCGCCTCGGTCAGCGCCTCGGCCGCGAGCCTGGCGATCGCGGCCGCCGCCGCGTCGACCTGCTGATACACCTCGGGCGTGCACTGGCGCAGCGTGGCGAGCCCGGCGGCGGTGGCCAGCGGGTTCCCCGCCAGCGTCCCGGCCTGGTAGACCGGCCCGGCCGGGGCGAGCATGTCCATGATCTCGGCGCGGCCGCCGAAGGCCGCGGCGGGCAGCCCGCCGCCCATGACCTTGCCGAAGGTCATCAGGTCCCCGGCCACCCCTTCGCGTCCGTACCAGCCAGAACGCGTCACCCGGAAGCCCGTCAGCACCTCATCCATGATCAGCAGCGCATCGTATTCGCCGCACAGCGCGGCGAGCAGCTCATTGAAGCCTGCCGACGGCGGGACGACGCCCATGTTCGCCGGGCAGGCCTCGGTGATCACGCAGGCGATCTCGCTGCCGTTCTCCGCGAACGCCTGCCGGACGGCCTCCGGATCGTTGTACGGCAGCACGATGGTCTCGGCGGTGACCGTCCCCGTGACGCCGGGCGAGTCGGGCAGCGCGAACGTCGCCACGCCCGATCCCGCCGCCGCCAGCAGCGCGTCCACGTGACCGTGATAGCAGCCGGCGAACTTCACCACCAGGCGCCGGCCGGTGTAGCCGCGGGCCAGCCGCAGCGCGGACATCGTCGCCTCGGTCCCCGAGCTCACCAGCCTGACCTTCTCGACCGGCATCCGGGCGGTGATCTCCTCGGCTAGCTCCACCTCGCCGGGCGTGACCGTGCCGAACGAGGTGCCCCGGCCGACGGCCTGGCTGAGCGCGCTGGTCACCGCCGGGTGCGCGTGCCCGAGGATCATGGGCCCCCACGAGCAGATCAGGTCGACATAGCTGGTGCCGCTGATGTCAGTCAGGTACGGGCCGCTGCCCGATGCCATGAACACCGGCGCGCCGCCCACCGCGCCGAACGCCCGCACCGGCGAGTTCACTCCGCCGGGCAGCACCGCGCAGGCCCGCGCGTAGAGGTCAGCCGCTAGCTGCCTGTCCGTCTCCGCTGTCATTGACCAATCTCCTCGCACGCATCAGCCAGAAACTCAAGCAAGCGCAGCGCGTCCGGCAGCGGTGCCGCCTCCGGCCGCACCAGCCACCGCGCCGCTGTGCCGCCGCTCAGCCGGGACGGCGGCGCCAGCACGTAGCTGTCCCGGCAATGCCAGCGCAGCCCGGTGACCGCCGGGACCATCTCAGGCTCGCAGTCCAGATGGCACGACCACCACTCGTCCTCATCGGCCACCGCGGTCCTGCTGGTCACGAACAACAGGGCCCGGTCCTGGGCGCCGATCGCCACCGGTCCTGGCCGGATCCCGGCCCGCGCGAGCCGGGTCAGCGCGATCGATCCGGCCGGCCAGGGCACGTCGAGCACGTCAAAGGTACGGCCGGTCACCAGCAGCACGCTGGCCTGGGGAAGGGCGCTCCACCAGCGCGCCACGACAGCGGGGTCGGAGGTCGCCTCCCGCTGCCACGCGGGCGACAGCGGGTGGGCACCTGGGGCCGGGCAGCCGACCCGGTCACAGGTACAGGCACGGCCCAGGGCTGCAAGCTGAGGCTGGCGGTCCCGCAGCCGCGCGCCCGCGCACACGGGCCAGCCGAGGGCGGCGTAGCCGGCGGCCGCGGCAGCCATCGCATCGCTCGCCCTGCGGCGCCTGGGTCGCAACACCGCCTCGACCATCTGCTGCCCTCCCCGCCGGCCCATGCCGGTATCGCTGATCGCTCGCCGCGCCGCCATGGCCCCTGATCGCACCAACGCTAGCGGAGACGGGCCGCCACTTCCGTGGCCCAGTAGGTCAGGATGATCCCGGCGCCGGCCCGCTTGATCGCCGTCAGGGACTCCATGATCACCCGGTCCCGGTCCAGCCAGCCGCTGGCCGCGGCCGCCTCCACCATCGCGTACTCGCCGCTGACCTGATAGGCGGCCACCGGCAGCCTGACCGAGCGCGCGACCAGGCTGATGATGTCCAGGTAGGCAAGCGCCGGCTTGACCATGATCAGGTCGGCGCCTTCGCCGACATCGAGCAGGACCTCCCGCAGTGCCTCGTCCGGGCTGCCGTGATCTTGCTGATACGAGGCCCGGTCGCCGAACTGCGGCGCGCACTCGGCCGCGTCCCTGAACGGGCCGTAGAACGCCGAGGCGTACTTCGCCGCGTAGGCGCAGATCGCGGCGTCCGCGAAGCCGCCGGCGTCAAGCGCGCCGCGGATCGCCGCCACCTGACCGTCCATCATCCCGCTCGGCGCGACCACGTGCGCGCCCGCCCGCGCCTGGGCGAGCGCGATCGATGCGTATCGCTCGAGCGTGGCGTCGTTGTCCACTTCCCCGCCCGGCGTCAGCACGCCGCAGTGGCCGTGGTCGGTGTACTCATCCAGGCACAGGTCAGCCATCAGCACCGTCTCGGTGCCCAGGTCGGCGGCGAGGTCGGCCAAGGCGAGCTGGACGACGCCCGACGGGCTGTCGGCCGCCGAGCCGCGAGCGTCCTTCTCGGCCGGGATGCCGAACAGGATCAGGCCGCCTACCCCGGCGTCCACCGCGGCGTCCGCCGCCTTGCGCAGGCTCTCCCTGGTGTGCTGCAGCACCCCTGGCATCGAGCTGACCGGTTGCGGCTCGCTGATCCCTTCCTTCACGAACAGCGGCTGGACCAGGTCAGCGGGGCGCACGTCGGTCTGCGCGACCAGCCGCCGCATGGCGGGAGTCCGCCGCAGCCGGCGCGGCCGGGCCTGCGGGAATCCAGCGGTCATGACAAGACTCCTTTCGCCAGCCTCTCTGCCACGCTATGACACCGGCGCAGGCCCTGGGCGCGGGGCCTGCTACCTGAGCCCTCAGCGCCACCCGGGCGTCCGTGCCACCTGAACCCTTTACGATCTGGGCCCGCTGCTATCTTGGCCCTGCGGCCAGCTGGACCGCTGCGCTACCTGAGCCTCCGGCGGGCTCCCCTGCGGCGCTCGCTCGGCCGGCGTACCAGCTCCCCGGCCTCGACCGCCGCATCGCGCACCGACGCGCCGTACTCGGCGACCGCGTCGACCAGTGCGGCTGTCGATGGCCGGGGCGCGACGACATCGACGCGCAGCCCGAACTCCGCTGCCGTCTTCGCGGTCTCCGGCCCGATGACCGCGATCACCGTCACCGCGTGCGGCTTGCCCGCGATCCCGATCAGGTTCCTGACCGTCGAGGACGACGTGAACAGCACCGCGTCGAAGCCGCCGCCCTTGATCGCCTCCCTGATCGGGGCGGGCGGCGGCGCGGCCCGGACGGTGCGGTACGCGGTCACGTCCTCGGCTTCCCAGCCCAGCTCGGTCAGCCGCGCGACCAGGCCCTCCGTGGCGATGTCGGCGCGCGGCAGCAGCACCCGGTTGATCGGGTCGAGCAGGTCGTCGTAGGCAGGCCAGCTGTTCGCCAGTCCCTCGGCGGACTGCTCGTCGCCGGCTGGCATCAGATCGGGCGTGATCCCGAAGGCCCGCAGCGACGCGGCCGTCTGCTCGCCCACCGCCGCGACCTTCACCCCGGCGAACGCCCGCGCATCGAGCCCGTACTCCTCGTACTTCTCCCGGACGGCGCGGACGGCGTTGGCCGAGGTAAAGGCGACCCACTGATACCGGCCCGTCACCAGGCCGCGCACCGCCCGCTCCATCTGCTGCGGCGTGCGGGGCGGCTCGACCGCGATCGTCGGCACCTGCTCAGGAACCGCGCCGCTGGCGCGCAGCTGGTCGCAGACGCTGGCTGCCTGCTCCTTCGTCCTGGGCACCAGAACCCGCCAGCCGAACAGCGGCCTGGTCTCGAACCAGGACAGCGACCGCTGAGCTTTGACCACGTCGCCGACCACGGCTACGGCGCGGCCATGCGCCGTGAGCAGGCTCACTCCGGCCGCCTTGAGGTCCGCCGTGACCGTCGACAGCGTGCTCACCACGGTGTGCTGATCGGTCGTCGTGCCGTTCCAGGTGATCGCGAGGGGCGTGCTGTCCGGCCAGCCTCCGGCGATCAGCATCTTGGCGATATCGGCGATGCCCGTCTCGGCGCCGAGGATGACCAGCGTGCCGGGGCCGGCGGACATCCGGCTGACCTCGGCGGCGTGGATGATCCGCACGTCACCTGTGACGTCCTGGGTCAGCGGGATTCCGGCATAGGCGGGCACCGCCGTGGCCGCGGATACCCCCGGAACGATCTCGAACGCCACCTTGGCCTTCGCGCAGGCCGCAGCGTCGGTCGCTGCCGTGCAGAACAGGAAAGGATCGCCGCTGAACAGCCGCAGCGCGGTCTGGCCGGACTTAGCGGCCTTGATGAGCATTTTCGGGTCGGAGTCCAGCGCGGCCGAGTCCACCACCGTCGCCTCGGGCCGGAGCAGGTGCGCGACAGGCTCGCTGACCCACGAGGCCGCGACGACCACGTCGGCCCGGGCCAGCAGCGCGGCGGCCCTCACTGTCAGCAGGCCCTCGTCGCCTGGGCCGACTCCTACCAGGGCGACCAGGCCGCCCCGAGATCCATCCGGCGCTTCATGCCCGGTCTTCGTTCCCGTCTTCGTCACGGGCGTGGGGTTCACTACGCATCGTCCCCGTTGGTGAGGTGTCCTGCGGACACGTCCGTATACCTTCCAGCACCACGTCTGAGCAGCTCAGCAGCGACCCGCCGGCCAATTCGCCCGGCCTCGCTGACCGGGCCTGCCGCACTCGCCCGCAGTGCCTCTCCCCCGTCGGCTGCCGCGACAATCGCGTCCAGCCGCAATGCATCCGTCCCGGCAGCATACGCGCCGACAGGCGCCGTGCAGCCCGCCTGCAACGCGGCGAGCAGGCTTCGCTCGGCGTCGGTGGCCGCGCGGCTGGCCCGGTCGTCGATCTGGCCCAGCATGTCGGCCAGGTCGGTCCGGCTGGCCAGGCACTCGACGGCCAGGGCGCCCTGGCCCGGTGCCGGCATCATCTCCTCGGGCTCGAACACCTGGCTGACCACGTCGAGCCGGCCGATCCTGGCCAGTCCGGCGTAGGCGAGCACGACGGCGTCGACCTCACCTGACTCCACCCGGCTGAGCCTGGTTCCCGCGTTGCCGCGGATCGGGACCGGGCGCAGGTCGGGCCTGATCATCAGCAGCTGAGCGGCGCGGCGCGGCGATCCGGTCCCGATCCTGGCGGCCGGCGGCAGATCAGCCAGCTTGGCGCCGTTGCGCGCCGCCAGCGCGTCCCTCGGGTCATCCCTCGGCGGCACGGCAGCGAGCACCAGCCCGCTCTCGGTCCAGGTCGGGAGGTCCTTCAGGGAGTGCACGGCGAAGTCGACCGAGCCGTCGAGCAGCTGCTCACGCAGGGTGCTGACGAAGACGCCGGTCCCGCCGATCTGCGTGAGCTCAGCTCGGCTGACGTCTCCGGTCGTGCTCAGGCCGACCAGCTCGACCTGGCAGCCGGTCCGCGCGGTCAGCAGCTCGGCGACGTGCGCCGACTGCGCCATGGCCATCGGGCTGCGCCTGGTTCCCAGTCGCAGCGGTGCGCCGTTCACTCGGTCGCCTCCCGCAGCGCCCATTCCAGCAACTCGTCGTCCGCCCGCTCGACCGCCTGCACGGCTTCGGGGTCGAGCTCGAACAGCACGCGCAGCGCCGTCTCGTAGGAGTCGGCACCCGGTGAGCCCGCCAGCTCCTTCACCCTGACCGTCGGGCCGTGCAGCAGCTTGTCGGCGATCCGGCCCATCGTCTGGGCGATCTCCCGGCGTGCCCTCGGGTCCAGCTCTCCAAGCCGCCGTTCCAGCCTGGCCAGCTCGGATTCCACCACGGTCGCGGCCTTGGCCCGCAGCGCGACCACGGTCGGCGCCACGCTCGCGGCCCGGTCGGCCTGCAGGTAGGCGGCCAGCTCATGCGCCACGATCCGGCGGACCGCGCGGACGTCAGCCTCCCCGGCGAGCGTGGCCGGCCCGAGGGTGCGCCCGTCCGCGGTCCCCGCCGCTCCGACAGCCTCCAGGTCGATGAGCCGCACGCCAGGCAGCTTCCCCGCCTCGGCCTCGATGTCTCTCGGCAGCGCCAGGTCGAGCAGCACGAGCGGATCCCGCCCGCACCTCCGCTCCAGCGCCTGCTCCACGATCGCCGCCGTGACGACCTGCCCGGCAGCTCCCGTGCAGGCGATCACGAGATCCGCGGCCGCCAGCTCGGCCGGCAGCTCGGTCATGCCGGCCGCGCGCGCTCCGTACCTCCCGGCCAGGCGCTCCGCCCGGCCTGGCGTCCTGTTGGCGACGACGACCTGCCGTGCACCCTGCCGGACAGCAGTGGCGACGGCGAGCGAGCTCATCGACCCGGCCCCGATGACCAGGACGTCGAGCCCGTCCAGCGCGACCGGCTCCCCGGCCGGCCGGTCAGGCCGACCGACGGCCAGCTCAAGGCCGAGGGTGACCAGGCTCTGCCCGGCGGCGTCAATGCCGGTTTCCGCGTGCGCCCGGCGGCCGGCCCGCAGGGCCAGCCTGCTCAGGTCCGACAGCTCCCGGCTCAGGGTTCCGTGCTGACGCGCCAGCTTGACCGCCTGCCGGACCTGGCCGAGTATCTGGCTCTCGCCGATGACCATCGACTCGAGGCCGCAGGCCACGGCGAGCAGATGCTGCACGGCCCGGTCTTCGTAGTGGACGTATGCCGATCCGGTCAGATCGCCGAGCGGCAGGCCGGAGTGGCGGGCAAGAAGCTCGCAGATCGCCGCGACGCCGCCGTGGAACCGGTCGACCTCGGCGTAGACCTCGATCCTGTTGCAGGTGCTGAGAACGAGAGACCCGGCGACGCTCTCTGAGAGGTGCACGTCGCGGAGCAGCTTGGCCTGGGCATCGCCGGACACGACTGCCCGCTCCAGTGTCGTCACTGGCGCGCTCGAGTGGCTGAGGCCGACGACAAGGACGCTCACGTCCCGACCGCCTCGGCCGCCACCTGACCGTCACCGTTCAATGCCAGCGCTCTCCCTGTGCGGCCGGAGATCCCGTTGCCTGCCGGGACCCCGGCGTCTCGCTCACCGCGATGCAGGACCTGGACCACGGACCGGCGCTGAGCGTGAAACGCGAGGATCTGCAATTCGATCGACAGGTCGACTTTACGCACATCCACGCCGTCAGGCACGTTCAGCACGACGGGCGCGAAGTTCAGGATACTGGTGACGCCCGCCGCCACCAGCCGGTCGCAGATGCCCTGCGCCGCGATCGCGGGTACCGTGATAGCCCCGATCATGACTCTGGAGTCGGCCACCACCCGCTCGATCTCGTCCGCGGCCCGGACCCGGTGACCGGCGATCACGCTGCCGATCACGAGCGGATCGGCGTCCAGGAGAGCCGCGACGCGGAAGCCGCGGGAGGCGAAACCGCCGTAGTTGGCGAGGGCGCGGCCCAGGTTGCCCGCGCCGACAATGACCACCGGCCAGTCCTGGGTGAGCCCGAGTTCCCTGGACACCTGGTAGATCAGGTAGTCAACGTCGTAGCCGACGCCGCGGGTGCCGTAGGAACCCAGATGCGACAGGTCCTTGCGCAGCTTGGCGGAGTTGACTCCGGCAGCTGCCGCTAGCTCCTCGCTCGACACCGATGCGATGTCGCGGTCGGCAAGCGCGTACAGGGCACGCACGTACAGCGGCAGGCGAGCTATGGTCGCCTCCGGAATGCCCTGCAGGCTGCTGTCTGACCTGGTTCGGCGGGACATACGCCGGCAACTCCTGGGGGATCGGCGTCGCGGGCGGGGACAATCTCAGGTCGCCCGGATCATGCTCTCGCTTAATACGGTACGCCCTTGTGAACGTTTGCACAAAGTCGGGCTGATGCCCCCAGACGGCGGATATGACCTCAGGAGTCCAGTGCCCGGCGCAGGCGGCGCTCGTCGACCCGCCAGAAGTCATGCTGCACGCCATCGATCAGCGTGACCGGAATCATCTCCCCGTAGTCCCGCAGGTCCTCCTGCGACTCAGTGATGTCACGCTCCGTCCACGCGACTCCGAGGTCCTCCGCGACCCGTGCGATGACCGCACGCGCCTCGTCGCACAGGTGACATCCCGGCCTGGACAGCAGCGTGATGGCATGTGCCGCGCTCATCGGTAGCGGGGATCCTCGCCGCGCACATCGGCCCAGTGGTCGTAGCCGTGATCATCGGCTTCGGGCGGCGGGTAGCCGCGCCCGTCTGACGAGGGCAGCTCCCGCGGCGCAGTCCGGCCGTACCGGCCGCCTGAGGTCGCCGCGATCCCGCGCGGTGACCGGGTCACGCCCGTCAGGTCGATCCCCGACTCGCTCAGCAGGTCCGAGATCGCTGAGTACGACGGCAGCGGCGACATCTTCGCCTGCTGGAGGCCAAGCTCGATGGCGTTGGTAGCCAGGACCATGGACCGGCGCTCCGCCACGTACCTCGTCATGTAGGGCTGGCTGAGGTGCTCGTCATAGGCCGGCCGGTCCTGGTAGACCTCGTACAGGATCCGCTGCATCGGCGCTGTCGGCACGGCGTGCACGATGTACACGAGCGTGCCCGGCTCTTTCGCCCGCACCTGCTCGACGACCTGCTCGGTCAGCCGGTCGAACTCGTCGAGGCGGTCCTCGATCAGCGTGTAGATCGTGATCTGGCCGAACAGGCGCGCCTGCGACTCGGCGGCATCGGCGGCCTGCGAGCCGCGTCCGCCCGGAGCATCCGGCCCGTGCGGATCGAGCGCGCCGGGGGCCGGCCCGAACAGGCCGGAGTCGTCGAACTGGTCCGAGCCGGACTGCCCGGAGCCGGACTGCCCGGAGCCCGGGTGGCCCGGGTCGTGGTCTCGCGAGTCATAGCGACCGGAGTCGAACTGGCCCGAGTCACCTGGCCATCCTGAGCGCTCCTGCGCGGGCTCCCCGTACCGGCCAGCCTGGCCGAACCGCCCCGCCTCGTCGGACGGGTCCGGGCTCTCCGCGGCGAGCGCGGCAAGCGCCGGATAGCTGAGGTCGGCGTCCGGGTCGCCGAGCCGCCGGCCGGACCCTGCCGCGGCGATACCGTCATAGCCAGGGTCGTCCCGGTAACCGGAACCGGGGTACGGCCGGTCCAGATCATCGCGGTCGCGGCGGTCGCGCCGTCGATCGTCCGGCCCGGACCAGCCGTCGTCGGGCGGGTAGCTCCGGTCCCGCCCGCCGGCCCGGCTGTCGGCGGCCAGCCCCCGGCGCACGGCATTCATGGCCCCCAGCCAGATCAGCACCGCCGCCAGAACGCAGGCCAGCGCGGACCCGGCGCTTCCCAGCGACGCCCCCGCGAGCATCGCCACGCCGGGCAGGGCCACGGCGACGGCGGCGGCCGCCACGATGAGGGCCGGCCTGACCACGTCCTCGAACGCCCGGCCGCGCCCGGATCTGGCCAGCGCCGCCAGGCCGCTGGCGATCGCCGTGACAATGGTGAATACCGCGAGGAACTTGATCAGCCCGACCGGCACAAGCTGGTAGACGACGGCCGGATCTGGCCAGGCGGTCGTCAGGGTGACACTGGGGCTGAGCGGATCGGTCCCGAGGATGACCAGGACGATGACCCCGATCGCCGATACCGCCAGCCGCATGGCGAACCGGGCCGGCACGCTCCTGCCGATCAGCTCGGCCAGCCCCAGGCACAAGGCGAGCGGCGCGATCGCCTGAGCTCCTACCTCCATGGCGCGGAAGATCGGGTCGCTGAAGCCGGCCAGGTAGCCAAGGGCCTGGGCAGCGAGCGCCACGGCAAGGCCGAAGATCGCGACTGTCCAGGCGACCAGGAAGATGCGCGGCGTCCGGGCGCAGCGCCCAGTCAGGACGCCGGTCCCCACTGCTGCGGCCACTGCGCCAGCTGCCACCACGATGAGAGAGGCTGTCATCCCTGCCTTTGGCGCGGGCGGCTCGCTCCGGATGCGAACTCCGCTGACCAGCTCAGTAGCGGTCCTTCCTGGCGAGGTCCGCTCAGGATTCCCAAGCGTACCTATTAGGCTCGACTACCGTGACGGGGCTACCAAGACGCCATGCCCGGGCTGTGGCCGCGGGGCAGGCATCGGCTGCTGCGGCGGCGGTCAGCCAGCCGCTGATTACTCCTGACCTGCTGGCCGGCGCCTTTTTCGATGTCGACAACACCCTGATGCAGGGGGCGTCGATCTACCACTTCGCCAGGGGGCTGGCGGCGCACAAGATGTTCGGGGCGAGCGACCTGGTCAAGATGGCGATCGGCCAGATGATCTTCAGGATCCGCGGCTCCGAGAACGCTGATCGCATCGATGCTGCCCGGGAGGCAGCCCTGGCCTTCGTGGCCGGCCACAAGGTCGTCGACATCTCCTCGCTGGGCGAGGAGATCTACGACGACACGATGGCCGACCGTATCTGGGAAGGCTCGCGACAGCTGACCCAGGCGCATCTCGAGGCTGGTAAGCGGGTCTGGCTGGTGACCGCGACGCCGGTCGAGCTGGCCGGCATCCTGGCCAGGAGGCTCGGCCTGACCGGAGCTCTCGGCACCGTTGCCGAAGCCTCCGACGGCGTGTACACGGGCCGGCTGGTCGGCGGCCTGCTGCACGGCGAGGCAAAGGCGGTGGCCGTCCGGGCCCTTGCCGAGCGCGAGGGCCTCGATCTTGCCGAGTGCAGCGCGTACAGCGACTCGATCAACGACCTGCCGATGCTGAGCCTGGTCGGGCACCCGAATGCGGTCAACCCAGATCCTCAGCTCAGGGCTCTGGCCAAGGAGCGGGGCTGGCCGATTCATGATTTCCGGAAGGGCCGCAGGGCCACCATCATCGCGATCCCGGTCGCCGCGGGCGCGGGCGTGATCGCCGGGGGCCTCGCTGCGGGCATCGTGCTGCGCAGGCGCCGGGCCGACCGGTAGCGGGCAGGCCGACGAGCGGAGCGGATCAGTCGCCGAAGGCTGGCCCGCGCTCGGCGAGCAGCTCGTCGATCTTCGAGGCGATGGTGTCCTTCACCTTGCCGGCCAGCTCAGCGATGACGTCCTGGTCGTCGCCCTGGTCGGGGGTGAACCCGTCGGTGCGCACCGGGTCGCAGAACTCGATCATCCAGTTGGACGGCAGCGGGATCGCGCCGAGCGGCCCGAGCCAGGGGAAGAGCGGCGTAACCGGGAAGTAGGGCAGCTTCAGCCTGGCGGCGAGTTCCGGCCAGTCAGCGACCATCGGGTAGATCTCCTCGGCTCCGACGATCGCACACGGGATCAGCGGGACGCCGGTCCGCAGCGCCAGCCGGGCGAAGCCGCCGCGGCCGAACCGCTGCAGCTTGTACCGATCGCTGAATGGCTTCCCGATGCCCTTGAATCCCTCGGGGAACACGCCGACCAGCTCTCCGGCGGTCAGCAGCCGCTCCGCCTCGGCCGGGCTGGCGGGTACATGCCCGCTGGCCCTGGCCACCCTGCCGAGCAGCGGCACCGAGTACACCAGGTCCGCGCCGAGCAGCCGCAGGTTCCGGTGCGCCTGATGCTCGTCGAGAACTCCCACCTGAAGCATGAGCGCGTCGACGGGCAGCACGCCGGAGTGGTTGGCGACGATCAGGGCAGAGCCCTGCCCGGGCACGTGCTCGAGCCCGCGCATCCGGACCCGGAACCAGCTCCGGTACAGCGCCCGGGCAGCTGGCATCAGCACGGCCCGGTTCAGCTCCGGATCGAAACCAGATTCTGGATCCACCTCGAAGTCGCCGACGGCGCGCCGCCGCACGAAATTGGCGGCGCCGGCCAGGCGCCTGATCCATTCGCGGACAATCGGCTGTTCTGCGTCGCTCATATCTGGGTCGCTCATATTCGGATCACCGCATCGCCAACCCAGCCAGGCAGCCAGCCCGGCGAGTCTGCCCGACCCGCCAGGCCAGCCGCTACTTCTTGTTCCTGCGCTGAACGCGCGTCTTGCGCAGCAGCTTGCGGTGCTTCTTCTTCGCCATCCGCTTGCGGCGCTTCTTGATTACAGAACCCACGAGACCACCCTCGATCGATACCACGCACAACGGCGCGCCTAACCTTCACCGCCGTGCTTACGCGGCCGGGCGCACGCCAGTGCCACAGCGTACCCCGGTCGGACCACCCCGGTCGTCGGCGCCCGTGCATCTGGCTCGGGCCAGCCGCGCTCCCCCTAGATCGGGCCGCGGTCAGCCCGCTTCGACGAAGGCGTCCCTGAGGTACTGGTCGACCGCTCGCTCAGGCACCCGGAAGGAACGACCGACCCGGATCGCCTCCAGATCCCCTGAGTGAACGAGACGGTAGACGGTCATCTTCGACACACGCATGATCGCCGCCACCTCAGCCACCGTCAGGAATCGGACGGCACTGAGCGGAGTTGCCTCTGCTGCCATCGATAGCCCTCTCCGGCGCTATCCGCTGCGCCAAGCGATATCCAGCGCACCAGTCACGCCCGTATCCAGCGTAATTGGTACACGCGAAAGGGCAACCCCGCGCGGGTGCCTGATTCGGCTGGCCGGCCAGACTGGCACGCGCAATTCTTAATGCCGCTATCTCCAGCCGAAGAGGCGGGCAGACCGCCGCGCCGCCTAGCCAGCGCCGAGCTCGCGGCCACGGTCACGAGCGGCCTCGATGGCCGCGAGGAATGCCGCGCGCACACCGTGCCGCTCCAGTTCCCTGATCGCGCTGATCGTCGTCCCGCCAGGCGACGTCACCGCCTCGCGCAGGATGACCGGATGCTCGCCGGACTCGCGCAGCATCGTCGCCGCTCCGTAGACGGCCTGCTTGACCATCTCGAGCGCCGACGCGCGGGACATTCCGAGCAGGATCCCGGCGTCGACCATCGACTCGACGAGGAAGTACACGTAGGCCGGGCCGCTGCCGGACAGCGCGGTGGCCGCGTCCTGCTGGGACTCCGGAATCCGCAGCACCTTGCCGACTGGCCTGAGCAGCTCCTCGGTGCGGCGCAGGTGCTGCTCGCCCGCATGCCGGCCAGGCGAGATCACGCTCATCGCCTCGTCCACCAGCACCGGCGTATTGGACATCACCCTGACGACGGCGCTATCGGCGCCGAGCCTGGACTCGATGAAGCTGGTCGGGATTCCTGCGGCGACCGAGATCACCAGCTGATCGGCCTTGACCTGCGGCGCGATCTCCTCGAGCAGGGCCGCCATGTCCTGCGGCTTGACCGTGATGACGAGCGTGTCGGCCTTGCCGGCCGCCTCGCCCGCCGAGGTCACGTCGATGCCGTACGAGTCCCGCAGCGCGTCGGCCCGGTCCTGCCTGCGTACGGCGGCGATAACGCCGGACGGGGCGACTCCGGCCCTGAGCATTCCCGACAGCAGCGCCTCGCCCATCTTGCCTGCGCCAAGGATCGCGATCATCCTCCGAGCCTAGCGCCGTACCGCTGCGCGCCGGCCCGCTCGGGCCGGGGCCAGCGGGGCGGGTCCAGCGGCGGGGGCTAGCTAGCGACGCGAGGACAGCGCGCGGAGGAAGAACATCAGGTTCGCGGGCCGCTCGGCCAGCCGGCGCATGAAGTACGCGTACCAGTCCCTGCCGTACGGCACGTAGACCCGCACCTGCGCACCTTCCGCGGCGAGCGCCGCCTGCTCATCGGTCCTGATCCCGTAGAGCATCTGGTACTCGAAGCTGCCCGGATCGCGTTCGATGGTGGCGGCACGCGACTTCGCGATCGCGACCAGCCGCGGGTCATGGGTCGCCAGCATCGGGTAGCCGTCGCCGTCGAGCAGGATCCGCATGCACCGCGCGAAATTGCGGTCGACCTCGGAGCGCGCGGCCAGGGCGAAGCCGTCCGGTGCCCGGTAGGCGCCCTTGCACAGCCTGACCCGCGACCCCGCCACGGCCAGTGCCTGGCAGTCGCCAGGACTGCGCCGCAGATACGACTGGATCACGCAGCCCAGATCAGGGAAGTCCGCGCGCAGCTCGTTCACCAGCCGCAGCGTCGCCTCGATCCTGGTGTGGTCCTCCATGTCGACGGTCACCGTGGTCCCGGCGCCGCGGGCGGCGGCGCAGATCCTGGCGATGTTCTCCGCCGCGGTCTTCTCGCCGTGCTCGGCCAGGCCGAGCCCGACCGCGGTTGGCTTGACCGAGACCTCGGCCCGGCCGCCTACCGTCAGGCCAGCGGCAGCAAGCAGTTCGAGCACGGCGACGTACTCGCCCGCGACCGCGGCGGCCTGCTCCGGGTCGACCGTGTCCTCGCCGAGGTAGTCGAGCGTGACGGACAGGCCCTGTCCGAGCAGCCGCTCGGTCACCGCGAGAGCGCCGGCCGCGCTCTCTCCCGCCACGAACCGTCGCACCACGTCGCGCGTCAGCGGCGCGGTCGTGATCAGGTCGCGGACGCGTTGGCTGGCCGCCGCGGCCAGCAGAACTCGGCGCAGCACCAGAGTGCACCTCCACGAAGCACGAGCCGAAGAGCCGGAAGATCCTGCCGGCACAGGTTACTCCTGCGGTCCAGCGGCTCCTGCCTGCCCTTAAGTCTTCGCCTAACGGCCCCCGCTGACCAGAGTTAAACCTGAACCAGTGTCGCCGCGACGGCGGATGGAGCGGCGCGCCTTAACGTTCGCCGCGACGGCGGCCGAGGGAGATCTTGACGTTGGCCCCGGCATCGGGCGGGACGATGACCTCCTGCGCGGCGCTGATTCCGGCCGTCTCGAGCGTCGCGGTCACCGGGACGGTGCGCTTGACCAGGGCCAACGCGATCGGCCCGAGCTCGTAGTGCCTGGCGGACGAGCCGACGAAGCCGACCGCAGCATCCCCGGACCTGACCGGCTCCCCGTGCACGGGCAGCCGGTCCTCGCTCCCGTCCAGGTGCAGCATGACCAGCCGCCGCGGGGGGTGACCGAGGTTATGCACGCGGGCAACCGTCTCCTGGCCGCGGTAGCAGCCCTTGGACAGGTGCACCGCCGACGTGATCCAGCCCATCTCGTGCGGAATGGTCCGGTGGTCGGTGTCGGTTCCGAACCTCGCCCGGTGCCCCGCGATTCTCAGTGCCTCGTGCGCCAGCATCCCGGCCAGCCCCACGCCGCGCGGGCGCTGCGCCGTCACGACCTGGGCGACCTGGGCTCGCTCGACGATGAGGTCACAGCCGAAGCCGAAGTCCATCGTGACCGCGGCGCCTTCGGCCGCCACACCGCCCTTGACCAGGGGCCCCATGGCCGTCAGCACGGCGTAGCCGGAACTCACGTCCTCAGCCTCGACCCGCATCATGAACCGCATCGAGTCGAGGAACTCGAGCAGCGGAGCGGCTTCCCCTGGCTCGATGTGAATCCAGATCTGCGTGCCGTCGTCGATCAGGCTCAGGTGATGCTCGACGTGGCCGTTCGGGCTGAGGACCAAGGACTGCTGCGCGCTGCCCGCCGGCAGGTCGTCGACCTTCTGGGTGCTGAGGCTGTTCAGCCAGCTGAGCCGGTCCTGTCCGCTGATCCTGAGCACGTCCCGGTCCGACCGGTCGACCAGGCCAGCCGTCTCGGCCAGCGCCCGCTGCTCGGCGTAGGGGTCTCCGTAATGCGCGGCCACCCCGACATCGGGAAAGTCGGCCGGCACCGCGCCTGGAACGGTAAGCAAGGGGCTGTCCATAGCTGTAAGGCTATGCGCCGCGACCGTCAGGCCATGCGCCGCCTGGCCAGCGGCGCTTCCGGCCCAGGCCGATGCCCGGCGCGGCCCGGCGCGCGGGCAGGCCCCAGCGCGGCACCCCCGGGCCCGGTTACTCCTCGGTGACCGAGCCCGCGCTGACGGTCAGCCTCCGGGTCACCCTGACGTGCTCGGCGAGCCTGCGGTCGTGAGTCACGATCAGCAGCGTTCCGTCGTAGTGGTCGAGTGCCTGCTCAAGCTGCTCGATCGCGGGGAGGTCCAGGTGGTTCGTCGGCTCGTCGAGGACCAGCAGGTTGGCGCCCGAGTGCATGAGCAGCGCGAGGTCGGCACGGGTCCGCTCGCCCGGGGTTAGCCTGGCGACCGGCCGCCCGACGTCGTCGGCGCCGAGCCCGAACTTCGCCAGCAGGGTGCGGGCGTCCGACTCGAGCAGGCCGGATTCCGCGGCGAACGCGTCGAGCAGCCTGGCGTCCGCGTCGAAGGTCAGCCTGCCCTGGTCGATCTCGCCGACCCGGACCGAGGCGCCGAGCGAGCCGCGGCCGGCGGCGAGCGGTATCCGCCCGAGCAGCGCCTGCAGCAGCGTGGTCTTGCCCGAGCCGTTGTCGCCCTGGACCAGCATCCGCTCTCCCCAGTTCAGCTGCATGCTGACCGGGCCGAGCTGGAACGTGCCGCGCCGCACGACGGCGTCGGACAGGACGGCGACGATGTCACCGCTGCGCTCGGCCGCGCCGAAGCGCAGCCGCAGCTCCCATTCCTTGCGCGGCTCGGCGACCGGCTCAAGCCGCTCCGCGGCCCGCAGCGTGGCGGCGCCGCGCGCGGCCTGGTGCTGAGCGCCCTCGACCCGGCCGCGCCTGATGTTCTTGTCCGGTTCCTTGCGCCGCGCGGTGGCGCTCTTCGCTGAGCGCTCGCCGGAGCGCGCCCATTCCTTCTGCCGCCTGGCCCGCTCGATCAGGTCGTCACGCGTGGCCGCGTAGGTCTCGTAGGCCTCGGCGGCCCTGGCCCGGTCACGCTCGAGTTCCTCCCGGTAGGCCTGGTAGCCGCCGCCGTAGAGCTTCACCTCGCGGGTGTGCGGGTCGATCTGCAGCACCTGCCGCGCCGTCCGCTCGAGGAAGGCCCGGTCGTGCGAGACCACGACCAGGCCGCCGCGGAACGCCGCCAGGTGGCTCTCGAGCAGCTCGAGGCCGGTCAGGTCCAGGTCGTTGGTCGGCTCGTCGAGCAGCAGCACGTCGAACCTGGCCAGCAGCACGGCCGCGAGTGCCAGCCTGGCCGCCTGGCCGCCGGACAGGCCGGTCGCGGGCCGGTCCAGGTCGGCGGGCAGGCCCAGGCTCGCCGCCAGCTCGCTGGCCCGGACCTCAAGGTCGGGACCGCCGAGCGCCAGGTAGGTGTCGAGCGCCGCCGCATAGGTCTCGCTGGCCCGCTCCGCGGCCCGGTCGGCGGCCCGATCGCTGGCTCGCCCGGCCGCCCGCCCGGCGGCCTGTCCGTTGGCCTGATCGCTGTCGCTGGCCCGCGCCAGCCGGTCCGACGCGGCCAGCATGGCCGCTTCCGCCGCCGCAACGCCGGCACGCCTGGCGATGTACTCCATCGCGGTCTCGTCGTCACGCCGGTCGCGTTCCTGCGGCAGGTACCCGACGGTCCCGGCCGCGCTGACCGTGCCGGCGTCCGGCGGGACCAGGCCGGCCAGCACCCGCAGCAGGGTCGACTTGCCGACGCCGTTCGGCCCCACGACCGCGATCCTGTCGCCCGGCGCAACCACCAGGTCCGCGTTATGCAGCACGGCAACCGCGCCGAACGAGACGCTTACGCCATGAGCGGTCAGCGTGGACATCCCGCCACCCTAGACGGGGGACCCAGGAAAGCCGCCGCTCAATTAGTCCCCGGCCGGCCCCGCGGAGCCCCCGGCCGGCGGTGCTGAGCGGCGTTCCAGGCCACGGTCCTGGCCGCCTTCCTGGCCAGCGTCCGGCGGCGCGGCACCGCGGCACTGAGCGCACGTCCCGAACACGGTCAGGTGGCCGACATCGGTCTCGAACCCGTACTCGGCATCCAGTGCCCGCACCAGGGAGCTGACCGCCGCCGGGTCGAGCTGGGTGATCGCGCCGCAGCCGCGGCAGACCAGGTGGACATGCTGCGCGTCGGCCGCCAGGTGATAGCGGTGCGCGCCGTGGCCGAGATGCGTGTGGGTGACCAGGCCGATCTGCTCGAGCAGCTCGAGCGTCCGGTACACCGTGGAGAGATTGACCCCGACCGCCGTCTGCTTCACCTCGGCGTAGATCTCCTCCGGCGTCGCATGCTCCAGCCTCGTCACCGCTTCAAGCACAAGCTGGCGCTGGGGCGTGACCCGGTAGCCGCTGGCCCGCAGCGTGTCATCCCACGTCTGCGACATACGCCGAGTCTAGTGAAGTCGGCCGGATAACCCACTTGCCGATCGCCGAGCAACTGTCGTAGCGTGCTGGCTAACGCGGGAAAGGAGGTGGTCCAACAGTATGCATAGATGTCGGACTCGCGAGGTGGCTGTCAGCTAGCCGCCGTCCCGTGGAGCGCCTCAGGCACTAGCCCGATGTGCTCGTCACCGGCCTGCGAACCAGTTCTTCCTGACTGTGTTCGCGTGCTGCCCAGGCGGCGGTCGGCGAATACACGGCAGACACCGGACCCCCGGGTGATCGGCCTCGTCCAGCCGGTCCCCGCGATGGGCTGCCATATGCAGCCCGGAGCGGGAACAGCCCGGGGGCTTCTCTTTTCTTTTCGAGCTTTTACGCAATCCAGCGAACGTGACTGCCCGCAGGCTGGCCGGCCCTGGTGCTAGCCTGCGGCCGGGCCGCTCACCCGCTTGAGCTGGGCGGACAAGTGCGGTTGCAGCGGCTGGCCGACCGCCGCCATGTCGAAGGCATAGGCCAGGTCCGCGCCGACCAGGCCATACAGCCGCTTGCCTGCCGTGACCTCCTTGGCGGTGGCCGTGCGGACGACCGCGTCGGTCGCCATCTCGATCTTGGTCCCGCTGACCGTGCCGTAGTAGATCTCGGTGATCCCGGTCGGGTGCGTGATCAGCACCTCGAGAGCGTTGTCGGGCTGCGGGCGCCAGAAGCCGACTTCCAGGTGAGACGCGGGGCCGATCGTCCCGTCCTCCCGGAGCAGCCAGGTCCTGCTCGAGTAGATCAGGAACGGCTTGCCGTTATGGCTGAACGAGATCTCCTCGCCATAGTTGGCGCTCTCGATCGTCGGGTAACCGACCACACCCGCGCCCTCCCACCGGCCGAGCAGGAAGCTCAGCGGCGCGATGGCGGGATGTGGCTCGGGGACTGAGCCGTGCGCAACGTCCATTTCGACAGCCTAGTGGCGCGCCGGCGTCCGCTACGGCCGCGCTGCCGGATGCCGGCCTGCCCGCCAGAGCCGCAGCACGAGCAGCGCGGAACAGGCCGCGATCGCAGCGCAGGCCACCGTCAGGATGATCGCGGTGAGGTCAGCTGCCACGGCGGCAGTCTACGGCCGCGCGCTCCCGGCGACGGCCTGCCCGCGCCGACGTCGGCGATCGCGTTCCAGCCCGGGTTCGGCGATGGCGGGCCCCGGGTCGCGCCCGGTCGAACTAGGCTGAACCACATGGCTTCTGGCTCACTGGTAGTGAAGGCAACCGCCGGCAAGAACGATCCTGAGCGCTGCAACCAGGCGTTCACCGTCGCGGCGACCGCCGTCGCCAGCGGCGTGCCCGTCTCGCTGTGGCTGACCGGCGACGCGACCCTGCTGGCCCTGCCCGGCCAGGCCGACGATCTCCGGCTGCCTTACGCGAGTCCGCTCGCCGATCTGCTCGCGACCGTGCTCAAGGGCGGCACGGTGACCGTCTGCACTCAGTGTGCGGCGCGGCGCGATATCACCGAAGACGACCTCGTCGAGGGGGTCAGGATCGCCGGAGCGCCGACCTTCGTCGCCGAGGTGCTCGCCGACGGCGCCAAGGCCCTCGTCTACTAGCCCGTCCCGCCCGTCCTGCGCCCGCGCGTCCCGCGAGCGACGGCCTGTCCCGCCAGCCCTCGCCAGTGCTGCCTCGTCGATGTGCCGTCGGTGTTGCCCCGCGAACACCGATGGCACATCGGTCGTGCGCCAGGGCTGGGCGGCGGCCCGGCCGGGGGGCAGGCTCAGAGGGGTGGCGCCGCCGCGCGGCAGGCTCAGACGGGTCGCGGCGCGGCGGCGGGTCAGCCTGAGACGGCGGCGAGCCGCTCGGCGCGCAGCCGCCTGGTCCAGGCCTCGTCCGCGTCGGGCAGCGCCGGCAGCGGCCCGGCCGCCCAGCTGAGCAGCAGGTCGGCCAGGCCGGGATTGCGGACCAGGGCGGGTCCGTGCAGGTACGTACCGAGGATCCGGCCGGCGTAAGCGCCCTCCGTGCCGTCGCCGTTGCCAACCCCGAGCGTGACTCGCGCCAGCGGCAGGACACGGGGACCCAGCCTGGTTACTCCCTGGTGGTTCTCGAATCCGGTGAGCCGATCAACGCCGAGCCGCGGATCCACGTCGGCCAGCACCTCACCGACGCCGCGCCGCTCGCCGCGGCCGCTGCTGATGTCCAGGATGCCGAGCCCGTCGACCAGCTCGCCCTGGGCGCCGCCGAACACCGACCCGATCAGCTGGTAACCCGCGCAGACGGCGAAGACCACCGCGCCGTTCTCTACCGCCGCATGGAGCCCGCCGCCAGCGCGCAGCCGCTGCGCCGCGAGTACCTGCGGCAGGTCCTCGCCTCCGCCCAGCAGGTAGATGTCACCCTGT
>Ga0307374_10002442_pt1 | contig 33025 bp, 38 predicted proteins | sample OX3MG_FD_202532 | JGI IMG/M metagenome (GOLD analysis project Ga0307374, IMG submission 202532) | Soil microbial communities from Risofladan, Vaasa, Finland - OX-3 | ecosystem: Environmental > Terrestrial > Soil > Coastal area > Acid sulfate soil | place: Finland: Risofladan, Vaasa | collected... | reverse complement strand
TCTGTGAGTTCCGATAAACATGGACGACAGAAAGACACCGCCAGGCGTTGATCCGCGGCTTCGCGATCTCAACGAGCGCAACAGAGCATCCTCGGTTTGGCGCAATGCCACAGAGACTATGCTGCTTAGCGATCCCGAGACGGCGCACCAAGTTCTCGGAAATCTCCGTGCCGCAGCACTCTGAGACGCTGTTGAATTCCACGCAAATCCGACCCATGGTTGTCATCGCAATCTGACCCGGGTTGGTGAATCGCAGTATAGCTGCGAGTATGTGGATAGGTGCGTGGCCTGCGGCACCCCAGAGACGTCGATGATTGGGTCTGTGCCGTCTTCTAGCACTTCTATAGGTTCCTCCACGTCTCCTCACGCCTATCGGGTATCGAGACCACCATCGCCAAGACCGCCGGGCCGGCTTCAAGGTCTTCCGTCCCCTTCAAGACCCTTCAAGACTCTTCAAGACGACCCGAACGGACGGCTCGCGTGGCGACCCCTGCGCAAGGGCATCACCGATCTTCACCGCCGGAGCCAGGTCTCCCAACGCTCGAACGACAACTACCTGGAGGCCCGCGGGATCGACGTGTCTACCCGCCGCATCATTGGCTTCGGCATCGGCGGCGAATACATCGACGGCCCGGCCGTGTGCCGCATGTCCAATCGGGCCATTGCCGGCCATGCGCCGCCCGTTCGGATCAGTACGGATCATGACCCGCTTTTCGCTTTCGCCGATGGCTCGCGAACTTACGAATCCTCGAGCTTGAGGAGATAAAATCGGTGCCGTATGCCCGAATGTCACATCCCTTCGTCGAACGACTGCTCGGGACTATCCGGCGCGAATACCTGGACCACAGCTTCCTCTGGAATTCGGGTCGACCTTCACCGAAAGCTCGAAAACTTCCGCGCCTCTTACAACGGCGCTCGCGTTCACCGCTCCCCCCAACGGCACCACATCCGCGAATCGCGCCGGAGACGCCTCAACTGCGACAGCGAACCTGGCTCACTATGCCTGGGAACGGCATTGCAATAGGCTATTCGAAACTCCGGTCGTGGCATAAACAGTAGTTCGCCCCCAACACGTCGCCGCCGGCCTTGTCCAGGCCGAGTTCCCTCGCTGACGATGCTGCTACCCGAGAGAAATTAAATTGCTTTCGATCGAGCGCTCGGCGAGCGAGTATTCGAGCGACAGCGCCGAGTACCGCCCGGTGGGATCGATGGGCGCGGGGTGGGCGGGCGGCTTCTACCGTCCCTGCAACGGCTCCATATACGACCCGTCGGAGCGGGTGCCAGCGTTCGCCCCCGCCCCCACCGCGCAACCTGCCGGTGCCGCCCAACTATTTCGCGATCGACCGCGTTATTCGCATTGACGAGTTCAAGGACGGCGCCGACCAGCACTGGAATGCGGCGAGGTGGCAGCGGACCGCCGCGCGGCGTGGCCTACTTCTTGATAAAGTCCCCGATCGTCGCGTCGGTATGGAATTCTGGCTTCTCGTAATAATGGGGGCCATCGTAGATCTCGATCAGCACGCTGTCCTCGTGCGCCATCGTGGGTCCGTGCGGATGATCCTTGGGATTCATGTAGAACGACCCGGCCCGCAGGCGCAGCCCCGAGTCCGTGTACTCGTAGTCGCCCGACAGGCAGTACATGAACTGGTTCGAGGCGTGCGAATGCTTCACGGGAATCTTCCCGCCCTTACGGAACTCCAGGATCGCGATCGAAGCCTTCGTCTCCGGGTTCTTCCAGAGAAAGTGCTGCCGGAAACCGTACTCCGGGTAATCGATCCAGCCTCCTGGATCGAGCCGCGCGGTATCGATTAGCACTTCTAGCGTTCCCATACCACTCCTCCTTGTCAGGTTTTCGGGCAACCCGCCCGCTTCCATGCCTCGTACTCGGCCTCGCTCTCCGGGGTCGGCGGAAACAGCCCGAAGAGCGAGCGCCCGCGTGCCAGATGCAGCTCCGCGAAGACCTCGTACTGCGACGCGTTGTAGGCTTCGCGCGCGACCTCAGCCGCCATGTGCGCGGGGATTACCGCGACCCCATTCGAATCTCCGACGACCATGTCCCCCGGATAAACGGCAACCCCCGCGCAGCCGATCGGGCTATTGAGCTCGACGGCATGCAAAGCGATAGGCGTCGCCGGCGTCGCCGGCGCGCGCTGGTATGCGGGCAGCCCCGTTGCCCGGATTCCAGGAACGTCGCGAAAGCCGCCGTCCGTCACGATCCCCGCGGCGCCGAGGGCGGACAAGCGCATGGCCATCATGTCGCCGGCCGAAGATACGCGCGTCTCCCCGCGTGCGTCGACGACAAGGACCGAGCCCGCGGGACACTCTTCTATCGCGCGCCGGTGCAGGTTGCCGCTGCTCGCGTAGCCGGCCATCGTGTCGATATCCTCACGCGCAGGAATGAAGCGCAGCGTATACGCCGGCCCAACCATCGGCCGCTGATCAGGCGCGACGGGAGCGAGCCCGCTCAGGCAAACGTTGCGCAGGCCGCGTTTGAACAGCGCATTCGCGATCGCCGCGATGCCGGCGGCCGCGAGCATGCCACGCAGGTCGGGCCCGCCGGCCGGTCGAGACGTCCCGTTTTTCGTTGCAGTCATAAGTACCTCCGTCGAGCGCCCTACCGCGGAAGCATCGCGGCGAACTCCCGCTTCAACCGCGCGGGATCGATCCTCAGAAGCTCCGCCACGTACTGCGCGCGGCGGCCGAACAGCACCTCGTCTTCGCCGCGCTCAATTCCGTCGCACAGTGCCTTCGCCGCGTCCTCGGGCGTTTCCTTCGGCACGCCGACGAGGTCCCGGGTCATGTCCGTGTCGACTGCGGCTGAGAGGAACGCCACCACGTGCGTACGCTGAGCAGCGAGTTCCGCGCGCACGCATTCGGTCATGCGCAGAGCGGCCGCCTTGGAGGCGCTCAGCGAACCCATCGCCGGAAGTGCAATCTGCGCGGTGACGGAGAGCACGTTTACAATCACCCCACCGCCGGCCACCGCGAGCACGGGAGCGAACGCCCGGCACATCGACAGCGTGCCGAAATAGTTGGTCTCCATCTCGGCGCGCGCGCCGTTCAGGTCCGCCGCCGCGATGACCCCGCTGTTGCTGTTGATCCCCGCATTGTTGATCAGAATGCCGACGTCGGCGCATTCGCGCGCGGCGCGCGCGACGCTCTCCGCGCTGGTGACGTCGAGGTAGGGCACCACGGTGATCGGGCCGCCCGCCTCCAGAGATGCGCCACTCGCCGGCTTCCTCGAGGCCGCATACACCTTGCGCGCGCCGCGCGCGAGGAGCTCGGCGACGATCCTGCGACCGATACCTCGGTTGGCGCCCGTCACGAGTGCGACGCTGCCTGCGATCTTCATGTCCTCACCATCTTCGTCGCTCCGCGTCAGTCATCCGCGATTGAGTTTCTGAGCGTGCCCACGCCGCTCACCTCGACCTCCACCGTGTCGCCGGGCTTCATGAACAGCTGCGGAGAGCGCCGCATGCCGACGCCGCCCGGCGTACCAGTAACGATGACGTCGCCCGGCTCCAGGGTAGTGAATCGCGAGATAAAGCTGATCAGCTTCGGAATCGGGAAGATCATCATGTCGGTCGTCGCGCGCTGCACTTCCTGCCCGTTAAGGCGCGTGACGAGGGTCATCACCGAATCGGCCGGCAGCTCGTCGGTCAGCGTCAGCCAGGGGCCGAAGGCGCCCGTGCACGGAAAATTCTTGCCGGCCGTCCACTGCGACGTGGCGAGCTGGATGTCGCGCAGCGAGCCGTCGTTGTAGCAGGAATATCCGGCAACGTAGCGGTACGCGTCCGATTCCGGAATCCGCCGGCCGGTCGCACCGATCACGAGGGCCACTTCCCCTTCGTAGTCGAACTGCGCGCTTTCCCGCGGACGCAGCAGGCTGCGCAGGTGGCCCGTCTGCGATTCTCCCACTCGCAGAAAAAGAGCCGGGTCCGTCGTCTTCGGCCGGTTCCCCTCCGCGCGATGCTCTTCGTAGTTGAGTCCCACGCAGACGATCTTTCCGGGGTTCGGCACCACGGGAAGGAATACCACGTCCCGCGTCAGATGGTCGGCCATCGCCCCGGCGGCAGCCTTGCGGGCGGCCTCGAGGCCGCCCGCCGCTATCAGGGTCTTGAGATCCGGATAGCGCGCGCCGATACGCGCGCCGAGATCGACAATCGTCTCTCCGTCGACGAATCCGTAGCTGGCGTGCCGCCCGATGACGAAGCTCGCAAGCCTCATTACGAAGAGCAACCTGCGTGCGCAATCGTGTCGATCTCGACCAGGATATCCGGCGTCGCCAGCGCCGCCACCTGAACCAGCGTCGACACGGGATAGTCGCCGATGAAGAACTCCTTGCGTGCCTTCCACACAAGCGTGTTGTCCTTCATGTTGGTCACGTAGATGACCATCTTCACGACGTCGTCCATCTTTCCGCCTGCCGCCTCGATGCAATGGCGTATCTTTGCGAAGATGACCTTGGCCTGCTCGTAGGCGTCCTTGCCATGGATAGTTTTGAGGTCGTTCGCCCGCGAAGTGAAGCCGGACGTGTAAATCACGTCCCCAATCCGCAGGCAGTTGGACCAGTGTCCGGGCGGCATCTCGGCGACGTGCTCGGTTACAAAGCGCTGCTTCCTGTGTGCCATGTCAGCTCCTCTCTCCCTATGAATTCAACGCGCCGCCAGCTTGCGCTGCCTGGATCGCATGCCACACCGACTGCGGCGTGACGGGCATCGATATGTCGGTGACTCCGAGCGGCGCGAGCGCGTCGAGGACGGCGGAGATGATTGCCGGCGGCGCGCCCACGGTGCCGGTTTCGGCGCCGCCCTTCACGCCGAGGGGATTGCCCATGGTCGGTACGTTTCGCGTGCCGAGAGTAAGCGACGGCATGTCGTGCGCGCGTGGCATCGCATAGTCCATGAACGACCCGGTGAGGAGCTGGCCCTCGGCGTCGTGCACAACTTGCTCGCTCATCGCCTGCCCCACGCCCTGCGCAATCGCGCCGTGCACCTGCCCCTCGAGCAGCAGCGGGTTGATCACCACACCGAAGTCGTCCACCGCGGTGATGTGCTCGATCGTTACCACGCCGGTTTCCGTATCCACCTCGACTTCGACGATGTAGCAGCCGTTGGGGTAGTTCTGCGGATTGGCTGTCCAGTAGCCGACTCCCTCGAGGCCGGAGGCGAGCTCGGCGGGCAGCTTGTTGCCCCAGGCATAGCTCGCGCGCGCGACGTCGCGCAGCGGGACCGACCGGTCAGTGCCCTTCACCTTGAATGCGCCTACCTCGAATACGAGGTCGCTCTCCGCGGCCTCGAGGACGTGCGCCGCGATGCGCCTGCCGCGCTCGATCACTTGGTCTGCCGCGATGCGCAGCGCCGAGCCGCCGACCGTCATCGTCCGCGATCCGAAGCTGCCGCGGCCGAAGGCGACCTTGTCCGTGTCGCCCTGCACCACGCGCACCTGCTCCGGCGGCATGCCGAGCCAGTCCGCCAGCATCTGCGTGTAGACGGTCTCGTGTCCCTGCCCGTAGGAGAAGGTGCCGGCGAGGACCGTGGCGCCGCCCGTCGGATCGAAGCGAATCTCCATGCGGTCGGCGACCGTGGCGCAGACCTCGATGTAGAGCGCCAGGCCGCGTCCGCGCGCCAGGCCTTTCGCCTGCGACGCCGCGCGCCGCGCCGCGTAGCCATCCCAGTCCGAGAGCGCGACCGCTTGCTCAAGCAGCGGCCCGAACTCGCCGCTGTCGTAGGTCTCGCCAATTGCAGTCCGGTATGGCATCTGCGACTGCGGGATCAGGTTTCGGCGGCGCAGCTCGACCCGGTCGATTGAGAGCTCCCGCGCCGCTTGGTCGAGCATGCGCTCGACGACGTAGGTCGCCTCCGGCCGCCCGGCGCCGCGGTAGGTCGTCAAGGTGCAGCTGTGCGTCAGCACGCCGTGGATCCGTACGTGCATCGCCGGCATCGCGTAAACCCCGGAGAGCATGCGCGCACCGATGAGCGGAGGATGCGCGGTCGACGGCCCGACCTGGCAGCCGAGGTTGTGGTAGGTCGCGACGCGGAAGGCGACGATCCTGCCCTCGTCGTCGAAGCCCATCTCCGCTTCAGCAACCTGGTCGCGCCCGTTGAAGTCTGAGAGGAAGGCCTCGCTGCGGTCCGAAGCCCACTTGACGCGCCGGCCGAGCTTCCGCGCCGCCCACAGCACCAGCGCCTCCTCCGGGTATAAGCCGCCCTTGGTGCCGAATCCGCCGCCGACGTCCCCCGCAATGACGTGGATGCGGTGCGCCGGCACCCGCAGCACGTGCTCGGCGAGGAGCTGGCGGATGCGGTGCGGATTCGCGGTCGACGTGACGAGCCGGTAGCGCCCATCGGCCTCCTCGAACTCGCCGATAGCTACGCGAGGCTCGATGGGATTGCCGGCGACGCGCTGGTTGCGGATCCTCATGCGCGTGACGTGACGCGCACGGGCCAGCCCTTCCCCGGTGCGCGCAGCATCGCCCAACTCGTGGACGAAGCATAGGTTGTCCGGGCACTCGGGCCACACCGCCGGAGCGCTCGACGCGAGCGCCGCCTCAAGGGTCGCGGCCGCAGGCAGTGCGTCGTAGTCGACCGCCACGAGCTCTGCGGCGTCGAGCGCCTGCGCCCGGGTCTCCGCCACGATCAGCGCGACGGCGTGCCCGACGCACAGCACGCGGTCGCGCTGTAACGCCGGGAAAGGCGTGCGGAACCACTTTCCGCCCATAACGGTCGGCGGAATGCTCACGCACGGAATCGGGCCGAGTCCGTCTCGCGCCCAGTCCTCGCCCGTGAGCACCGCGATGACACCGGGCGCCGCGCGTGCGGCGGCGGTCTCAATGGAGCGGATCCTCGCGTGCGCAAGCGGCGAGCGCAGCACCACTGCGCGGGCGGCGTCGCCGATCGCGCGGTCGTCGGCGAACGCGGCGCGGCCGCACACCATGCGCGCATCTTCCACGCGGCGCATCGGTTCACCAATGCGGGGTAATGTCATTCGAAAAATTCACGCGGCGGGTTCATTCCCCACTGAGTCGTCTGATCCGCACTGCCCGCAAATTTCTCTGGCATGTAGGCGTGATTAACAACATCGCCGTCAGTGTAGTGCTCGACGCGGAACCCAAATGGGTCGCGCCAATAGTCAAAAATCTGGCTGCCGATCAGATGCCTGCCAACGCCGCAGTCGAGGAGATACCCACGATTCGTAAGATAATCGTGTGCCCCCATGATAGCGTCCACGTCCTGGACCTCGAAGGAGCAATGATGTATTCCAGTTTCTTTCGCTTCGACAACAAGCATTGAATGGTGATCAACTAGCTCGCTCCCGCGGTCACAGCGCAGAAATGTCCCGATCACCTTGTTCTTATTGCCTGGCACACACATATAGTCGGAAGCGAGTAGACCAAAGCGCTCCTGAAACCACGCCACTGACTCGTCGTGATTGCTCACCCGCAGTACAAAATGACCTAGGCGCAGTACTGGGCAAGGTTCGCGCTTGGGGCGCAGCGATAGGTTGTGTCGCGTCTTAAGCGCTGCGGCGTTGAATGGATTTGGAGCCCTGACAGGTAGTGCAGACGCATCCTCAATTCCCCACACCGCATCGATCTGCACGTTATCCGGTGTGCTCATGCGTACACGCAAACCACCGCCGGGTGCATCAATACGCTCGACCGCCGAAGAATTTGGTAGCCGCGCAAGCTCATCGAGATCATTGCGTGAGGAGACGCGTAGCCCTCCGCCAACGAAGCGGTTAACCTTGCCCAGAAAGGTCACATGAATGTACGGCACCGGGCCGGTACCACGCATGAACAATGCATTACCTTCGCGCCCCTTGAGAACGAGTCCGAAATCTCTCAGAAATGACTCCATCCGGTCGATGTCCGTGACTTGGTAAACGACATGTGATACGTCCACCGCTTTTGGCATGCTCCTACCCCCCCGCTATTCATTTGCGCTTTAGATCCTAAGGTGCTGGCACCGATCACGGTGGCCCTCAGCCCACAAATATCCGTAAACTCTCAAATCACATCTCTCACACTTCAATACCGCGCCATTTCTGGCGGCCAAATTAGTTCGCGTTAGCTCCTTTGCTGCTGAGTGTAGCCGTGATGCCAACGCAGCACGCGAGCTTCCAGCGCTAGAAATATCCTGTTTAGCGAGTAGCCGACTATCGCAAGTGTAAACACGCCAGCGAACATCTCTCTGATCTGGAAGCCACGCTGAGCAGCCAATATGAAATAGCCAATCCCATTCGATGCCGCCACCATTTCACTTATCACCATCACAATTAATGCGACTGCGAGACTTATGCGCATTCCCGTGAAGATGTTCGGGGACGATGACGGCAATACCACTTGCCATAGAAGGCGCCTACCGCTCACGCCGAATGTACGCGCCGTCTGAATCTGAACGGGATCCACACTGCGCACACCACTATAGGTATTTAGCAGCACGGGGAAGAATGATGCAAAGGCGATCATGAATATCTTCATCTCATCGTCTATGCCTAGGAATAGGATCGCGATGGGCACGTACGCTGGGCTTGGAATAGGCCGTAGAATCTCCGTGAGTGGCTCCAGCAAATTGTAGATTGTTCGAAATGCCCCCATTAGCAATCCCACCAGTACACCCAACCCAACTCCAATGAAATAGCCAACAAACATCCGCCACAAGCTTGACGCCAGTTCGGTAGGAAGTTCGCCGGACTTCACAAGTTCCCACCATGTAACAGTGATAGCTGATACACGTGGCCACGATAAGGCGGGCACCCACCCTTTAGCTGAACTTAGCTCCCATAACCCCAGTAGGCCAGCAATCAGAACGATCCCGATAAGGCGGCTGTGCAGGAGTTGACGTAGCATCACTATTGGATCGGCAAAGAATTCTGAGCGCTATCGAGCTTCTCGTCCTTAAACAGCTGGGCAAGTAAGCGGTGTCGATACTCGAGATATCGCGGAAGCTCGCGCGTGGAGATCTGGTCGCGGGGATGTGGCAGATCGATAGCTAGATCGATTGCCACAGTCGAAGGTGCAATACTCAATGCCACCACACGGGTCGATAGATAGATCGCTTCGTCCGTGTCGTGAGTAACGAACACGATGGTCAATTTGAACTCACGCCAAAGTCGGAGCACAAGCTCTTGAAGGCCGACTCGAGTCAGCGCATCCACCGCACTAAACGGCTCATCCATTAGCAATACGTCCGGACGGCAAGCCAATGCACGTGCAATGGCGACCCTCTGCTGCATTCCACCTGACAGTTGCCAGGGGAAATGACGTTCAAAACCATCAAGCCTGACAAGACTTATAAATTCATTGGTCCGGGACGCCACCTCGCTGCCCGACAGTGACTCGCGATTCTGCAGTCCGTAAGCAATGTTGCCCTCTACGGTTCTCCACGGGAACAAGGAACGCGTGTATTGCTGGAACACATAAATCATCGAGAGTGGGGGCTCGCGCACCGGATGACCTTGGAGCAGCACCTCGCCAGAAGTGCTGGGAACGAGGCCCGCGATGATCTGCAAAAGCGTTGACTTCCCGCACCCAGATGGCCCGACTATTGAAACGAAAGACCCTCGCTCAACCTCGAAATTGATTCCGCCAAGCGCGACAGTTCTACCCTCAGGACCAACATACTCCTTTCGCAAATTGACCACCTCTAGAAAGGGCGTTGCCATCGCGCTCGGCCTACGTTAGCAGATTCCCTTTTACATCTTCCCGGACAGGTCGAGCTTATGCTTAAGAAGTCCATACTTGACCATCAGCTCCATCGTCCTGTTGATTTCCTTTGGATTTACGGCAGTGCCAAACAGTGGCAACAATACGCGATCCTTCAATGCGGGATTCAGACCGGTAAATTTCTGATTGATGTCTCGCGCGATTGCCGGGTGGCTGTTGGCAAACTGCGCCCCCTTACTGATGGCCAGCGCAAACTTTCGTGCGGCAGCCGGGTGAGCTCGGACCCACGAAGACAGCGCGATGTACTGTGTGATGTCGCAGTTCGGCTGAACTACAACGTACGGGAATCCAAGTACTTTCACTTTGCCAGTATCAGACAACACCGTACGAAACGGTTCCACTTGTGCAATTGCGTCGACTTGCTTGTTCAGCAGTGAGTCGTTCATCAGTGGAAATGGAATTTCAACGAAGCGCACATCCTTTCGCGATACACCGTATTTGTCTAGAAATGCCACGGTGTACAGCCATGCGGTACTATTAATGACATTGACTGCAATTCGCTTTCCCTTCAGACCTTTCGGAGAGCGAATTGCTCCTTTGAGTACCATCATCGCCTGCGTCGTATCCGGAGCTCTGGTCCGCGCCACCGCTCCCGGCGCTATCAGCGTCGCGTCAAGCCCCTGGTCAATTGCCTGCAGCGTCGTTACCGTGTTGCTTAGAATAATATCGGCTCGCTTTGCCACCAGCAGCGGAAGCATTTCGGGCGCGCTCCCCCCCTTTTTCAATTCGACGTCGAGCCCTTCCTCTTTGAAGTAACCATTTTTCTGCGCAATTACAGATGCAAGCGACTCGGAGAATGGCAACACAAGAAGTCGGATCTTGTCCTGGGCAATCGCGTCGGCGGAGAACGGAAAACCTAAGACCTGCAAAGTAAGTACGGCGACTGCACTGAGCATCCAATTGCGCAATTTCATAATTCCTCCGGTTATAAAATGCTTGTCGTAACACCACGCGCCAATAGAGCTAGAGGTATTGAGTAGGTCATCATCAGCTAGCAGGCCGTTGAAAATTCTCTCGAACGATGTTCGCGATGAGGAATCATAGCGGGCACCTCGCTCAAGGGAGAATAAGAATGCGCGGAACCGACGGGATGCGAGAGCCGCTGTTCACGCTGTCGAGGCTGGATGCGTTTGTCCCCGTGGATCATCCGCTGCGCTCGATCCGGGTGCTGGTGAACGAGGCGCTCGGGCGGTTGAACGGCCTGTTCAACGAGATCTATGCCGATGCCGGGCGCGCGAGCATTTCTCCGGAGAAGCTCATGCGGGCGCTGCTGCTGCAGGTGTTCTACTCGGTCAGGAGCGAGCGCCTGGTGTGCGAGCAGTTGCGCTACAACCTGTTGCTTCAGTGGTTCGTCGGACTGGCGATCTACGATGCGCTGTAGGATCACTCGGTGTGCTCCAAGAACAGGGACCGGTTGCTCGAGCACGCGGTAGTAGAAGCGTTCTTCAGTGAGATCATGGGGCTTGCCGATGCCAAGGAGCTGCTGTCCAAGGAACACTTCTCGGTCGATGGCACGCTGATCCAGACTTGGGCGAGCGACAGGAGCTTCCGGCCCAAGAATGGGGACGATGACCAGACGCCCTCGGGTCCGGGACGCAATGCGTAGGCCGACTGCAAGGGCAAAGCACGCGCGAACGACACGCACGAGAGGACGACCGATCCGGATGCGCGATTGTTCCGAAAGAGCGACAACCCGGCTTTGATTCTTTGCTACCAAGGGCATGTGGTGATGGAGAACCGCTCCGGGTTCGTGGTCGGGGCGCTGGTCACGCATACCGATGGCACGGGTGAGGGCGCCGCGGCGCTCGCGATCCTGGACACTGTGCCGGGCAAACAGCCCAAGCGCGTCGGCGCCGACGAGGCCTACGACACTCGTGACTTCGTCGCCGCGTGCCGCGAGCGCAAGGTCACGCCGCACGTGGCGAGCAACGACACCCGGCGTGGGGGCAGCGCGATCGATACGCGCACGACCCGGCACGTCTGGAACGCGTTGAGCCAGACGATCCGCAAGCGCATCGAGGAGCACTTCGGCTGGGGCAAGACCGCGGGCCACATTCGGCATGCCGTGTACCGAGGGCTGTGGCGAGTCGATCAGCAATTCAAATTGCTGCTGACCGCGAGCAACATCCTCAGAATAGCTCGAATACTCAGTGCGGCACCGCAGAAAGTGCCGCAATGAGCCACAGCGCGACCCAAATTGGACCAATCGGCATGCGCCGAACGATTCGATCACTCGCGAATCACGCATCGAGCGCATTCCCCACGTCTTCGAGCACTGTCAAAGTCATCGTGTTCGAGCGCAATTCAACAGCCCGCTAGCTCACCGCGAGCCCCACGCAATTTCCACCATTCGTGCCACACCGGATTACTTAATTTCCTTGCGGGTGACGCGATCAACCATTTTCCCTACTGTGTCTTTTGTGTGATAGCTCGGTACCTCGTAGTAGCGAGGGCCGTGGTATAGCTCTAACAACAGGCGACGCGCGGGTCGGGCCGTGAGGATTGTCTTTCGGGTTCATGTAGAAATCCCCTGGTTTGAGCATGATTTTGAGATCCGCGTACTCGTACTCGCCCTCCAAGCAATACATGAATTGATTGGACGCGTGTGTGTGCTTGTCGGGTGTGCCTGAACCTGTCGGACAATCCAAAGAGCTACCTAAGCCCCTGGCTCCGGATGAACCCACAGCGTGTATACCCGGAGACCTGTCTTCTCGAAATATATCCACCTCGATGGGGCCAGGTCACCCCTGCGCACTACCACCTCGCCCTTTGGCGTCTTAATATGGATCTTGCTTTCATCCATTGCCTTCTCCTTTGGCTGAGGCTCAAGTCGTGCATATGACTGAGGATGCAATTAGTGCGCGAATTCGCTGTCTGACAAGCAGCCTGTTTGTCGCCAGCACTAGCTCACTCACGAGCGCTTTCCACAAATCGACACCTTGAAGTTCTGCACCGAAATAGTCACCACCCCGCCGATTCCTTGAGATCCGCCAAAGCAACCGACGACGTGGACGTTACCAGTGAACTCATCATGAACAGACGATATCCTCAGCGCTTCTATACAATGAGACCCAGCTGCTGTCGGATCTCTTGACAGTGGTCAGTGTAGCGTTGAAGGCCGCGCAGCCTTGTCGTCCGTGGCCGCGGCAGGTCGATGCGAATCGCCGCGCGTAACAGTCCGGGGCGAGCGGACAGGACGACTACGCGGTCGGCGAGGAACACCGCTTCGCTGATCGAGTGTGTAACGAAGAGCACCGTTTTGCCCGTCTCGTTCCATATCCTCAGCAGCTCGAGGCCCATCTGCTCGCGGGTAATCTCATCGAGCGCGGCGAACGGCTCATCCATCAGCAGCAGCTCGGGGTCGTGGATCAGCGCTCGCGCCAGCGCCACGCGCTGCTGCATGCCGCCGGAGAGCTCGTGCGGATAGCGCTTCTCGAAGCCCTGCAGACCCACCAGTGCGAGCAGCTCCCGCGCGCGCTCGCAGTACGCCGCCCGCTTGCGCCGCAGCACCTCGATTGGCAGCAGGACGTTGTCGAGCGCAGTGCGCCAGGCCATAAGCAAGGGGTCCTGGAACATTACTCCGGCGCTCGCGACCGGGCCCGCGACCGGCGCGCCGTCGATCTCCACGCTGCCGGCGCTGGCGCGGTCGAGCCCGGCGATGATGCGCAGCAGGGTCGACTTGCCGCATCCGCTCGGGCCGACGACGGCGGTGAACTCTCCGTGCTCGACGGCGAGATGTATGTCGCGCAGTGCCTCGATCGTTACGCCATCGGCGGTCTGGTATTGCTTGCCGACATTGGACAGGTAGACGACGGCCACCGCGGCGCCTCAAGCAGCGCGGTGGGGTATGGCCCACGGCATGGTTACGCGCTCAAGAAGCGCGACGAGCGCGTAGAACAGAACGCCGAGCAGGATCAGGTAACCCGCGGCCGCGAAGGCGAGCGGCGCGTTGAAGGTAACTTGGGCGTTGATGATGAGAAAGCCGAGGCCCGCGCGGGCGCTAACGAACTCGGCAACGTTGGCACCGATAACTGCCAGCGTGGACGAGATCTTGAGCCCGGTGAAGACGTAAGGCAGCGCCGTTGGAAACTGCGCCTTGCGCAGCACGTCCCAGCGGCTCGCCTGGTACGAGCGCAGCAGGTCTTTCATGCGCGGGTCGAGTGACGATAACCCGGTCGCGGTGTTCACGACCATCGGAAAGAAGGCGACCAGGAACGTGATCAGGATGGTCGGCAGCTGGTTGTAGCCGAAGGCCAGAAACAGGATCGGCGCGAAGGCGATCTTTGGCGCGATCTGCGCGAGCAGGACCCAGGGCAGCAGCACGCGCCCGAGAAACGACGACATCACGATCACGAGCGCGATCGCGATGCCGAAGACGACCGCAAAGGCGAAGCCGATGACGACTTCGACACCGGTGACCCAGATGTGGTGCGGCCAGTCGACGCTTGGGTCGACAAGCGCTGCGGCGATCTGCGACGGCGCCGGTAGGATGATCTCCGGAACGTGGAACAGCCGCACCAGCGCCTCCCACGCGACCAGGACGACGACGGCGAGAATCGTCGCCGGCGCGTAGTGGACGACGACGCGCGGAATCACGGCTTGGCGACGTAGGCGTTCGTGTAGAGCGCTCTCGGGTCAACCGTCTGCTTCAGGCCGTAGGACTCGCGCACGAGATCGATCGTGTGCGCCATCTTCGCCTCGTCGACCCAACCTAGCTGCAGCGGGTCCGCGGCCGAGGCGCCGCGGGGGATCGAGACCTGAAGGATCGCGCGCAGCTCGGCGAGCGCTCGATCCTTCTTGAGCTGAGGATTGGTCTTGCGCAGCTCGTCGACGGCCGCCTCCGGGTGCCTCGCGGCCCATTGCACGGATTCAAGGGTCGCGCGCACGAAGCGCTTCACCACGTCGCTGTGCTCGGCTATCGTCTTGGTGTTGGCGAGAATGGCCGCGCCGTAGATGTTGATCCCGTAGTCAATGAAGCGGAACTCCCCGAGGTCGTTCCCCGCATCCTTCGCCAGCCCTCGCAGGTTGACGGTCTGGTTGACGGTCGAGGGCGCGAAGTCTGCCTGGCCGACGACCAGAGGGTTGAGATAGGTCGGCGGGGCGCTGAGGATCTCCTTTATGCCACTAGTGCTGAAGCCGTTGATCCGCGCGAAGGCCTGAAACAGCTGCCCGACGCCGCTGCCCGTGAAGTTCGCCTCGGTCTTGCCGGCGAGGTCGGCAGGCTTCGAGATCCCCTTGTTCTTAAGGTAGAGCACCGAGTACGGCGTCTCCTCGAAGACCATGGCGACGACCTTCACGTCGCGCAGCCCCTTGAGCGCCGCGAGCGCCAGCACGCTCGTATCGGCGAAGGCGAAGTCGACCCTGCCGCTCGCAACGTCGAGAACCGCGGGGTACGAGCCGTTGCCTGGGATAATGTCCACGTCGAGCCCGTGCTTGGCGTAAACGCCGCGCGAGACGCCGGCGTAGAACGGCGCGTGGTAGCCGACGGGCGAGAAGTCGAGCTTGAACGTCACCTTGTCGGCGGCGAGCGCGGCGGGTGCGGCCGCCTGAAGCGCGGCGAATGTCGCTGCGAACAGCACCGATGTCAACACGCGCGTAATCGATTTCATCCTGGTCCCCTGCGGTTGGACTTCGAACAATGAACCCGGCGTCGCCCTATACCGCCTTCGCTATAGCGGCATCGGCGTCGGCGTCGTGAACTGTCGCGTCGTTACCCTCGCCTTGCGGCATCTCAGCTTCCACGCGCCGTCCTCGACGACAAGCTCGTCCTCGTAGTGCCCTACGGCGTAAAGCGCCGACTGCCCGGCGAGGTCCGTGCGGAACACCGCGAAGGTCGAGAGCGCCTTTGCAGCGCCCGGCGAGATCTCGATATCCTCGGGCGTCACTAGGTGCGTGCGGTGCGCCTTGTCCCGGACGTGCTGCGGGTACTCCTTGAACATGGTGCTCAGCTCGGCGCGGCTCGCCTCGAGCCAAGTCATGTCTTTGCCGATCTCATCGCTCCTCGCCTGCAGGAGGTAGGTACCGTCGCGGGCGAATAGGTCAACAAACTCGTCCCAGCGCCCGTGATCAAGAAGCTGCGCCGAGCGCGATACGAGCGCGCGCACCAGCTCGCGCTCCTCCAGCGGATGCCGCTCAGCCATGCGCGACCCGCGGCGCGGACTCCGCTTCCGCTGCCGCCTTGGCGCGCGGCAGGTCGACGTCGTGCGCCCAGCGCCCGACGCGCCGGCCCCATTCCTGATAGTAGGCGCGCAGGTTGCAATCGTCGTGAGGTCGAAGGTTTTCCTCGCGCGCGATGATGGCGTAGCGCGACGCTCCGTTCGCGACGTTGCGTTGCTGGGACTCGACGGCCGCAATGTCTTCGGCCAAGTTGCGCCCGGCCGGGCCCCAGACCTGGTTATGCTGGCGCACGCGCATGTCGCGCACCTCCGCGCTGTCGCCCTTCAGGGCGAGGCCGCGCCACTCGACGAGCGTGCGGTCGGGGGAGAGGGGCCTCATCGTGTCGATGCGCAGGACCGTCCCCCGTATGATGATCAGCACGTCGGGAAAAACACCTAGTGCGAGCAGCCCGCTGGGACGCATGCCTGGAAGGAGGTTGTCCGCGCGGGCCTCCAAGCCGACCGCTTCGTAATGAGAGTAGACCTCTTCGGGCGATGCGTGGCCGTTCTTGTACAGTGCCCAGCGCCGGTCGTGATAGCCCGGTTGAAGCACCATCGTCTTGCGGTTCAGTATGTGCAGGAACTCGTGATAAACCTCTGTGTTGTTCTCGTTCCAGAACTTCCAGTTTGCGTTGATGACCGCCGAGTGGTGGTGGAACACCTCGTACTCCGCGGAACCGAGATGCTTGTCGATGCGACTAAGCATGCCGTCCAAATAGGTCGCAAGCGGCTCGACGTCCTCCCGCAGCGAAACGAATACCAGGCCGGCAACGCATTCGGTGCGCACGCGCCGCAGGCCGGCATCGTCGGCTTTCGGGCCGAAGCGCTCGTAGCCCTCCGGCCGCGTCATCCGGATGTTGCAACCTTTGAGGTCGTAGCCCCACAGGTGGTAGAAGCAGCGGAACCCTCCCCGGCCGAGGTTTCCGCGCAGGTCGCGCACCAGCTCAGCGCCCCGGTGCGCGCAAGCATTGTAGAACGAGCGCACCTCGCCGCCCTCCCCCCGCACGACGACGATTGGCCGGCCCACAACGTCCAGCACCCGGTAGTCGCCCGTCTGGGGGAGCTCGCTTTCGTGGCAGACGAGCTTCCATCCACCGGCGAACAGCTGCGCCTGCTCCTCGGCGAAGATCGCGGGATCCGTGTAGATGCGCTGGTCGACGTAGTGGGTCGTCGGAAGCCTCGGCGGGTCTTCCCAGCGGCGCGGAGCGGTCTTCTCGGTCATAGGTCGTCCTTTCCGGGCGTCGCGTCGCCCGATGTCACTCTCCCACCACCTGGCGAAAGAGTTCTTATTACGCTTTGCCATTGTGCTAGCTCGCCCGAGATTGTCTAGTGAATTCGGCTGCGGTAGGGTTGAGCTTTTGGTTAACCCTTCCCGGTCCGACGAGAGGCCGACCACCATGAACTACAGGCAGTTGCAGCTGCTCCTCGCGCTCGACGAGCACCGGAGTCTGGCGCGCACCGCAGAGCGGCTCAGCGTGACGACATCGGCAGTCTCGAAGGCCCTGCGCGACATCGAGCGCGCGCTCGACGCCGAGCTGTTTAACCGCGGGCCCCGTGGCATTTCGCCCACAATCTACGGCGACTGCATGATCCGTCACGCCCGCACCGTGCTCGCCGATCTGTCCAACGCCTCCATCGAGCTCAAAGCACTAAAGAATGGAACTGTCGGCAGCGTCGCCGTGGGGGTCCTTCCCGCGGCCGCGCCGCTGCTCGCGCCGCTCGGAATCGTCGAGCTCAAGAGGCGCGCCCCGGGCATTGGCATTCTGCTCAGGGAGGGCACGATCGACGCGCTGCTTCCCGACCTGCAGCTCGGCCGACTCGACACGATCGTCGGAAACGTCCCCTCTCCGCGCTTCGGGTCTGGGCTCACGGTCGAGATCCTGTTCCCCGATGACCCTATCGCAGTCGTAAGCCGGATCGGTCACCCTCTCGTCGGGCGACGCTCGATCAAATGGCATCACCTTCTGGAGTATCCCTGGATCATCCCGCCCGCCGGATCCTCGATGAGCGAGTCGTTCGAGGCGTTCCTGACCAAGCGAGGGCAGCCCATGGCGCTAAACTGCGTCGAGTCCAGCTCGATGGTGTCCAATCAGACAATAATTCAGAGCACCGACACGCTCGGCTTCTTCTCCAAACAGATCGCCGCGCACCTTGCCCAGCAAAGAGCGATCGCGATCCTGCGCTTTAACCTCGGGCTGCGCATGGGCCCGATCGGGGCGATGTGGCGCAAGGACCGCCCGCTCTCACCCGGCGCGGAACTCATGCTCGCGTCCCTACGCAGCGCCGCGAGGTTGATCGGGCAGAAGTAGTAGGCGAACTTGCCGGTAGCACGCTCGGGCATCACGATCCGCACGATCCACCCGGCGGCTCCTCGCCTGGATATGCCACCGGTCGTGGTGCAAAGGTAGCCGCATGTTCGCCGGCCGCAGAGGCACGCAGAACACCGACGCCAATGTCGGCAGCCCGGTGCAGTACGTCTACGTGAACGAGCGCACCTGCCGCCGGTGCCTCGACGCGCTTGCCAACCTGCTCGCGCTGCTGCTCGAGACGATCCACGCGCGGCGCATGGCGCTGGGCCGGCTCGACGTCTTCGTCGGGCCGCGCATCAGTGGGCGCATCCTGTAGGGACAGGTTTCACGATGCGACGGCGCCCGCATCGAGGCAGCGCTCTGGTACTCCGACCTGAGGACTAGGAAATTTCGCCTTAGCAGCTTATAGGTCCGCGTTCGACCTGAGCTCGAGAGTCGCGACTAGCTCGCCGATCCCGAGGAAGAGCCGCGTGCGAACGCACACGCGCTCGGCGCAATTGGAACGAAACACTTCGAGAATTAGGAAGTTTCTTCGCGCTCGTGCCGCGAGAAGCGCGTAGCTCCGTCACGTCTCAGGCCTATGGGCAGAGCTTCCGCCTCACAATCGGTGGTGCTTGGGCTGGAAGGTCACGGTACAACCAATCTTATGAAAATACGCAGAAGTCCAGCGAGTAGAGGAGGCGAGCATGCAATATTCGCGAGATCGAGGCCCCCGACGCGCCGCTGCATACGGTCGGCGACTCAGCAAAATCTTCGGTGTCGCCTCTTGATGATCTTTAACAGCTTATCGGGGTCATGCCGCGCCCATCGGGTCGAGAAAAGCTCGACCTCGTGCATTCCGGCATATCCCGCCGCGTCCATGTATCCGCGAATGCGGCGCACGTCGATGACGCCGTCGCCCATCATGCCTCGATCATCGAACAAGTCCTGGGTCGGCACCAGCCAATCGCTGATGTGAAAAGCGTGAAGGCGCCCCTTTCCGGCACGCACGATCTGCTGCTTCAGCTTCGGATCCCACCAAACGTGATAGACGTCTACCGCGACGCCGAGCGCGCCGCTCACGCCCGGGTCCAGCGCGTCGCACAGATCAAGCGCCTGCTCGAGCGTGTTCATACACGCTATGCTCACCTGCATTGGATGAAGCGGCTCCAACGCCAGGCGCACGCCGGCGGCTCGGGCATGCGGCAGCACTTCCGCGAGTCCGTCCATCACCTGCGCTCGCGCCCCCGCGATGTCGCTGGATCCCTCGGGAAGCCCGCCGACAACAATGATCAGGCACCCGGCGGATAATTCGGCCGCCTCATCGATCGCGCGCAGGTTGTCTTGAATTGCGGCCTTGCGGAGTCTCGCGGTCCGCGCCGGGAACCTCCCGCCACTGCAAAGGCCCGTTACGGCGAGCTGGTGGCTGCGAATCGCGGCCGAAGCATTCTTCAGCCCTATAGCACGCACTTGGTCACGCCAAGGCGCGATACCTCGAATGTCGTGTCTGGCGCAGCCCTCGATCGCCTGCGCGAGCCCCCACGTCGAGCGTGTGGTGACAAGGTTGAGCGCGAGCGCAGAGGTTTGGGGCGGGTTCACCTGTCCTCCGTCGTCCCTCGCGGCTATACCCGCTTCCTGCCGACGACCTCGTCGGCGACAATCGCCTTCCATGCGCCGCGGTCCTTGAATATAAGGCGCGCATTTGCCTCGAGCTTGTCCATCGCGGCAAAGAATGCCTTCATCTCCTTCGCGCTCAGAACGCTCAGAAACCTACGTTCGATCGCTTTCCGGATGTCGTCTATTTCCTTATAGACCCGGCGGCCCTTGGGCGTGAGCATAAGCACGACCCGCCGCCGATCCTTGCGATCGCCCTTGCGCACGACGAATCCCTTCGCGACCAGCTTGTTGACCGCCCGGGTGACCTTGTCCGCCTCGAGCGACGAGTGGTACGCGACCTCGCTCGGATAGATCGGAGCAAACTTGCCTATGAGGGAGAGCGTACGCCAGCCCGCAACGGTCAGGCGGAACCGCGAACTGTACATATCAGATAGAAATCGGGTGCCCATCGCCTCGAGCACGGAGAACCTGTATGCGGTTCCTTGCTCGAGCTCCAGACATTTCTCCGGAACTGCCGAATTGCTCTTCTTGGCGACAGGCATTACTCACTCCCTGTGCGCGAAGGTGCAGAAGCCCTTGTTCCGCCCCCCCGGACACGCGACTTTCTAAACCATCTCGACTCCAAATGCACGCCCTTCCGCCACGCACGGCGAAGCCGGCGTCTCGCCGCGCCGTCCGACGGGGGGCGGGCGAGGACTCCCCGCGCGAGCACCGTGCCGAGGTCGCTGGAAGCGTCACTCGTCTGCACGCGCAACGGATAGGTCGCGGTCGCAATCAACTTTCGTTCCACAAAGTGATCCGCGGGGCGACTTACCGAACGGACTGCGAGGAGTTCGTCTCCCCTGAAGAAGAAGAGCGAGAACTTCGTGTCCTCCATGCGTCCCCGCTGCGCGAAGGAATCGACGCCGCCCGCGAGGCCGCAGGCGCGATGCACGATGCGTAGGCACTGCTCCTGCCAATGAGCGCGGCCGCCAAGTGCACCGGGAAGCCCGGTGCGCCGGTCGTTGCAATTCCGGTCGGCGCAGATACCAACGGAGCGCCGTTCGGCGTGACATTGATCGGAGCGCCGGGCTCGGACGGCCGTTTGCTCGCGCTGGCCGCGAACGTCGAGCGGGCAATCGGCAGGCGGATTCTGGCCAAGGTCTAGGTCTGCCGCTCGGGAATCAGAACTCTCAATCGCACGAGCGTCTCGCCAAGTACGATCTGGCAGCTCAAGCGACGTTGGGGTTTGCGCGCCGCTGTGACACCGCTCAACAACCCGACCTTGTGCTCCTCGGGGCGGCCGATCGGATCCGCGCAGCCTTCATCCAGGTAGACGTGGCAGGTGGTGCAGGACAGGCACCCGCCGCACTCAGCGTGATGCCCGGAGCGTGATCTTGATTGCCGCCCGCATGACGCGGATGCCGGCAGTGACCTTCACCGCCCGCTCCGTGCAGTCGGGAAGGACATGACACACTCTCGGCATTTGTTCCTCAGGCCGCCGCTGCCTGAGGGTGGTCCCGTTCGTATTGCTCCTGATAGCGCAGCGCATCCTGCCACGGCTGGTCCGACGGCATGTACCAGGATGCGGTTCTATGCTTGAAGTCGAGCGCGGGATCGTGCGCCGGCAGCGGCTTGCCTTCCTCCATCTCCTGCAGCTTGCGCAGGACGAGGCGTCGATAAAAGATCACAGCCTTGTCGCTTGTGCCCAGGTGCTCCCGGGTCCGGTCGCAAATCGAGCCCATGCTCTCCTGGATCGCACAATCCTGGACGGCCGCACCCTCGATGCCGGAGAAGTTTCCTCGCGCCATTCGCGCCCTGTCCTGGAGATGCATGTTGTCCAGAGTACGCACCGTCCGGTACGTCGGCGCCTCAGTGCGGTGACCCCAGTTTGCGTAGCTGGCCGGTACATCGATCGGCGCATCGGGATGGTAATGTATGTAGAAGGTGAAGCAGCTCACGTCGTCTATTGGCAGCCAAGCCTTGAACAGTCTCGGTTCGTGCGGCCCTGCCGGGATATAGGTGTAGAAGGGCGCCACCCACTCATAGGTGCGGACGTAGTTCACCTTCGGGTCGTCCGTCTTGCGTACGGCCCCGACGCGCATCAGATAGGGTGTCTCCTCGCAGAATATCGTCGGCGCGCCGTCACCCATCAGGTTCGTGATCGACCCCCATCCCGCGCCCTCCCAGCTGCTGGAATCGTCGACTGCGAGGTCGCGATGCAGATAGTTCGGGTGTGCGGGATCAAGGTCGCCCTCCACGCCCTGCAGAAAGTTACAGTCCTCGTAGAGCTTCACCGGCAGCAGATGGCCAAGCGGCAGATCGAGCCAGGGAAAGGCAGGAAATGGGGGCTCGAGCTCCCGCGGCCCCATGTACGTCCAGAGCAGGCCGCCCGCTTCCCGTACGGGATAGCCCGCCACGCACAGGCGCTGCGCCATCCTGCTCTTTTGAGGCTCGGGGGGCGTTTCGAGCACGCGGCCGTCGTGCGACATCTTCCAGCCGTGATACAGACAGCGCAGCCCCCCCTTTTCGTTGCGCGCATAAGCGAGCGACGCCCCGCGGTGGGGGCAGAATTCATCGATCAGCCCCGCCTTGCCCGAGGGGTCGCGAAAAGCCACGAGGCGCTCGCCGAGAATTCGCACTCGTACCGGCGCGCCGCTCGGCTGCGCGATCTCTTCAAGCTTCGCAGCGGGTATCCAGTATCGCCGCAGGAAACTCCCCATCGGCGTCCCCGGACCAACGTGCGTCAACTTGACGTTGTCTTCGCGGCTAAGCATGGCTCGCGTCCACGGACCGGGTAAGGCGGCTTGATGGTGAAAGTGTTTGCAACATACAATCATTTCGCAGACCGGTCAACGCGGAGACATCCATGCTTCAGTACGGCTATCGTTCCAACGCGCCGCTGCTGCGAAGCGCCCGCACCCCCGACGGCCTCGACCGTGTCGAATACAGCCCGATTGTGGACAGGCCGAAGCTTCGCTGGCCCGGCGGGGCACGGCTGGCGCTCTGGATCTGCCCGAACATCCTCTACTACGAGTACGTCACGCAGCCGAATCAGTGGCTCGACATGTGGACGCGCATGCCGCAGCCGGACGTGCTCGCCTACGGCCGGCAGGATTACGGGAACAGAGTCGGGTTCTGGCGGATGCTGGACGTGCTCGACCGCCATGCAATTCGGTGCACGGCGGTGGTTAATGCCGAGGCGCTCAGGCGGTTCCCGGAGATCCGGGATGCGGCGGTGGAGCGCAACTGGCGCTACTTGGGGCACGGGATCAGCAATTCGCGCTTCATCTACGGCTTCGACGAGGACGCGGAGCGGGCCTACTACGTCGAAATGCGCGAAACAGTGGAGACGCTCACGGGCGTGCGCATGAGCGGAACGGGTGGTCCGGGCCCCCAAGCGGCTACCGAGGCTACTCCCGACGTGCTCGCGGAGCTCGGCTTTCTGTACCACAGCGATTGGTTCCACGACGATCAACCCTTTCCCTTGCGGGTTCGCTCCGGAAGGCTGATCTCGCTTCCCTACTCGATAGAGCTCAACGATGCCCCGTTCCTCGGCGCTGCGTTCGAGGGCGATCACTTCCTCGACGCCATTCGACGCCAATTCGACCGTCTCTACGCGGAGGGCGAAGACAGCGGGCGCGTGATGTGCATCTCCATACATCCGGCGCTCATCGGCCAGCCGCAGCGCATCCGATTCCTCGACGAGGCGCTGCAGTACATAGGATCGTTTCCGGGAGTCTGGCAGGCCACCGGTGACGAGATCGCCGCACATTACCTGGCCAGCTGCTACGACGAGATGGTGGCACACCTGGAATCCAAGGCGAAGGCCGGAACGTGAACCGCCCCGAACCCCCGACCGTCGATCAGCCCTACTTCGCCTGGCGCGCGCAGCCCGCGTGGCCAAAACTTGCCTGGCCCGGTGGTGCCCAGCTCGCGCTGTGCATCGTAGTCAGCATCGAACACTACGAGATTCACCCGCCGGAGGGCGCCGTCTTTCCCCGTTCGCTGCCCGGCGGCTTCGGCCGCGGGCCCTATCCCGATTTCCGGACTTTCTCATACCGCGAGTATGGGAATCGCGTCGGCGTGTTCCGTGTCATCGACGCGCTCGCGAAGTACAACATTCGGGCCACCGCAGCCATCGACTCCCGGACCGCGCAATCGAAGCCCGTGATCGTCGAGCAATGCCTGAAGCACGGCTGGGAGATCGCCGCCCACGGTCAGGCGGTCACCCGCGTGGTTTCCAGCGCGATGACCGAACAAGATGAGCGCGACTACGTAAGTGAAGCGATCCGCGGCGTCGAAAGTGCCTGCGGCCGTAGGCCTACCGGCTGGCACGGCCCCGAGTACGGCGAGTCGATCCATACGCCAGCCGTTCTCGCGCAGCTCGGCATCGACTATGTGCTGGACTGGCCAAACGACGAACTCCCCTTTTGCATGTCCACGCCGACCGGAAGGCTCATTTCGCTGCCCATGCTGGTCGACTTCGACGACGTGTTCGCACACTGGCATCGCAAACTGTCGATGAGCCGCTGGGGCAGAACCATAACCGATGCGCTCGACCGGTTGCTGAAGGACGGAGCGGAGTCCCCGCGAATGCTGATTCTCAATCTTCATCCCTGGCTCATCGGACAGCCGTGGCGCATCTCCTATCTGGAAGACGTGCTGCGGGATATCCGCGGACGCAGCGGAATCTGGCACGCTACCGCTGCAGAGGTCGCGGCGCACGCGGGCGTTTCCATTTGAGCGTGTCGGATATGTCGCGACAGGCGGCAGGTGGGGCGCCAAGCTTGCGGCAGCTTCTGCCCGACAGCAACCATAGGGCACATCCGGAGACGCCAGCCGCTCGAGTTGGCGGTTAAAGACACCTGATCTCTCCTGTTGACCCAGGCTCTATCCGGTGCAACCGCCCGTTCCGCTCTGGGTCCTCGCAACTCTCGTGCGCCTGCTTCAACCGTCTCGCTGATTCGGCCCTCGGCATTTCCCGATCAGCTAAACGATTTCCCCCCCTTTTGCTCCAGCTGCATCAGTTTTGCATGCCCCATTTCTTCACGGTTATTAGTTCGATATTTCGAAAGATTACGTTCTCCACGAACAATCCGATGAGGATGATCGTCAATAGTCCCGCAAAAACATTGGCGATTTCCAGTTCGTTCTTATTTACGTAGATAAACCATCCAAGCCCCCCCGAGTTGGAGGTGGCCCCGAACACAAGCTCAGCAGCGATCAGCGTGCGCCAAGCGAACGCCCAACCTATCTTCAGGCCGGAGAGAATGCTCCCAGAAGCCGCCGGAATTAGTATCGACACTATGTATCTAGCACCCCGTAGCCCTGCGTTGCGCCCAACCATGCGCAACGTATTGCTGACCGACCTAAACCCCGTGTGCGCGTTAAGAGCGACGGGCCACAGCACGGAGTGAACAAGGACGAAGATCATGCTTCCGTTTCCTAAGCCAAACCAGATCAACGCGAGCGGCAGTAAGGCAATTGCCGGCAACGGATTGAGCATTGAAGTCATCGTCTCCAGGAAATCAGACCCTAACCGAGAGCTAATCGCGATTGCCGTAAAGAGCCCGGCAAGCGCAACTCCGAGACCGTACCCCATCAGAAGTACTCTTATGGAAAACCATGCTCTTCGAAGTAACTCTCCGCTAGCTACATTGACCCATAATGCATTGGCTGTCGCAGTGAGAGTCGGCAACAGCAGCCCCTTGCCAAGCCACATTGCATAAGCTTGCCACGCTGCCGCCAGCATCAAGATGATGCAAAGCTTTCGAAGCGCGCCAAAGTTGTACACCCTTTCCCATTTAGTGAGAGGCTTCTCCACGACACCCAATGCGCCGTCCTTTATGGTGTCGCACACGAACTCCTCTCGCGCCATGGATACAATGTTGTCTAGTCGCCCTCCCGCTTGAGCACCATTAGTCATGGTGGACTGGTCCCTGTTCCTCCACCGTCTCGGCAAAGAGGAGTGAGTGGATCCTGTCGGAAAGTCGCAAACCGCTCTTGGGGTCCACCTCATCTCTGCCGTTACTGTTCAACTCCGCCTTGACCTGTCCAGGATGAGGCGACAACAGCAATATACGATTGCCGACAGCAATCGCCTCCAATATCGAGTGCGTAACGAACAGCACAGTAAAGTGTGTGTCTTGCCAGAGTTGCAGCAGCTCATCTTGCATCTTGCGTCGCGTAAGCGCATCCAGTGCGGCAAACGGCTCATCCATGAGGAGGATGTCAGGTTCCATCGCCATCGCGCGCGCAATCGCAACTCGCTGCTTCATGCCACCGGAAAGCGTGTGGGGATAGCTATCGGCAAACTTGATCAGATTGACTTTCCGGATGTACTGCATCGCCCTTTCTTCTGCGGCCTTCCCCTTAAGTCTGCCGCTCTTGAGCAGAGTAAAGGTCACGTTCTCTTTGACTGTCTTCCAGGGTAGTAGTTGATCGAACTCCTGGAACACCATCATCCGGTCCGGCCCTGGCTTTGAAACCCCTACGCCGTTCAATCGGATCTCACCCTCCTCCGGCTGAAGAAATCCGCCGATAGCCTTCAGCAGCGTCGATTTGCCGCAACCCGACGGTCCCAGAAGCACGAATCGGTCGGACGGATAGATTTCAAAATCCACGCGATACGTTGCCGTGACCAAGTGATCTTGTGTTTTGTACTGAAGCGTCACGCCGCGGACTTCCAGTAGCGGCGCTACAACCGACGACCCAATGCCGAGTCGGGACTGATCACTCATTAGCATCGTTGGCTTTCGTTCTTAGACGTTCGTCCATCCGACGACCTACGGTCCATTCGTTCCTCTAGAGATTAGGGGCCCATATAGGCAGTGTACCGAGCTTATGCAATCACCCGTCTTGCTGGTCGCCCATAAACAACATCCTTGTGCTCGTCCTCGTTCTTTGACCATAGGCTGAATCTAAGCGCCTGTACTTGGCCAGATTCCACTATTGGAGAGCACGTAATTCGCTCGTAGTCGGACAACTGCCTTGTTTGAAGGTCAATGTATAACTGCCCGCCGGCGACTTTTGTCGCGTAGCTCAGAATCGGCGCTTCCGAGATGCCGGATTGCTCGTCGTCTGGACCGGCGCTTTCTTGCAAGTGTTGGTTGCACTTCGGAGCGCTGCCGTCGAAGCATGCGTCAAATCCAGCACCGCTCAGGAATCGCGGCGCATAAGCACAGACCGGAGGAATCGCCAGGTATCGGTCTCCAAGTCTTAGGACAAGGACTTCGGTACCAGTGACGCAGAAGCTCCTTGCCTGGTGTTCCTCAACTTCAGAAATACCGCAAATTGGCATCCAAGGCATAGGGCCTCCTTCTAGGTCAATCTACGACGTGCCCTCGTCGTGCTCGCGTAGGCGCAATGACGAGTGCTTAGTCGCAAACCGCGTAACCAGGTTGACCGCCTTATTGGCCAGCCGCAATAAACAGTCTTAGCTCCCGTGTTGTCCACGCACTTCCGGGAAGAAGACGTTTTTCCAACTTGCCGGCATGCTTTCGATGCCACCCGTGCGATGCATGAACTCAGCGTATTTCATCACCCCCTGCGGCGTTGTCGTAAAGACGAACTCAGGATTGGAGATGATCTTATAAACGAAATCTTCGCTGAGTTTCGAGTGCGTTTCCTGTACATATAGCCCCGCAGCGGCCCTTTTATCCGCGTTGATGAACCGCATTGCTCTTCCTAGGGCCGCGAATACAGCCTTGTATATCTTGGGACTCTCCTTGTGAAACTTGGCTACGCTATACACGACATCCAAAGTGCTTGGTCCAAGCACATCATAGGAGCTAAGCACCTTATGCACGCCTTTGCCGGCTAGTTCCATCTCCTGAAAAGGGGGGTTCGCGAAATGCGCCGTAATCTCGGTTCCATGACTGAGAAGTGCGGCCATTGCGTCCGGATGCTTCATGCTGACGGTGATTCCGTCCAGCTTTGCGAAGTTGGCCTTGCCAAATGCCTGGGCGGAGGCCATTTCGAGCACAAGCGCCTGGATCGACACACCTACGGCTGGCAGAGCAATCCTGTCCTTCTTGGTGAAGTCCTTGATGGATTTCACCTTGGGGTCGATCGTGTTCAAAAACATCGGAATCGACCCAAGTGAGGCCATGCCCTTGACGTCAAACTGGCCCTTTGACTTGTCCCAAATCTTGAGCAGAGGTGCAATGCCTCCGGCAACAACGTCGATTTGGCCGGCGAGCAGTGCGGTGTTCATCGCTGCGCCTGACCCAAATTGGGCCCACTCAACGTTTAGTTGCCCAAGTCCCGCCTTCTTCGCCTCTTGCTCAATCAGCTTGTCCTTCTTCATTACGAGGAGAGGCAGGTACGGAATACCATACTGGTAGGCAAGCCTAACTACGTAGGCCTCAGCGTTAGCGCGCATTGGTATTCCGAGCGCCATTACGAGGCTGACCATCAACGAGAACCCTTTGGTTTGAAAGGGCCTTCTTCTCCGATTTCTCAGCGCTGCCATCATTGTCTCCTCCTCACTTTGTAATTCTCGCTCGCCCGCAACCGCAAGCTTGTCGCGGTGGACGCATTTAGATCACGTCCTTGTAGGGGCCCGCCCGCCCTTCTTTACTGTTATGCAACGAACATGCCCTGCCGGACAAACGGCAGGGCGAGTCCGACTACCGGCCTTTACTGACCGCTGACTACCCCATCAACCCGCTTAGCGCCATAGTCGGCCGCCGCCGCACCTACGCATCTTGCACCAAGGGCCAATCATTCGTATGATTACTATTATTCGAGCCACTGGAAATGTCAACCCTGGAGCGGCCTCAATTCGGTGTGAATGGAATTTGGGGTCACGTGCACAAGCACATGTGTCCCTGCTCCGGCCGTCTGGTTGGGTCGTACGACACACCGCAGGAACCATGAAACCACACAGCGTAGTTGAGAGCACCCGTCAGACAGCCGCCAGACTTCCGGCCGCATTGCTAACGCCAGAGCCACTGTACAAGCAGGTCAAACAACAGATCGTGCGCAGCCTGATGCAGGGTGAGTGGAAACCGGGCGAAAAGCTTCCCGTCGAATCCGACCTTGCTACTCGATACGGGGTAGGGATCTCCACAATCAGGGCGGCGATCGGTGAGCTGGCCGCCGGAAAGGTATTAGCCCGCAAGCAAGGCAAGGGAACGTTTGTCTCCCTGCACGACGACCGACGCAGCATCTACCAGTTTTTTCATGTCATCCGCGACGACGGAGTGAAAGAGCTTCCGGTCAGCGAACTCGTGTGGTTGAAGAAAACAAAGGCGGAGGATGTCGTCGCCGACACGCTCCAGCTACCGCGTAGCGCACGTGGACCCGACGTATTCAAGCTTCGGAACATTCTTCGAGTGAGCGGCACCGCAGTAGTCGTATCGGATGTTCTAGTCCCCGCCATGCTCTTCGCGGGCTTAGACGAAGCGATCGCTCGAAAAGGCGGAACTACGCTCTACGCCGTTTACCACACGCATTTCGGGGTAAACATCATAAGGACGGTGGAACAACTGCGTGCCGTTAAGGCCGATTCCACCTCCGCGAAGATCCTTCGGTTGCCGGTGGGAGATCCGGTTCTCGAAGTGCATCGCGTTGCCTACACCTTCGGCAATCGGCCCGTCGAAGTGCGCACGAGTAAGGTCCTGACGAAAAACTTCTTCTACCTTCTTGAACAAGGGAGCGCGGACTGAGTGTTTCGCGCTCACGGTAAATAGGAGCAATTGATGAACCTGGAAATCAGTCGCCTTTCGCCAGCGTGCGGTGCAGCTATTACCGGACTGGACCTGAGAAGGCCCCTAAACGAGTCGACGGTCAGCAATCTACACCAAGCACTTGCGGAAAACGGGATATTGCTTTTCCGTGGTGCGGACATTACTCCAGCCCAACACATCGCGTTCAGCAGGCATTTCGGTCCGCTCGAGGAACATGTGATCGGCGACTTCGGGTTGCCTGAGCATCCGGAAATCTTCGTCGTTTCGAATATCTTAGAGGGGGCAAAACCAAAGGGCGCCGTGTATGCCGGCCAATACTGGCACTCTGATCTGTCTTATATGGAGAAGCCTTCGCTCGGATCGCTGCTACTTTGCCGCGAGATGCCGCAAATTGGCGGCGACACGATGTGGGCCAATATGTATCAGGCCTATGACACCCTCTCCGAGCCAATGAAGAGCTTTCTCGGCGGACTTAGGGCGATTCACGACTATAGCCACGCTTACGATACTTATTTCGCTCACCTTAAGGAGCGCCCTCCTCTCACCGCGGAACAGCGCACCAAAACCCCGCCGGTGGAACAACCGATGATTCGCACGCACCCGATCACAAAGAGAAAAGCGCTCTATGTGAACCCCGGATTCACTAAAGGAATCGTCGGGTTGCCAAAGGACGAAAGCCAACCGATCCTCGACTTTTTATTTCGGCATTCGACGCGTCCGGAATTCATCTATCGACACAAGTGGCAGATGCACGACCTGATTTTTTGGGATAACCGCTGCACGATGCACTACGCGCTGGCTGATTATGACTTTTCTGTGCGCCGCCATATGCATCGGACAACTCTCGCTGGCGAGAGGCCGTACTCCGAGTAAGCGAGGGCGTTACCGCCCCCGCTCCTCACAGACCCCGCCGTGGCGTCGCGTTGGCGAGGCTCACCTGGCCTGAGGGCCCTGCCCCTGTTGGACTTGCGGAAGGCGACGCCGCCGAGGTCGCTGTCGCGGAGGATCGTATCGGGGAGGCGCTGGGGCACCTGGAGGCTCGTGACCTTGCCGACGGCGTCGATGAACTTGCCCGCCTTGTCGGCGGCGTCCTTGTCCAGCTTCGGATCGTAGTGCTCGGAGAAGTCGACGACGAGGAGGGACATCGTGATCTTGCAGGCGTCGATCGCTTCCTGCAGCGCGAACTCCATGCGGTTCGCCTGGCTCTGCACGCTGTCCAGGAGCACGCAGCTGACCGGCCCCTCAGGTTGGGCTCGCGCCGCAGTTCGATCGCGTAGACCGCGCCGGCGAACGTGGAAGGAAACACCTTGTCTCCTTCGCCGCTCGCGGGCTGGAGTCGGCGGCGGCAACGGAACGCCGCTGCAGAGCTCTTCACAGCTTCTTTGAGGCGGTCGAACTCAAGTACGGGGGCGTCATTTCGGTCATGGCGGGGTCCTCAATAAGCCAATGAAGGGGATTGGTTAATGCAACATGCTTTCTGTAAATTTGGAGTGAAGAATTTTACGATTTTCGGCTGGCCGAAGCGATGAGGGCACGTACTTTGAGGTCGTCAATCGGCAGGTAATCCACGAGCCGCCGTGGGGTCCCCGTGTCCGGTATAGCCTCTCGCATGCCCCCCTCGCGCCAGCCGCGCTCCCACAGCCAAGCCAGCGCGACCGCAACGGCTTTCCCCATGCCGGTTGGAACGTCCAATGGTTCAGGCCATGGCTTTTCCGCGAGGTGGCCCTGATAAGGGAACGGTTTCAGCCCCTCTGGCTGCTCCTCGGTACGCGTCGCGCGCTGGGAAAAGTCTGTGTAGCTCATCGCTCATTCCCATCTGACTGCATTCACGAAAGCTCCGGCGCTTGCAACGCCCCGCGCCCGCGCCGTCCGCTCTACCGGCTCGATCTCCGTGCTTTCCGGCGCGGCCTTCAGCTCACGCAACCGCCGCGCGCAGACGTGCAGACGTGGTCCCGGTGCGTTTCCCCGATGCCTAGCCGCCGGCCCTCGTTTGTGACTACAATTAAAAATGTAGTCATATCTGGGGAGACCCATGGAGATCTCGGTTCGCGAGCTGAAAAGCCGCCTGTCCGAAACCCTGCGCCGGGTGGCGGACGGCGAGGAAATCATCGTGACGTCGCACGGCAAGGCGGTGGCGCGGCTATCGCCGCCGCGCACCCGGCGTCGTGCCGTTTCGGCGGAGGCAGAGGTAATCGCCCGTTTTCGGGGTCTTGCCTGGGTGCGTCCGGGAAGCGGCAGGAAACCTGCGTTGCCGAAACCGCTGATCCGGATCGGGAAAGACGAAAAGACGCTGGCGGAGATCGTGAGCGAACAGCGCGGATGATCGTCTACCTGGACACCTCCGCCCTGGTGAAGTTGTTCGTGGAGGAAGCGCACTCGGACCGTGTCCGGCAAGCGGTTTCCGCGGGACAACTGATTGCCACGCATGCGATCGCCTACGTCGAGGCCTGCGCCGCGTTCGCGCGGGCAGCCCACGCCCGCGGCGACGACGCGCTATTCCCTGCCTTGCGCGGGAATCTCGACATCCAATGGGAAGCGTGGGAGATACTGAACGTGACCGAGCCGCTGATTCGCCGCGCGGCCGCTCTGGCCGGGCGCTACCGCCTGCGGGGCTACGACAGTCTCCATCTTGCCGCCGCTGAATCGGCGTTCGAGGTTTTCCGCAGTCATGTGCCGTTTCATTTTGCGGTGTTCGACGGGCAACTGAGCGATGCGGCGAGGCAGGTTGGAATCCCGTTGCTCGAAGCGTAGCGCTTCGCCACCGCGCGCAAAGCGACAGCCGCCGGGATGACCATGAGCAAGCCCTCTTCTTCGAAGGTATCCAAGACTGACTGGAAGCGCGTTGATGTGCTTCGAGACGAGGAGATCAAATTGTCGGACAACCCGGAGGTCATTCCGGAAATGTTCGCGAAGGCGATCGTCCGTGGCGGGTTGGTCTCCGCTCCGTCCTTGTCTTGGCAGGTCTGCTGCAGGGTTGCCCGCTTCAAACACTCTACGTAGTTCATTGCGTGCGTATCCGGTTAGCTCCCAAGCCTACTAGATGTAGTGGGACGTGATTTCGCGGCATAAAGCTCGGCATAGGTCGGCGCGGTGACATCGCCGTCTGTTGACTGCCGTGTCGGGCCGATCCACATTTTCAGCGAGCGCTGATCCGGTCCTTTCACCGGGGTCCCTCTGATTTCCAGAAAGCCTCTAGACTGAAGTTCAATCAAGCGCAGAGCGAGTTTTCCTTTGCATCACAAGCACGTGGCGTGATCTTGGGGTTCGGGTTTCTGTCTACAGGCGGATCTGCTGGATCAACTCGAGCGCGCGCTGTTGCTTGGCGCTGGGGGTGGTGAGGACCTCGAAGGTCGGGGCCGCGGGCCCGGCGCTGGGGGTGCGGCAGGTGTTGCGCACGATGGTGGCGAGCTCACCGAGCAGGGTTGCGAAGCTGTGCGCGGGGGTGCCGTCCTCGAGCGCGTGGCGCGCCACCTTGGCGAGCGCCGCCTTGGAGCGCTTGGCCGGTGCCACGGGATCGCGCGTGGCCTTGGCCGCTTGATCGGTGTCGGCGAACATGAGCTCGCG
>Ga0307374_10002437_pt1 | contig 33045 bp, 29 predicted proteins | sample OX3MG_FD_202532 | JGI IMG/M metagenome (GOLD analysis project Ga0307374, IMG submission 202532) | Soil microbial communities from Risofladan, Vaasa, Finland - OX-3 | ecosystem: Environmental > Terrestrial > Soil > Coastal area > Acid sulfate soil | place: Finland: Risofladan, Vaasa | collected... | reverse complement strand
ATGTCGCCCTTGTAGATCCACACCTTCACGCCGATGCGGCCGAAGGTGGTGCGGGCCTCGCGGAAGCCGTAGTCGATGTCGGCCCGCAGCGTGTGCAGCGGCACGCGGCCTTCGCGGTAGCCCTCCTTGCGGGCCATCTCGGAGCCGCCCAGGCGGCCCGAGCACTGCACGCGCACCCCGAGCGCCCCGGCCTTGGTCACCGTCTGCATGGCGCGTTTCATCGCCCGGCGGAACGCCACCCGGCGCGCCAGCTGGTCGGCGATGCTCTGGGCGATCAGGGCGGCGTCGAGCTCGGGCTGCTTGATCTCCTGGATGTTGAGCTGGATCCGGTTGCGCAGGCCCGTGATCTCCTCGATCTTCTTCTTCAGGCGGTCCGCCTCCGATCCCCGGCGGCCGATGACGATCCCGGGCCGGGCCGTGTGGATGTCCACCCGCAGGCGGTCGCGCGTGCGCTCGATCTCGATCCGGCTCACCGCCGCCGACTCGAGCTGCGACGTGAGGTAGTCGCGGATCTTCCAGTCCTCGATGATGAAGTCCTGGTAGTGGCGCTCCTCGAACCAGCGCGACTTCCAGTCGGTGGTCACGCCGAGGCGGAACCCGTAGGGATTGACCTTCTGGCCCATGGCTCAGCCCTTCTCCTCGTCGGCGGCCCCGCCGTCGTCGCCATCGGCGTCACCGGCCTCGTCCGAGGCCCTCTCCGTGCTCTTGCGGGCCGCCCGGGCCCGTCGCTCCTCGGCGGCCGGCGCCTCGGGCTGGTCGACCTCGGTGTCGGTGTCGGCGTCGGTGTCGGTGGTGTCGACGACCTCCTCGGTGGCCTCCACGTCGGTGTCGGTGACCTCCACGTCGGTGTCGGTGACCTCCACGTCGGTGTCGGTGACCTCCACGTCGGTGTCGGTGACCTCCACGTCGGTGTCGGTGACCTCCACGTCGGCGTCGTGGTCGGCGAGTGCGGTGGCCTCGTCCACGTCCGCCCCGGGGCCCGTGGCACCCTCACCGCGCCCGCCGCCGCGGCGCGATGCCGCCACCCGCCGCGAGCGCATCGCCGTGGTCGCCTCGGCCCGGCGCACCCGGCGCCGCTCGAGGCGGTCCTCCGGCAACCGGCTCACGATCACCGTGATGTGACAGGTCCGCTTGCGGATCCTCGTGGCACGGCCCCGGGCCCGCGGGCGCCAGCGCTTGAGCGTGGTGCCCTCGTCGGCGAAGCACGCCGAGACGTAGAGGTCCTCGGGGTCGAGCTGGTCGTTGTTGCGGGCGTTGGCGACGGCGGAGGCGAGCACCTTGCCCACGACGCGGGCGGCCTCGCGCGGCGTGGTCCGCAGCAGCTCCTCGGCGCGGTCCACGTCCATGCCCCGGACGAGGTCGAGCACCTGGCGGGCCTTGCTCGCCGACATCCGGTAGTGGCGGAGCACCGCCCGGGTCCCGGGGACCTCGTTGGTCTTCACACCGGGCACGTCAGCGCCTCGCCGAGCGCTCTTGGCCGGCGTGGTACCGGAACGTCCGTGTCATGGCGAACTCCCCCAGCTTGTGGCCCACCATCGACTCGGTCACGTACACCGGGACGTGCTTGCGCCCGTCGTGCACGGCGATGGTGTGGCCCACCATGTCGGGGATGATCGTGGAGCGACGCGACCACGTCTTGATCACTCGCTTCTCGTTGGTGGCGTTGAGGGCGTCCACCTTCTTGAGGAGGTGGTCGTCGACGAAGGGCCCCTTCTTCAGGCTACGAGGCATGCGGCACTGCTCCTTCGGCTCCGGTCATCGGCGTGCGCCGCGGCTGCGCCGGCGGCGCACGATCATCGGGTCGGACGACTTGTGCCGGGGACGCGTGCGGCCCTCGGGCTTGCCCCACGGCGACACGGGGTGCCGCCCACCGGAGGACTTGCCCTCACCACCGCCGAGGGGGTGGTCGACCGGGTTCATGGCGACGCCGCGGGTCTGCGGGCGCACGCCCTTCCACCGGTTGCGGCCCGCCTTGCCGATCGAGATCAGCTCGGCCTCGGCGTTGCCCACCTCGCCCAGGGTGCCGCGGCAGTCGATGGGCACGCGGCGCATCTCGGTCGACGGCAGCCGCAGCGTGGCGAACTGGCCCTCCTTGGCGACCAGCTGCGCGCTCATCCCCGCGCCGCGGGCGAGCTTGCCGCCCTGGCCCGGACGCAGCTCGATGTTGTGCACGGTCGAGCCCACCGGGATGTAGCGCAGGGGCAGCGCGTTGCCGGGACGGATCTCCGACCCCTGGCCGCTCCCCAGGACGTCGCCCACCTTCACCTGGGCAGGGGCGAGGATGTAGCGCTTCTCACCGTCGTAGTAGTGCAGCAGGGCGATGCGGGCATTGCGGTTCGGGTCGTACTCGATGGCGGCCACCTTGGCGGGCACGCCGTCCTTGTCGCGCTTGAAGTCGATGATCCGGTACTGCTGCTTGTGGCCGCCACCGCGGTGGCGGGCCGTCTTGCGCCCGTAGCTGTTGCGGCCACCGGTCCCGGGCTTGGGGACCACGAGCGACCGCTCGGGCTTGGACCGCGTGATCTCCGAGAAGTCCGACACCGACTGGAAGCGTCGGGCGGGGCTGGTGGGCTTGCGCTTGCGCAGGGGCATCGGAAAGGCCTCTCAGCTCTTCTCGAACAGGTCGATCTTGTCGCCACCGGCGAGGGTGACCACCGCCCGCTTCGTCGACGGGCGGGTCCCCACGGTGTTGGTCTTGCGGTTGCGACGCTTCTTGCCCTTGCGATTCAAGGTGTTCACGCTCTTCACCCGCACGCCGAAGACCTGCTCCACGGCCTGGCGGACGTCGATCTTGGTGGCGTCGGGGGCGACGACGAAGATGTAGACGCCGTCCTCCATGAGGGCGTAGGACTTCTCGGACACGACGGGGCGCATCAGCACCTGCTCGGGGTTCTTCACCCGTCGCTCCCCTCGCCGCCGGCGTCGGCGGCGGCCTCGGAGTCGGCCCCGGAGTCGGCCCCGGCGGCGTCGTCGGTGGCCGTCGTGTCCACGGCGTCGGTCCCGGCGTCGGCCGTGGCCGTGTCGTCGTCGGTGCCGCCCGCCGTCCCGTCCTCGGCGTCGGCGTCGGCGTCGGCGTCGGTGGTGGTGGTGGTGGTGGTGGTGGTGGTGGTGGTGGTGGCCGGCCGGGCGGCGGCCTGCACCTTGCGGGCGCGGGGGGCCCGGGACGGCCGTGGGGCCACGGCCTCTTCGCCGGGCGCCGCCGTCGTCTCCCCGGGCAGCGTGGCGTCGGTGAACACCACCCAGTCGCTCTTCATCACGTCGTAGGCGTTGAGCTCGGACTGCTGGAGCGTCTGCACCAGGGGAAGGTTGGCGAAGGAGCGGTCGGGGATGCCGTCGTCGGGCCCGAGGACCACGAGGACGCGGCCCTCGACGGCGAGGGCCGTCAGGGCGGCCACGGCGTCCTTGGTCCTCGGCACGGAGAACGGCCACTCGTCGACGACCGCCACCCGGCCCTCGGCAGCCCGGTCCGACAGGGCCGAGTGCAGGGCGAGGCGGATCATCTTCTTGGGGGTGCGCTGCCGGTACGAGCGCGGCTTGGGGCCCAGGGCGACGCCGCCGCCCGACCACTGCGGGGAGCGGGTCGACCCCTGCCGGGCCCGGCCCGTCCCCTTCTGGCGGAAGGGCTTGGCCCCGCCGCCCGACACCTCGGCCCGGGTGCGCGTCGACTGGGTGCCGGCCCGGGCCGCGGCCAGCTGGGCGGTGATGACCTGGTGGAGCAGGGCGACGTTGGGGACGACGCCGAAGATCTGGGGGTCGAGGGCGACGGTGTCGATCACCGTGCCGTCGATGCGGCGGCGGGCGACGACCCGGCGCTCGGGCTCGGGGCGGGGCCGGCGCAGCGGGGCCGGCACGGCGGGGACGGTCACGCTCATGACCGGCTCACCGCGTTGGAGCCCTTCACGGTGTCGCGCAGTACGACCATGCCGCCACGGGGCCCCGGCACCGCCCCGCGCACGAGGATCAGCTCGCGCTCCGGGTCTGCCTGCACCACCTCGAGGTTGAGGGTGGTGACCTGGTGCCCGCCCATGCGGCCCGCCATGCGCGTGCCCTTGAACACCCGGGCCGGCGTGGCGCAGGCGCCGATGGAGCCGGGCGAGCGGTGCTTCTTGTGGTTGCCGTGGGCGGCGCCCTGGCCCTTGAAGTTGTGGCGCTTCATGGCCCCGGCGAAGCCCTTGCCCTTGGACACGGCGATGGCGTCCACCCGCTCACCGGCGGTGAGGAGGTCGGCGGTGAGCTGCTGGCCGACCTCGAAGCCGCTGGCGTCGTCGATGCGCAGCTCCACCAGGTGCCGCCCGGGCTCGACGCCGGCGGCCGCGAAGTGGCCCTGCTCGGGCTTGTTCAGGCTCGAGGCCCGGCGGACCCCCCAGGTGACCTGGAGTGCGGAGTACCCCTCGCGCTCGAGCGTCTTCACCTGGACCACGCGCATGGGCGCGACCTTCAGGACCGTCACCGGCACGGCGCGGTTGTGCTCGTCCCAGACCTGGGTCATGCCGACCTTCTCGCCGACGATCGCCTTGGTCGCCACTGTGGGTGGGGTCCTTCCGTCCTCGTGCTGGGGCGGCCGCCGTCGGGCGGCACGCCTGGTTCGGTTCTACGGCGCCGTCGCCGGCGCCCGGTTTCCATGCCAACGCTCCGCCCGGGGATCCGGAGCGGAGCGCGTGCCAGGTTCTGCCCCGAGGTCCCCACCGGGCGAGCCCGGCAGGCGCTCGGAGACGTCGAAACGGTTCAACCGGGCCGAAATCGGCCCGACCTGCGACGTTACACCATGGTTCGGAGGCCTGCCAGCCGGATTCGCCCCTTCGGACAGGGCGGGCGCGGCAGGGTCAGACGTTCTGGATCTTGATCTCGATGTCGACGCCGGCGGGCAGGTCGAGGCGCTGCAGGGAGTCGACGGTCTTGGGCGTGTGCTCCACGATGTCGACGAGGCGCTTGTGCACCTGCATCTCGAAGTGCTCGCGGCTGTCCTTGTACTTGTGCGGCGAGCGGATCACCGTGTAGCGGTGCCGCTCGGTGGGCAGTGGCACGGGGCCCTGCACCTTGGCCTGCGTCCGCAGGACCGTCTGCACGATCTTCTCGGTCGACTGGTCGAGGACCTCGTGGTCGTAGGCCTTCAACCTGATCCGGATCTTCTGGCGCGATGCGTCGGCCACGGTCGTTCTCCGTTCCCTGTCCGTCCGCGCGCCCTGATCCCTACTTCAGGATCTTGGTGACGCGACCGGAGCCCACGGTGCGGCCACCCTCGCGGATGGCGAACAGCAGGCCCTCGTCCATGGCGATCGGCTTCTGGAGCTCGACGGTCATCTCGGTGTTGTCGCCGGGCATGACCATCTCCGTCCCCTCGGGGAGGGTGATGGAACCGGTCACGTCGGTGGTCCGGAAGTAGAACTGCGGACGGTAGTTGTTGAAGAACGGCTTGTGGCGGCCGCCCTCCTCCTTGGTGAGCACGTAGACGTTCGCCTCGAAGTTCGTGTGGGGGGTGATGGACCCCGGCTTGGCCAGGACCTGGCCGCGCTCGACGTCCTCCTTCTTCGTGCCGCGCAGGAGGGCGCCGATGTTGTCGCCGGCCCGGCCCTCGTCGAGGAGCTTGCGGAACATCTCGACGCCGGTGACCACGGTCTTCTGGGTCGCCCGCAGCCCGACGATCTCGATCTCCTCGCCCACCTTGACCTGCCCCTGCTCCACCTTGCCGGTCACGACGGTGCCGCGGCCGGTGATGGACATGACGTCCTCGATGGGCATCAGGAAGGGCTTGTCGATGGGACGCTCGGGCTCGGGGATGTAGTTGTCCACGGCGTCCATGAGCTCGAGGATCTTGGGCGTCCACTCGGCGTCGCCCTCGAGCGCCTTCAGGGCGCTCACCCGGATGACCGGTACGTCGTCGCCGGGGAAGTCGTACTGCGTGAGCAGCTCGCGGACCTCGAGCTCGACGAGGTCGAGGAGCTCCTCGTCGTCGACCATGTCGGCCTTGTTGAGCGCCACCACGATGTGAGGCACGCCCACCTGGCGGGCGAGCAGGACGTGCTCACGCGTCTGGGGCATGGGGCCGTCGGCCGCCGAGACGACCAGGATGGCGCCGTCGACCTGGGCGGCGCCGGTGATCATGTTCTTGATGTAGTCGGCGTGGCCGGGCATGTCGACGTGCGCGTAGTGGCGCTTGTCCGTCTCGTACTCCACGTGGGCGATCGAGATGGTGATCCCGCGCTGCTTCTCCTCGGGGGCCTTGTCGATCTGGTCGAAGGGCGTGAACGCGACGTTGGGGTTCTTCTCGGACAGGACCTTGGTGATGGCCGCGGTCAGCGTGGTCTTGCCATGGTCGATATGCCCCATCGTCCCGATGTTGACGTGAGGCTTCGAGCGCTCGAACTTCTGCTTGGCCATGCTGTCGCTCCGGCTCCCTGTCTCCGGCGGCACCCCCTCGGGGACCGCCTGCTTGCTGTGTCTGGTCGTTCCTGCGGTGCTGCGTCGGCGTGCTGTGCGAGCGCCGCTACTCGCCTCGTGCCCGGGCGACGATCTCGCGGGCGATCGAGTCGGGGACCTCGTGGTATGCGCTGAACTGCATCGTGTACGTGGCCCGCCCCTGGGTCCGCGACCGCAGGTCGGTAGCGTAGCCGAACATGTCGGCCAGCGGCACGAGCGCCCGCACGACCTGGCTGGTGCCCCGCTGCTCCATGCCCTCCACCTTCCCCCGCCGGGAGGACAGGTCGCCGATGACGTCGCCCATGTGCTCCTCGGGGGTCACCACCTCGACGGCCATGACCGGCTCGAGCAGCACCGGGCTGGCCCGGCGGGCCGCCTCCTTGACCGCCAACGAGCCGGCGATCTTGAAGGCCATCTCCGAGGAGTCGACGTCGTGGTACGAGCCGTAGGTGAGGTTCACCCGGACGTCGACCATGGGGTAGCCGGCCAGGACCCCGTTCGTGAGGGCCTCCTGGATCCCGGCGTCCACGGCGGGGATGTACTCCTTGGGGATGACGCCCCCGGTGATCTTGTCCACGAACTCGTAGCCGCCGCCCGGGCCGGTGGGCTCCAGGGCGATCACCACGTGCCCGTACTGGCCCCGGCCGCCGGTCTGGCGGACGTAGCGGCCCTCGACCTTCTCCACGGGCTTGCGGATGGTCTCGCGGTAGGCGACCTGGGGCTTGCCCACGTTGGCGTCGACGGAGAACTCCCGCAGCATGCGGTCCACGAGGACCTCGAGGTGGAGCTCGCCCATGCCCGAGATCACGGTCTGGCCGGTCTCCTCGTCGGTCCGCACCCGGAAGGTGGGGTCCTCCTCGCTCAGCGCGAACAGGGCCTTGCCCAGCTTGTCCTGGTCGGCCTTGGTCTTCGGCTCGACAGCCACGTGGATGACGGGCTCGGGGAACTCGAGGGTCTCGAGCAGGATGGAGTGGCCCGGGTCGGTGAGGGTGTCACCCGTCGTGGTGTCCTTCAGGCCCACCGCCGCCACGATGTCGCCGGTGAAGATGGCGTCCTTGTCCTCGCGGTGGTTGGCGTGCATCTGGAGGATCCGGCCCACCCGCTCCTTGCGGTCCTTGGTGGAGTTGACGATGGTCGAGCCCTTGGACAGGGTCCCCGAGTAGACCCGCAGGTACGTGAGCTTGCCGACGTAGGGGTCGGTCATGATCTTGAAGGCGAGGGCCGAGAAGGGCTCGGCGTCGTCCGCCTTGCGCTCGATGGGCTCGCCCTTCTTGGTGGTCCCCACGGCGGCCGGCACGTCGAGGGGGCTCGGCAGGTAGTCGACCACGGCGTCGAGGAGGGGCTGGACGGCCTTGTTCTTGAAGGCCGACCCGCACAGGATCGGGACGACCTCGCTGGCGATGGTGGCCTTGCGCAGGGCGTGGCGCAGGTCCTCCTCGGTGATCGGCTCGTCGCCGACGTACTTCTCCATGATCGTGTCGTCGTAGTTCGACAGCACGTCGACGAGCTGGTGGCGGGCGTCGGTGGCCTCGGTGGCGAGGTCGGCGGGCACGTCCTCGACCTTCCACTTCTCGCCCATGTCGTCCGCCCACACCAGGGCCTTCATGGCGAGCAGGTCGACGATCCCGTGGAACCCGCCCTCCACGCCGATGGGGAGCTGGATGACCGCCGGGTTGGCGTCGAGGCGGTCCCGGATCATGTCCACGGCCCGGCCGAAGTCGGCGCCGATCCGGTCCATCTTGTTCACGAAGCAGATGCGGGGCACCGAGTACTTGTTGGCCTGGCGCCACACGGTCTCGGTCTGGGGCTCCACCCCGGCCACGGCGTCGAACACGGCCACGGCACCGTCGAGCACGCGCAGCGAGCGCTCCACCTCGACGGTGAAGTCCACGTGCCCGGGGGTGTCGATGATGTTGATCCAGTGGTCACGCCACTTGCAGGTGGTGGCGGCCGAGGTGATGGTGATGCCCCGCTCCTGCTCCTGGACCATCCAGTCCATGGTGGCGGCGCCCTCGTGGACCTCGCCGATCTTGTAGTTCTTGCCCGTGTAGTAGAGGATCCGCTCGGTCGTCGTGGTCTTGCCCGCGTCGATGTGGGCCATGATCCCGATGTTGCGGGTCCGGGCGAGCGGGAACTCTCGGATGGGGCGTGCGTCGGCCATGGTGCTGTGCTCTCAGGTCGTTCGTGGATGGGGCCCGGCCGGAACGGCGATGCCCGCCGGGCGGCGTCGCACTACCAGCGGTAGTGGGCGAAGGCCTTGTTGGACTCGGCCATCTTGTGCATGTCCTCCCGGCGCTTCACCGCCGCGCCGGTGCCGTTGGCGGCGTCGAGGACCTCGTTGGCGAGGCGCTCGGCCATCGTCTTCTCGCGGCGCTGGCGGGAGAACCCGACCAGCCACCGGATGGCCAGGGTGGTCGCCCGGCGGGGCCGGACCTCGACGGGGACCTGGTAGGTGGCGCCACCCACGCGGCGGCTCTTCACCTCGAGCTCGGGGCGGGTGTTCTCCACGGCGCGTTTGAGGATCGACACGGGGTCGCCACCGGTCTTGTCGCGCACCACGTCGAGCGCCTGGTACACGACGCGCTCGGCCAGGGTGCGCTTGCCGCGCGACAGGACCTTGTTGACCACCTGGGTGACCAGCACCGACCGGAAGACCGGGTCGGGGGCGAGCTCGCGTCGGGCGGCGGGGCCGTTGCGGGGCACCTCAGGACTCCTTCTTGGCGCCGTAGCGCGACCGTGCCTGGTTGCGCTCGCGGACCCCGGCGGCGTCGAGCGCGCCCCGGATCACCTTGTAGCGCACACCGGGCAGGTCCTTCACCCGGCCGCCGCGCACGAGGACGATGGAGTGCTCCTGGAGGTTGTGGCCCACCCCGGGGATGTACGCGCTGACCTCGATGCCGCTCGTCAGCCGCACGCGGGCCACCTTGCGCAACGCCGAGTTCGGCTTCTTGGGCGTGGTGGTGAAGACGCGCGTGCACACGCCGCGACGCTGCGGGGCGCCCTTGAGCGCCGGCGTCTTCGTCTTCGTCTGCTTCGATGCCCGCCCCTTGCGGACGAGCTGCTCGATCGTGGGCACGCGTGACCTCTGGCCGTTTTCTGGACGGGGAACTACTCGGGGGACCTGCCGGGCGCGCCACCCAGGGACGACGCGCCGCGCGAGCAGGCAATGGTAGAGCCTACCGTGGCTCCTGGGCAATCGCGCCGGGCGTGGCGGGGCCGTCCACCGGTCAGGCCCCGGCCTCGAGCTGGCCGTTGCCGTCCACACCGTGGCCGCCGCCGTCCGGGTCGGGGGAGGCCGGCGCGCCGTTGCCGGAGCCGGCGTCGAGCGCGCCCCATCCCAACGAGCTCCCGCCGGGCTCGGCGTAGTCGCCGTAGGCGCCCTCGCCGTATCCGGGCCGGCGGAACCCCGGCTCGCCGAAGCCGCCCTCGTCGGACCCGCTGGGCCCGCCGACGTCGCGCAGCCAGGCGGCGAGGTCCTCGGTCTCCTCGTCGAAGCCGTAGGAGCGCAGCGACACCCCGGCGGCGTCGGGCAGGTCCACGACGATGTCGCGGTAGCGCTCCATGCCCGTGCCGGCGGGGATCAGCTTGCCGATGATGATGTTCTCCTTCAAGCCGAAGAGCTGGTCCGACTTGCCCTCGATGGCGGCCTCGGTGAGCACCCGGGTGGTCTCTTGGAAGGAGGCCGCCGACAGCCACGAGTCCGTGGCCAGCGAGGCCTTGGTGATGCCCATGAGCTCGGGGCGGCCCTCGGCCGGGCGCTTGCCCTCCTGCACCAGGCTCCGGTTGACCTCGGCGTAGATCTGGGCGTCGACGCGCTCGCCGGGGAGGAAGGGGGCGTCGCCGGGCTCCGCCACCAGGACGCGGCGCAGCATCTGGCGCACGATCAGCTCGATGTGCTTGTCGTGGATGGAGACGCCCTGGTCCCGGTAGACCTTCTGGACCTCCTCGACCAGGTACTGCTGGGTCTCGCGGATGCCCTTGACCTCGAGCAGCTCCTTGGGGTCCTTCGGGCCCTCGACCAGGGCGTCGCCGGCGGCCACCTCCTGGCCCGCGGTCACCTCGAGGTGCGCCCGGGCCGACACCAGCACCGACTCCTCGGTGCCGTCGTCGGCCACCACCGTGATGCGCCGGCCGCCCTCCTCGTCCTCGAGGCGGGCCGTGCCGGAGTAGTGGGCGAGCACCGCGGCGCCCTTGGGCGTGCGGGCCTCGAACAGCTCCACCACGCGGGGCAGGCCGTGGGTGATGTCCTCGCCCACGACACCGCCGGTGTGGAAGGTCCGCATGGTCAGCTGGGTGCCGGGCTCACCGATGGACTGCGCGGCGATGACCCCCACGGCCTCGCCCAGCTCGATGATGCGCCGCGTGGCCAGGGACTGGCCGTAGCAGGTGGCGCACACGCCGTGCTCGGACTCGCACGTGAGCACGGAGCGCACCCGGATCCGGTCGACGCCGGCGTCCTCGCGCACCCGGGCCACCAGGTCGTCGTCGAGCAGGGTGCCCGCGGGCAGGGTCCCGTCGGCCAGCACGGCGTCCTCGGCCAGGACCCGGCCGTAGGCGCGGGTCTCGAGGTAGGAGCGCTTGCCGGCCTCGTCGGGCACCACGTCGTCGAGCCAGATGCCGCGCGAGGTCTCGCAGTCGTCGATGCGGACGATGAGCTCCTGGGCGACGTCGACGAGCCGCCGGGTCAGGTACCCGGAGTCGGCCGTGCGCAGGGCGGTGTCGGCCAGGCCCTTGCGGGCGCCGTGGGTGGAGATGAAGTACTCCAGCACCGACAGGCCCTCACGGAACGAGGACTTGATGGGGCGGGGGATCATCTCGCCACGGGGGTTCGACACCAGGCCCTTCATGCCGGCGATCTGGCGGATCTGCTGGGAGTTCCCCCGGGCGCCGGAGTCCACCATCATGTCGAGCGGGTTGAAGGCGATGGCCGACAGGGTCTTCTCCATGGCCCGCCCCACCTCGGAGGTGGCCGACGTCCAGATCTCGATCTCCTTCTGGCGCCGCTCGTCGTCGGTGATGATGCCCCGCTTGAACTGGGTCTCCGCCTTCTCCGCCTCGCGCTCGTAGCGGTCGAGGATGGCCCGCTTCTCCGGCGGGGTGCGCACGTCGTCGATGGAGATGGTGAGGCCCGACTGCGACGCGAACCGGAACCCGAGCGCCTTGATGCGGTCGAGGCTCTCGGCCACGATGTGCTTGGGCTCGTCGGCCGACACCTCCTCGACGATGCCGCCGATGGGCGTGGAGCGCTTGCCCACGATGTCGTTGACGAAGCGGAACCCCTTCGGGAGCGCGCTGTTGAAGAACACGCGCCCGGGGGTGGTCTCTATGGAGAGCACCTCCTCGGTGTCGGGGTCGGCGCCCAGGGCCTTGGCCAGCGCCGTGTGCATCGAGGACCCGAGCGTGGTGCGCAGGACGATCTTGGCGTGCAGGTCGATGTCACCCTCGTCGAAGGCGCGCTCGACCTCGTAGGCGTGCCGGAAGACGTGGCCCTCGCCCTTGGCCCCGTCGACCATGAGGGTGAGGTAGTACGCCCCGAACACCATGTCCTGGGTCGGCACCGTGATGGGGCGGCCCGTGGCCGGCGACAGGATGTTGTTGGCCGACAGCATGAGGACGCGTGCCTCGGCCTGGGCCTCCGCCGACAGCGGCAGGTGGACCGCCATCTGGTCGCCGTCGAAGTCGGCGTTGAAGGCCGTGCACACGAGCGGGTGGACCTGGATGGCCTTGCCCTCGACCAGGACCGGCTCGAAGGCCTGGATGCCGAGGCGGTGGAGGGTGGGGGCCCGGTTGAGCAGCACCGGGTGCTCCTTGATGACGCCCTCCAGGACGTCCCACACCTGCGGCCGGCGGCGCTCGACCATGCGCTTGGCGGACTTGATGTTCTGGGCCAGCTCCAGGTCGACCAGGCGCTTCATGACGAACGGCTTGAACAGCTCGAGCGCCATCAGCTTGGGCAGGCCGCACTGGTGCAGCAGGAGGTTGGGGCCGATGACGATGACCGAACGGCCCGAGTAGTCGACGCGCTTGCCGAGGAGGTTCTGGCGGAACCGCCCCTGCTTGCCCTTCAGCATGTCCGACAGGCTCTTCAGGGGCCGGTTGCCCGGGCCCGTGACCGGCCGGCCGCGGCGGCCGTTGTCGAACAGGGCGTCGACGGCCTCCTGGAGCATGCGCTTCTCGTTGTTGATGATGATCTCGGGGGCGCCCAGGTCGAGCAGGCGCTTCAGCCGGTTGTTGCGGTTGATGACCCGGCGGTACAGGTCGTTCAGGTCGGACGTGGCGAAGCGGCCGCCGTCGAGCTGCACCATGGGGCGCAGGTCGGGCGGGATCACGGGGACGACCTCGAGGATCATGGCGCGGGGGTCGTTGGCCCGGCGGCCGTGGTCGTCACGCCGGTTGAACGCCGTGACGATCTTCAGCCGCTTGATGGCCTTCTGCCGGCGCTGGGCGGACAGCGGGCGCCGCCCGTCGGCGGCGTCGATGGCCTCCCGGAGCTTGGTCTCCTCGGAGTCGAAGTCGATGCGGTCGATGAGCCGGGCGATGGCCTCGGCCCCCATGCCGCCCTCGAAGTAGTCGTCGTAGCGGATCTTGAGCTCCCGCCACAGCAGCTCGTCCTCGATGATCTTGCGGGCGAAGAGGTCCCGGAACTCGTCGAAGGCGCGCTTGGCGAGGTCGATGTCGGCCTCGGCGCGCTCGCGCACCGACCCGATCTCCTTCTCCGCCAGGCGCTGGCGGGCTTTGATCTCGGCTTCCTTGGCGCCGCCCGACTCCAGGTCGGCCAGCTCCTTCTCGAGGTCCTTGAAGCGGCGGTCGATCTCGAGGTCGCGCTGGCGCTCGAGCTGGGTGACCTCCTCGGCGAGCTCGCTCTCCAGGGCGGAGAGGTCCTCGTGACGGCGGTCGTCGTCGACCCAGGTGACGAGGTTGGCGGCGAAGTAGATGACCTTCTCGAGCTGCTTGGCCTTCAGCTCCTCGCGGGCCTCGGTGCCCATGAGCAGGTACGCCAGCCAGCTGCGCGTCCCGCGCAGGTACCAGATGTGGACCACGGGGGCGGCCAGCTCGATGTGGCCCATGCGCTCGCGCCGGACCTTCGAGCGCGTGACCTCCACGCCGCAGCGCTCACAGATGATCCCCCGGAAGCGGACGCGCTTGTACTTGCCGCAGTAGCACTCCCAGTCCTTGGTCGGGCCGAAGATCTTCTCGCAGAACAGCCCGTCCTTCTCCGGGCGCAGGGTCCGGTAGTTGATGGTCTCGGGCTTCTTGACCTCGCCGTTGGACCAGGAACGGATGGACTCCGCCGTAGCCAGCCCGATCCGGAGCTGGTCGAAATTGTTGACGTCCAGCACGGCTAGAAGCTCCTCTCCGCAGCGCGGCGCTCGTCTTCCTCGTCCGACCCGCGTTCGGGACGGCTGATGTCGATGCCCAGCTCCTCGGCCGTCCGGAAGACGTCCTCGTCGAGCTCTCGCATCTCGATCTCCTCACCGGTGGTCGACAGCACCTCGACGTTGAGGCACAGCGACTGCATCTCCTTGATGAGCACCTTGAAGCTCTCCGGGATGCCCGGCTCGGGGATGTTCTCCCCCTTGACGATGGCCTCGTAGACCTTCACCCGGCCGAGGACGTCGTCGGACTTGATGGTGAGCAGCTCCTGCAGGGCGTAGGCGGCGCCGTAGGCCTCGAGGGCCCAGACCTCCATCTCGCCGAAGCGCTGCCCGCCGAACTGGGCCTTCCCACCCAGGGGCTGCTGGGTGATCATCGAGTACGGGCCGGTCGAGCGGGCGTGGATCTTGTCGTCCACGAGGTGGGCGAGCTTCAGGATGTAGACGTAGCCCACCGAGATGGGGTTGTCGTAGCGCTCGCCCGTCCGCCCGTTGTACAGCGCCGCCTTGCCGTCGGGGCCGATGAGACGGTCGCCGTCGGCCGAGTCGGAGTGCAGCCGCTCGAACAGCTTCCTGATGGTGGGGTGCCGCCCGGCGTCCTCCTCCTCGTCCCAGTGGGCGCCGTCGAATGCGGGCGTCGACACCCATACGGCCGGGTCGGTGCGCGGCCGTGTCTTGGTGCCCTGCCCCGGGTCCGGGTCCGGCTCGACGCCGTCGCCGTCCCAGCCCCAGCGGGCCGCGTAGCCGAGGTGCGACTCGAGCACCTGGCCCACGTTCATCCGGCTGGGCACGCCCAGCGGGTTCAGGATGATGTCGACGGGGGTCCCGTCGGAGAGGTACGGCATGTCCTCGACCGGGAGGATCTTGGAGATGACGCCCTTGTTGCCGTGGCGGCCGGCGAGCTTGTCGCCCTCGGAGATCTTGCGCTTCTGGGCCACGTACACCCGCACCAGCTGGTTCACCCCGGGGGGCAGCTCGTGGGAGTCCTCCCGCGAGAACACCCGGACGTCGATCACCTTGCCCGACTCGCCGTGGGGCACCTTGAGCGACGTGTCGCGGACCTCGCGGGCCTTCTCGCCGAAGATGGCGCGCAGGAGGCGCTCCTCGGGGGTCTGCTCGGTCTCGCCCTTGGGGGTCACCTTGCCGACGAGCACGTCGCCCGCGTCGACCTCGGCCCCGATGCGGATGATGCCGCGCTCGTCGAGGTCGGCGAGGATCTCCTCCGACAGGTTCGGGATGTCCCGGGTGATCTCCTCGGCGCCGAGCTTGGTGTCCCGGGCGTCGACCTCGTGCTCCTCGATGTGGATGGAGGTGAGCACGTCGTCGCGCACGAGGCGCTCCGACAGGATGATGGCGTCCTCGTAGTTGTAGCCCTCCCACGGCATGAAGGCGACGAGGAGGTTCTTCCCGAGCGCCAGCTCGCCGTTGTGGGTGGCGGACCCGTCGGCCAGGACGTCGTTGGCCCCGACCCGCTGGCCCTCGTCCACGATGACCTTCTGGTTGATCGACGTGTTCTGGTTGGACCGGCGGAACTTGGCCAGGGTGTAGCGCCTGCGGCCGAGATCGTGGCCGAGGCGGTCGCGCTGGCCGGCCTTGTACTCCACCACGATGTGGTCGCCCGAGACCTCGGCCACGGTCCCCTCGCCCTCGGAGAGCAGCACGTCACCGGCGTCCTGGGCGGCCCGGGCCTCGACCCCGGTGCCGATGTACGGCGCCTCGGGGACGACGAGCGGGACGGCCTGCTTCTGCATGTTGGCGCCCATCAGGGCCCGGTTGGCGTCGTCGTGCTCGACGAAGGGGATCAGCGCGGTGGACACCGACACGATCTGCTTGGGCGAGACGTCCATGAGGTCGACCTCGGCCGGCGGCACGTAGTCGATCTCGCTGGTGGTGCCGTAGGACGTCGAGGTGGCACCCACGCGCACACCCGCGCCCTGCGGGCCACGGCGGACGAGCACGCGCTCGTCGACGAAACGGCCGCGCTCGTCGAGCTTGGCGTTCGCCTGGGCGATGACGTGCTCCTCCTCCTCGTCGGCAGCCAGGTAGACGATCTCGTCGCTCACCCGCCCGTCCACGACGCGGCGGTAGGGGGTCTCGATGAAGCCGTACTCGTTGACCCGGGCGTAGGTGGCGAGGGCGCCGATGAGGCCGATGTTCGGGCCCTCGGGCGTCTCGATGGGGCACATGCGCCCGTAGTGGGAGCTGTGCACGTCACGGACCTCGAAGCCGGCCCGCTCACGGGAGAGGCCGCCGGGCCCGAGGGCCGAGAGCCGCCGCTTGTGGGCCAGGCCCGACAGCGGGTTGTTCTGGTCCATGAACTGGCTCAGCTGGCTGGTCCCGAAGAACTCCTTGATCGCCGCCACTACGGGCCGGATGTTGATCAGGGTCTGGGGGGTGATGGCCTCGACGTCCTGGGTGGTCATGCGCTCGCGGACCACCCGCTCCATCCGGGACAGCCCCACGCGGACCTGGTTCTGGATGAGCTCGCCCACCGACCGGATCCGGCGGTTGGCGAAGTGGTCCTGGTCGTCGATCCGGTACCCCGACTCGCCGTCGGCGAGGTGGAGCATGTAGGTGGCGGTGGCGAGGATCTCCGAGGGGCTCAGCACGCCCTGGTCGGGGGCGGGCCGCTCGAGGTCGATGTCGAGGATGCTCGAGACCCGCTCGATCTCGGGGCCGAGCTTCCGGTTGAGCTTGTAGCGGCCCACCCGGGTCAGGTCGTAGCGCTTGGGGTTGAAGAAGGCGTTCTCGAAGTAGGCGCGGGCGGCCTCGGCCGACAGCGGCTCGCCGGGGCGGGCCCGCTTGTAGATCTCGAGGAGGGCCTCCTCGCGGGTGGGGGCGAGCTCGCGCTCCTTCTCCCACTGGCCCTCGAGGAAGTCGAAATGGCGGACGAACCGGTTGAGGAACCCCTCGTCCTCGTAGCCGAGCGCCCGCAGCAGCACGAACAGCGACAGACGGCGCTTGCGGGCCACGCGGGCGCCCGCGGTGACGTCCTTCGACGGCTTGGCCTCGACGTCGAACTCGATCCACTCGCCGCGGTAGGGGTGGACGGTCCCGGTGACGATGGTCTTGGCGTCGCGGCCGGGCTGGAAGATGACGCCCGGGGACCGCACCAGCTGGCTCACCACGACTCGCTCGGTGCCGTTGATGATGAAGGTGCCCTTGTCCGTCATCATCGGGAAGTCCCCCATGAAGACGGTCTGCTCCTTGATCTCCCCCGTCTGCGCGTTCATGAACCGCGCCCGGACGAACACGGGTGCGGCGTAGGTCATGTCCTTCTCCTTGCACTCCTCCTCCTGGAACTTCGGAGGCGGGCGCAGGTCGGGGTCGGACGGGTCGTACTCGAGCTCCAGGCTCAGCTGGCCGGTGAAGTCCTCGATCGGGCTGATGTCGGCGAACGCCTCGGCCAGACCCTTGTCCAGGAACCAGCGGAACGAGTCCCGCTGGATGGCGATGAGGTCCGGCAGGCGCAGGACCTCATCGAGGTTGGCGAACGAGAAGCGTTCCGGGCTCTTGGACCGTGGAGACAACGGTCGACTCCTCCCAGGTGAGGTGACAGGCGGGCAGTGACAGGACTGGAGCGACGGGGCTGGACGACGGGACCTCCCCGGAGGGCCCGGGACGGGACGGCAGGGACGGGACGGCTACGGGGTGGAGCGGGTGACGGACGGGGGGACGGCGATGATCAGTCCTGCGGCGCAGGCGCGCTGGCGCGCGTCATCCCGCCGGAATTGGCAGGGGTGGCGCGAAAGCAGGGGCACGGCAACCGCACAGCATACGCGCGCGCGCCGTGTGAAGCAACCCCTTCCGGAGCTGCCACGGACAGGCTACGGACGGGCCAGGGTGCAGTCAAGCACCTGCGCCCGCCGAGCCGGCCCCCCCTACTTGACCTCGACGGTCGCCCCTGCCTCTTCGAGCTGGGCCTTCGCCTTGGCGGCGTCGTCCTTGGACACCCGCTCCAGCACCGGCTTGGGCGCCGAGTCCACCAGGTCCTTGGCCTCCTTGAGCCCGAGGCTGGTGAGGGACCGGACCTCCTTGATGACCTGGATCTTCTTGTCGCCCGCCGCCGTGAGGACCACGTCGAACTCGGACTGCTCCTCGTCGCCACCGCCGGCGTCACCACCGCCGGCCGCCGGGGCGGCGGCCACGGCGACGGGGGCGGCCGCGGTCACGCCGAACTTCTCCTCGAACTCCTTCAACAGCTCGGACAGCTCGAGGACGGTGAGGCTGGCGATCCCCTCGAGAATGTCGTCTTTGCTCAACTTCGTGGCCATCGTGGATCTGCTCCTTTTGGGTTGCTCGACTGGGTGCTGGTGGTTCGGGGCGTGCCGGGGGCCTCAGCCCTCGGTGGTCTCGGCCTCGACGGCCGGCGCCTCCTGCTCGGTCTCGGTGGCCGGGGCCTCCGCGGCCGGCGCCCCGGCGGTCTCGACGGCCGGGGCCTCGGCGGTCTCTGCGGACGGGGCTTCCGCGGCCGGCGCCTCGGCGGCCGGGGTCTCGACGGCCGGGGTCTCGACGGACGGGGCCTCTGCCGGCACGCCTCCTCGCTCGTCGACCAGGGCCGAGAGCCCGTAGGCCAGGTTGCGTGGCAGCGCCTGCAGTAGGCCAGCCAGCTGCTGCAGCGGTGCGGCGATCGCCCCCGCGATCTGGGCCAGGAGCTGCTCGCGCGACGGCAGGTCGGCCAGCACCGTCAGGTCCTGGGCCGACAGGTAGCCCTCGCCGTAGAGCCCGCCCTTGATCACCAGGTTCGGTGAGGTGCGGGCGTAGTCCCGCAGCGCCTTGGCCACGGCACTGACCTCACCCGACACGAAGGCGATGGCCGTGGGCCCCTCGAGCAGGGGTGCCAGCGACTCGTGGCTCCCTCCGGCGATGGCCAGCTTGACCAGGGTGTTCTTGTAGACCTTGTAGTCGCCGCCCACCACCCGGAGGGCGCGGCGCAGGTCGGCCAGCTGGGCCACGGAGAGCCCGCGGTACTCGGTGAGGATGGCGGCGTCGGCGGCGTCGAGGCGCTCGCGCACCTCGGTGACCACGGCCACCTTCTCGGCCCTTGGCTTGTCCATCATCGGCTCCCGTGCTCGGAACGGTGCGGCACCGCTCACCTGCTGCCGTCACCGCATCCGCCGAGCAGGGCCGACGGCCCCACCGAGCTTCGCGTTCGTCGCCTCGTCAGGTGGGCCCGGAGGCCCCTTGGACGCCACGGAGGCGCACCGGAGGTCTGCAGCGACGGCAAGTTCTCGATCTGTGTGCCGGCCCTCGGGCCGACGGCGCAATCTACACGCTGGACCGCACGCCTCCCACCGAGGCGGCGAGACCCCCTACGCCGAGGCGGCGAGGTCCTCGTCGAGCTCTCGGGCCCGGGCCGGGTCGATGCGGATGCCGGGGCCCATCGTGGAGGAGATCGTGACGGCGCGCAGGTAGCGGCCCTTGGACGCGGCCGGCTTCGCCCGCATGAGCTCCTCGATCACGGCGTGGACGTTCTGGAGCAGCTGCTCGCGCGTGAAGGAGGCCTTGCCCACCCGCACGTGCACGTTGCCGACCTTGTCGGTGCGGTACTCGACCCTGCCGCCCTTGAACTCGGCGACGGCCTTGCCGACGTCGGTCGTGACCGTCCCGGTCTTCGGGTTCGGCATGAGGCCGCGGGGCCCGAGCACGCGTCCGAGCTTGCCCACCTGGCCCATCAGGTCGGGCGTGGCGATGGCCACGTCGAAGTCGAGGAACCCGGCCTCGACCCGGGCCACCAGATCGTCGGCGCCGACCTCGTCGGCTTCGGCCGCCCTGGCCTCGGCGGCGGCCTCGCCGGCGGCGAACACCACGACCCGGGCCGTCCGGCCCGTCCCCGCCGGCAGGCTCAGGGTGCCCCGGACGATCTGGTCGGCCTTGCGGGGGTCCACGCCGAGCCGGACCGCGAGCTCGGCAGTCTCGTCGAAGGACGCCGAAGCCGTCTCCTTCACGAAGTCCACCGCCTCGGAAGGCGAGTAGAGATGCTGCCGGTCGAAGCGCTCGAGCGCGGCCTGGTATTTCTTGCCCTTGTGCACGTCGGGGCTCCTCCTCGTCGTTTCGTGTGCCGCCGGGCCTCAGCCCTCGACGGCGATGCCCATCGACCGTGCCGTGCCGGCGACCTGTCGTTTGGCGGCATCGATGTCGGCCGTGTTGAGGTCGGGCAGCTTGACCGTGGCGATCTGGGTGACCTGAGCGTCGGTGATCGACCCGGCCCGCTCCCGGCCCGTGGCCGTGGCGCCCTTGTCGATACCGGCCGCCTCCCTGATGAGTGCCGGGGTCGGGGGGGTCTTCAGGACGAAGGAGAACGAGCGGTCCTCGTAGATGGTGATCTCGACGGGCACGATCGTGCCCCGCTGGTTCTCCGTGGCGGCGTTGTACTGCTTGCAGAACTCCATGGTCTGCACGCCGTGCGGGCCGAGCGCCGTGCCGACCGGCGGCGCGGGCGTGGCTCCCCCCGCGGGGAGCTGGATCTTCACGACCGCGAGGGTCTTCTTCTTCTTCGGGGGCATGGCGGAGGGCCTCCTGCGGGCCTAGAGCTTGGCGACCTGGCTGAATTCGAGCTCGACCGGCGTCTCCCGGCCGAAGATGTTGACCAGCACCTTGAGCTTGAGCTGGTCCTCGTTGATCTCGTCGATCTGGCCCGAGAAGTCCGCGAACGGCCCTTCCTTCACGCGCACCGTCTCGCCCACCTCGTACTCGAGGCGGGGGCGGGTCTTCTTGATGGGCTCGGAGCCACCCTCGACCTTCACCTGCAGGATGCTCTCGACCTCACGGCGCGACAGCGGCGTGGGCTTGGTCCCGGGGCCGACGAAGCCGGTCACGCCCGGGGTGTTGCGGATCACGGACCACGAGTCGTCATCGAGGTCGCAGCGGGTCAGGAGGTAGCCGGGGAAGACCTTCTTCTGGACCACCACCTTCTTGCCGTTCTTGAACTCGACGACGTCCTCCATGGGGATCACGACCTCGAAGATCCGGTCCTCCATGTTCATCGAGACGATCCGGCTCTCGAGGTTGGACTTCACCTTGTTCTCGTAGCCGGCGTAGGTGTGCACCACGAACCAGCGCCCGGGCCGGTCGTAGGGGCTCTCCACCACGAGCGGCATGTCCTCGTCGAAGTCGTCGTCGCCCTGGCCGTTGACCCCGGCACCACCGGTCCAGCCCCCGAGGGTCGTGCCCGGGTCCGTGCCGGCCGTCGCCACGGCCTCGTCGGCGGGGGCCACGGTGTCACCGGCGTCGGCGTCGGCGTCGGCGTCCACGTCGGGCTCGGCGCTCCCCGACGGGTCGGCCGCCGCGACCTGCGCCTCCTCGAGGGCGTCGGCCGGGGCTGCGCCGGCGGCGGGGCCGTCCTCGGTCTGGAGGTCGAAATCGCTCATGACTTGAAGAGGAAGATCACCGCGTGGGAGAACGCGTAGTTCAGGACGAAGATCAGGCTGACGAGCAGCACGAGGACCAGGAAGACGATGGTGGCGGAGTTCGCCACCTCCTTCCTCGTCGGCCAGGCCACCTGTCGGAGCTCGGAGCGGACGTCCCGGAAGAAGTCCGCCACACGGCTCGTGGCCGAGGTCTCGGGCGCGGCGGTGGGCCGGGTGCGGGGCGGGGCCGTGCGCCGGGCCGCGGGAGAGCCGTCGGCCTCGATCTGGCCCTGGCGCTGCATCATGCGCTTCATCTCTCGGTTCACAGCTGTTGCACGCCTTTCGACGGCCAGATGGCAGGGCAGGAGGGACTCGAACCCCCAACCGCCGGTTTTGGAGACCGGTGCTCTACCAGTTGAGCTACTGCCCTTCGGCGGCCAGGACGCCGGTCACCGGCAAGGCGGCCATGGGGGCCGAACAGCCAGGTTACCACCGGCCGCGACGGCGCTCCCGTCGACGGCCGGCGCTCCTGGGCGCCCGGGCCGGCCCGGCGGGGCCGGTGGACCCCGGGGCCACCCCGTCGGTCAGCGGGTCTCCTTGTGGAGGGTGTGCTTGCGGTCCCAGCGGCAGAACTTGGTGAGCTCGATGCGCTCCCGGTCGTTCTGCTTGTTCTTCATGGTGATGTAGTTGCGGCGCTTGCAGACCTCGCAGGCCAGCGTCACCTGCACCCGCTTCTCGTTCTTGGCCATCGCTGCACTCCTCCTCGAACCACCCGCACGGGGCGGGCCACATGATCTCCACCTGGTAGCGGCGGCGGGACTCGAACCCGCGACCCCACGATTATGAGCCGTGTGCTCTGACCGACTGAGCTACGCCGCCAGGGGAGCCCCCTGTCGGAATCGAACCGACGACACCAGCCTTACCATGGCTGTGCTCTGCCGACTGAGCTAAGGGGGCGAGCGCGGCAACTCCGCGGCGGACGAGCCTAGTCGCGACGCGTCGACCCTCCCCCGGCCGACGGCCGGGCCGGAGGGCCCCGGAGGCTCCCGGTACCATCGGGCGATGGACGTCCGGCTCGCGCGAGTGGAGGACGCCGAGGCGATCCGGGCCATCTACAACGCCGAGGTCACGGGGTCGACCGTCACCTTCGACCTGGAGCCCCGGACAGGCGAGCAGCAGCTGGCCTGGATCGCCCACCACCAGGGGGCGCACCCCGCCATCGTCGCCGTCGAGGGCGCCACGGTCACCGGCTTCGGGTCGCTGTCGGCGTTCCGGGACCGGCCCGCCTACGCCACCACGGTGGAGGACTCCCTCTACGTGGAGCAGGGCTGGCGGGGGAAGGGCGTGGGCCGCCTCCTGCTCGCCCAGCTCGTCGATTTGGCGGGGGCCCACGGCTTCCACACCGTGATCGGGCGCGCCTCGGGGGACAACGCCGCCTCGATCGCTCTTCACCAGGCGTGCGGCTTCACCCTCGTCGGCGTCGAGCGGGAGGTGGGGCGGAAGTTCGGCCGCTGGATCGACGTGGCCGTCCTCCAGCGGATGCTCTGACCCGCCGGGGCCGGTGCGCTGGCCCGCCGGCCGGTGCTCTGGTCCGCCGACCGGTGCTCTGGGGTCCGCCGCCGGCCGCGCCGCCCGGCCCGGGAACGCGGTGCGTCAGGCCTCGGCGTAGTCGAGCGCCGCGGGCGGCTCGGCGTCGGGCCGCGAGGGGCCGCCCCGGCGGCGCCACCGCGGCAGCAGGCGCTCGCGGTCGAAGGGGGACAGGGGCACGGTCAGGATCGCCAGGCACACGAGCAGCGCCAGCGCCACTGACAAGGGGTCGGCGCTGAAGAGGTCCCCGAGCAGCTGCTTGCCCGCCGGGAGCCCGATGAACGCCGACGCGATCGACGACCCCACGATGAGGGTGCGGACCTTGCCCGTCGCCACCGGCGCTAGGAGCACGAGCCCCCACGACAGGTACCACGGCTGGACGACGGGCCCGAGGGCGACCACGAGCAGCAAGGTCAGGCCCATGGCGCGCAGCGACCCGATGCGGTCGGAACGAAGCAGCAGCCACACCCCGGCGCCCAGGGCGACGCCGAGCCCGGCGGCGCGCGTCACCGACAGCATGCCGTGCAGGGAGACGCCGAGGCCCACGAGATGCGCCAGGTCGGTCAGGAGGATCCCCACGCCCGTGGCGGGCGCCACCCACGACCGCACCGTCCCGGGCGTGGCCAGGTTGAGCACCCAGCTCCACCCGAGGCCCGTGACGAGCGACAGCGCCCCCATCACCCCACCGGCCATGAGGCCCGCCGTCACCACCGGCCGCACGCGGGCGCGCAGGGGCAGACCGGTGCCCATCCACTCCCAGCCGATGTAGAGGATGCCGAGGGCGGCCGGCACCTTCACCGCGGCGGCCAGCGCGCACAGCACGATCCCGGCGACGGGTCTCCCGCGGCGCGCCACGGCCAGGCCCGCCAGCAGCAGGCCGAGCATCAGGGCGTCGTTGTGGGCACCCCCCACGAGATGCAGGATCGTCACCGGATTGAGCACGGCGACCGTGAACGCGTAGGACGGATCTCGCCCCAGGCTGCGCGCCAGTGTCGGGACAGACAGGGCCATGAGGGCCACGCCGACGAGGGCGAGGAGCCGCAGCAGCACCAGGTTGACGAGCTCGTGGTGCATCGACACGCTCGTGAGGACGCCGTCGACCTCCATGAACAGCGGCCCGTAGGGGACGGGCGTGTTGAGCCAGAAGTGGTCGACGAGCGACACCGACGGGGCCGCCCCGAGCACGCCCGGGCCGTAGTGGTACGGGCTGATGTGGTGGCTCATCATCTCGCCCTGGGCGGCGTAGCTGTAGATGTCCTTGCTGAACAGCGGCGGCACCAGCAGCAGCGGCAGGATCCACAGCGCGGCCACGGCGACGAGCTTCCTGACCGGCACGCCCTCGACCTTGGAGAGCGTGCGGATGAGGCCGTACCAGACGCGCATGAAGAGCACGAGCCCGCCGTACACGGCGACCAGCCCGAGGAACAGCCAGTGCGACGAGCCCTGCTCCCCGACGGCGGGGACGCCGAAGAACCACGCGCCCGCCTTCTTCAGCACGAAGGGCGACCGCTGCTGCACCACGCCCGCGGTGATGGCGGTGATGGCGACGAACCCGAGGATGGCGGGGCGCACGAGCAGGCGCGAGCCGTCGCCGGCCACGGCGCCGGGCTCGAGGTCGGGGCCCACCAGTGCGCTCATGGGCCAGCGCGACCGCACCGCCTCGTCCCACACGGTCAGGCGGTTCAACAGGCGGTCGAGACCGGGGACGGCCGAGGGATCGAAGCCGCGACCGACGGCGGCCGTCCTGCCCAGTACACCCATCGCCTCGGTCCTCGTTCCCAACGTTCCGCGAGCTGGTCCGTGCCCTCGCGCCGGTGGCCGTCCCTACGCCGCCCGGGCCGGCCGCAACGAACCGGACACGTTCGTAACGGCATTGTAATGAACGGTGGAGCCCGGGCAAGTGCGCCCCGGGGGGCCGTCGGGACCCGCTGCGTGGGCCGGGAAGGATTCGAACCTTCGTAGGCTGTGCCGGCAGATTTACAGTCTGCTCCCTTTGGCCGCTCGGGCACCGACCCGCGAGGCGAGACCATACCGCGGTCGCCTCGGGGCCGAAGTGGCCCTGATCGGCCGGCACTATCGTGGTCCGCATGCCCACCTTCGACGTCGTCTCAGAGGTCGACATGCAGGAGGTCCGCAACGCCGTCGACCAGGCCAACCGTGAAGCCGGCACCCGGTTCGACTTCAAGGGGACCGACTCCGAGATCGAGCTCGGCGAGAAGGACATGGTGCTGCGCTCTTCGACCGAGGACCGACTGCGGGCACTGCACCAGGTCCTCCAGGAGAAGCTGGTCCGGCGCGAGGTGTCGCTCAAGGCGCTCGAGGACGGCAAGGTCGAGGAGGCCTCCAAGGGGACGGTCCGCCAGCGCATCGCCATCAACGCCGGGATCTCCGCCGACCACGCCAAGCGCATCAACAAGTTCGTGAAGGACCTGAACCTGAAAGGCGTGTCGTCACAGGCGCAGGGCGACCAGCTCCGGGTGTCGGGGAAGAAGCGCGACGACCTCCAGGGCGTCATCAAGGCGCTCAAGGAGCACGACTTCGGGATCCCCCTGCAGTTCCAGAACTTCCGAGACTGACGTCACGGGGCTGGAGCGGGCCGAGTCCGGGGACCGGCCGGCCGTCGGGGAGTCGGTCCGTCAGGTGCCCGCCGTGCCCGGCGCACGCACGGCTGCGCTCAGGGCTCGGCCCCTTCGACCTCCACCGCCGCCTCCACGAACAGCTCCGCCTCGGCCTGCGCCTCGAGCTCGATGACCGGGTGCACCTTGAACAGGCGGTTGAAGACCAGGAACTTCACCACCCACAGGATGGCGAAGGCACCGGTGTTCGCCCCCTCGACGAGCACCGTCCGCCCGAAGTGGTGGAGGTGGTGCACGTCACTGAGGTGCTGGGCCTGGGACGCCGTGAAGATCGACAGCGCCAGCCCGGCGGCGGACATCGTCCAGAACGGGACGACCTCCTTGAGGATGTGCGAGCGCCCGTTCTTCCCCCACGACCAGCTGCGGTTGAGGTAGTAGGCCGGGACGCTGGCCACCAGGTTGGCGAAGACCGTGCTCGGAACCTCCGTCCACAGACGCAGCACGCCGTAGACGAGGCCCAGGATGCTGAACGACACCACGGTCGAGATGACCGACACCATGGCGTAGCGGACGAGCTTCTTCCCCGTCGGAGTGTGGTACAGGCGCCACAGGCGCACCAGGGCGTCGACCATCCGGGCCAATTTAGCCGTAGCAGGCAATTAACGGCCAGGCGGCCCCCGCCCGGCCACCGGTTCCCTTACGGGAGGGCGTTCTCCCTGGCCACGGACCCGAACCACGCCGCGCTGGGCTTGGGACGGCGTTCGAAGGTCACCGGGTCCACCTCCACGAGCCCGAACCGCGGGACGTAGCCGAGCACCCACTCGAAGTTGTCCATGAGGCTCCAGTAGAAGTACCCGCGGACGTCGATGCCGTCGGCCAGGCACAGCTGCACGGCGGCGAGAGCCTCGGTCACGAAGGCCACCCGCTCGGTGTCGGCGTCGGCCGAGATCCCGTTCTCGGTCACCACGACGGGGGTGCCGCCGGTCACCTCCCAGGCGCGCCGCACGGTGGCCTCCACCGCCTGGGGCCAGTACTCGTAGCCCATCTGGGTGACGGGCACGCCCCGCTCGGGGGGAAGGACCCCGTCGGGCCCGACCCGCATCCGGGTGTAGCACTGCACCCCGACGAAGTCGTCACCGGAGGTGGCGTGCAGGTACAGGTCCTCGTTGTCCCGCCGCATCCGGTCACGGCGCTCCTCGCCGCCCGGCACGGCCTGGTAGTCCGTCATCGACAGGGTGAGGCCGACCGGGAAGTCGCCCGGCGCCGAGCGCAGGGCCTCCACCGCACCCCGGTGCGCCCGGCACAACGCCTCGTTGACGAGCCGGCGGCGCCCCGCGTCGCGCACCCCGGGCGGGAACACCTCGTGGAGGTAGCCCATCTCGGCCACGATGTTGGGCTCGTTCAGCGTGCACGCCCAGCCCACGAGGTCACCGAGGTGGGCGCCGGCGCGCTCGCAGAAGCGGGCGAAGCGCTCCGGGGCCTCGGACCACTCCCATCCGCCGCGCGCCGCCAGCCAGCGCGGAATCGTGAAGTGGTTGAAGGTCACGACGGGTGCGATGCCGAGCTCGTGGCAGCTCGCGCAGTGGCGGCGGTAGTGGTCGAGTGCGGCGCGGGACCACTCCCCGTCCTCGGGCTCGATCCGGCTCCACTCGAGCGAGAAGCGGTAGGCGTTCAGGCCCAGCGACGCCACCAACGCGATGTCCTCGGGCCACCGGTGCCACGAGTCGCAGGCATCGCCGCTGGACTCGACGCACGGCGTCCCCTCGGCGTGCTCGAAGGCCCACCAGTCGTTGTTGACGTTGCCGCCCTCGATCTGGTGGGCGGCGGTGGCTGTCCCCCACACGAAGCCCGGGGGGAAGGCGGTCGGCGGCACGGGGGACACCGTAGCTGCGGCGCCTGCCAGGATGTGGGTGTGAGCGACGCGCTGGACTTCCTGGTGAAGCTTCTCGACATCGAGCCCATCGAGGTCAACATCTTCCGCGGGGTGAGCCCCGACGAGCACCGCCAGCGGGTGTTCGGGGGCCAGGTGGCGGCCCAGGCCCTGATGGCGGCCGGGCGCACCGTGGAACGCGGCCGGGCGCACTCGCTCCACGCCTACTTCCTGCGCCCCGGCGATCCGAACGTGCCCATCCTCTACGAGGTCGACCGGATCCGCGACGGGCGCTCGTTCACCACCCGCCGCGTGGTCGCCATCCAGCACGGGCACGCCATCTTCAACCTGGCGGCCTCGTTCCACGTGCAGGAGGAGGGCCCTCTCGTCCACCAGGTGCCCATGCCGGAGGTGCCGGCGCCGGAGACGCTGCCCACGCTGCACGACCGCCTGGAGCCGTTCCGCGACCAGCTCGCCGACTGGTTCGCCCGGCCCCACCCCATCGACCAGCGGCACACGGGCGAGCTGCCCTGGATGCAGCACGAGGCGCACGACCCGGTCCAGCGGGTATGGATCAAGGCCGACGGGACGCTCCCCGACGACCCCCTGCTGCACTCGTGCGTGGCCGCCTACGCCTCGGACATGTCGCTGTTCGACACCATGCTCGCCCCCCACGACGTGCGCTGGGACGACGCCGAGTTCATGGGCGCCAGCCTCGACCACTGCATGTGGTTCCACCGGCCCTTCCGGGCCGACGAGTGGCTCCTCTACGACATGGACAGCCCGAGCGCCTACGGGGCGCGGGGGCTCGCCCGGGGATTCTTCTTCACCGGCGACGGCACCCTCGTGGTCTCCATGGTCCAGGAGGGGCTGATGCGCCTGGTGCCGAAGCCCTCGCCCTGACGGGCGGCGGGCCGCGGAGTTCGGGAGCCTGCGGGCCGGCCGGACGTGACGAGCCGGCGGACGCGACGAGCCGGCGGGTCAGCGCTCGGCGATGGGGGTGTAGCGGCGCGGCGCGGCCCCGATGTAGAGCTGGCGGGGGCGGGCGATCTTGGAGTCCTGGTCGAGCAGCTCCTGCCAGTGCGCCAGCCAGCCGGCGGTGCGGGGGATGGCGAACAGCACCGGGAACATCTCGAGCGGAAAGCCCATGGCCTGGTAGATCAGGCCGGAGTAGAAGTCGACGTTGGGGTAGAGCCGGCGGGAGGTGAAGTACTCGTCGGAGAGGGCGATCTCCTCGAGCTTCAGCGCGATGTCGAGCAGCGGGTTCTTGCCGGTGATCTCGAACACCTCGTCGGCGGTGCGCTTGATGATCTTCGCCCGGGGGTCGTAGTTCTTGTAGACGCGGTGGCCGAAGCCCTGCAGCCGCCCGCCTGCGCCCTGCTTCACCGACTCGATGAAGGCCGGCACGTTCTCGATCGACCCGATCTCGGTGAGCATGCGGATGACCATCTCGTTGGCGCCGCCGTGGCGCGGCCCGTAGAGCGCGGCGCAGGCCGCCGCGCAACACGAGTAGGGGTCGGCGTGCGCCGAGCCGACCACCCGCATGGCCGTGGTGGAGCAGTTCTGCTCGTGGTCGGCGTGGAGGATGAACAGGATGTCGAGCGCCCGTGCCAGGGTCGGGTTGGTGTCGAAGCGGGGCTCGGCGACCTTCCACATCATCGACAGGAAGTTCCCGGCGAAGTCCAGGGAGTTGTCGGGGTAGACGAAGGGCATCCCGACGGAGAAGCGGTGGGCGGCGGCGGCCAGGGTGGGCATCTTGGCGATCAAGCGGATCACCTGGCGCCGGCGCGACTCGGGGTCGAAGATGTTCTTGGCGTCGAGATAGAAGGTCGACAGCGCGGCCACCGCGGACACGAGCATCCCCATGGGGTGGGCGTCGTAGTGGAAGCCCTCCAGGAACCGCTTCCGTACGTTCTCGTGGATGTACGTGTGGTACGTGATCTCGTGGCGCCACCCGTCGAACTCGGCGGCCGTCGGCAGCTCCCCGTGGAGGAGCAGGTACGCCACCTCGAGGTAGTTGGAGCTCTCGGCGAGATCCTCGATGGGATAGCCCCGGTACCGCAGGATCCCGGCGTCGCCGTCCACGAACGACACCGAGCTCTCACAGGCGGCGGTGGCGACGAAGCCCGGGTCGAAGAACCAGATCCCCGGCAGGAGCTTGCCCCACTCGCTCGCCTCCACACCGCCGTTGCGGATGGGGATCTCGAGCTGGTTGCCCGTCCGGTTGTCGATGATGGTGATGCTCTCGGCCACGCGGCTCGGACCCTCCTGTGACGTCCCGCCGCGATCCTATGGCGCGACCGAGGCGCCGGTCACCCCGGCACCCCGGCCGCGAGGGGGGGCAGCCCCCGGGTGGGGCGGCCGGGGAGGGGTGTGCACACGCCGGGGCGGTGCACCCGCGGCGCAGGACGGCCGGCTCGGCTATCCGGTGCCCACCTTGCTCGGCTATCCGGTGCCCACCTTGAGCGTGATGGCCGGTGCCGTGGACCCGGCGAAGTGCGCGTCCCCGGAGTAGGCGGCGCTGATCGCCCGCGTCGAGGAGGCGGGGTAGGACGTCGTGCACGTGGCCGTGCCGGCGTGCAGGGGCTGGGCCGCGCACGCTGGGACGGTCGTGCCGTCGTCCTGGAACGCGACGGTCCCCGACAGCGTCCCGGCGCCCGACAGCGACGTCGTCACCTGCGCGCTGAAGGTGACAGGACGCCCCGGGGAGGCGCGCACCGGCGAGGCCGTGACGACGGTCGCCGTGCTCGCCGCCTGCACCTGCACCGCCACGGTGCCCGACGCGATGGGCCCCGGGCCCGTCGACCGCGGGGACTCGGCCGTGACCTGGAGCGAGTACGAGGAGCCCGGCCGCACGGCGAAGACCGGCAGCGTCAGCGTGGTCGACCCCCCGGCGACGAGGTCGAGGGACCGCTGTCCCGGCACCGGGCTCGACGGCCCTCCCTGGAGCTGGGCCACGCCGCCCACCTCGACACCGTCCTCGTCCACGTTGCCCTGGTCGGCCACGACGACGCGGACGACGAGCGTGGTCGTCGGGGGCAGGACGCCCACCGTGGCGCCCGCCACCGCCGGCGGGTCGGTGACGATGGCGACGATGTCGAGCCGGTGCACGGGCGCGAACGACCGCAGGCCCATGACCCCCGCCACCAGTCGCGCCGACGCCGGCTCGTCGAGGTATCCGGGCCCCGGCAGCCATGACGACGCCGGGAGCACCGCGGACCCCGCGGCGTGCCGCATCCCCCGCCGGCACGCCCCCCACGACGCATCGGCGGACACCAGGGCGGCGCCCGCGGACGTGACGGCGGCCGTGGCCGCGGGCTCGTCGACCCTCCCCAGCCCCGTGCGCCCGCCGAGGACCCCTTCGAGCGCGCTGCGCAACGACGAGGCCGCCGTCGCCCGCAGGCTCAGGGAGTGGAGGCAGTCACGAGCCGACGCCGACGCCGGCTCGGGCGGGGTGATGGCGCCGAGCTGGCGGCGCTCCGCCGCGGTGTCGGACGCCAGCTGGTCGAGCGCGGCGAACAGCGCCACGCGGTCGAGCGTCGTGGCGGTGGCGAACAGGGACCGCATCGACGCCCCCGACGCGTCCGACCGCGCCACGACGGGCCCGGCCAGTGCGGCGTACCCGCGGTTGACCGTGCGCCGGTACGAGCCCGAGGCCGGGCCGATCTGCGCCACGGCGCTCACCAGCAGCACGACGACGACGGTGGCCAGTGCCAAGGGGACCGCCAGGCGAGCCAGCCGCCGCGCCCGCGCCCGGCGCCGCCCGAGCCGACGTCGCTCCCCGACCATCCAGTCGACCCTACTGGCCGCGCCGTCCACCCGACCTGGGGCGCGACCACCGGCCGTCGCCACGGCGGGCGCCGGACGGCGGTGCCGGGCGGCCGCCGGACGGCGGTGCCGGGCGGCCGCCGGACGGCGGTGCCGGGCGGGCGGGCGGGCGGGCGAACGGGACGGGATGGGATGACGAAACCAGCTGCACCCGCGCCGCTACACTCGCCGCCCGTGCCCGACAGCACCCCCCCGGCACCGCCGTCCGTGCTCGGACGCGCCGACATCCGCAAGAAGAACCTCAAGAGGCTGACCCGGCGCCTTCGCCTCGCCGGCGTCATCACCCTCGCCGTGGTGCTGGTCGTCGTGGCATCCGCCTTCGGCTACTACGAGTACCGCAACCACCAGATCTCGCACGTCACCGTGGGTGGCCTCCAGGCGCAGCCGCCCTCGGGGGTGGAGAACATCGTCCTCGTGGGGTCGACGTCGCGCTGCGCCCTCAAGCAGCAGAACCCGGTGTTCGGCTTGTGCTCGCAGGGCGTCACCGGCGTGAACAGCGACGTGGTCATGATCCTCCACCTCGACCCCGCCAGGAAGACCGCCGCCATCCTGTCGATCCCCCGCGACCTGTTCGTCCCGAACGCGCGCTCCACGGGGGCCAACAAGATCGACGCCGCGCTGGTACAGGGCCCCCAGCAGCTGGTCAAGGCCATCCAGAACGATTTCGGGATCCCGATCCACCACTACGTGGAGCTGAACTTCGACAGCTTCCAGGGTGTCGTCAACGCGCTCGGCGGGATCAACATGTACTTCCCGGAGCCGGTCTACGACGCGTACTCGCAGCTCAACGTGCCGACGGTGGGTTGCCGCCATCTCAACGGGTTCCAGGCACTGGCGGTGGTCCGGGCCCGCCACCTCCAGTACAAGGGGCCGGGCGTGAAGAGCAGCAACCCCCGCACCTGGCCCCAGGACCCCGAGAGCGACCTCAGCCGCATCCGGCGCGACCACGAGTTCCTGCGCGTGCTCGGGGCCGCGGTGTCAAAGCGCGGACTCGGCAACCCGATCACCGACAACAGCCTCCTCGGGGCGGTGGCTCCCCAGCTGCAGGTGGACACGAGCTTCTCGCTCCCCTCGATGTTCGGGCTCGTGCTCGCCTTCCACGCCGTCAACCCGGCCACCGCCCCCCAGCGCACGCTCCCGGTCATCGTGTCGTCGAGCCTGCACTACTACTACGAGGGGTACGACTACGGGAACGTGGAGATGACCAGCCAGCCCGACGACACCCAGGCCATCGACGCCTTCCTCGGGCTGTCGGCGTCGAAGGACACCATGACGGGCAAGCCCCTCCCGGCGCCGGGCTCGTTCACGGTGTCGGTGCTCAACGGCACGGGTCGATCGGGGCAGGCCGGGCAGACGGCGTCGGCGCTGCAGGCGCTCGGGTTCAGCGTGATCGGGGCGGGCGACGCCCCGACGAGCAGCTCGGTCTCCGAGACGATCGTCTTCTACTCCTCGCCGAGCCACCTCGCCGCCGCCGAGCGCGTCCTGCACTCGCTGTCCGGCGCGGCCACCCTGGGACAGGGGCCGACGGCGAACGGCGCCGACGTCACGGTGGTGACCGGCTCGGACTTCTCGGTGAACGCTCCGACGTCCCCCTCGGTGGGCGGGACGTCGGGGACCTCGTCCTCGTCCTCCGCCGCGAGCTCGTCCTCGGGCACGTCGACGGGCTCGCTGGCGGCGCCCACCCCGCCGACCCAACCGCTGGCCCCGTTCGACCCCCGCTCCTGCACCGCGTCGGGCGGCGAGGGCGCCTGACCGGCGGTCAGGCCCCGGTCAACCCACCCCTCGGGCCGAGTCAGACCGGTCGATCAGCCCGGTGCCGTTCAGCCCGGCGTCAGCCCGACCGACGTCGTCAGCCGGCTGGCCGTCTTGCGCCACTGCACCGTGGGGGCGATGGCGGCGGGGTCGACCCGGCCCCGGTGCCGGTCGACGACTGCCAGCAGCGAGCGGATGGTGGCCGGCTCGAGCAGGTGGGGCACGAGCCCCAGGTCGAGGAGCTTGGTGTGGGCGGCGCGGTAGTAGTGCTCCTCCTTCTCCACCCGGGGGTC
>Ga0307374_10002436_pt1 | contig 33049 bp, 23 predicted proteins | sample OX3MG_FD_202532 | JGI IMG/M metagenome (GOLD analysis project Ga0307374, IMG submission 202532) | Soil microbial communities from Risofladan, Vaasa, Finland - OX-3 | ecosystem: Environmental > Terrestrial > Soil > Coastal area > Acid sulfate soil | place: Finland: Risofladan, Vaasa | collected... | reverse complement strand
GGGCTCGGCCCCTGGCGGGGTTTGGGGCAGTGCCCCAACCTTACTTTGCTACATCGGTCAATGGTTCGGGGGCCGGGTATAACTCACCCCGCAGCACCAATCCCGCGAAGCGGGTTCGTGCTCGGGTGGGTAGCGGACATTGGTATGCAACGGCACGAGCGATGGCCTTGCGACACGCACCGGACCGGCAGCCCCGACATTGCGTCCCGACGGGGCACGGCCGGACCAACGAATCGGAGCAGCGGGGCCAGCCATGACCTGGCCCCGTTGGTTGGACTCGGATGGTCGGTATGTGGCGTTCAGGGCGGACCGGTCGCGGCGGCGGCAACCCGTGCCATCGGTCCTGCCGCAATGGCGAACGGATCGACCGGAGACTCGCCGATCAAGAAGCCCAGCACGCGGCGGACGCCAATGCGGGTCTCTTCCGGCAATGCCAGCCCCGGATGCTTCCATTCCTCCTTGTTGAACCGCTGCTCCTGACGTTTCACTTCCAGCACAAAACCGCCGAAGTTGCCGCGATAGCAGCGGATCGCGTCGAACAACCGGTTCCAGAACGTGCCGTCGCACAGCGAGGGGGAAATGCCGAGATCGCGGCAGATCGCCGCGATGGTGCGCCCGACCGGGGTGCGACGGACCTCGGCTTCGATTGCCTCCATGAGGGGCAGGGTGTCGAGCGTGAGCGGCGCGTTTTCGGCGAGGTGGCGGGCCAGGCGCGCCTCGGCCCTGCTGGCGGCGGCCTGGCGCTCGGCGGCTTCCTGTTCCGGCGTTAGTTCTGCTGGCGGCGTTGGTTCCGCGGTTGGTGCGGGTGTGGGTGCGTCGTTCGCCGGGGGCTCGCGGCGGGGCGGTGCGCGCGGTGCCGGGATCGGCAGGTCAAGGCCGCGCGCGGCGCGGCGCAGCAGCATGCGCTCCAGCGCGACCGCCCGCATCAGGCCGCGGTGGAGGTGGGCCAGGATGGTGTCGAACGCGACGGTGCCGAAGAACCTCGCGATGGTGGCGAAGCCGCGCGCGACGGCGCGCTGTTCGAGGGTTTGGGCGAGGTGGCGGCCGTAGCTGGCGAGGATGGAGACGACGGTGAGGATTTCGGCGATGCGCACGGGCGTGGGCGCGGGTTTGCCGGGCCGCTCCTGTGGGGGTGCGGCGGGGGGAGAAAGGCCGGTGGGGTTGGGCGCAGCGGGCATTGGTTTGGGAAACTAACGGATTGGGCAGAAGGAGTCAAGGATTATTTTCCGAAGGCGGCAGGTTTGGGTGGGGGAGCGGATGCCGGCGGCGTGTTCGGTATGGGGCTGATTTGCGCCAGCAAGCGCCATTCCAGATTCGGGACTGAATGACAGCAATCGCTCGGCCGGCAACATTCAAACCGCCCCACTACCCCCCAGCCCGCCCGCCGCGCGCGGCACGACGCTCCCCAGGCAGGGGCTTGCTTCGTCGCTGCGCTCCTCGCAATGACGGGGCCCGACAGGCCCGCACGACCCAAGGTCCTCCCGCGCATGCACCAGGCCACGCTGATCCATGACCTGACGGCGCTGGCGCAGGTCGTGCTGATCGACATCGCGCTGGCCGGCGACAACGCCATCGTGGTCGGCCTGGCGGTGGCCGGGCTGCCGAGCGCCCAGAAGCGGCCGGCCATCATCCTGGGCATCGCCGGGGCAACCGCAATCCGAGTCGCGCTGGGCACCATCGCCCTGGAGCTGCTGGCCGTCATCGGCCTGCTGCTGGCCGGTGGCCTGCTGCTGCTTTGGGTGGGCTGGCGGATGTATCGCGAACTGCGGCGCCACCCGGTGCACGCCTCCGCCGGGACCCCGCGCAAGACCCTGTCCCAGGCAATGCTGCAGATCGTGCTGGCCGATTTGTCGATGAGTCTCGACAACGTGCTGGCGGTGGCGGGGGCAGCCTATGGCAGTCCCTGGGTACTCGTCATCGGCCTCATTCTCTCCGTCGTGCTGATGGGCGTCGCCGCCAATCTGCTCGCCAGCGTGCTGGAGCGACAGCGCTGGCTCGCCTGGGCTGGACTGCTGATGGTGCTCTACGTCGCGGTGCGGATGATCTGGCAAGGCGGCTGGCAGGTGTCCGGCGCGATAACCGGCTGACGACCGCCGGCCGCGCGGCCGGCGGTTCCAGCCTGCGCCAGGGGATCGCCCGCCGTGCCGGCGGACCAAGCCGCGCGCTCCGTCCCGCCGGTGTCCCGCAAGCCGCGTCCTTCTCCCGGATCGCCGGCATTCGGCGCCAGCCCGCCAGCCGCGGGCCCCGCCGAAGCCGTGGGAACGGGCATTGCACGCCGCGCACGGCAATGGCGGAGGCGCCGGCCCCGTCACGCTCCCACTGCCGCCTTCGCGTCATCTCACGGCCGATCACGCAACCTTCACCGAACTGCAATCGCTCTGCCACTGGCCGCTGTTACGGCTCCTGCGCGATCGACACAGGGAGACGGCGGTGATGGCGCGCGCGCATGGCTTTGCGGAACTCGACGAACAGCCCTTCAAACGCTTCCACTGGCTGACCCTGTTCACCACCGGGATGGGCGTGTTCACCGACGGCTACGACCTGGCCTCGATCGGGATCGTGCTGCCGCTGGTGCTGGCCAGTTTCGGGGTGCAGCACCTCACGGGGATCGAGAGCGGGGCGCTGGCCGGCTCGGCGCTGGTGGGTGCGGCGCTGGGGGCGCTGATATTCGGGCCGCTGGCGCAGCAGGGCCGGAAGAAGTTCTATGGCTACGACGTGATGCTGATGGCGATCATGGCGTTCGCCCAGATCTTCGCGCCCACCCTGTGGTGGCTGATCGGCATCCGTTTCGTGCTCGGCATCGGCATCGGTGCGGACTATGTGCTGTCTCCCACCATCATGGCAGAGCATGCGAACCGGCCGGACCGGGGCAAGAAGATCGCGCTCGGGTTCGGCGTGATGTGGCAGGCGGGCGCGCTGGCCGCGGCGCTGATGGCGCTGCTGCTGATCGGCACGGGCGTGTCGCCCGACCTGCGCTGGCGGATCGTGCTTGCGTTCGGCGCGGTGCCGGCGCTGTCGGTACTGTACCTGCGCCGCAAGATGCCGGAGACGGCGCGCTTCCTCGCCCGCCTCGCCGGCGACGAAGCCGCCGCGGGGCAGGTGATGGAGCAGATCTCGGGGGCACCGCCGGCGCTGCTGCCGGCGCGCGACCGGCGCCCGTTCGGGGAGGTGTTCGCCGCCCATGCGGGGGCGATTTTCGGCGCGGCGCTGATCTGGATGCTGTTCGACATCGTGATCTACTCCGGCATCCTGTTCGGCCCGTCGCTGATCGCCAAGGGCCTCGGACTCACGCCCGCCGTGTTCGGGCTGCTGGTTCCGGTCATGTTCATTCTGCCGGCGGCGTTGCTGGGGGCGTTTCTGGTCGATCGCACCGGGCGCAAGCGGCTGCTGGTGGTGGGCTTCGCGGGATCGGCGATCTCGCTTGGGCTGTTCGCCTGGCTGCACGACGCGGCGATGGCGGTGCCCGCCTTCGGGTTCGCGCTGTTCGGCCTGTACAACGTGATGATCGTGGTGGGACCGGGCACCGTCGCCGGCGCCGGGCTGCTTGGGGTGGAGGTAAGCCCGACCCGCATCCGCTCGATCGGCCAGGCGATCACCGTGGTCGGCGGGCGCATCGGGGCCTCGATCGCCGCCTTCGTGTTTCCGGTGCTGTTCGGGGTCATGGGCGAGCAGGGGGTCATCTGGCTGCTGGCCGCGACCTCGCTGGTTGGCGCGGCCTGCACCATGTTCGTGATCCCGGAAACCGCGCGGCGCTCGCTGGAGGACATCAACGCCGACAGCGACACCCAGTTGGCGACGATGGGGGCGGCGGCGGATTGACGCAGGTCGCAGCGGGTCGGGGTGAGTGCGACACGGTCACGGGGACCGTGCGGGAGCGATCGCATCGGCTGACGACGTGGGGCATCGACCGGGCATCATCCGACGCGATTATTCCCTGGCGACTCCGATAGAGACCGATCTCGGCAGAGAGCGATCTTGGCGCGGATGGTCCCAAGGTGTCAGGGACCCGGTCCGCGTTTGCCGGGCGTCGCGCCGCCCCTGGCATCGGCCGGACAGATCGGGCCGGCCCGGTTGCGAGGGTGATCTGGGCCGGCGCGCGGCGCCGAGTGCGCTTCTGCTGCCGCAAGCAGCGGATTGGCGGATGGTTGCGCGGGTCATCCGGCCGCTCACGGGATCGCGGCAATAGCCGCCGAAATCAATCCCGGCACGGACTGCCAGTCCGCGAGCAACCAGTAGCAGGCGAGCAGGCCGGCGATCCAGGTCATGGGGACAAGGAACGCGCCGCGGCTGGGCGAGCCGAGTTGTGCGTCGTGTTTGCGTCCCGTCATTGTCACTCCCCGGCCGGCCATGCCAGCAGTATCACGCGAAACCATTGACCTGGAGTGAACCTGGTCACCAATTGCGGCATAATGTGGCACGATCGGTGGAATGATTCAGGCATCGGGCGTGGCAGGCAGACCGTTGACGCATAGGTCGAACCCGATTGCCCGTTGCATAATCGCCAGTTCAGTCAGTTGGGCGTGAGCAGGGCAACCGTGAGCGAAAATACGATGAGTGCGGCGGGGCAGGCAGTGGCACCGGTGCTGGCGAGCCGGGCGGCGGCGGACACGAACACGACCTTTGCGATCCTGATCTCGCTGTCGGCGTGCCACCTGCTGAACGACATGAACCAGTCGCTGGTGCCGGCAATCTATCCGATCCTGAAGCAGTCCTATCATCTGGATTTCGGCCAGATCGGGCTGATCACGCTGGCTTTCCAGCTCACTGCCTCGATGCTGCAGCCGGTGGTCGGCATGGTGACCGACCGGCGGCCGCAGCCATTTTCGCTGCCGATCGGGATGGGCAGCAGCCTGATCGGCCTGCTGCTGCTGGCGGTGGCGCATTCCTACGGCATGATCCTGTTTGCCGCGGCGATGGTGGGCATGGGCTCGTCGGTGTTCCATCCGGAGGCGTCGCGTGTGGCGCGGATGGCCTCGGGTGGGCGGTACGGGTTTGCGCAATCGCTGTTCCAGGTGGGCGGCAGCACCGGGGCGGCGATCGGACCGCTGCTGGCGGCGTTCGTCGTGGTGCCGCACGGCCAGACCAGCATCGGCTGGTTCTCTGTCGCCGCGTTGCTCGCCATCCTGCTGCTGAGCGGCGTCAGCGTGTGGTATGCGCGGCATCCGTCGATCGTGGAGCGGCACGGGCGGCGGCAGGCGGCGGTGGCGGTGCAGCCGGACGGGTTTCCGCGCCGGACGGTGGTGACCGGGATCGTCGTGCTGGTGGCGCTGCTGTTCTCCAAGAACGTCTATACGGCCAGCCTGAGCTCGTACTACACCTTCTACCTGATCCAGAAGTTCCACCTGTCGGTGGCGAACGCGCAGATTCACCTGTTCGTTTTCCTGGGGGCTGTGGCGGCGGGGACGTTCATCGGAGGGCCAATCGGCGACCGGATCGGGCGGCGGCCGGTGATCTGGTTTTCCATTCTGGGCGCGGCGCCGTTCGCGTTGCTGCTGCCGTACGCCAGCCTGTGGTGGACCGGCGTGCTGTCGGTGGCGATCGGGTTCATTCTCGCCTCGGCGTTTTCCGCCATCCTGGTCTATGCGCAGGAGCTGCTGCCGGGCCGGGTGGGGATGGTGGCGGGGATGTTCTTCGGTTTCTCGTTCGGGCTGGGCGGGCTGGGCGCTGCCGCGCTGGGACGCATCGCCGACGCTTCCAGCATTGGGGCGGTGTACCAGGTGTGCTCGTTCCTGCCGCTGATCGGGCTGCTGGCGGCGTTCCTGCCGAACGTGGAGAAGCGGCCGAGGTAGCTGGCTTCGCGGGCGGGCGGCGATCACGGGCTTTGTGCCCGGGAGCGCGCTGCAAGTTTCTGGTGCGTGCGGTTGTGCCGGCGCTGCCAGCGGTGCGCGGCGCGGCCGGTGAGAGCGACGGGCGCGGCGCGGAGGCGTTCCATGGCCTCCGCCGCGCGGGGGCCGGTGCCACGACCGCCATGCATGCGGCAGCGGAGCTTTCCCCGGATGGCCGGCTCCTGGCAGGAGCCGCCGGGACGGGCGCGGGCAACGCAGCGCGGGGCGGCGTGCTGGCGGGCTGGGCCGTGGCATGCGGCATGGGTTGGTCCCGGCAGTTAGTTTTTGTTGTTTATCGTTATAACTGGTTTGCAGGTGAAGGGCTACTGCGGCCTTCACGCCCGCCGGAACCGCTGCTCGCGAAGCGGCGGACCGTTCGCCGCCGTCACGCATCGCAATGACGCGGAAGCCATGCGGTTTGACACCCCAATTCGCCCACCCATAGAGTCGGCGCCAAGGAGAATGCCATGACGACCATGACTGGCGGTGCTATCGATTGCGACATCCATCCGGGCGTGCCCGACATCAAGCGCCTGCTGCGCTACATGGAACCGTTCTGGCAGGAATCCTTTGTCGCGCGCGGTCTCGACGGCTTCGACATGATGAGCTACCCGCTCAATGCGCCGATCACCTGCCGGCCGGACTGGCGCGTGAAGGGCCAGCGCCCCGCCGCCGAGCTCGCGCACATGCAGCGCGACGCGCTGGATCGGTTCGGCATCGGCACTGCCATCTGCAACCCGCTCACCGGCGGCCAGGTCGCGGTCAGCGAAAGCATGGGCGCCGCGATCTGCTCCGCCGTAAACGACTGGGTGATCGAGGAATGGCTGAACAAGGACAAGCGCCTGCGCGCCTCGATCGTCATCCCCGCCCAGGCACCCTATCTCGCCGTCGAGGAGATCGAACGCCGCGCCGCCGACCGGCGCTTCGTGCAGATCCTGATGCCGGTCGCCTGCGAGATGATGCTCGGCCGCAGCTACTACTGGCCGATCTACGAAGCCGCGGTGAAGCACAACCTGCCGATCGGCCTGCACGCCGGCAGCATGTACCGCTACGCGCCGACGCCGACCGGCTGGCCGTCGCACTACCTGCAAGACTACGTCGCGCACTCCAACACGTTCGAGGACCAGTTGCTCAGCCTGATGAGCAACGGCATCTTTGTTAAGTTTCCCAGCCTGCGCGTCGTGCTGATCGAATCCGGCGTCACCTGGCTGCCCGGCTTCATCTGGCGCGCGGTCAAGACCTGGCGCGGCGTGCGCGCCGAAGTGCCGTGGGTGAACCGCTCGCCCGCCGACATCGTACGCGACAACGTGCGGCTGACCATGCAGCCGATCGATGCGCCGCTCGATCCCCAGGTCATCGAGCGGATCATGGAACAGATCGATAGCGACCGGATGCTGCTGTTCGCTTCGGATTATCCGCATTGGCAGTTCGAGGGCGACGCTGTGCTGCCCGACGGCCTGTCGCCCGCCCTGCTGCAACGCATCCGTATCGACAACCCGCTGGAAACCTATCCGCGCCTGAAGGAGACCGTGCAATGAACGCGCCCGTCAGCGTTTTGGAGCAGCGCCAGCACTCCGGCCAATTGCTCGGCATCATCGACTGCGATATCCACCCGTTTCCGAAACCGGGCGCGCTGGAGCAATACCTGTCGGAGCGCTGGCGCAACCACCTGGCGCAATACGGCAAGTTCACCTGCGGACCCTACGCGGACCGCGGCACCTACCCGCGCTTCCAGCCTTATCTCTCGCGGCGCGACTCGTTTCCGCCCGGCGGCGGAGCACCTGGTTCCGACGTGGACTTCATCCGCGAGCAATTGCTCGATCGCTACAACATCGCCTACGGCGTGCTGGAACCGCTGCTCGGCGGCAACTCGTCGCGCAACCTGGACGAGGCGGCGGCGCTGTGCTCGGCGATGAACGACTGGCAGGCCTATGAGTTCACCGATCCCGAGCCGCGGCTGCGGGCCTCGATCCTGGTGCCGGCGGACGATCCGGACGCCGCGGTGAAGGAGATCGAAAAGCGCGCCGGCGATTGGCGATTCGCCCAGATCCAGCTTGGCTCGAAGACCTCGGAACCGCTCGGCCGCCGGCGCTACTGGCCGATCTTCGCCGCGGCGCAGGCGCACGGCCTGTCGATCGGTCTGCATGTCGGCGGCACGTTCAACAGCGCACCCTCCGCCGGCGGCTGGCCGCAATTCTACATCGAGGAACATCACGGCCTGGTGCATTCGATGCAGAACCAGGTCTCCAGCCTGATTCTGGAGGGCGTGTTCGAGGCGTTTCCGAAGCTCAAGGTGTGCATGATCGAGGGCGGCTTCGCCTGGGTACCCACCCTTGGGTGGCGGCTCGACAAACACTGGGCCAAGATGCGCGACGAAATGCCGCAGGTGAAGCGTCCGCCGTCCGAATACATGCGGACAAATATGTGGTTCGCCACCCAGCCGGTGGAAGAACCGGAAAACCCCGACGACCTGCGCCAGGTCTTCGAATGGATCGGCTGGGACCGCATGGTGTATTCCAGCGATTATCCGCACTGGGACTTCGACGATCCGCACCAGGCGTTCCGCTTCCAGATGACGGCGGAAGAGAAGCGCATGCTGTACCGCGACAACGCGCTGAACGTGTATAATTTCCGTTGAGCCGCGAACCTCGCCCGAAGGAGACCGTGCAATGAATGCGCCCGTGAACGTCCTGCAGCGGCAGCAGCAGGCCAGTCAGCAGCTTGGCATCATCGATTGCGACGTGCATCCCTATCCCAAGGCCGGCGCGATCAACCAGTACCTGCCGCAGCGCTGGCGCAACCACGTTTTCCAATACGGCAAGTTCAATTGCGGGCCGTATGCCGATCGGGGTACCTATCCGCGGTTCTCGCCCAACACGTCGCGCCGCGATTCCTGGCCGCCCTCTGGCGGGGCGCCCGGCTCCGATGTCGCATTCATCCGCGAGCAACTCCTCGACCCCTACAACATCGCCTACGGCGTCCTTGAACCCCTGCTCGGCGGCAACACGTCGCGCAACCTGGACGAGGCCGCGGCCCTGTGTTCGGCGATGAACGAGTGGCAGGCTTGCGAGTTCGTCGATCCCGAGCCGCGGCTCCGCGCCTCGATCCTGGTGCCGCAGGACGATCCCGTCGCCGCCGTGAAGGAAATCGAGCAGCGCGCGGGCGACTGGCGGTTCGCGCAGATCCAGCTTGGCTCGAAGACGTCCGAACCGTTGGGACGCCGGCGCTACTGGCCGATCTTTGCCGCCGCACAGGCAAACAACCTGTCGATCGGCCTGCATATCGGCGGCACGCAAACCAGCGCGCCCTCCGCCGGCGGCTGGCCGCAATTCTACCTCGAGGATCATCACGTGCTGATCCACTCGATGCAGAACCAGGCGACCAGCATGATCCTGGAAGGCGTGTTCGAGGCATTTCCGAAACTGAAGGTCTGCCTGATCGAGGGCGGCTTCGCCTGGGCGCCGGCGCTTGGCTGGCGGCTCGACAAGCACTGGGCGAAAATGCGCGACGAGGTCCCGCAAGTGAAGCGCCCACCGTCCGAATACATGCGGACCAACCTGTGGTTCGCCACCCAGCCGGTGGAAGAACCGGAAAATCCCGACGACCTGCGCAAGGTCTTCGAATGGATCGGCTGGGACCGCATGGTGTATTCCAGCGACTACCCGCACTGGGACTTCGACGATCCGCACCAGGCGTTCCGCTTCCAGATGACCGCGCAGGAAAAGCAAATGCTGTTCAGGGACAATGCGCTGAACATCTATACGTTCCGCTGACGCGCGCCCCGGCATAATCACCGGCTCCGCCCGCTATTCCACGACGGTGGCGGCCCCGCCCCGGACCGGTCCGCGGCGAGTTGCCGTCCCGCCGCCGCGAGCCTGACCGAGATGCGCCACCATCGGCGCCGCTTGCTCACAAAATCGTGATCGGCCGGGCGGTCCCCGAATTCCCCTCGAATCCCCCGAACATCCGGCGCTATCCTGCGCCCGCACGTTCGGACCCGGCCTCTGATGTTTCAGAGCGCCGGCCGTGGCCTGTGCGCAAATGCGGGGAACCCGCAAATCACTACAAAACCGACGCTCGGACATGATCCGCGCGCGAACAGGGAGTATGTCATGGCAACTTCGGAAAATGGATCGGAGTGGGATCCCAAGCCCGTACCCTCGGCCCGGGTCGCGGAATCGATGCCCTGGTGGAAGGAACCCACCAGGGACCAGTGGTACGCCTTTATCGCCGCGTGGCTGGGGTGGACGCTCGATGCGTTCGACTTCACCGTCTTCCTGCTGATCATGCACGCGATCGCGCAGTCGTTCAGCGTGTCGATGCTGTCGGTGACGTTCGTGTTCACGATCACCCTGTGGATGCGCCTCGTGGGTGCCACCGCGTCAGGCTGGATCGGCGATCGGATCGGACGCAAGAAGCCGCTGATGATCGCGATCCTCGGCTATTCGCTGTGCAACTTCGCCGCCGGCCTGGCACCGACCTTCATGTTCCTGTTTGTCGCGCGCGCGGTCCTCGGCCTGTTCATGGGCGCGGAATGGCCGGCCGGCTCGGCCTTGGCGATGGAAACCTGGCCGCAGCGCTCGCGCGGATTCATGGGCGGCGTCCTGCAAGGCTCCTGGGGCATCGGCTTCCTGATGTCCTTCGCCATCTATGGCCTGTTCTACAACTCGATCGGTTGGCGAGGCATGCTGATGGTCGGCGTGCTGCCGGCCTTCGCGGTCCTCTATGTGCGCGTCTTTGTCAAGGAACCCGAAATCTGGGTGGAAAACCGGCGGCTCCAGCGCACCCAGAAGCGCGAGGTCAAGGTGCCCCTGCTCAGCATCTTCAAGCGCGGCATGATCGGCAACACCTTGACCGCCTGCTGGTGGATGGCGAGCGGGTTCATCACCTACTATTCGGTGACCGTCCTCTTCGCGACGCATCTTCAGGTTGACCTCCATATGTCTCCGGCGGCGATCGGCGAGGTCGGCGTGGCCGCCAACCTCGTCACCTTCCTGTCCAGCGCGGGTTGGGGTTGGCTGGCGGACAAGATCGGCCGCCGGGCCTCGATGATCATCCCGGCGCTGATCGCTATCCCACTCGCCCCGATGTACCTGCTGTCCCACGATTTCTCACTGATCTGGTGGGGGTTCGTACTGCAGGGCGCAGCCGGCAGCGGCGGCATGCAAAGCCAGATGGCGACCTACCTGAACGAGCGATTCCCAACCGAGGTGCGCGCCACCGCGAGCGGCTTCTGTTATCACCAGGGGGCGATCTGGGGCGGCCTTGTCGCGCCGATCGTGGTTTACTTCGCCACCGCCTGGAACCTTGGCTACGCGATCCCGATGATGATCGGGACCATGATCTTCGCGCTCAGCTACATCTTCGCCCTGCTGGCGGGGCCGGAGACCAAGGGCAAGCAGCTCGTGGCGGATCTGGTGGTCGCCTAGGCGCGATTGAGGTCACGCTCGCCGGCCCCGGTGCCGGCGAGCGGCAGCGGACCTTGTGGCGACCTGAGCCTCGATCTGCGTCCGACAGGTCGTGCCACGCCGAGCCGCCGGGTTGCGACCCGACTTGGCGGCTCGGATTTTGCGTGCGACGATCGGCGACTGTTGCCGCCGGTTGACGCGGCGCACCGGCCGCCGATGTGCCGCGGCAAGACCCACGCGAAAGACGGAGACCGCCGATGCTGCCCGCGCTGTTCATCAGCCATGGCTCGCCGATGCTGGCGCTGGAGCCATCTCCGGCGCGCGGCTTCCTGGCCGGACTTGCCGCGACGATGCCGCGGCCCACGGCGATCCTGGTCGCTTCGGCGCATTGGGAAACCGCGCAACCGGCCGTCAGCGCGGCGGCGGTGAACGATACGATCCACGACTTCTACGGCTTTCCGCCGGCGCTTTTCGCGATGCGCTATCCGGCGCCGGGCGACCCCGAACTGGCACGGCGCATCGTGGGAACGTTGCGCGATGCCGGGCTGGATGCATCGTCCGACCCCGCGCGAGGGCTGGATCACGGCGCGTGGGTCCCGCTGACGCTGATGTATCCGGCGCACGACATTCCGGTGCTGCAAGTGTCGCTGCAGACCCCGCTTGGCCCGGAGCACCACCTGCGTCTCGGCCGCGCACTGGAAGCCTTGCGCCGCGACGAGGTACTGGTGATCGGCTCCGGTTCGTTCACCCACAATCTCGGCCGGCTGCGCCGCACCGCACCGGATACGCCGCCGCCGCCGGATGTCGTCGCGTTCGCCGACTGGATGCACGCGGCGTTGCGGGAGAACCGCACCGACGATCTGATGGCCTGGCGCAGCAAGGCGCCGTACGCGGCGGCACAGCATCCGACCGACGAGCACCTGTTGCCGCTGTTCGTCGCGATGGGGGCCGCGGGCGAGAACGCGCGTGCCACGCGGCTGCACGCCAGCACGACCTACGGCGCGCTGCGCATGGACGCCTACGCGTTCGCCTGAGCGCTAGTCCAATGCCGCGGCAAGCCCATTCTGAAACGTCGATGGCACGCCCTCGAACCCGGATTTCGCCCGCTTGCCCAGCCAATAGCCATAGTTCGGCGGCACCAAACGGAAGTCCGCATCCGCGCCGAGCTTCTGCGCGGCGTCCATCGCCCAGTTCGGATTGTACAGCAGCTCGCGCGCCAGCGCGATGAGATCGGCCTTGCCGTCGCGCAGGATCGCCTCGGCCTGGTCGGCGTGCACGATATGGCCGACCGCCATCGTCATGACTCCCGCTTCGGCACGGATCTTCCCGGCATACGGCACCTGGTAGCCATAGTTCTTCGCCCGCACGGAATCCATCGGCGAGCGCTCCAACACGCCGCCCGAGCTGCAATCGATGACATCGACCCCCTTGGTCTTCAGCTCGCGCGCCAGCGCCACGCTTTGGTCCGGCCCCCAACCGGCATCGTCCTCGCAGGACAGCCGCATGAACAGCGGTCTTTCCTCCGGCCAGTTGGCGCGCACGCACTCTGCCACTTCCAGTGCAAACCGCATCCGCCTGGCGTCCGAGCCGCCGTACTCGTCGTTGCGCCGGTTTGCCGCCGGCGAGAGGGACTGGTGCACCAGGTAGCCGTGCGCGCCGTGGATCTCCAGCACCTCGAAGCCGGCGCGATGCGCGCGCGCCGCGGCCTCGCCCCAATGCTGCACCACGGTGGGGATCTCGTCGCGGGCGAAGGCGCGCGGCGTGGGCAGGCGGTCGCTGTGCGCCACCGCGCTCGGTGCCATAAGTTCCCAGCCTTCCCAGTCGAACATCTCGGGGTGGTCCGGCGTCAGCGGAAGCTGCCCCTCCCACGGCCGCGTCAGCCGTGCCTTGCGGCCCGAATGGCCGAGCTGGATCGCCGGCACCGCGCCCTGCGCCTTGATGAACTGCACGCAGCGCGCCAGACCGGGAACGAACGCGTCTTGCCACAGGCCCAGGTCGCCGACCGTGCCGCAGCCGCGTCGCTCCACCTTGGTGGACTCCATCATCACCAGGCCACAGCCGCCGATCGCGAACCGCCCGGCGTTCACCAGGTGCCAGTCGGTGGCGAAGCCTTCGCGCGCCGCGTACTGGTGCATCGGCGCAAGCACGACGCGATTCTTCAGCGTCACGCCGCGCAGGGCAAGCGGCGAAAACAGCATCGGTGCGGTCACGCTTCGTCTCCCGTCGGTTCGTTGCGTCCATCACTACCGAGGATCGCCGTTTCCCGCTACAGCGCCGGCATGGCCAGACGTATCGCCTGGCACCGGTTGTCGTAACCACCGCGAACGGCAAAACTGCCCCCCATGCCTGGATCGCGCCCGGCGGCACGCGCCGCCCCTGGAAGGAATAACCCATGCTGCAACCGCCGCCCGCCCAACCCGGCATGCGCGAGGAAGCAATCGATACGCCGGCGCTGCTGATCGACCTGGACGCGTTCGAGGCAAATCTCGACCGCATGGCCGCTTTGCTGGCCCCCACCGGCGTGAAGCTGCGCGCGCACGCCAAGACGCACAAATCCCCGGTGATCGCAAAGTTGCAGATGGCGCGCGGCGCGGTCGGCCAGTGCGTGCAGAAGGTGGCGGAGGCGGAAATCCTCGCCTGGGGCGGCATTCCCGATATCCTGGTGAGCAATGAAGTGGTCGGCGCCGCGAAGCTGGCGCGGCTGTGCGCCCTGGCGCGCATCGCCAAGGTGGCGGTCTGCGCGGACGACGTGGCGCAGGTGGCGATGCTGGAAACCGCGGCGCAAGACGCCGGCATCCGCCTGTCCGTTCTGGTGGAGATCGATGTCGGCGCCGCGCGCTGCGGCGTCGCGCCCGGCCCCGACGCGGTGGCGCTGGCGCAGCGCATCGCCGGGTCGAAGCACCTGGTTTTCGGCGGCCTGCAGGCCTATCAGGGCAGCGCGCAGCACAAACGCACGGTGGCGGAACGCCGCACGCTCATCGAGGGCGCCGTGGACGCCTCGCGCCGTACGGTGGAACAATTGCGCCAGCAAGGGCTGGAATGCCCGATCGTCGGCGGCGCCGGCACGGGCACCTTCGAATTCGAGGCGCGCTCCGGCGTCTATACCGAAATGCAAGCCGGCAGCTACGTCTTCATGGATGCCGACTATGCCCGCAACCTGGACGCGGCGGGCACGCCGATCGGCACGTTCCGGCATGCGCTGTTCGTGCTGGCAACGGTGATGAGCGCGCCGAAGCCGGGGCTGGCGGTGCTCGACGCCGGCCACAAGGCCGTCGCGGTGGATTCCGGGCTGCCGCTGGTGTGGCGGCGCCCGGACATTCGCTATGTCAGCGCATCGGACGAGCATGGCAAACTGGATGTCGCCAGCGAAACGACGATGCCGAAGCTGGGGGAGAAGCTGCGGCTGGTGCCCGGACATTGCGATCCCACGGTCGATCGCTACGATTGGTATGTCGGCGTGCGCGGCGGCCGCGTCGAGTGCCTGTGGCCCGTGGCGGCGCGCGGCGGGATGAACTGAGTTGGGGTTTCTTCTCTCCCCCTCCCTCAAGGGGAGGGGGAGAGCAATCTCCTCTACCGCTCCTACTCCGCCGCCGCCTCGGGCACGTAGATCTCCGCCCCCTTCTCGGCGAATTCGCGGCTCTTCTCCTGCATGCCCGTCATGCGCAGCGCTTCCTCGCGCAGGTCCTGGGTGATCCGCATGGAGCAGAATTTCGGCCCGCACATGGAACAGAAATGCGCGACCTTGTGGGCTTCCTTGGGCAGCGTCTCGTCATGGAAATTGCGCGCCGTGTCGGGATCGAGCGACAGATTGAACTGGTCCTGCCAGCGGAAATCGAACCGCGCGCGGCTCACCGCGTCGTCGCGCAGCTTGGCCGCCGGATGCCCCTTCGCCAGGTCCGCCGCGTGCGCCGCGATGCGGTAGGTGATCACCCCCACCTTCACGTCGTCGCGGTTGGGCAGCCCCAGATGCTCCTTCGGCGTGACGTAGCAAAGCATCGCGGTGCCGAACCAGCCGATCATCGCCGCGCCGATCGCCGACGTGATGTGGTCGTAGCCGGGCGCGATGTCGGTGGTCAGCGGGCCAAGCGTATAGAACGGCGCCTCGCCGCACTCGCGCAACTGCTTCTCCATGTTGACCTTGACCTTGTGCATCGGCACGTGGCCTGGCCCCTCGATCATCACCTGGCAGCCCTTGTCCCAGGCGACCTTGGTCAATTCGCCCAGCGTCTCCAGCTCGGCGAACTGTGCCGCGTCGTTGGCGTCGGCATTCGCGCCCGGCCGCAGCCCGTCGCCCAACGAATACGACACGTCGTATTTCCGCATGATGTCGCAGATTTCGTCGAAATGCGTGTAAAGAAAACTCTCCTTGTGGTGCGACAGGCACCACCGCGCCATGATCGAACCGCCGCGCGACACGATGCCGGTGACGCGCTTCGCCGTCAGCGGCACATGAGCCAGCCGCACCCCCGCGTGAATCGTGAAATAATCCACTCCCTGCTCCGCTTGCTCTATCAGCGTGTCCTTGAACACTTCCCAATCGAGCTTCGCCGGGTCGCCATCGACTTTCTCCAGTGCCTGGTAGATCGGCACCGTGCCGATCGGCACCGGGGAATTGCGCAGGATCCAACTGCGGATATTATGAATGTTCCGGCCAGTGGACAAATCCATCACGGTGTCGGAACCCCAGCGGATCGCCCATACCAGTTTTTCCACCTCATCCGCCGCACCCGACGTCACCGCCGAGTTGCCGATATTGGCGTTGATCTTCACCAGGAAATTGCGCCCGATGATGACCGGCTCCAGCTCCGGATGGTTGATGTTGGCCGGGATGATGGCGCGACCTCGAGCGATCTCCTGGCGGACGAACTCCGGCGTGACGAACGCCGGCAGGTCCGCGCCGAAACTCTCGCCGTCCGCCAGCCGTTCCTCCGCCCCTTCCAGCATCTTGTGCCGCCCGAGGTTTTCGCGATGCGCCACATAGATCATCTCCTCGGTGACGATCCCGGCGCGGGCGAATTCGAATTGGGTGACCGGCTGCCCAGGCTTGCCGCCATACACCGGATGATCGGCCGGACATGCCGGTACCAGCCGGTCGCCGCTGGCACCGCCATTGTCCTCGGGCTTCACCGCGCGGGGCGAAATGCGCTCGAAGCCGCGGCGCGCGATCCAGTCGCGACGCAGCGGCGGCAGGCCGGCGGAGAGGTCGATGGTCATGCTCGGGTCGGTGTACGGGCCGGAGGTGTCATATGCGTGGTACGGCGCCTCGCGCGCGGCCGGATCCAGCGCGATCTCGCGAAACGGCACCAGGATATCCGGCCGGCCTTCCGGCGAGACATGGATCTTCCGGGAACCAGCGATCGGGCCCGTGGTGACATTGCTCGGCCGCGTCGTGGTTTTCGACTGGATGGTCATGGACGTCTCCTCATCGGCTCCGTGGGCGCCGCGATCGGTCCGGGGATGAGTTGCTGGCAGAAACCCCGTCCCTCCGCCGGCATGACCCGGTTCAGGTTCCAGGGTCACCGCACCGCCGCTCGCGCGACACTGTCGGTCTCTCAGCCCCCTCCGGCGGGGCTCCCCTCGGTAGTCGCCGAAGATGCGGGGCCTGCGCCGCATTGTCAATTAAGGCGCGGCAGAGCAATTCGGGCCGCTGTGCCTTCCGTCATCCCCGCTTTCGCGGAGATGCTCCGCTTTCGCCGAGATGCATTGATAGGCGGGAGGGCACCTCGGCCCTACCCGCGTGCCCGCCGCGCCGGGCGGGACAACGCCTCGATCGCCGCCGCCGCCGTGCGTGTCAGCGTCGCCCCGCCGACCAGCCGGTCGATCAGCGCCTCATAGGCCGCGAGGTAGTCGCCCATCGCCAAATGCCGCTCCGCATACCGTCGGGCGTTCTCGCGCAGCGACCGCGCCAGGCGGGTCTCCTCCAGCACCCGCTGGATCGTCCGCGCCAGGCCCGGCGGATCGAAGAACGGCACCAGCAGCCCGTTCTCGCCGTGGGTGACGAACTCGCGCACCGGCTGCGTGTCGCTGCCGATCACCGCGCAACCCACCGCCAGCGACTCGCGCAACGACCAGGACGCGACGAACGGATAGGTCAGGTACACGTGCGCGTCCGAGCGTTGCAGCACGGTCAGATAGGTCTGGTAGTCGAGCCGCCCCGGAAACACCACGCGGTCCGGGTCGATGGCGGCGCCGACCTCCTTCAGCATCACCTGCCGCCAGGTGCCGTCCTTCGGCGCATTGCCATAGCTCACCCCGTCGCCGCCGATCATCACCACCCGCAAATCCTTCCGCGCACGCAGCAAATGCGGCAAGGCGCGCATCATCAGGTGGAAGCCGCGATACGGCTCCAGGTCGCGCGCGACGTAGGTCACCAGCTTGTCGGCGGGACGTATCGTCATGCCGCCGATTTTCAGCGCGCCGCGCCGCACCTGCGGATTCGGCTTGCAGACATCCAGGTTCACCCCCTCCCGCAGCAGCGTAATCTGCTCCTGCGCCCAGCCGGGATAGGTGGAGTGTTGCCACTCGGTCGGCGTCTGGCCGCGACCACCCAGGTTGAGCGCGATGTGGTTGATGGCGTTCTTCGCGCGGATGCGGGGAAAATCCAGCGGATCGGGGGGAAACTCCGGATCGAAGCCGACATCGATCCCGTCATGGTGGTAGTAGAATTCGAAATAGCCGAGCAATGGCACGCCCGGCCACACGTCCGGCAGGTTCAGCAACTCGCCCCAGCCGTGATGGCCGATGATGATGTCCGGGGTGAAGCCGAGTTGCTTCAGGTTGGCCGCCGTGTGCGCCACCGCCTCGGCGCGCCGCACGCCGCCATCCAGTTCGCGCGCGGCGACGTGCGCCTCCGGGGCCGCCGCCGGCGGCTTGCGATACGGCACCTTGCGGACCCCCTCGATGGCGTTGACGTTCGGCTCGGTGATGAACACGACCTCGTGCTGCTTCGTGCTCGCCAGGTGCCGCACCACGTGCAGGAACTGCCCCGGAAAGTTCTGGTGCACAAACAGATATTTCACGCGGCGGCGGTCCTTGCGGGGGGCTGCGTCAGGTCGCTCGATGCGGCGGCGCGCGCTAGCGGTTGCCGGCTGGCCGGCCGGCCCGGGCGGCCGGTCGCGGCGGACGCGCCGGTTTGCTGCCGGCCGGGTCCTCGCGCGCGGCCTCGGCCGGGCTGTCACGGCGCCGCAGTTCGATGCGGAACGCCTCGATCGAGGCCAGGCTCTCCGCCTCGCAGGCTTCGTCGGCGCCGACCGGCCCGGCCGTGCTGCCGTCCGTGAACGTCGCCTCGTAACGGCACTCCCACTGCCGCGCCGCGTCGCCCTTCAACCGCAGCTTCAGGCCGAGCAGGGGAAGCGCCATGCCACGGCTGCCGCAGAATTTGCCGCCTTCGACCCAGGGCGACAGCCAGCCGCGGCCAAGCACCGCCTGGTACTCGATGTCCTCCGCGGCCACCCCGTCGCGCGGCGCGACGGCGAAGCCCTCGATCCAGGACCGGCTGCCACGGGTGCCGATCCACTCGCCAATCCGCCCCCCGACATCGCCGGTGCGCTGGATATGCGCGACGATCTCCGGCTCGGCTTGCGCCGCTGCCGCGGTGGCGAGCGCAGGTGCCGCGGCCCCGCCGCTCAGACGCAGCACTTGCAGCCGAGGCGCCGATTCGGGGCCCTGCCGCGGCGACTGGTAGATGGTCACCAGCACCTGCGCCGGTCCCTCTGCCACCTGCACCAGCGCGGCGGTGCCGTTGAGCCAGCCATCCTGCCGGAACGTGCTGATGCTGATGGCGTCGGGGCGCCCGATCGCACCGGGGGGCAACGTGACGCGCACCCCAGGAAGCCCGCTGCCCACGTCTGGGGACGGGCTGCCGGGAGCCTGGAACACGCAGAACAATCCGGTGTCCAGGGTCATCAGGTGCCCGGACACGCGCAATTCCGCGACTCTGCCCGGACCGTCGTCCGGGGGTGCGGCCGGTCGGGCGTCGGCTCGGGTCATGACCGCGGCGGCTGGTTCGGGCACGCGCTCGTCCTGCTGTTTCGGCGTTCTTGCCATGGGTGATGCTCGGCTTCTTGGATCGGTTCAGGTGGCGAAGGGTTTCGTCCACATTTCAGGCGCCTTCATGGCCTGTCAGGCCGATTGCTGCAACCAGCGCCTGGTTTATTCCGCGCGGCGGCAATCCCAGCGGCAGCAGGAAGCCGCGCCCGGTGCGGCGGATTCGCTCGGCCGGCGCGCCGAAATCGAACGCCGCCACGGATAGCCCGGCGCGCCACAGCTCGGTCAGGCCGAAGCTCCACGTCTCCGGCCAGACCGAGGGCAGCAGCGCCACACTGGCATCCTGGGCGCGGATCAGGGACACCGCCTCCTCGGGCGCGAACCGCCCGGTCACGAACACCCGGCCGGTGGCCAGCAGGCGAGCGTCGTCGATGGTGTGGCCGACCACCACGAATTCCAGCGGCAGGCTGCGTTCGGCGGCATCCCGCGCGCAGGCCAGCAGCACGTCGTAGCCCTTGTGCACCCCGATGGCGCCCAGCGTGCAGACCCGGCAAAGCCCGGAACGGGCCTGCGGACGCGGCGGATCGGCCACCGCGTCATCGTCCTCCAGCGGCACGATCTCGGGCCGCAGCGAGGGAAAGTGCCGGCGCATGCGGGCGGCGACGTCCGCGGATGGCGCGACGACCCGCCGCGCCGCGCCGAGGAAACCGGCGGACCGATCGCGTAGCGCCTGCACCCCGATCGCCTCGTCGGTCACCCGGCCGGCATCGGCGACGCACGCCTCGCACCTGACCACAGCGGGTTCGCCGCAATAGCGCCGGTCCGCGCCGACCAGGGAGACCTGCGGACAGAACCAGGGATAGTCATGCACCTGAACGTCGTACGGCACCCCGAGCCGGGCGATCAGCTCGTAGATCGCCGGCGCATGGTGCAGCGTGTGGTGCACCTCCACCAGCCTTGGATCGCTCGCGCGCAACAGGCGCAGCAGCGCCGGCAGCTCCCGCGGCAGCGCGTAGCGCAGGTTCGGAAATCCGGCGGACGCGCCGTCCACCGCCAGCATCGCCGGACCGTCAGGCTCCCTTGCCGGCCGCAGCACGATCGGCCGCAGCCCAGCCGCGCGATGCGCCGCGGCGGCCACGCCGACCTGCCGCTCGACGCCGCCGCCGTCGTCATGCGTGACCAGGATCACCGATTGCGCCCTGCCCCGCGCCGCCTTGCGCGCAGCCCTCTCGCCCGCCGGTGCCTCGGCCTGCCCGCCGGGACGCCAGCGCGCGAGGTCGAAACGCCGCCGCGCCTCCGCCAGCGGATCGGCGCGGCTGAACGCGGCGATCAGCCGGTCATAACCGGGATGCAGCCGGTTCAGCAGGGTTTCGTTGCGCACCTGCAGGTACCGGGCCGCCTGGCCGCCCCCGCCCTGGCCGAACGACGCCCCGCCGAGATGCGCGACGAACAACCCCGCCACCGCGACGTGCCGCCAGCCGAGGCGGCGGGCGCGCAGGCAGAAATCGTTCTCCTCGCCATAGCCCTGGGCGAACATGTCGGCGCGGAACGGACCGGCCGCGTCGATGCAATCGCGTCGCATATACAGGCAGAATCCGACGCCCACCGGGATCTCGACCACGGTCCCCTTGTTGGCGCGGCGAGCGATGGCGTCCAGCCGCAGGGTTGCGTCGCGGTCCGGCACCGGGTTGCTGCCCTGTGGCCCCGGATAGCTCAAGATGCTGGCGTGGTTCGACAGCGGCGTCGCGGTGCCGGTTTCGCGCGTCGCGTAGGCCGCGTCGCGCAGGCGTTCCAGCCAGCCCGGCGGCACCAGCGTGTCGCTGTTGAGCAACACCGCGTCGCGCCCCGCCGCGGCGGCTATGCCGTCGTTGACGCTGGCCGGAAACCCGCGATTGCGCGCGTGCCGCACCAGCCGGACGCGCCCTTCAGCCGCCAGCGCGTCGAGCGCGCGGCGCAGCGCCGGTTCCGGCGAGGCGTCGTCGATGACGATGATCCCGTGCGGCGCGCCGACCGTGGCGAGCACGCTGTCGAGACAAGACAGCACCGTCGCGGTTTTGCCGTACACCGGAATGATGACCGCCGCCTGCCGGCGCCGCCGCGAGGCGCCCGTCGCCAGCCGCGGCACCGCGATGTCGGCCGGCATCGCCGGTGGCGCAAACGACGCCGCGCGCGCGTGCTGGGGCGACAGGTAGCCAGCCAGGGCGGAGGCCGCCGCCGCCGCCGCGGATTGCTCCGCGTCCGGATCGAGCGGACTCCCGAGCAGCTCGGCGCCATCGCGTCCGAGTGCGTGCAGTGGGCGGGCGATGGCGGCCAGGGCCCGCGCCGGAACCGCGAAGCCGCGCGGGCGTGCCAGCGGGGCGGCATGCTGCACCGAGGCCGCGATGTCCGTCGCCGCGATCCGCAGCCTGCCCCGGCCACCCGCGCCACGGATCAGCAGCACCGGGTCGGTGTCCGGATCGCCAGGATACCAGGCCCATCCGCGCAAGCCGCCCTCGTGCGCCTCGACAAAACCGGCGACGCGGCGGATCGCGGCAAGCTGGATCGGACTGCCCAGCAAATGCCGCCCGGCAATGCGTATCGTCGCCTCCCGGGCCCGCATCCAGGCGCGCGGCACGGCGGCCTCGGCGCAGCGCCGGCCGTCCAGCCGGATCTCGGTCTCGCCGGACGCCGCGGGGCGCAACACGAGCTGCCCGTCGCCGGTGATCCCGCACCATCCGGCGGCGTCCGCGCCGCGGACCACCGCATCGGCCAGCGAGTCGCGCGCGGTCACCAACGCAGCCTCCGGCACGTGCCGCGCCAGCGCATCGGCCAGGGCGGCGGCAGCCCCCGCGCCATCGCCCAGGCGGAAACGCGCCGCCGCAAGCCCCAGCCAGGCCGCGCGCACGTCCTCCGCCTTGGCAACCGCGCGGAACAGCGCCTCGGCCCGCCCGTCGTCACGGCGCAGGCAAGCGGTCGCCAGCGCCAGCGTGATGGTCCCGTCATGCGGCGCCAGACGGTGGGCCCGGTCGAGCCAGCGCATCGCGCGCACGCCATCCCCCACCACAAGCGCCTGTTGGCCACGCTCCTGGGCATCGCGCGCCAGCGCGGCGCTATCGTCAGCGCCATCCGTCACGACCGGCCGCCGGGCTGACGACTCCCCCCCTCCTTGAGGGAGGGGGAGCATTATTGTCCCCGCCAGCCGTGTCCCCACCCGGCTTGTCCGCATCAGCGGCCGGCGGCTTGCGCCACCGGCGCGGCCACGGCCGGCGCCGGCAGACCGGCCAGATCGCCGCGCGCCTCCTGCAGACCCTGCGCGACAGCGCGCTCCAGCCAGTGCCGCGCCCGGTCGGGGTTGCGTTCGCCGCCCAGGCCGCGGGCGAGGTAGCGGCCATACATCATCTGCGCATAGGCGTGGCCGCGCTCCGCCGCGGCGAGGAAGCAGCGCTGCGCTTCCACCCGGTCGGTCGGCACTTCGTGTCCGCCGCCCTTCATCGCCCCCACCGCGAACATCGCGCCGACATGGCCGCGCGCCGCCGCCTTCTCGAAAAACCCGAGAGCCCCGGTATGATCCTTCGGCCCGCCGCGGCCGTTCAGCAGCATCTCCGCCAGCATGACCTCGGCCTCCGGCATCCCGACATCGGCCGCACGCGTGATCCAGGCGCGGCCGGCCACCGGATCGGCGTCCATGCCGCGGCCATCGACCAGCATCCGGCCATACCAATACTGCGCGTTGACCACCCCGTCCGCCGCGCGCCGCAACCATTCGGCGGCCTTGCGGTCGTCGCGCTCGACGCCGACGCCTTCCGCCAGGCAAACCCCGAAATTGAACGCCGCAACCAGATCGCCCGACGCCGCCGCATGCTCGAACCATTCGCGGGTGCGCAGCGAATCCTCCTCGCCGCCCATGCCGCGCAGCAGCAGATTGGCGAAATCGACCTGGGCGTTCTTGTCGCCCGCCAGCGCGGCGACGCGGAACCACCGCGCCGCCTCTTCCTGGTCGCGCCCTACGCCGGCCCCGGTGAGGTGCAGCATACCCAGCGCGCGCGCCGCGCCGCGGTGGTTGGCTTCGGCGGCGCGGCGGAACCAGATCGCCGCTTCGGCAAAATTGGGCGGCAGCTTGCCACCCTTGGCATACAGGTCGCCGACCAGGGCCGCGGCCTCCGGATCGCCCGCCAGCGCCGCACGCCGCAGCCACGACTCGCCCTCCGTCGGATTGCTGGCGACCCCGCGCCCCTCCAGCAGAGCCAGACCCCAGCGCGCCTGGGCGCCGCGATGCCCCTTTTCCGCCGACTGCCGATAGAACTGCGCGGATGCGGCCGGATCGGCCGGCAAGCCGAGCCCGCGCTCGGCAATCATCCCAAGCAGATACAGCGCCGTCGGCAGGCCGGCTTCGGCCGCCCGCCGCAGGTGTTCGATGATCCGGACCTGCATCTCCGGCGTGGTGCCCTCACGCGCCAGCGACAGCGCGTAGCCCAGATGCCCCTGCGGACAACCCGCGGCAGCCGATTGCTCATACAGGCGCAGTGCCTCGTCCAGGTTGCGCTGGCTCTCGGGCCCCGAGGTGAAGATGTAGCCGAGCAATGCCTGGCCGTCGGCGGAACCGCCCTCGGCGGCGCGGCGCGCCCATTTCTCGGCGGCGGCAAAATCCGGCTGCACCGCCGCGTTGGCCGAGAACAGGCTGGCGGACGCGCTGCCGGGTACCCCGCCGCCATCCGTGGCCAGGCCGTGAACGTACAGCGTCGCCAGAAGCGCCTGGGCCTCGACATAGCCCTGATTGCCGGCCCGCTCCAGCCAGCGGGCGCCCTGGACGCGGCTGGCCGGCACGCCGGCGCCTTCCAGGTAGCAGCGGCCGACGCGGAACTCGGCTTCCGCGATCCCGGCGTTCGCCGCCCGCACCAGCAGCGGGAACCCCCGCTTCAACTGGCCTTGCTCGGCCAGCCGCACGCCGCGCCGCAACGCGCCTCGCGGCGAGGCCATCCCAACCAAGCGATCGGCGATGGTCACGGCGTCATGTCCGGACGCCGCGCGGCAGCCAGGCCCCGCATCGCGTCATGGCTCGCGCATGGCATCCCGCGTCACCGGCAGCACACGTTCCAGCAGGTAACTCAGCACCGTCCGTTTGCCGACTTTCACGTCGGCGGTCACCGGCATGCCGGGCATCAGGCGAAAGCCCGCCGGCACGTTGTGCAACGCCACCCGATCGATGGCGATCCGCGCCCGGTAATACGGCATGCTGCTGTTGGTCGGCATCGGCACCGCGCCGGTCGGATGGCGCTGGTCCTCCTGCGCCGTAAAGCTGTCCGCGCTGATGATGCGGACCGTGCCATACGCCATGCCGTATTGGGTGAACGGGAACGTGTCGAACTTCAGCGCAACCGGGTCGCCGACATGCACGTAACCGTCTTCCGACCCGACGATGTCGGCCTCCACCTCCAGCGGAGCGTCGGACGGCACCAGGGTGATGAGCTGCTGCCCCGATTGCACCACCGAACCGACCGACACTTTGGCGACGGTCAGCACCGTGGCGTCGCGATCGGCGCGCAATTCCACAAGCTGGCGGCGCAACTGCGCCTTGTTCAGCGCCTCGCGAGCGTCCGACAGCTTGCTGGTCGCATCCGACAACTTGTCGGCCAGGTCGGCGTGCCAGTTCTGGATGTAGCTGTCGCGCTCGGCCAACATGGCCGCCAGATCGCGCTGCGCGCCCATCGCCTGCTCCTGTGCGCTCGCCAGATCGCGCGCCATCTCCGCCCGGTTGTCCATCGCCGCCAGGGTGTTCAGCCGGCTGCCCACCTGCAGCTTCTCCAATTGCCGCCGCATCTGCTCCACGCTCTGCGCCACCGTGAGCCGGTCGCGGTAGCCGGCGGCATCCGAATTGGCCCGCGCTATGGCCGCCACCAAACTGTCGGCCTTCTGTTGGTAGTTCTGCAGCCGGTAGTCATATTCGGCCTTGCGCTGGGCGAAGATCGCCGCCTGCAACGACAAATTGGGGTCAAGCCCGGTATAGCTGAACCGCTTGTCGTCCACCTCCGCCTGCATCCGCATCACCTGGGCCTGCAGGCTCGCCACCTGGGCCGCGCTGGCGCCGAGATCGGCCGCGGCGAAGGTCGGGTCCAGCCGCGCAAGCACCTGGCCGGCATGCACCGCCTCGCCCTCATGCACGTCGATCGAACGAATGATCGAGGTCTCCAGCGGCTGCACCACCAGGGTCGGACTCCTGGAAACCACCTTGGCCGGCGCCGTCACCACCTGGTCGATCCTGATCACGCCCATCGCGATCACGCCCGCAACGAACATGCTGGTGATCACCCAGGCGGTGTGCTGGGCGTTGCGCGGTATCGGGTAGTTGATGATCGCCGTGGACGGCGACTGAAACTCCAGGATCGCCGGCAGCGTCGGGTCGTGCCGCTCGGCAACGACCACCGCGCGGTCAGTCGCCTTGGACGAGGGTCGGGGCAATAGCTGCATGTCGGGGACCTTGGCTATCCATGAAACGGGTCTGTTGCGCCCAAAGCTGGCGATACACCACGCAGCGCTCAAGCAGAACCAGGTGCGGCGCCACGTCCATCACCGTGCCCTTGTCCAGCACCATGATCTGGTCGCACTCGGTCAGCGAGGACAGGCGGTGCGAGACGATCACCATCGTACGGCCGCGCGCGATGCGCAGCAGGTTGGCGTTCACCAGCGCCTCGCTTTCCGGATCGAGCGCGCTGGTGGCCTCGTCCAGGATCAGGATGCGCGGATCGGTGATCAGCGCACGCGCGATCGCCAGCCGCTGCCGCTGGCCGCCCGACAGGTTGGGCGAGCCTTCCTCGATATAGGTTTCGTAGCCGTTCGGCATCCGTTCGATGAACTCCTCCGCGCCGGCCAGCCGGGCCGCGCGCACCGCGTCGTCCAGCGTGAGGCCCGGCCGGCCGGACAGGATGTTGTCGCGAATGGAACCGCGGAACAGGAAATTCTCCTGCAACACCACCCCGAAGCTCGACCGCAGGTGGCGCAAATTGATCTCGCGCAGATCGGCGGTGTCGATCTTCACATAGCCGGTGTAGTCGCGGTTGATGCCCTGCAGCAGCCGCGTGATGGTCGATTTGCCGGAACCGGAACGGCCGACCAGGCCGAGCATGGTGCCGGGCGGGACCGAGAAGCTGACGCGATCCAGCGCCGGCGTCTTGGTGCCGGCATAGGTGAAGGTGACATCGTCGAAGGTGATCCCGCCGGCGAATTTCGGCCGCAGCCCGCCCGACGCGGCGTCCACCTCCAGCGGCCGGTTCAGCACCGAAGCAGCCTGGCCGATCGACGCCCCGATCTCCTCGTAATCCTCGATCAGCCGCGCCAGGCCGACCAGCGGTTGCGCGACGCGCTGCGACAGCATCATGAACGCGAACAGGCTGCCGATCATGTAGCCTTGCGTGTCGGACATCGCCAGATAGGCGCCGAGCATGATCACGCCGATCCACATGAACCGCTCGATCGGTGTCACCAGGGTCTGCGGCCAGTTGGAAAGCTTGCCGAACGCGATGCGCCACTTGCCGGCGTCGGCGACGACCTCGTCCCACAGCGCCTTGCGCTGCGGTTCCAGCGCCAGCGCCTTGACCGTCTTGACGCCGTAGATCGTCTCGGCGAGCGCGGAATGCTTGCGCGTCTCGGCCTCGACCACGCGCTTGAACACCACCCGCAGCGGCCGCAGGTAGGCCACGATGATCAGCGTGATGATGCACGCGCAGGCAACCACGATCCAGGCCAGCGTGGCGTCCAGATAGAACAGGAAGGGCAGCAGCACGCACAGCGTGATCAGGTCCAGGAAGGTCCGCAGCAGCTTGCCGGTGATGAATTCCCGGACCTTGTTGATCTGCGTGATGTTGTACATCGTCTCGCCGGCCGGGTGCCGCTCGAAATAATCCAGCGGCAGGCGGACCAGGCGGTTGAACACGTGCAGGCTCAGCTTGGCGTCGATGCGAACGCCGACGATCAGGATGATCAGCCGGCGCACGTAGCCGAGGATCGTCTCATACAGGACGGCGATCCCCAGGATGGTGCTGAGCAGGATCAGGGTGGAATAGCTGTGGTGGGTGAGCACCTTGTTCACCACCGTCATCACCAGGAACGGCGGGAAGATGGTCAGCATGCTGAGGGTGAACGAGGCGATGCCGATGTCGCGCAGCGACCGCCGCTCCTTGCCGACCAGGCCGAGCAACCAGCGGAACGAGAACGGCGCGTCCGCCTCGGTCTGGCCGCGTTGCGCGCGCAGCAGGATCGCCTCGCCGTTCCAGACCTCGGCCAGCCGCATTTCGTCCACCGGGACCGCGGCTTCGGCGGACGCACCGCGCGGGTCCTGGAGGAAGACGACCTTGTGCTCGAGGTTCACCCCGGTCAGCAGGCCGGCGGTGCCGTCGGTGAACAGCAGCACCACGGGGCCGGTGTTGTTGAAATGCATCAGGTGGCGCCAGCGCAACCGCACCGCCCGCGACCACATGCCGGCATTCTGCGCCCACGCCGACAGCGACGCGGCGGACGGCTCGGTTTCCCCCACCGGCATGCGGTACTCGGCGGGGTCCAGCTCGGTGCCGTGATAGCGGCCCGCCATCATCATCGCCAGGAGGCGCGGGTGGATCGGGATCTCGCGCGGGCCGCCCGGTTCGCCCGGCGCGCCGGCATCCGATCCGCTGCCGCCGGCGCTTGCCTCGGCCCGAACCGCAGCCGACGACTGGCGGTCCGGCCCGGGCGGGCTGGAGATCGTTCCGTCAGTTATATCCACGAGCAATCCCTCTCAGAGCCGTTTCAGACAGCGACAAACTGCGCCCCGATCCGTGCCTTTTTCACGCGCAGCGCCGGATAGGCAGACGGCCCTGCCGGTTCGAGCAGGACAATCCGCGCGCCGCGCGGTTCGGCCATAACTTTTGCTGGCCGTTGGTTCACCGGCGCGAGTATGCCCGCCGGGGGAGCCGATTTCAACTTATTCCTTGATTTCGCGGGTGGATTGGCCCGTCCTGGGGCGGCAGCCGCGCGATTGGCCGTGTCCCCCCGGGGCGTAACCTCGGCGCAATCGGGGCGGCTGGCCGATCAGGCCGACAGGCAGCGAGGATCAGACCCATGGTGGCGATCGAGGACAATGTCGGGGCCTTTGTTCCCGGACCGCGCACCCAGCGGGCGCCGCTTGGCGCCGGACGCCTGTCCGGCCTGAGCTTCGCCATCAAGGACCTGTTCGACCTCGCCGGGGCGCTCACCACCTATGGCAATCCGGACTGGGCCAGCACCCATGCCCCCGCCATCGCCACCGCGCCGGTGGTTTTGGCCCTGCTACAGGCCGGCGCCCGGCTGGTGGGCAAGACCAAGACCCAGGAACTCGCCTATGGCCTGACCGGTGAGAATGTCTGGCAGGGCACCCCGACCAATCCCGCCGCACCTGATCGCTTTCCGGGCGGGTCGAGCTGCGGTTCGGCCGCCGCCGTGGCGGCGTCGCTGGTCGACTTCGCGCTGGGCTCCGATACCGGCGGCTCGGTCCGCATCCCGGCGAGCTATTGCGGGCTGTTCGGCATCCGCCCGACCCACGGCGCGATCAGCCTGGCCGGCGCCTGCCCGCTGGCGCCCAGCTTCGACACCTGCGGCTGGTTCTCCCGCTCCGCCTCGGTGCTGGCCGGCGTCGGGGAGGTGCTGCTGTCCGGCCCGCGCCACGGCGCCGAAGGTCCACTGCTCCGCCCGGAGGAAGTCTGGGTGAATGCCCAGCCGGAAGTAGCCGAGGCGCTGCGCCCGGCGCTGGAAAAGCTGGAGCAGATCCGCGGCCGCGCGGTGGGGGTGCGCATCGCGCCCGAGGGAATCGACAGCTTCTTCGACCATTTCCGCACGGTGCAGGCCGAGGAAGCCTGGGTGGCGCTGGGCGCCTGGGTGGAGGCGACCCGGCCGCGCTTCGGGCCCGGCATCGGCGAGCGCTTCGCGGCGGCGAAAGCCACCGACCCGGCGATCGCCGCCCCCGGCCGCGCCTTCCGCCGCGTGCTCCAGGGGCGCATCCGCCCCTTGCTCTCCGGCGGCGCCGTGATGGTCTTTCCCACCAGCCCCTGCGTCGCCCCGCTGCTGACCGCGGAGCGCGCAGAGCAGGATGCGATCCGGCAAGCGACGGTGGGGGTGACGGCGATCGCCGGGTTCGGCGGCTTGCCGGAGGTCACCCTGCCGGCCGCCAGAGTGCACGGCGCCCCGGTGGGGCTGTCGCTGGTCGCCGGCCTGGGCCACGATCGCGCCTTGCTGGCACTGGCGTGCGACGCCGCCGCCGTGCTGGGATTGCCGGTCTGAGATCGCCGGCCCGAAAAGGAACCAAGCGATGCAGGTGCGCCACGCCACGCCCGCCGACCTCCCCGAAATTCAGTCGATCTATGCGTTCCACGTGCTGCACGGCACCGGCACGTTCGAGGAGGTGCCGCCCTCGGTCGAGGAAATCGCCGGGCGGTTCGAGAAGGTCACGTCGCGCGGCTGGTCCTGGCTGGTAGCGGCGGACGCCACCGGGGTTTTGGGCTACGCCTATTATACCCAGTTCCGCGACCGTTCGGCCTATCGCTACTGCGCCGAGGACAGCGTCTATGTGCGTGAGGACGTGCGCGGCCAGGGCGTCGGCAAGGCATTGGTGGCACGGCTGATCGAGGACGCCTCAGCCCGCGGCATGCGGCAGATGATCGCGGTGATCGGCGATTCGGAGAATGTCGGCTCGATCGGCGTGCATGCCAGCCTGGGCTTCCACATGGTCGGCACGATGCGCGCCGTGGGGGTGAAGTTCGGTCGCTGGCTGGACGTGGTGTCCATGCAGCGCCCGCTCGGCCGCGGCGACGCGGACATGCCGTGACCCGGCACCGCGCCCGCGCGGCGGGACAGGCCGGCGCGAAGCACCCGGCGAGCGGCGTAACGCGCGAACCGTACCTGTATTACCCCCCTTGCCCTCGGCGCTGCGCGGCTTGACCGCGCCCGCCGTCAGGGCAAGGCGGACGGTTGCCAATCCGCATCTTTGGCTGATGGCCGCCTACGGCTTCGTCGCCGGGCTGCCGCTGCCACTCTCCGGCTTCACCCTGCGGCTGTGGCTGTCCGAAGGCGGCGTGTCGCTGGCGGTGATCGGCCTGACCGCGAATATCGGCATCGCCTATTCGCTGAAATTCCTCTGGGCGCCGCTGCTGGACCAGACGCCGCCCCCCGGACCGCTGCGCCGCTTCGGCCGGAGGCGGGGCTGGCTGCTGGCGATCCAGCCCGCCCTGGCGGCGGCGGCGGCGCTGCTGGCGCTGTCCAGCCCAACCACCGTGCCGCTGGCGTCGCTGGCCGCCGGCGCGCTTGTCGCGTTCCTCTCGGCGAGCCAGGACATCGTCGTCGATGCCTGGCGCATCGAGTTGTTCCCCGCCCGCCTGCAAGGCGCGGCCATGGCCTTCTACGTCTGGGGCTACCGCGTCGCGCTGCTGATCGCCACCACCGGCGTGATCGCCGCCGCCGGCACCATCGGCTGGCACGCCTCCCTGCTCTGCGTCACCGCACTGATCGGCCTCGGCGTCCCGGTCACGCTGCTGGCGCCCGAGCCGCTCGCCGAGGCGCGGCGCGCGGTTGCCGGGTTCGCCGCACGCCTGCGCCACGCGGTGCTGGAACCGCTGGCCGAGTTCTTCGCCCGGCCCGGCGCCGCCGGTATCCTGGCCTTCGTCGCCCTGTTCAAGCTCGGCGAGGCGATGGCCGGCATCATGACCGCGCCGTTCTATCGCGCGCTCGGCTTCAGCCAGAACGCCATCGCCGCCACCGGTCCGTTCTCGCTGGTGGCGACGCTGGCCGGCATCACCCTTGGCGGCTGGCTGGTCGCCCGCATCGGCGTCGGCCGCGCGCTGTTGTGGACCGGCTGGGTGCAGACCGCCGCCATGGCGATGTACGTCTGGCTGTCCTGGTCCGCTGGCGACCACCGCGTGCTGTACGGCACCGTCGCCACCGAGGCCTTCGCCCAGGGCATGGCCGACGCCGCCTTCATCACCTACCTTTCGGGCCTGTGCTCCACGGCGTTCACCGCGACGCACTACGCGCTGCTGTCGTCGCTCGCCGCGCTGACGGTGCACACGCTGGGAGGCTTCTCCGGCGTGCTGGCAGCCGCGCTGGGCTGGACGCGGTTCTACATGCTCTGCGCATTTGCCGCCCTGCCGGCCATGGGGCTGATGCTGCGACTGCTCCGCCGGTATCCGCCGGCGGAGCAGCGCGCGACCTGACCATGTTGGCGTGGTTGGCGATGTTGGCGGCGGGCGGAGCAGCGCAACGCACTCCGAGACAGGCCGGACGGTCCTTGCCTTGGTCGCCGCCGGCCTCGGAGTCGCGTAGCCACCGGTCGTCGCAGTGAATGCCCAGGCCGGGGGCCGCCTCCGGCAGGGCCACCGTGGCGCGGCTACTTCGGCAGCGCCGCCTTATTCCCCCTCCAGCAGAACCTGCTCATACAGCGCCGCCAGCGGCACCGTGATGCCGGCGCTGGGGAGTGTCACCGCCGCGTCTGGTCCGGAGATCGACTCGAACACCCAGCCGGCGTCTTGCCGGCGGTAAGCGTGTACCAGCATCTCGTCCTGGTAGATCTCGACAATCTCCAGCACGCCCTCGACGGCCTGCAGGTCGGACCGCTTCTGGTCCCACTGCCGCTTGTGCCGCACCTCCGACGGAGAAACCACCTCGAACAGCACGCAAGGATGTTTGCCGCAGCGGATCATGGCATCGGGAATGCGTGCCGTGTCACGCTGCTCGTACCGGGGCACGGCGCCGCTGCCGACCTCCAACCGACACGCCGGATGACCGCGCAGGCGACCGTGTATCTCACTGGCCAGGTTGCCGAGAATGACACCGTGTTCCGGGCTCGGCGCCGCATGCGCGACGATCGTGCCGCGGACAAGCTCATAGCGCCACGCGTTGCCGAACTCGGACTGGTCGGTCCGCAGGAACGCCTCGGCGTCGAGGAACCGGCTGTTGCGTGCCGCAGTGTCCATGCCGTGACGATACCACAACCAGCGCCGATCTGCCATGTCGCCGCGTGCCCCACCGCACCCGCCGGTGCGGCACCCGGCGACGCAAGAAACTGTCAATGCAGATGCAGGCGGATGCACGCCAATGCAGGCGGATTGGCCGGCTTCTGGCATGTCCTTCACGGTCAGGCCTGGCGCGACCAGATGGGCCGGACGGCCCTTGCCTTCGGCGCGGCCAGCCTTGGATTTGCGTAGCCACAGTTCATCCTGGCGAATGACAAGACCGGGCGCCGGCTGCGGCGCGGCCACGATGGCGTAGCTGCATCAGCAGATCGGCGAGAGACGTGACGGCCGGGGCCATTTTAGCCTGCCCGGCAACCACGAGGACGGCCGGGGCAGCGTCCTCGGTTTGGTGTGTCCGCTGTGCCGCCGCGGTAGGCCCGTGGTAGCGCTCGGCGGACATCCGCCTCAACGCGCGCCGGCCGACACATCGACAATCGACCAATCTAATGGTCGCCATTACTTGATTCAGGACGACGCAGTCGAACGCGACGACATCAAAGCTGCTGCCGATGAACGCAACCATGGCGCTTCGTTCGAAATGGCCCGTGCGATGGTCACCGACCCCAAAATTACCGCCGGCTTGCTAAACCGAGTCTCCCGGACTCTCGGCCTGCCGCCAGAATTGCGGAAAGTCGAGCTGAGGGGTCAGCGAGGATGGATCGTGATCGCGACTTCCCGCAACACCGTGAAAAAATGCGCTTCTGATCTGACTCTATCAAACTAACCCATCTTATTCACCGCATAGCAGGGATTCGCTGACGGGCATGGTACAAGTGTCTGGAATCGCCTAGAGATTGGGTGCTGACACCAACCCAGGCACCCGGACAGAATCTGCCATGCCCGCCGA
>Ga0307374_10002433_pt1 | contig 33070 bp, 30 predicted proteins | sample OX3MG_FD_202532 | JGI IMG/M metagenome (GOLD analysis project Ga0307374, IMG submission 202532) | Soil microbial communities from Risofladan, Vaasa, Finland - OX-3 | ecosystem: Environmental > Terrestrial > Soil > Coastal area > Acid sulfate soil | place: Finland: Risofladan, Vaasa | collected... | reverse complement strand
ACGGTCGATCGCGAAAGCGACATGGCTGCCATGGTCGCGGCAGGGGTCGATGCAATCGTGACAAACCAGATCGCCAGCCTGCGGTCCTTCCTCGACGAAGGCTCTACCGCTGGCCTGCCGCCACGTTGACCGCGTGGGTGGCGTTGCTCAAGGAATAAGGGATCTGCGCGACGTCGCCAACGCCCGAACCGGCGTTCGACGCGGTCTGCACCACATCATTACGGACCGTGGCCAATTCGCCCGTCACGCTGGCATACCGGGTCTGCACGCTGTGAAGATCCGAAACAAGCGCGTGATCGTGTGCGCCGACAGCGAGCGCCCCAATGAAGCTGACGGCAACAAGCAACTTGGTCATCGGTTGTCCTCCCCGTATCTGCCTCGTCCCCAGGTGAGTCGCAGCAGGAAGTCATCGGCATTGAGCCGCCTCGCAATGCATCCCGACAGGGTGCGCTCGTGTGTGAAGAACGTGGCGGCGACGGAACCCTTGCGGATCTCTCCGGATGGCTTCGTGAACGCCATCTAGGCCCCGCCCAGCGAGAATCGGCTTATCCTGCAGGTGTGCCACGAGCGCGCAAATCCGCCAACCGCTACGAACTGTTCACCTGCGCGTGGGAGGGTCATGCGATTGTCGGGAGGGACGCGGCTCACGTTTCACCCGACGACAGCGTGCTCGTCCGGGAGGCCGGTGGTGTTCGCTGGCACCGCTGCTTGCGTTGCGACGCGTGGATCATGCGCGAAATCCCCGGCAAGCCGACCCGCGACGACGTCGAGGGCAGGGACGAGATCGCGATACCGCTGCGCGGGCCTCTGCTGCGGGACCGCTACGTGTTGCGCTTGATCGCAGTGGACCGTGCCATCCACGTGGTCGTTCTGGCCTTCCTTGCGGTGATTCTGCTCACGTTCGCTCAGCACAACCACGCGTTGCACCGCGACTACATCAACATCATGAACGCACTGTCCGGAGGTAGCCCCGGCGAGGCTCAGGCAAGGGGGATCCTCGGATATTTCGCCCGGGCCTTCAAATACACACCCACCCACCTCTACACGCTGAGCCTCGTCCTCATGGCGTATGCGGCGCTCGAAGCCACCGAAATGGTGGGCCTCTGGCTCAACAAGCGGTGGGCCGAGTACCTGACGTTCATCGCCACCACCGCGCTGGTGCCGTTCGAGGTGTACGAACTCACGAAGAGCATCAGCGTGTTCAAAGTGCTCGCACTGGTTATCAACGTCGCTGTCGTGATCTACCTGCTCCTGGCCAAGAGGCTCTTCGGGTTGCGTGGCGGCCACCGCGCCGAAGCGATGCGCCGGCAGGCGCTGGGTGGGTGGGACGCCATTGTGCAGGCCACCCCGGGTCTTCGGCCGAACGGCGCTCCGGTGAAGGCGACACCCATTTCGAGGTGAGCAGGTTGGTTGCACAACCCGGCCCCGCAATCGCTTTTCCTTCGTATCATGCCCCTGTGGTTCACCGTATACACGGCAAGGCACTCGCCGTTTTCACACCTCCGATGGCGTGTGTCCCAGCCAGCGGTTCATGAACGGGATCGCCTCCACGCCATGCCACTGATGCTCGCCTTCGAAGACGTCGTGCACCAACCGGTCGGCGGCCGCGTGCTGCTCGTAGACGAGGCGGGTCCGCCGGACTGATTCAGTGGCCACTGCGACGGGAAACAGGTAGTCCTCCGTCCCAGACTCGATCAGCAACGGGCGGGGTGCGATGAGCGCGGCGACGTCCTCGTGTTCGAGGTGGCCCAGCATCCCGTGGAACACCTGGGAGCCGCACATGTTCCAAGGCATTTTGTGGCTCTCCTTCCACGAGGAGAAGTACCCGCTCACGACGGCCGCCGCCACCCGGTTGTCGTAGGCCGTCGTGAACAGGGTCACGGTTGCCCCGTACGACAGCCCGACCATGCCGATCCGGGACGCGTCCACCAGCGGGTGTTGGCTCAGGACGTCGAGACAGCGTGCCAGGTCCCACACGTTCTGGGTCAGGGGATTCCAGCCGGCCATGACCGCGTGCACCAGGTTGGTGTCGCAGGCGTAGTGGTCCTCGGGATTCCAGTCCAGGCGCTCCCCGAAGCAGCGCAGGTCCGGCGCCAACACCACGTAACCCTGGCGCACGAACTGGAGCGCGTAGTCGCTGTTCGGTGCATCCGTGTGCTCCAGTCCCACCGCCTGGGACTTACCCGGGCCGTGGCCGTGGCAGGCAAGCACCGCCGCGCCCTCCGACTCTCGCCCGTCGGGGATGAGCAGGTAGGCCGGCACCGACATGTCGAACTCGGTGTCGAACACGATCTTCTCACGCCGGTAGCCATCGCACTGCTCGGACTCGAGCGTTTCGGGCCTGAGCGGCACCGGCTCGGGCAGGGGACCCATGAGCTCGGCGAGCCGGCGGCGCCGGCCCTCGACCCATGCCGCCAACGCGCCCGGGTCGCTCTCGGGAAGCGGATCTTCGTGTGACGTCGCGCCCAGCCGGGAGACCCACTGGTACCAAGGAGAGAAGTTCCGGTCCGGTACAGGCTGGACCAGACCCGCGCTGCTGCTCATGTGTGCCCCTTTCGCAGTGGTGCCCCAATGTAGGCGGCGGCGAGATTGAGTCCCCCGGCGAGTTCGGGCAGAATTCAGCGGTGACCCTCGCAACCAGCTTGAGCGTGCACCCCATCTCACCGACCATCGGCGCCGAAATCCATGGAGTCGACATAGCTCAGCCGCTCTCACCAGGCGATGTGGCTGCGGTGCGTCATGCGCTGAACACCCACCACGTGATCTTCTTCCGTGATCAGACCCTTTCGCCCGAACAGCAGGCCGACTTCGCTCGCCAGTTCGGGGAGGTCACCGAAGCGCATCCCGTGCTCCCGTCCATTGCCGAAAGCCGCGAGGTGTTGGCGATAGACGGCAAGGTGGACCGTGCCAGTTGGTGGCACACCGATGTCACCTTCACCGAGACGCCGGCCTTCGGGTCGATTCTCTACATGCTCGAAGCGCCCGAGGTCGGCGGGGACACCATGTGGGCCAGCCTGCAGGACGCGTACGACGGGCTGGCGCCGGCGGTTCGGTCCATGTGCGACAGCTTGATCGCCATCCACCATGACCCCTGGTTCGCCGCCGATGTGGACGCCCGGGGTGGCTACGAGTGGAACGGGGTCTGGCACGACAAGCTGTTGCCGGCCATCCACCCGGTCGTCCGCACCCATCCGGAGACTGGCCGCAACGGCCTGTTCGTGAACGGCCAATTCACCCAGTCCATCCTCGGGTTCTCAAAGAACGAGAGCAACGCCATCCTGGAGATGCTCTACCGTCACTGTGTCCAGCCGGAGTTCACGTGCCGCTTCCGCTGGAAGGCGGGATCAGTGGCCTTCTGGGACAACCGGGCCACCTTGCACTACGCGCTGGACGACTACGGGGACGCGCCGCGTTATGCCCACCGGGTGACGCTGCGCGGTGACCGCCCCTTCGGGCCGGCCATGCCTGCCCGCACTGACGGTTGATCGATGACGCCTGCAGCCGTCGTTTGTCGCCAGCTACGGGGTGGGCAAGGGCTTGGTTTTCTGTTCAATGACCCAGCACGTCCCCTGCGGCTTGTGGTTGGTCTTGAGCAGGCACTGCGGCCCAGGCGGGACGTTGTTGTGGATTTTGACCACCGTGTAGGTGGTGGGGCCGTACATCTTCGTGGGGCTGAAGCTCCAGAGAGGTGACAAGCCACCGGGGAAGTTCGTGATCTTCGAGAGCGCCTCGACGAAGGTGCGGCGGTTGAGGTTCTTACCCGCCGCGGTGGCGACCTGGGCAAACAGGCGTATGGATGTGCACCAACCCTGGATCGGGCCCTGCTCCTCAATGTAGAAGCTCTCGGTGCCCGGGATCGGCTTCGGGTGCGCCTTGTGCCATGTGGTGAAGCACGATCGCACGCCCGGGTCGTAGCCGCCCATGCTCTGAGGCCGGGCGTCGTCGAACCCTCCGAGGGTCTCGGTCGTCACGCCTTGCTGCCCATCCAAAGCCTTCTCGTAGGGAAAGGGGATCAGCCCGAGCGCCACTTCAACCGTCGACTGATAGTCGCTCAGGAGGAGCTGCGGGAAGAACTGCTGCTGGTTCTCGGCCCCCAGGTAGGGGAAGAATGCATTCTCGGGGAGGAGCGGGATGACTGATTGGATGCCGGCGGCCTTCATGCGCTCCACCGCAAGTTGCGCGTCCGAGTTGGTGCTGGCCGACCCGTTGAGCGCCGCGGAGATGGTGAACACCTGTGGCGTGATCCCGGCCTGCCTCAGGTACCCCATCAGGAAGTAGTTGAGCGCAGCCTGGTCGGCTGCCTGATCTGACACCACGACACCGACCTTCTTCGCACCGCCCAACCGTCCCGAACTGACGCCCCATTGCACCAGCGCCTTGAGCACGGGAGCCTGGTCCGCCCCGGTCCACCACAGGTACGGGGAACCCAGCTGTGTCCAGTCACTGATGGTCGACCAGGCACTGATGAGTGGGGTGTGCCCCTCCTGCGTGATGCAGAGCTGGTTGTCGCCCTCCCAGGTGCCGATGCCGTCGACGACCGCGAAGACAGGTGGGTTGCCTTTGGTCCATTGCTCACAAAGTGCGCGCTCGGACGCGGCGCTGGTCGGATCGAAGGTGACGATCATGGGGTTGATCTTGCGGCCGTTGATCCCACCCGCCGCATTGATCTGGTTCACGTACAGATGGATGGAGTAGACCTGCTCGTTGTACTCCTTGTCGGTGCCAAAGCCGAACTGCGCGCCGAGGCTGTTGACCGGCGCCAGAGGGAACACGACATTGATTGTCGTGGCCGTCACGCCACGCGCGCTCGTGCTGGCGGCGGTGACCGGCGTGGGCTTGAACGACGCGGCGGTTCTCACCTCGGAGGCTCCCGCGCCCGTCGGGCCGCCGGGTGTGCCGGCGGGCGCGAGAACCAACCACGCCACCAGGCCGACGACAACGGCCACCACGATCAGCAGGGTTCGCACCTGCATCGCGGGCGGCCGGCGGCGCAGTCGTCGCCAGGCCCGGCTGACCGGTGCCAGTGGGCTGTGCAGATGGATTCCGCCTGACTGGGTTGACATGCTCACGATCCCTTTCGCGCTCATGGTGCGTGCACCGTCGGAGGGGTTGCTGCGGATATGCCAGTTGGGCCTGAGACCTGAAGCGCCTCGTCGCTCGCGCCGAGATACGCCGCCAGCGCCTTCGGGTCGGCCCGCACCACCTCGGGGGGGCCGACCGCAACCACCTGGCCCAGCTCCATGACCACCACGGTAGAGCAGAGCTCAAAGACCAGGGGGACATCGTGCTCCACGAGGACGATCGTCGTATTGACAACCTGATGCAGGCGCTGGAGGAGGGGGATGAACGCCTCGGCCTCGCGCTGGGCGATACCGGCGGTCGGCTCGTCCAACAGGAGGAGGCACGGATCGGCCAGGACGATCGAAGCCAGGTCGACCACTCGACGCGTCCCGGTCGAAAGCTCGGCCGTGCGGTGGTGACGGAAGCGGTCCAGTCCGAACGCCCCGATCACCTCGTCAACCACAGTTCGCTTGCGGCGCTCGGACCTTCTCGCCCACGGCATCTGCAGGGTGGTCGACAAGACGGCCACCTCGCGTTTGGCGTCCTCGCAGAGCATGAGGACGTCCTGCACCGAGAGCTCTGGGAAGAGCCGGCAATCCTGGAACGAGCGCACCAGCCCGACCCGTTGCCGCTCTTCGGGCAGGTACTCCGCCAGATCGACGCCGTCGAGCGCAACGGTGCCGGACTGCGGTATGACCAGGCCGGACACGGCGTCGAGGGTCGTGGTCTTTCCTGAGCCGTTCGCGCCGATAAGGCCCACAATGGATCCGGGCTCGGCGCTGAAGCTGACGTCGACGACGGCGTGCACGCCACCGAAACTGACGCTGAGGCCGGTGACCTCGAGCCGCGAGGGGCCTTGGGCGACGCTCACCCGTCCACGCTTTCCCCGATGAGCGCCGGTGCGTCGGTTCGCTCCGGAGGTGTCTGCCGCTCGCCCGCGTCAACGGTGGGCGCCGACCCCGACGCCCGACGGTCGAGGAGCGAGCGGAGGCCGACCGTCACGGCGTCGCCGAAGCGGTGGAGTACCTCGCCGAGGCCCCCCGGTAGGTACAGAATGAAGGCCACGACACCAAGACCGCTCGTCAGGAACTGGATGGTCGGGTTGGCGCCGAAGATGGCCGGCAAGCCTTCCAGGTAGAGGGCCCCCAGGATGGCGCCCGGGATCGACCCCAGCCCGCCGATCACCACCATGGCGATGATGATGAACGAAATGGTCGGATCAAAGGTCGTGGTGCTGAACCGTTGCGTAGCGAAGGCGAAGCAGGCGCCGGCGTAGCCCGCCAGGAAACCCGAGAGACCGAACGCCAGCAACTTGGTTCGGAGGACGGGGATGCCCATGGCCGCTGCACCGATCTCGTTGTCCCGCACCGCCACAAGCCGGCGCGCCACCCCCTGGTCGCGCCACACCCGCACGGCAAAGATCGACAGCAACAGCACGCCCAGCGAGAACCACGCGAAGGCCCGCTCGGAATTGAGGCTCAGCCCGAAGAGGGTGGGCCGTCCGATCAGCGTCGAGGCGGGGTTCGGCAGACCGGTGCAGAGGGTCTTGTGGATGAGGGGGACGGTCCAGCACGGCGTCGCCAACACCGCCTGCTGCATGAAAATGGCGAAGCCGAGCGTCGTGACGGCCAAGAAGAGGCCCGGCATGCGCAACGCCGGCAATCCGACGATCACCGCCACGAGAGCCGTGACGGCCCCGGCGTAGAGCAACACCAATGGCAACGGAACGGAGGTGCCGAGGTGAGCCGCCACCAGGGTCCCGACCGCGACAAGGCCGAACTGCCCGAGGGACACCTGGCCGGCCCAACCGGTGAGGATCGTGAGCGACAGGGCGATCACCGCATAAATGCAGACCTGGCTGAAGAGGAAGTCGTTCCCGACGTTGAGCACCAGTGGAAGCAGGGTGGCGGCTCCTATCGCCAACCAGACCCCGCTGGACGAGACGCGCCGCCGCAACAGGTCGGCGGCCGCTCGCACCGTCGTCGCCGAGCCGTGCTGCCAGGTGGATCGCTCGGCCGATCGGCTGTCCTTGCGCAACGCACGCACACGGACGAGCAGCACGGCCATCAGCACACCGAACAGGATCAGCTGTTGGTTGGCCGTGGTCGCGACATTCCATTGCAACAGCTCGTACAGCACCCCGACCCCGACGCCTGCGACGAAGGCCACGGTCAGGTTGATCATCGCCCCCACGAGCGCGGCCGTGAGCGCAAAGAGGAGCAGGTCCGGGCTGAGAACCTCGGTGAGGGCACTCGTCTGGCCCGGCGCGTTCAAAATGGCGGTGAAGGCGGAGAGGGCTCCGGCCACGGTCCACGTCAAGGTGGATGTTCGGCGGATCCACACTCCCGAGAGCCGGGCCGAGTCGGCATTCTCCGACATGGCGCGCATGTTCAGTCCCCACGACGAAGAGCGGACGGCCACGGCCAGAGCGATGGCCACAATGGGAGCCACAATGATCGTCAACACCTCGGCCGGCGTGAAGATCACCGACCCGATGGAGAACGAAATGTCAAAGGGGACGGGTACCGGCCGGTAGAGGTTTTTCGGGCGGATGAAGGGCAGGGCGGTGAGGGCGAGCAGGACTTGGCTCAGCCCAATGGTGGCCACCATCACCAGGACTCGTGGCCGGTTGAACAACCGGCGCAACACGAGCTCGGACAGTGCGCCGCAGGCTGCGGCGAGGGCGATGGAGAGCGTGAGGGCGAACCAGTAGTTGAACTTGAAGTCAGCGGTGAGCTTCACCAGGAAAACGGCGGCGATCACGCCGACCTGACCCTGGGCGAAGTTGAGCACACGGTTGGTGCGGTAGATCAGAACCAGTCCGACGGCCAGCAGCCCGTAACCGAGGCCGATGACCACACCCTGGAGGACGATGTAGCTCGGGGCGGAGAAGGCCAGCAAGGAGTCCCGGTGCTTAGCTCAGGCTCGCGGAGGCGGTGCCGAGGAACACGGGTCGCAACAGGTCGTCGCGGGCCATGAGCTCCGACGTCGCACCGTCGAACCGGATTTCGCCGCGCTCAATGAAGAAGCAGCGCCGAGCGAGGCTCATCGCACGGTTCACGCTCTGCTCGACCAGGATGACCGTCGCCCCTTCCTGGTTTATGCGGCGCACCATGCCCATCAGCCGCTCGACGGTCTTCGGAGCCAGCCCAAGGGCCAGTTCGTCAATGAGGAGCAGCTTGGGCCGGGTCATCATGACGCGCGAGAGTGCGAGCATCTGCTGCTCCCCTCCCGAGAGGTTGCCCGCCGGCTGGTCGATCCGCTCCTTCAACTCGGGAAACACCTCCAGGGCCTCGGCCAGCGCCGCCGCGGACCGAGCACGGTCGCGTCGCAGGGTGTGGCCACCGATGCGGAGGTTGTCGCGGACGGACAATCCGGGGAACGTCATCTTCCCGCCCACGAGGAGGGCCACCCCTTGGTCGATGATCTGTTCGGGCTCAAGGTAGGTGCAGTTCACCCCGAAGATGCGGACAACCCCACGGTGGGGGTGCGACAGGCCGGACACGGCCCGCAGCAGGGTCGACTTGCCCGCACCGTTGGTCCCGAGGAGCGCCACGATCTCGCCTTCCTCCACCTGCAAGTTCATGTCGAAGAGCACCTGGTTGGTGCCGTAGTAGAAGTCCAGGTTGTGCACCTGCAGCGCCGGGATGTCACCGCCCGACTGCCGGCGCTTCCCTTCGGTGTAGCGCTCAATGACGTCCTCAATGACCAACGTGATGTCCCGCTTCACACTGCGCGAGCCGAGGATGAGCAGGAAGCCCCCGATGACGCACACCGGGGCGATGATGGTCAATGACACGACGATCCCGTGCAGGCCGCCGATCGCATCGGACACCGCCCCGACGATGACCGAACCGGCGAAGCCGCCGAACACCAGCGAGTACACGCCGAACATCGCGAAGCAGATGGTGCGCATTTCCGGCGGCGCGGTCGCCGCCAGGGTCAAGAAGATGCAGATGGCCAGGGGGGAGACCGATGCGTTGGCCAGGAACTGGAGCACCGCGACCATCCAGAGGCTGGGCACGTAGAGCGACGAGACGAAGAGGATCCCGTAGGCGGATATGCAGATGCCCGATATCACCAGCGGTCGTTGGGGTGCGCGGCGGAAGAAGCGGTCACCGATGACGTAGGCCAACGGGAGCCCGAGGAAGGCGGCCAGGCCGACGATGGCGTAGAACTCGCTTCGGCTGGCGGTCCCGAGGTGGAACTTGTCGATCAGGAAGAGGTTGCCGAACAGCGACGAGCCGGTGCCGACGAAGCCGAGGATGGCCACGGCGACCAGCTCGTAGTAGAGGGACCTGATGCGAAGGAGCCGCGTGACCGCCGATCCCAGCAGGACCCGCGGTGCCTTCTCCTGCTGGCTGTGGAGGTCCATCCCGGACTCCTTGAGGATGTGACTGCTCTCGTTGGCTCCCTTCTCGGGCTCCTTGAGGGTGAAGAGCGCGAGACCCATGGGTATGCCGACGAGCGCAACCAGGAGCCCGTAGCGCCAATTGTGCGCGATCGTCACCACGAAACCGAAGATCAGGATGCCGACCGTCTGCGAAATCGGGTCGGACAGGTTGTGCCAGCTGAAGATCCGTCCCCGACCCTCGGTCGGGTAAGCGTCGGAGAGGTACGAGTTGTGCACCGTGTTGTTGACGCCCGTGCCGATGGATGCCGCGAGATACAAGAAGGCGAACGCCCACACATTGGGAGAGAGCGCCATGAGCGAGCCGAACACGGCGAAGATCAGCAGGGCGATGGCGGCCACCGTTTTGCGGCTGCCCCGGTCCGCCCACAACGCGAGCGGAACGGCCCAGAGCAGTTGCGATACCTGGGCCACGAAGGCCACTGCGCCGAGTGCCGCGTTCGACATGTGGAACGAGACTTGCAGGTTGTGACCGATCAGGGTGATGCCATTGCCGAAGGTCCCCGGCACGAGCGCGGCCGCCGTCATGAGGACCAGCGGGGCCCAGCCCGAGGTGTGCAAAATCCCCATCAGCGCTGGCGGCTTGCCTTCGCCCGTACCCGGCATGACCCTCAGGTCGGCGACCACATCGGGATCGCGCACGTGGGCCACCGCGTCGCGCAACAGATCCTCGGGAACGGCGAAGTCAAACAGCGGCGCCTCGGTCACTGGGGCGTCACTCTATCCCTGACACGCGCGTCAGTGAACGAGCGTTCGGACGTGGTTGCGTGCTCCTACGCCACCGTGGCGACGGTGAGTGGACCCTCGGGCAGAATCGCCACGCGCCCGGTCCCCCCGAGCGCGGCCAGGGCGTCCGCCACCGCCGTGGTCACGTCCTGGACCGGCGTGAGCTGGGCCGCGCGGACCTCGTCATCCGTGAGACCATCGCTGTAGAGCCAGACCTGGGCCCGGGAGAGGACCCGACCGAGGACCTGTGCCTGCCACCGGTCAAGCTCGGCCCCTCCCCCGGCGCCGATGAGGTCCAGGGGACTGGTTGACGCGGCCAGCACGCGGGCGAATGCGCCGTCGGCGGGCACGCCGTCCCTGCAGGCCGCCGCCATCACGATGATCCCCCCGTCGCGCAGGATCCGCTCAGCTGCCGCCATGCCCTTGACGGCCTGGTACAGGTTGCGGTCCAGGGGATGGCCGCCGTTGGTCGACACCACGACGTCGAAGGCGGCACCCACCTGTTGCACCGCCGAAGCTTCGGCGAACGCGCACGCGGCATCGTGGGTCTCGTCCAGGGTTCCGGCGAACACCGCGGTGACCTGACGCTTCTGGTTGATGGTCACGTCGACGGAAAGATGGGGCGGGGCCAGGGCGACCGCGGCCCGCACGAAGTCGTGAACCGGGTTGCCCCACCTGGTCACGAACGTGGCCGCGGCATCGGCAATACGACGCGGGTGGTGGGCCTCCAGGATGGTCCGCGTCCCTGCGAGACCGGGGCACACTGCCTTGGGACCGCCACTGAAGCCGGCGAAGAAGTGGGGCTCCACGAAGCCTGTGATGATGCGCACATCGGCCTCGACGTAGTGGCGCTGCAGCAGCACGGGCACGCCGTCGACCGCGCCGACTTCCACATGGTCCGGGCTGTCCGAATCATGGTCGACGATGGCGTACCGCCGCACGACATCGGGCCCGACGAGTTCCTGCATCTCGTCCGCGCTCGCCTGGCGATGCGTGCCCGTCGCACACAGGAGAGTGATGTCTGCGTCGGCCACACCGCAACGCTCCAGCATGTCCAGCACCGGCGGGAGGACCGTGCGGTTCGGCATCGGCCGCGTCAGGTCGGGGAACACCACCGCCACCGTCGACCCGCCGCGGGCCAGTTCGCTGAGCGATGGCCCGGCGACGGTGTGCTCCAGCGCGCGGGCGACCGCGTCCGCTTCATCGGGCAGGCTCGGAAGCTCACGTGGAAGGATCACCTCGGCATCGTCGGGGACGACCACCGTCCGTCCGACGGTGCCGTACGCGATGCGGACCTCCACGTCGGTCTTAGAGCGGCGCGCGCCGCCCCGCGCGCGGGAGCGACTCCGTGGCTTCCAGCACGGCCTCGGCCACGTGATCGACCTGGTGGCGCAATCGCCGGTAGAGGTCGACGGCGGCGGGATCGGGCTCTATGACGGCCGCGATCGGATCGAGCTGTTCAAGGGTCAGGCCCATCCCGAGCGCTCGACCGGCCAGCAATGCGGCGCCGGCCGACGCGGCCTCACCCGATCGATGGCGCGTGGCAGGCAGCCCGAGCACCGAGGTCAGCACCTCGACCCACAGCGGCAGCCCGGTCCCGCTCCCGCCGAGCGTGATCCCCTGGGCGGTGCTGCCCCCGAGGCGCCCCGCGGTCACAACCTCCATGCACCGCAGCACATCCCAGGCCACGGCCTCAATCACGGCCCGCGAGAGGTCGCCTGCCCCATGCGCCGCCCCGAGGCCCATGAAGCCGGCGCGGGCATCGTCACGCCACCAGGGCGCCCGGGCGCCGTCCAGCCACGGGACCGCAATGACCCCGCGTGCGCCGGGTGGGCTCTGCGCCGCCTGGGCCGCCAGCTCGTCAACCGGCCGGTTCACGAGCCGGCCGAGCCAGGCCAGGAAGGATCCGGCGGCCGACAGGCCTCCCTCCAACAGCCATCCACCTTCGGCCCCGCGGGTGACGACGGCGCCGGCGGGAGAAGGGACGGGGCGTTCGTGCACCGGCACCGAGACGTTGGCAGTTGTCCCCCAACTGACCATGGGGCACCCCTCCGACGCGCCCGACCCGAGCACTTCGCACTGACGGTCCCCCGCCCCGATGACGACGGGTATACCGGGCTGCAGTCCGAGCTCGGCTCCGGGTACCGGGCGCATCTGCCCGACGACGGTGTCGGAGGGCACGACGCTGGGCAATTTGCCCAGGGCCGGTCCGGCCAGCTCGCGCAGGGCATTGCCGTCGAAGTCGTACAGGCCACTACGCGACGCGAACGTGGCGTCAGTGACCACTTCGTCGGTCATGCGCATGACGATGAGGTCGCGCGGCGAAAGGATGGCGTCGCAGGACTCCAGCCGGCCGGGCTCGTGGGTGGCCAGCCAGGCCAGTTTCGACGCGACCGCACCCGCGTCCAGCGGGATCCCGGTCCGGGCCCGGTTGATGTCCTCGCCACCGAGCATTTCGGTGAGGGCGGCCGCCTCGGCGGCACCACGGCGGTCGGACCACAGGATGCCCTTGCCGATCGGCTCCCCGGCCCGCGTCACGGGGACGAACGTCTGCCGGGCGCCGGAGCACGCCACGACGTGGACCTGGCGGAAGGCGACCGGTGCCTGAGCGCGCGCCTCGGCGCAGGCGATAACCACCGACGTCCACCACCGCAGCGGATCCTGCTCCGCCCAGCCCAGCTGGGGATGGGCGGTCGCCACCTCCGAACGAGCGAGGGCCACCAGGCCCTCGTCCCCCCACAGCCCGACCTTGGTGACGGTGGTGCCGAAGTCGATGGTCAGGATCATCACTGGCGTACGAGCCCAGCTACCAGCCCGGCCATTTCCGCCGGATCAGGATCCTGATAGATGGTGCGACCCAGTGCCATGCCTCCGGCTCCCCCTGCCATGGCATCGCGCACCTCTTCGAGGACGGGCGCGCGACCGGCGTCACCCTTGGGGCCGCCAAGGAAGAGGACCGGCACGCCCACGCTTGCCACAATGCGAGCGACCGCGCGAGTTCGCTCGACGCCGGCGGGCCCTTCGGGCAGCGGGACTTTGACGACTGGCGCACCCATGTCGTGCGCGACTACGGCGGCGAGAATGATCGACTCAGGATCGCGGGCGACGCGGCCATCCCGCCAGACGAGAGGTTCGATCAGGGCCTCCAGTCCGGCTGCCCGGGACTGCTCCAGGACCTGTCCCAGGAGTTCCAGGGCGGAAGCGGTGAGAGGGTCGGCCATGTCGATGCGCGTCATGTGTTTGACGCCGGTCCACCCGTCCGCCGCGGCGCGGGGCACGCTGGCCACGAGGCGGTCGTCGAGCTCGAAGGCCGAGCCCGCCAGGCCGGTGCGGTTGATGGAGAGGTAGGTACGGTGCTCTGGGGTCAATTGCCCGCCCTCGGCCAAGTCGGCTAGCGGCTGCGCCGTGGCCAGGATCCCGTCGCACGAGGGCAGTGCCTTGGAGAGCGCCGCGACGTAGTCCCGGTAGTTCTCCGTCGTCATCACCCCACGGGCGCGGTGGTCGGCGGCGAGGATCAGCGAGGGCGTCGGCAGGGGAAGGGCCCGCGTCATCCCACTCCGGCTCGCGAGAGCACGACCTTGGCCACCGCTGAGAAGTCCTCCCGGCCGTAGCCGGCTTGCTGCGCGTCGGCGAGCATCCTTCGGGCGGTCTCCGTCGTCGCGACCGGGACGCCCGCGGCGGCGGCAAAGGCCAGTGCCAGGTCGAGGTCCTTGGCCATGAGATCGGTCATGAACCCGGGCTGCCAACCGTTCGAGGCGGGGCTGTCGGCAACGACGCCGGCGACGGGGAGACGCGTGCGTACCGCGGTGCAGTCACCTGTCGCGTGCGTCAGCACCTCGAAGAGCTTCTGCATATTGACGCCTGACTTCACCGCCATCGCCGTCGCTTCAGCTGTTGCGGTCATCTGTGCCGCGTAAATCAGGTTGTTGCAGAGCTTCACCACCTGGCCCATCCCGGGCCCTCCTACGTGGACGATAAGGCCGGCAAAGGGGATGAGTGCAGCCTCGGTGTCGGTCAGCGTGGACTGGTCGCCGCCAACCATGAGCGTGAGCACGCCCTTCTCGGCTCCGGCCGTCCCGCCGGAGAGCGGTGCATCCAGATAACGCGCCCCGGTCGCAGCGACACGGCGATGCTGCTCGCGCTCGACACCCGGATCAATGGTCGAGCAGTCGACCACTGTCTTGCCCTCGCCAAGCACGGGCAGCATGTCATCGACCACCTCGACGACCTCCGGCGAGTTCGGCACGCACAGCACCACGACGTCGGAGGCCTCCGCCACCCCTCGAGGTGACTTCCCGTCGTCCGCGCCCAGCGCCAGCGCAGCGTCAATTGGTCCCCGGCTGCGGGAAGCCACCGAGACCGTGTGCCCTGCCTTCAGCAGATGCCCCGTCATCGGCAAGCCCATTGCGCCAAGACCGACAAACCCGATTCGCATGGTGAGATCCTCCGCTGGTGGTGCGCCGGCCGGCGTTATTACGCAAAGCGCCGGCGACGGGGCGACCTTAGGTGAACTGCGGCAGCCACTCCGCGGTGCCGGCCAGGAGCTCATCCACCATCGCCTCAATCTCTCCGAGGTCGCCCCGTCCGGCCAGCGGATCAAGTTCGAAGGCTTGCCGCGCCAGCGTCTTGTCGCCCTTGAGCGCGGCATCGACCGTGAGTTCCTGGGTGGCGGTGTGCCGGCGAACGATCTCGTCGTAGGGGGCCGGCAGGACAGATACGTCGCGACCGCGGATGCCCGAGCCGTCGATCACGCAGATCGACTCGAGAACCACATCGCGGGGCAGGTTGGGAGCCTGTCCCGTATTGGGGATGTTGACGGGGGCCTCGAACGGCACGTTGGTGAGCATCGCTTCGATCATCGGCGAGGGGAGCTCGCCGGACTGCCACGTCTGCAGTGGCTTGGTACCGGCGAGCCATTGGTCGACGTTGGATCGGTCCTCCGCTGCGTTGTGCTCGCGCTTGGAAATCGGGCTCAGCTCAATGTTGTAGGCCGCCCCCCAATTGGACTCGGGGGTGAGTGCGAACGAGAGGAACTCGGCAATGTGGCGGTCGCCGGCCGCCGGGAAGGTGCCCCAGCGGTCAAGCAGCGTGAGCTTGAGGACGTGACGCTGGGCGAAGTCGAGTTTCGAGAACATGTCGGCTTCGGGTCGCCCTGCGTATGGTGCCAGTGACTCCAGCCCACCGACCTCGTCCACCAGCTGGCGGATGACGTCGAAGCCGTCACTCCCGTCGACCTTCAAATCGGTGAGGACCGGGAAGTGATTCACGCCGACGACCGTGGGCTCCACCGCCTCCATCGGCCGGCCAAGGGCGATGGCGAGATCCATGCAGAAGTTGCCCACCTCGTGGCAGAGACCGACGGTCTTCATGCTCGTCTCGCGGCATACGGAGCGGGTCAGCGTGGTCATGGGGTTGGTGATGTTGAAGAGCCATGCGTCGGGGCACAACTCCTCCATGGCCTTGCCGATCCCCACCAACACCGGGATGTTTCGAAGCGCGCGGTTGATGCCGCCGGGTCCAACGCTGTCGCCCACGGTCTGGGTGATGCCGTGAGCGGCGGGCACATCCAGATCGACCGCCATGGAACGGAAACCCCCCGTCGAGATGCAGACGATGACGAAGTCGGCTCCCTCCAGTGCTTTGCGCTGGTCGGTGGTGGCCATGACAGAGGCCTTGGTCCCGAGGGCCTCGTTCACCTTGTGGGCGAGCGCCTCCATCTTCGGGAGGGGGTCGGGATTGATGTCCTGGAGCACCAGGTGCATGCCGGAGAGCGAGGGGGTCCCGAACAGGTCGGCCATCAACTCTGGCGCCCACTGGTAGCTGCCCCCGCCGATGATCGTGACCTGCGTGCTCATCGCTGCCCCTTTGCGCTCTCTGACATGCGTGTCAGTGTAGGACGCCGTGCGGGACGCATCACCGGCGAACCGGCCAGCCCTCGGACACTTCTGCCGCGACCACGGCAACCTCCGCCGAACGCGACCGCTGGCGATCGCCGCGCACCTTCACGAGCGCCACGCCGATCACGAGGCATCCCGTGATGCTGTTGCACAGGTAGATGGGCGGGTCACTGCGCAGCACACCGTACGTCGTCCACCCCGTGATCCCCACGAGCAGCATGAAAAGGTAGGGCCAGGCGAAGTCGTCTGCCGTCCCGAGCTTCACGGTCTTGACCACCTGCGGCAGCCAACACGCTGTCGTCAGCACCGCGGCCAGCGACCCGATAAGTGTGATCACATTTCCTCCAGAACCCGCCCAACTGTACAGTCGGCCTCATGAGTCGCCTTCGGCGCCGTGCTCCCGACCTGCTCGCTGCGGCGTTCGCGTCCAGCGGCACCGTCCACATGGTGCGTCCCCAGGCCTTCGCCGCCATCATGCCGAGAGCCATCCCGGCGCGGCACCACACTGCGCTCATCTACCTCAGTGGATTGGCCGAGCTGCTCTGCGCCGCCGGGCTGGCCCGGCGGGCCCGCTGGGCCCCTGCCGCGAGCGTGAGCGTCCTGGCGACGGTGTTCCCGGCCAATGTGCAGATGGCGCTGGACGCGGGATCCGGGCGCCACCCCGGGCCCGCCGACAACCGGATGATCGCCTGGGGCCGGCTGCCGCTCCAGCTGCCCATGATCTGGGCCGCCCTCCAGGCCCGGGAGAACCGCTAGGCCAGCGCCCCGAAAGCGCCGTCCTCTCCCAGGATAGGCACCGAGCCACTGGCATCCAGCTCGGCCGCCCAGGAGATGTCCGCGGCCAGACCCAACCCGTGCAACTGCCGTCCCGATACGCAGTCGGCCAGGGTGGCGTGCAGACGCGCGGCCACCGAAGCGAACACGGCGGCGCACGCCGCTGCCTCTGGGGACTCCGAGCGCGCCGGGTCGGCCTGGCGGATTGCCTGGACGAGGGCGCCCGCGCCAATCATGTCCTCGAGTGCAGGGCGCACTCCACCCCCTCGGGCGACCGGCCGGGCCCGAACAGAATCGGACGTCGAAACCGGATTGTGTGGTCCATGCGGCGTTCGGCTCGTTCACCTCGGCGGCTGCACCAAAACCTTCTCCCCCCAGAAGCACGCGAACGGATTGTCGTTGTACGGCTCGACGTCGACATACCCCGCGCTCCTATACAGGCTGAGCGCGTGTACCTGCCTCGGCCCGGTGTCGAGCCGGACCGCCCCGTAGCCCAGCGCGACGGCTGCGTCCTCCAGCGCGACCAGGAGCGCGCCGGCCACCCCACGAGAGCGGGCCGGTGGTCGGACGAACATGCGCTTGATTTCCGCCACTCCGTCGGCCAACCGTCGCACGCCGCCACCGGCTACCACCGACTCGCCTTCCCGGCCCACCAGGTACACGCCGGTCGGGGACCGCAGATCATCGGCTGACAGCCGTGGGAGGTCAAGGCGGCTGGGTGAGTCGTAGACCTCGTTGAGCTCGGCCCACATTTCCGCCAGGAGGTCGGAAGCCGGCGAGGTATCAGGATCGCATGCCGCGAACCGAAGCGCCGTCATCGCACCTTGTCGGGATGCAGTGCACGCGCCATCCGTTCCATGCCCTCGCGCCAGGGCACCGCCGTGTGACCGATCAGTTCGTGCATTCGGGTCGTATCGATCTGCACACTGTCGATGGTGTCCTTCGTCGGGGCGAATACGGCCTCCGTTCCCGTCAGCCCGCCCAGAAGGGTGCACCACTCCTCAATGCTGACCGCCTCACTGCCTCCCCAATTGACCGTCGTTGCGGGGACGGACGCGACCCCGAGAAGGCGCGGCACCATGGGCGCGATGTCATCGTGATGGATTGGGTGGTACACGCTGGGGGCGTCGACGTGGACCGGGACAGCATGGCCTGACAGCATCATGTGCAGGTGAATGGCGGGCCAACCGCCGCCGTCACCGTACGGCACGGAGAGCCGCGCAATGGTCGTCGGTAGGCCGTAGCGTCGGGCGGCCCATCGTGCCGTGCCCTCGGCCGCGATTTTGCAAATGCTGTACGTGCGAAGGAAGGGCCAGACCCCGTGGTTGTCACCGAGCGGCCCGTCTTCCGCGAATTGCCGGTGGCCCTCGGGCTTGTAGACGCCGGTGGTGGAGCAATGGAGGAACGCCCGTGCGTTCTGGTGATGCTCCATGAGGTACGCCAGCCCTCCGCTGTTGGCGGCCAGGTCCACTTCCCAATCGTTCGTCTTGGACACCGCGAAGTGCAGCACGTAGTCGGCGTCCGCCGGCAGGCCGGCCACATCTCCGGCCGCAAGGTCGACGGGCACGCAATGCACCCCGCCTGCCTCAAGTGCGTCACGTGCGGCCGGATCGGTGAAGCGCGCCGCGCCGAACACGTCGTTGTCTCGGGCCAGGGCCAGCGCCAGAGGGCGCGCCACCTGCCCGGTGACACCAGTGATGACGATGGTGCAGTTCTGCAATGCGTCGAGGGTCATGCCCCTTTCGTACTCGCTACGCTCGCTGCTGTGCACCTTTACGCAGCGTTCCTCGGCGGCGAGCTGCCCGGGGACAGGATGGGCGAGGATCACGAAATCGTGTTCGTGGTCGCCGAGAACGTGCCATCAGCCCGGAAGGCGGCGAGGATGAAATGGGGTGGAGATGGCCGTAGCCATGTTGATGCCTTGACTCGCCTCGACATGATTGACGGCTTCACCATCTCTCTCGAGCGATCCGGCACCGGCGACGCGACCGAGACAGAGGGTTACAACGACGACTGATGTCCATGTGACCAGCTCAGGGGCCGTTCGTCGTTCGCCAGAGGGCTGGAGTGGGCCGTCCGGAGTATGTCGTAGGTGGTGAGAGCGTGAGCGGATAGGACCCGCCCGAAGGCACCGTGTGTGTGGCTCCGGCATCCATCGGCTGGTCTTCATTTCAAAAAGGTTCGGTGTTCGGTCCGCCGGCAAGCTGGTCCAAGCTGGTCGGGGATCGGGACCGAACACCGAACCTTTTTTGCGAAACAGGTATGGCTCGGCCGGGGCACAGGGCAATCGACCGACATCGCACCCCCGAATCAGACGACCGGCGAGAGCCCGCCGTCCAGGTTGATGGCCGCCCCGGTGACATAGGACGCTCGGGCGGAGAGGAGGAAGGCCGCGACATCACCGAACTCCTCGGCACGTCCAACACGACCGAGCGGAATCCCGGCCCCTTCCGCCATCCGCTCGTAAAAGGCGGGGAGCTCCATGCCCGAGGCTGCGGCACCGCGGACCCACTGCCCGCTCTCAATAAGACCGATGAGAATAGCGTTGACCCGGATGCCGTCGGGTCCGAGCTCCTTGGAGAGTGACTTCATGAGCGCCATGCCGGCGGCCCGCGAGACCGAGCTCGGCGCACTCGCCGCGCTGGGCGCCTTGGCTGCCATCGCAAGAGTGAACAGGGCCGACCCCCGGGTGGCGCGTAAATGCGGCAGGGCCATCCGGGTGAGGCGGACGGCCCCGAACAGCTTCAGGCCCAGGTCGTCCTCCCACGCCGCGTCGTCGTATGAATCCAGCGGACCCGAGGCGTGACGCCCCGCGTTGTGGACGACCCCGTCTATGCGGCCCCAGCGCTCGGCGGCGCCGTCCACCAGCCGCCCGATGTCCTCCGCCTTGGTCACGTCCGCCTGCACCGCAAGCACGTCCCCTCCCGCACCGGACAGGGCGCTCTCGGCCGCGTCCAGCCGCGCCGCGTCCCGCCCGCAGACCGCCACCGAGGCACCCTCGGCCACCAGTCGATGCGCCAAAGCGAGACCGAGGCCGTCAGTGGCGCCGGTGATGACCACCGCCTTGCCCGCCAGTTCGAGGTCCACTACGAGGTCCTCCGCATCAACGCTCCTGCTCCGTCGGCCGGATGAGGACTTCGTTCACCGCCACGTGGCGAGGTTGCGTCACTATGTACCGCACGCTGTTCGCGATGTCCTCGGCCCGCAGGATCTCAATGCCTCCGAAGGTCTTGGCCATCTCTTCCAGAATCTCCGGCCGGTTGTGGAAGGCAAGCTCCGTTCCCGTCGCGCCGGGCTCGACAATGCTCACCCGCACGTGGCGTGCAGTCACCTCCTGACGCAGCGACTCGCTGAAGGCGACGACACCGAACTTGGTGGCGTTGTACACCCCGCTGTTGAGGCGGGCGACTCGCCCTGCCACTGAAGAGATGTTGACGACGTCGGCTACCGAGCGAGGTTCCGCATCTGCCGACGCGATGAGGTGGGGCAGCGCCGCGTGCGTGCAGTAGAGCAGTCCCAGCACGTTGAGGTGCACCATGCGTTCCCACTCTTCGAGGGGGGCACCCACGATGGGGCCGAGCAGCATCACGCCGGCGTTGTTGACGAGGGTGTCGAGCCGGCCTAGTTGGGCCACGGTCGTCTCGACCGCCTGACGTGCTTGCTCCGGATCCGTGACGTCAGCCTCAATGACCAGGGCACGGCCGGCGCACTTCTCGGCCAGGCTCTCCAGCCGATCACGACGGCGGGCAACGACCGCGACGGCGGCCCCTTCCTCTGCCAGGGCCAGCGCAGTGGCTTCGCCGATGCCACTGCTGGCCCCGGTCACCATCGCAACGGTCCCAGCCAATGTCTGCGTCATGCATCCTCCCGATCCATCGAACGATCACCACGGCGAGCGAGACCGATCCGCCCAACGGGGAGGACCCATGCCACCGTTCGGTGACTCTACGCGCCGATTATCGAAGGCAACGCGGGGCGCCCTGAATGGACGTGGTTGCACACCAGGCCGTCGTGCTACTCCTTGTCGAAGGGATCGATCCCGAACATGCCGACTGGTGTCCCGATGTCCTCGGGTACCCGGGTCGGCGTGTCGCGGTTCAGCACCTCACCCCGGAAGAAGGCGGGACGGAACGCCTGGTAGCTGTACATGAGGATGATGCCGAGCAGCAGACCACCGACGTCGAGGAGGAACACGCCGCCGATGTGCCAGTGCGGCGGGAAGGGGAGGCTCCACGAGGTGTAGCTGTTGACCGGGCTCCAGTAGTGCCACAGGTTGTAAATGAGGCAGCCATACAAGATGGCGGCGCCAGCGAGCGGCAGGACCCCTCTGACCCACAGATTGCGGGCGCTCTCCGTCAGTGTCGAGCGGTAGTACCAGGCACATGACAGGCCGGTAAGGCCGTAGTAGAAGGCGATCATGGCCCCGAGAGCAGATACCGAGTCGACGATCACGGCTCCACCGGAAGTGAGGTAGTTCATCGCCACATAGAGCGCGATGGATGCGCCACCCATGGCCACCGTCGAGACCGTCGGGGTCAGGAACCGCTTGTGGATCTTCCCGAACGAAGACGGGATCGCCTTGAACACGGCCATGGACAATGTCGTGCGGGCGGTCGGCAGGATGGTCGTCTGTGTGGAGGCCGCCGCCGAGCTGAGCACCATGAGAATCAGCAGGTGGCTGAGAACGCTGCCGACGCCGGACGTGCCGAAGATGGAACCACCCATGACCTTGAGCACGTCCCCCGCGTTGTTCGGATTGGAGAGGCCGATGCCCTTGGTCCCGATGCCCGCATAGGACTGCGCGGCCAGGATCACTAGGGCGTAGGTGGCGAGCAGCACCAGGGTGGAGAGGACGGCGGCTCGGCCCGGCGTGGTCTGCGGGTCCGCGGGCTCCTCGTTGACGGCGACCGTGGTGTCCCAGCCCCAGTAGATGAACAGCATGAGGGTGAACCCGGCCATGAACCCGGTCCCCGAGAAATGCTCGAAGGGGTTGAACCACGACCAGGCCGGGGTGAGATGGCCGACCGGCGCGGTCCCTGCGCCAACCTTCCACAACGCCACCACGGAGAGGACGAGCAGCATGGTGAGCTCAATGCCCAGCAGCACCTTCTGGAAGTTGGCCGAGATCTCTATCCCGACGTAGCAGATGACGCTCATGACGACGATCCACGCCACGCCGACGAGCAGCACCCACCCGCTGCTGGAGTTACCCCCGACGCTGTTGGCATTGAAGAGGAAGAAGACGTATTGCCCGGCGATTTGGGCCAGGCTCGCCATGACCAGCAGGTCGGCCATGACGATGCCCCAGCCTCCCAACCAGCCCGTCTTGGGCCCGAAGGCACGCGTGGCCCAGGTGAACGTCGTACCGCAGTCCGGATCCGCGTGATTCAGCTCCTTGTAGCCGTAAGAGATGAGGAGCATCGGCACGAAAGCCAGGATGCTGATGATCGGCGCCTGCAGCCCGTTGATGGCCACAACCACGAACCCGAGGGTGGCCGCCAGGCTGTACGCCGGTGCGGTGGAGGCGACGCCGACCACCACCGACGAGAGCAGCCCGAGCGCGCCGCTCTTCAGGCCCTTCTCACCGATGTTCTCGACCGGGGACACAGCGACATCTGCCATGACGATCCTTTCGAAGGGAGCCCAGCGCGAACCCTATCCAACGGACGTCAGGAAATCATCGGAATTCAAGCAGAAACCGACCGGAACCGGTCATAAATGACGGTTTTCGCACGCATTAGCTTGCGAGGGGGTCAACCCGAGAACGAAACCGTCACTCGACCTCGTCATCGTCCCTGATCTGCTGTCTGAGCTGCTCCAAGCTGGACGAGAGCAGTCGGGAGACGTGCATTTGGCTCACGCCGATTTCCGCGGCGATCTCCGACTGTGTGAGGCCGTCCATGAAGCGCATGCGGAGAATCGCTCGCTCCCTCACCGGGAGGGTGGCGAGCGCCGGAGCGAGGAGCGCCCGCTCCTCCACCGCTTGGTACTGCGAGTCGTTCGACCCCAGCCGGGCCGAGAGCGGATGGTCCTCATCGTCGCTCGCATCAATGGATGTGGCCCGGTAGCCCTGGCCCGCTTCAATGGCCTCAATGACCGCTTCCTCGCTGCTCCCGGTGGCCGCAGCCAGCTCCGCCACCGTCGGGTTCCGCCCCAGCTGCTGGACCAGCGCCGAGGTGGCATGGCCCAACTCAAGGTAGAGCTCCTGGACTCGCCGGCTGGCTCTCACGGCCCAGCCCTTGTCCCTGAAATGGCGCTTCAGTTCGCCAATGATGGTGCGGGTGGCGAACGCGGCGAAGGCGACACCGCGGCCGGGGTCGAAGCGGTCGACCGATTTGACCAGTGCCACCGACGCCACCTGAACCAGGTCGTCCAGCGGCTCGCCCCGGTGCAGGAACCGCCGGGCCAGCTGGTGCGACAATCCCAAATTGTCGGTGATCATCACCTCGCGCTCGGCTTCGGAAAGGCGAGACGGTTCTGCTTCAGCTCCCTCGTGCTCTGCCATGTCCGAGTCGGGCGCGGGAGTCTCGTCCCCGCCCTGCGTCACGCCGCAGGCCCCTTCCGGCGCTTGCGCAGCCAGGCGCGCGCCGATGCGTCCTGCTGCTCACGGCCGTGTTCGTCCACCAACGCGGAGAGAATCTGCTCGCTCAGCTGCTCTGCCTCCAGGCCGTCGGCCGTGCGGGCGGTCAGAGCCGGCGCGGCGCCCTCCAGCGTGCAGGAGATGTCGATCGAATCAGTGGACACTCGGAACTCCAGGCGGAGGTCGCCATGGCGGCGGTCACTCCCTTGCAGCGCGAGCAGACACAGCTCTCCGACCGCCAGTCGAAGGTCTTCGAGCTCCTCAATGTCAAACCCCGCGCGCGCGGATATCGCCGACGTCACCAGCCGAGCCAGGACCACGAGGTCGCCCCGTGCCGGGAATGCGAGCTCCACGCGATCGCCGACACCGAGCGTGTCCGAGGGGGCGCTCAGGAGCGGATCGCCGCCCATCAGACCTTTGCCCGGTCGAGCGAGTCGGAGATCGGGAAGACCCTGTCGAGACCGGTGATCTCGAAGATCTTCTTGATGCGTGTCTCTGTGACGACCACGTGTAACTCTCCACCCAGCTCGCGGCACCGCTTGAGTGCTCCCACCATCACACCCAACGCAGTCGAGTCGAGGAACGACACGCCGAGCAGGTCGAGCACGATTGTTGCGTTGCCCTGGGCGATGACCGAGTGGAGGCACTCGCGCAGCTGCGGTGCCGTGGCGACGTCAATCTCGCCTTCCACCAGGATGACCGGCACCCCGTTTGCGCTGCGCTCCTCAATCTGAAAGTGCTGCTCCACCACGCCCCGATTCTTGTCCGGCTCGGCTGCCCGCGCCGAACGCCATATGCAATGGCGATTGTCCCCACCCGATCTATTGCCCAGTTCCCCGTTTCGTGAAACTAAACCCACGCCGCTGTGACGTGCTCGATGTGTGATTGACCTGGTCGCCACAATGCCCGGTGCCGTAGGGAGCGGCCATTCCCGCGGTCGGGCGCCACGCAATATCGTTGAGGAAGAGGAAAGCGCAACGCCCACGCCTGTTTGGCATTGGGGAGATCTCGAAGTGCCCGAACCCGAAGGCGAAGGACCCCAGACAGGAGTCCAGGCCACCGCGGCAAACCGGATGGAGGAACGAGCCACCTGGGTCGCCATCCTGTGGGTCTCCACCGTGGCCATTCTCGATGCCGTCTACAACGGCCGGTTTGGCCTGATCGGTTTCCTCCTGATCGGACCGTTCATTGCCGCGGCGTCCGCCTCCTCACGACGGACCGCGCTGGTTGGCCTGTACGCCATCTTCTTCGCCGTCATTTTGAGCACGCCACCACGCCAGTACGGCGAATTGAACCATGTGCTGCGTGTGCTCACCGCGGTGGCGAGCAGTGGCGTGGCGGTCTGGCTCGCGCACTTGCGCACGCAGCGGACCCAGCAGCTGTGGTCCGCCCGGACAGAGACCCGCAACGAACGGCGGCGGCGGGTGGCGGCCGAGACCGCGCAACGTATGCAGGCGATGGCCCGTGCCTTGACAACGGCAGCGGACCCGGCACAGGTGGCCGACGCCGTCTTCGACGCGTTGCGCGACGAGCTGCGCGTCGATGCCGCATCGTTCGCCACCACCAACGAGCGTGGCCTCCTGACCGTGCACCGCCGATTCGGCTACGAGGCTGACGAGCCCGATGACGCCGTTCTCTTGGCCATGGAGCCCGACGGCGCCATGGCGGATGTGCTCCAACGCCAGGTGGCCCTTTTCGCCGAGTCGATCGGCGCACTCCGGCGCGACTGGCCCGTCATTGCCTCGTCGTTGCCACCGACTCGTTTCAACTCGCTGGCCGTCGCTCCCCTTATCGTCTCGGATCGGACCGTCGGGGTCGTCGTGGTCCACTGGGTCAAGCCCCGCAGCATCAGTGAAGCGGACAAGAGTTTCCTCTTCACGATCACCGGGGCGGCGGCCCAAGCTGTCGAACGGGCCCGGCTGACGATGACCGACTTTGCCAACCTGGAGCGTTCGCAGCATCTGCACCACCTGAGCTCGGCCCTCGCCGCAGCCACGACGCCCGGCGATGTGGCCCGGGCCGCCATCGCCGGCGGACGTCGGGCTCTCGGCGCGCAATCGGCTGCCTGCCGCGTCCCGGCTGCAGGTGAGCGGTCCCTTACGTGTTTGGCCAGCAGCGGCCACCCTTCCCTCCTCTCACGGGGGGACGTCCCGGTGGACAAGACCCCTTCGGGCTCCGCCTTCAGCGGTGGGCGCCGGTTCGTCACCACCCTCGGCGTGAGCGAGGAGGTCGATCCCGACGTGGCCTTCGAAATTGTGCCGCGCGTCCTGGCCGAGCTGGCGGAACCGGTCAGCATTGTGAGCGAACCGCTCTTGGGGAGCGTCGGCTCGCTCGGGACCCTCACGTTTGCGTTCGTGGCCTCGGCCGAGCCGTCCGAGCCCGAACTGCACTTCCTGTCGACGCTGGCCGCGCTCGCGGCACAGGCACTCGAGCGCGCGCAGCTCTTCGAGCAGGAACGGCAGGCGTTACGCGACGCCGAGTCGGGGCGCGCGCGGCTGTCGCTGCTCTCCGAGGTCACCGCGCTGCTCAGCTCCAGCCTCGACCCGACGACCGTCATGCATCGCACCATGTCGCTCGTGGTGGGTCGTCTAGCCGACGCCTGTGTCGTGCAAGTGCCCGACGAGACCGGGTTACGTCGCCTCGATATGCGAGGGACCGGTTATTTCGCTTCGGAGTCCGCCCAGCGGCTCGTTAGGCCAGAGCTCATCCCGTTCGACTGTGATGCGCCCGCGGCCATTGCCTTCCGGACAAGGCGGGCGCAGATGGCGCCCATCCCCACTCCGGCCCTGGACGATGCGGACGCGCCACCCGTCGGCGATTCGATGGTCCTGGCTGTTCCGATGACGGCCAACGGCGAGGTCATCGGCGTCATGACGTTCATCGACGGACCGGGACGCGTCTTTGAAACCGACGACGTCTCCCTCGCCTCCGAGGTGGCCAGCCGCACGGGGGTCGCGCTTTCCAACGCAACCAGGTTCCAACGGGAGCATGACGTGGCCGAAGTCCTGCAGCGCGCCGTGCTGCCGGATTTCTTGCCGTCGGTGAAGGGTCTGCAGTTCGACGCCGAGTACCGTCCGGGCGCGGCCGGCACCTACGTCGGTGGCGACTGGTACGACGTCTTCCAGCTGGGCGACGACAGGGTCGTCTTCAGCGTCGGTGACGTCATGGGCAAGGGCGCGTCGGCCGCCGCGTTGATGGGGCAGGTGCGCAGCGCCATCCGCGCCTATGCAGTCTCGGGGCTGTCGCCCTCAGAGGTCCTGTCCGCGCTGGACCGCATGTTCGACGCCCTCGTCGAGGATCGCGTCGTCACCGTCGTGGTGGGCATTGTCGACCCGACCTCGGGGACGGTGCGGTTGGCCAACGCCGGCCACCCGCCCCCGCTGCTGGTCACGTCCGACGGCACCTCGGCGTTCACGACCGCTCCGAGTTCGCTGCTCATCACGGCTGGGCTCGGTGGTGCCCCGAGGCCGGCCGAGCAACTCCAGCTGGTTCAGGGAGACACGCTGGTGATCTACTCCGACGGCCTCGTGGAGCGCCGCGGTGAGCCCATCACCGAGGGAATGGACCGGCTGGCGAACGAAGCCACCGCCGTTGCGCGCTCGGGCTGGCCCGACCGGCCGGCCATGGCCCTCGCCACGCTGCTGAGCGACGAAGAGAGCACCGACGACATCGTCGTGCTGGCCGTCCACTTCGTCGGGGACGCGGCCGATGGTGTGGCGGCGCCATCCCTGGGTACAGGACGTGATGGGATGTCGACGTTGCGACTGGAACCAGCGGTGGAGAGCACACCGATTGCTCGCCACTGGGTGCGCGCCCACCTCCGGAACATCCCCCCCGACGTCGCCGAGTGCGCCGCCCTCCTCACGTCCGAGCTCGTGACCAATGCCATCCTCCACGCCGACACGCCGCTCAGCGTCACCCTGCACACCCTGGCGGATCGCATTCGGGTCGACGTGGCCGACGGCAGCGTTGTCGTGCCGTCCATCAAGGACTACGGCACAGAAGCAGCGACCGGACGCGGGCTCACCCTCTTCGACACGCTGGCGTCAGCGTGGGGGGTCCAGCTCGTGCCTGGTGGCAAGATCGTCTGGTTCGAGCTCCCGGTCGACTACTCGGCCGGGAGCGTCGTGCTCTCGGACGGGAACTTCCGCTTCGACCTTGCAGGCTTTGCGCATTCCGACCTGCACGACGTGGTGCCGTCGCCTGACATCACCGTGGACCTCATCGGAATTCCTGTGGCACTCCTGCAGAAGGCGAGCGAGGAGTACGAGGCGCTCTTCCGCGAAATCCGTCTCATAAAGGAGCGTTCGGGAGCTTCGTCACATTCGTCGCTGCTGCCCGAGCGACTCTCGGTGCTCGTGTCCGAAATCGGCACCCGCTTCAGCGGTTTCGGGCCCGGCGTGGACGAAATGTGGCAGGACGTCGTGGACCATGATCGGGTCTTCTATGACTGGCACATTTCGCTGCCGCAGTCGGCCGTCGTGGCGTGCGAGTTCTACGACACCATGCTGGACGAGGCCGACGAGTTCGGCCTGTCGGCCCACCTCCTCACCCTGCCCGTGTCGGCCACCAGCGTCGCCGTGCGGCGATGGTTCCTCTCCGAGTTGATCGGGCAGCTGCACGGCAAGGTCCCTACACCGTGGATCGAAAGCCGCTTTCACACCGACCTGATGCACGGGATTGACGCCGGCTGACTGGAACAGCGAACCCGGTCGCACCCTGACCGGTCAGTTCAACGGACCGTGGCCGTCGCTTTCCGCAGCACCTTGGCGTAGAGATCCAGTCCCTCGGACGAGAGGCGCCCCGAAGGCCCCGACGCGATGGCCACTCGCTCGGGTATGACGCCCCACACCGGGATGTCGAGTTCGCCCCACCACTCGACGGTGGCCTCCAGGTCGTTGGTCCCGAGGCGGGCCGAACAGACGACCACGCCTGCCGGCACGTTGCGCGGCGTCATCTCCAGGGTCGCCACCACCCGGTTGGGCTCCACCCCGCCCGCTCGCGTAGGGATCACCACCACATCGGCAGCGGAGAGCGCCGCCCGCACAATGGTCCCGTCGCCCGCTGCCGTGTCAACCACCACGAGCGCGTTGTTCTGGTTCATCGCCTTGGTCACCGTGCGGACCGAGGGGCCCTCTATCAACTCCACGCCGTCAATGGGGTCGGCGTCGTACCACTCGGCTGTCGAGCCCTGGGGATCCGAGTCGACCAGGTAGACCGGGGTGCGCGACTTCTGCGCGGCCACGCCGGCCAGGTAGACGGCGGTGGTGGTCTTGCCGACCCCACCCTTGATGTTGCTCACGACGATGTTCATTGACTCAGTGACCTCCGCCCGTAGGGTATCGGCCCGCCCCACCCCCCTCTCACGGCAGGAGGAGGAGCCCCAGACGCCGGCGCGTCACAATGACGCCGAAGACCGTCATGGCGGCCAGGTATCCGATGTGCAGGAGCAGCACCCAGTAGAAGACGCCCAGGTCAGCGGCACGCAGGAGGGCCACGCCCTGATAGAGCGGCGTGCCGCGGATCACGGCCTGCAGCCAGCCCGGGAAGACCGTGATCGGGTAGAAGGTCCCTGAGAAGAGGAAGAGAGGGATGAAGGCCAGCGACACCATGTCGAAGTCCTGCCAGCTGCGCATGTAGGTCGTGCCCGCCATGCCGACCGAGGCGAAGGCCAGGCTCATGAGGACCGCGCCGGGCCAGCAGAGGATCGCCCACGGGGACACCACGTAGCCGAGCATCGTCATGATGAGTAGGAAGGCCCCCGAGTAGAGGGTCCCGCGCAGCACGCACCAGCTCAGCTCGCCCAGGGCGACGTCACGCACTCCGAGTGGGGTGGCCAGCATGGCGTCGTAGGTCTTGGCGATCTTCAGCTTCATGAAGACCTGGAAGGTCGAGTCGATCATGGCGCCGTTCATGGCGGAGGCCGCCAGCAGCCCGGGCGCCACGAAGGACGTGTACGCCACCAGCTTGCCGTCGACGGAGATGGGGCCGACCAGGTGGCTCAGCCCGACGCCGATGGAGAGCAGGTAGAAGAGCGGCTCGAAGAAGCCCGACACGAGATAGATCCAGGAGCGCCGGTACACCAGGATGTTGCGCTCCAGGACCCGTGCGGCCGGGCGCGTCCGGACGAAGGCGATCGGCGTGATCCGCAGGGCCACGCGCAACGACTCGCGCACCGGGACCGATTGCGTGGTGTTCATACGACGAGCCTCTGGGCGTAGGTGCGCCGGCCGACGGTGTACCCCGCCGCGACCCACAACGCGAGGTAGGCGGCATGCCCGAGGTCGACCCAGAGGTGCACCTGCCCGAGGGTCAGGTCACGGCAGAGGGCCACGCCGTGGAAGAGCGGCGTGATGTAGGCCACGTACTCGAGGACCACCGGTAGCTGACTGACGGGGAAGAACGTCCCCGAGAAGAGAAACAGCGGGACGACGACGAAGCGGTAGATGGTGATGAAGGCGACGTCCTTGTCCCTCGTGGCAGCGAACGCCGCCATTGGCGCGCCGAACGCCATGCCGGTGAGCACCCCGGCGGGCAGGGCGACGATGGCCCACGGCGAGTAGATGGTCCCGAACGTGGCCATCACAGACAAGTAGATGGAGATCACGATCGTCAGGCGCATGGCCGCCCAGGCGAGATGCCCCCGCAGCACGTCATAAACGTTCAGCGGCGCCGCCAGCATGGCGAGATACGTGCGCATCCACTTGATGGCCCCGAGCACCGGCCACGTCATGTCATTCGCGGCAATCTGCATGCACGTGCTGGCCAGCAGGCCCGGCGCGAGGAAGGCGACGTAGGTGACGCCGTTGACCCCGTGGGAATGCTTGTCGATGAGCGAGCCGAGAGCCACCCCCATGGAGGTGAGGTAGAGGATGGGGATCAGGAAGCTGGTGACGATGGAGCTGCGCCAGGTGCGCTTGTACTGGTAGCCGAAGTAGAGCGCGGCGCGCAGCCACATCGGTGTCGGGAAGCGGCGGGCCCGCACGAACTCGCCGTGCTCGAACATGGTGAAGCTGGGTTCAACGGTGGACATGAGGACGCGTGCCGCCGACCCGGCTCAATCAATGAGGGTGCGGCCGGTCAACCGGAGGAACACGTCCTCCAGCGTCGAGCGCCGCACCAGCGCGCTCTGTGGCGTGAACCCCTTGGCGTGGACCTGCGACAGCGCGGCATCCCCATCGTCGGTGTAAAGGAGGACACGGTCGGGCAAGACCTCGTAGCGATCGGCCAGGTCGGCCAGGTCGAGCGCCATGCTCTCGTGCTCCCCCGGCAAGAATCGGAGTTCCACGACCTCCTTGGTCGAATGCTGCTCAATGAGCTCACGGGGTGAGCCCTCCGCGGCAAAGCGGCCCTTGTCCATGACGACCAGGCGGTCGCACAGTTGTTCGGCCTCGTCCATGTAGTGCGTGGTGATGACCAACGTCACGCCCTGCAGCTTGAGCCGGTAGAGGCGGTCCCACAGCAGGTGCCGCGCCTGGGGGTCGAGCCCGGTGGTCGGCTCGTCCAGGATGAGGAGATCAGGGTCGGAAATGAGGGCGCGGGCGATGGTGAGGCGCCGCTTCATGCCACCCGAGAGGGGCTCGACCCTGTCGTGCGCGCGCTCGGTCAGCTGCGCGAACTCGAGCAGCTGCTCGGCACGCTCCCGGATGACCTTGCGTGGCATATCGAAGTAGCGACCGTAGATCATGAGGTTGTCGAGGACCGTCAGCTCAAGGTCGAGGGAGTCCTCCTGGGGCACGAGCCCCATGCGGGCGCGGATGGACGGGCCGTCGTGCGTCGGGTCCTTGCCCAGCACGCGCAGCGTGCCCCCGCTCAGCGGGCTGATGCACGAGATCATCCGCATGGTCGACGTCTTGCCCGCACCGTTCGGGCCGAGGAAGCCGAACGACTCCCCCTTCGCGATGGTGAAGTCCACCGAGTCCACCGCCACGAAGTCCCCGAAGCGCTTGGTCAGCCCGTGGGCCTCGACCATCGGCCCCTCGCTCGCCATCCCGGCAGTGTCGGTGCGCGTTGTGACACTCCCCTCGGTCTCGGAGGGCCCGCCCCGATCCGCACCGTGAGCGTCAGTCGTCGGCGAGGAGTATGACGCCATTGTCAGCAAACGATACCGTGACTCGGTCGGCGGCCGTTCTGGGCCGACCGCCCTGTTTCCGCCGGGCCCATCGTCGGCGGCGAGCCCTGATCAGCCGAAGTCGGCCAGCGCCCCCGCGGCGCGCGCCACGGTGGCGGGGTGGCCGAAGAACCCGGGTAGCCCCCCGCTGTGCAGGAGCACGGTGCGGTCACCGGACCTGATCTGGCCGTCGGCCACGGCGCTGACGAGGCCGGCGAGGGCCCGGCCCGTGTAGATCGGGTCCAGCAACAGCCCCTCGGTGCGCGCCGCCAGGGTGAGGGCGGCCATGACCGGCTCGGTCAGCTCGGCGTACCCGGCTCCGACGTGATCGGTCCGGATCCGCAGCGCGCCCGGGTCGGCGGGCGCTCCGCCCAGCCCGGCGACCAGGCCGGCCACGACCTCGGCCGGCTGGTTGACCGCGCCGCAGTCGATGCCGAGCACGCGGGGCGCCCCGAGCACGTGCACCAGGCCGGCCATGGTGCCGCCCGATCCGACCGCCGTGACCACCGTCGTCACCTCCGGCACCTGTGCGAGGAGCTCGTGACCGCACTCGGCATAACCCCGGGCGCCGAGGACGCTCGAGCCCCCGTAGGGGATCAGGACCGGCCGCCGTCCCGCGCCGCGCAGCCGCTCGAGGATGTCGGCGGCCACGGGCTCGAGGTCCTCGTGGGGCACGTCACCGGCCCAGGCGACCGAGGCGCCCAGCAGCCCGTTCAGCGCGATGTTGCCGCTCTCGGGACCTGCCGGGTCTCCGGCCAGCACCAGCACGACCTGCAGTCCGAGGCGTGCGCCGGCGGCCGCCGTCAACCGGGCATGGTTGCTCTGCCGCGCCCCGCACGTGATGAGGGTGTCGGCGCCCTGGGCGATCGCGGCGGCACACAGCCACTCGAGCTTGCGCACCTTGTTCCCGCCACCGCCGAGGCCCGTCAGGTCGTCGCGCTTGATGAGCAGATCGTCCTCGCCGAGGCCCACGGCATGCGCCAGGCGGGGCGCCGGTTCCACCGGCGTCGGCCAGGAACCGAGGGTGACGGGCACGACAACGGGTGCATCTGACACGGCGCCACCTCCACACGTCCATGGTCATGGTCTGGTCTGGTCTGGTCTGTGGCTGCATGGTTCCACAGTTGGTCGATACCCTGGCCGCCTCCACGAGCACAGGAAGGCGTCACCCCTATGACAGCGACCGCCGGTAGCCGCCCCTTCCCGCAGGGGTTCACGTGGGGGACGGCGACCGCCGCCCACCAGATTGAGGGGGGCAACACCAACAACGACTGGTGGGCCTTTGAGCACATGCCGGGATCGGGCTGCACCGAGTCGTCCGGGGACGCCTGCGATTCGTGGAACCGCTGGGAGGAGGACGCCGACCTCGTCGCCGGCCTCGGCCTCGACAACTACCGGTTCTCGGTCGAGTGGAGCCGCATAGAGCCCGCAGAAGGCGAGTTCTCGGCCGCCTCCCTGGAGCACTACCGGCGCGTGTGCCAGGGGTTGTCGGACCGCGGCGTCGACCCTGT